>Ga0335075_10011589_pt1 | contig 13325 bp, 13 predicted proteins | sample Lox_Sample_24_FD_206723 | JGI IMG/M metagenome (GOLD analysis project Ga0335075, IMG submission 206723) | Soil microbial communities from Loxahatchee National Wildlife Refuge, Florida, United States - Lox_Sample_2.4 | ecosystem: Environmental > Terrestrial > Soil > Wetlands | place: USA...
GGAGCGGGTGACGGGAATCGAACCCGCATGACCAGCTTGGAAGGCTGGAGCTCTACCATTGAGCTACACCCGCGTGACGCGGCTCTCAAGCGGCCCCGCCACCAGGTAGCGTACCGCCTCCGGCCGCCGGACTGGCCAGCGAAGCTCGCAGCGAGAACATCATCGGCATCCTCGCCCTGCCAGCGGGCAGCCGGAAGCACCCGTCCGGCCCCGGTTCCATCGACGGGAACCGCTGGAACATCTCGAAGTCAAACTCGTGCACGAACTCGATCCGCAGCCCGGCCCGCGCCAGCGCCGTCACGATCGAACCCAGCGAGTGCTGGAACTGCACGCTCTGCGTGCGCGTCAGCGCGGGGCCATCGGTGTACGTGTACGGGTAGTCCTCCACGGCCCCGGAGGAGTCGAAGTAGTCATAGGAGACGACGAACGAGCCCGACTCTTCCGAGAGGACCTGGGCAAACGGATGTCCCTCGATCAGGTAGACGAACCCTCCGGGCGCGAGTAGCGAGGCCACCACCGAAGCCCAGCGCGTGACCGAAGGCAGCCAGACCAGCGCCCCGGTTCCCGTGTAGACGATGTCGAACCGGGCCCCGTCAAAGGCCGAGACCGCGTCGTACACCTCCGACACGACGAACGAGGCGGGGATCCCGGCATCGGCCGCCAGCGTCCGAGCCGTCTCGATAGCGGGTGCGGAGAAATCCAGTCCGCTCACCGAGGCGCCGCGTCGCGCCCAGGACAGAGTGTCCAGTCCGATATGGCATTGCAGGTGCACCAGTCGCTTGCCGCTGACGTCACCGACCTCGGCGGCCTGGATCGGCCCGACTGTGTCCCGGCCCGCGCGGAACCCGTCCAGGTCATAGAACGAACTCGCCACGTGCACCGGCACTCGAGCATCCCAGTTGGCCCTGTTCAGCTCAAGCCAGTCCTCCACAAGCCACCACCCTATGGTGAAACGCCGTCTAGTTTCACTCCAATTATGTTGGTGGTGTTGCTTGTGGGGCTATTGGCCCGCGAGCCGCAAGCGCTCCGGCCCGCCCCCGCCCCGGCCCGCCCCGCCCCGGCAACCCGTCCCCGGTTGTCACGGATTGACAGTGGCATAGTTGGGTAGCATGACCGCTCAAATCGGCGTCACCGGCCTCGGCGTCATGGGCCGCAACCTCGCCAGGAACTTCGCCCGCAACGGTTACCCGGTCGCGCTGCACAACCGGACCGTCTCCCGGGTCACCGACATTGTTGAGCAGTTCGGTCACGAGGGAACGTTCGTCCCGTCGCTGTCCGCTGAGGAGTTCGTGCGCTCACTGGAACGACCCCGGCGCATCGTGATCATGGTGAACGCCGGCCAGGCCACCGACGCGGTCATCGATGAGTTCGCGCCGCTGCTCGAGCCCGGCGACATGCTGATTGATGGCGGTAACGCGCACTTCAAGGACACCCGCCGCCGCGAGGCCGCGCTGCGTGACAGGCATATCCACTTCGTCGGCATGGGCGTGTCCGGCGGCGAGGAGGGCGCGCTCAACGGCCCGTCGATTATGCCCGGAGGGTCGAAGGAGTCATACGAGGCTCTCGGCCCGATGCTGGAAACGATCAGTGCCCACGTGGACGGAACCCCGTGCTGCACCCACATCGGCCCCGATGGCGCGGGTCACTTCGTGAAGATGGTGCACAACGGCATCGAGTACGCCGACATGCAGCTTATCGCGGAGGCGTACGACCTGCTCAGGTACGGCGCGGGGCAGGAGCCCGCACAGATCGCGCAGACGTTCCGGCGCTGGAACGAAGGTCGGCTGGACTCCTACCTGATCGAGATCACCGCGGAAGTCCTCGCACACACCGACGCGGAGACCGGTAAGCCGTTCGTCGACATCGTGCTGGATCAGGCGGAGCAGAAGGGAACCGGCCGGTGGACCGTCCAGGACGCTCTCGACCTGGGCGTGCCGGTCAGCGGGATCGCCGAGGCGGTCTTCGCCAGGTCCCTGTCCGGCCACGCAGAACTGCGCGCGGCTGCCCGCGACCTGCCCGGCCCCGGACGTTCCGGTGCGCAGGACCTGACCGACCAGATCGAGCAGGCGCTGTACGCGTCCAAGCTGGTGTCGTATGCCCAGGGCTGGAACATGATCGACGCCGGCAGCCGCGAGTACGGCTGGGACATCGATCTGGGTCAGATCGCCACGATCTGGCGGGGCGGCTGCATTATCCGCGCGGTCTTCCTCGACCGGATCCGCGCCGCTTACGAACGCGACCCGAGCCTGCCCACGCTGCTGACCGATGAGCACTTCAGCGGCCAGCTAGCCCAAGCGCAGGACTCCTGGCGCGAGGTGGTGGCCGCGGCCGTCCGCCGCGGCATTCCCGCGCCCGGCTTCTCCGCCGCGCTGTCCTACTACGACGCGGTCCGCGCCGAGCGCCTGCCCGCCGCCCTCATCCAGGGACTGCGCGACTACTTCGGTGCGCACACTTATCACCGCACCGACCGGGCGGGTACGTTCCACACGTTGTGGGCGCAAGATCGCAAGGAAGAGGAGAGAAACTAACAGTGGTGCTCCGGCGCGTTAGCATGTTCGCGTGACCACAGATGCACAGATGGCCGGCCCTGACCCCGCGGGCCGGAAACCGGCGCCCGGCTCGCTCGGCCTGGCGCAGGCATTCGTCAACACCGTGTCGTTGCGGGCCGGCGGCTCGGATCTGCTCGGTGACCGCCCGGCGGCGGTTGGCTGGTTCCGTAACGTCGGCATCCTGCCGCCCGATCCCGTCGTGGTCACCACATCCGAACACGCCGGCCTGCTCCGCCTGCGCGAGTCGCTGCGCGCGGCCCTGGTGGCTCGCACCGAAGGCCGCGAGGACGCCGAGGTCGCCGCGAAGCTGACCAGGGCGTTCGTCGATGGCCGGCTGGTGCTCACGGTTGACGCGGCGGCGGGGGCGCACTGGGCGACCGCCGCACGCGCCCCGTACGCGAGCATGATCGCCGGCATCGCCATCGCGATCGCGGAGTCCGCCACCGCCGGCACGTGGCCGCACTTGCGGGCGTGCACCGCGCCGGGCTGCGGCTGGGCGTTCTACGAAGAGTCCCCCGCCACCCGCTGCTCGCCCGGCCACTGACCGGCATAAGCCGGCCGCCACGGCGCGATGGCTCAGCCCTTGGTGAAGGAGAGCAGTTCCAGGGTGGTGGCGGTGGTGGCGCTGCCCGTGGCCACTTCCGACTTAACCTCGCCGGTGCCGTTCGCGATCCAGAACTTCAGCCTCAGGTCGATGGTGATCCCTTCGAGGCTCATGTCGAAGGTCCCGTCGATGATCGTGGCGTTCTGGTATGTGCCGGCCGGCACGGCGACCGTCTGCGTTCCCGCGCCCTGCATGGTGATGTGAGCGACTTCGGTGTACTGCTTGCCATCTTCGGCAAACGTCAGCGTGAGCGATGAGTGGTAAGGCTTGCCGGAGGCGGCCTGCGCGGCGCTGGGCAGGATAATGCCGCCGCTGGAGCGGACAACCTGGAGGCCCAGATTCTGGGTCAGCGGGAACGTGATCGTCCCGTTAGGGTGGAACACCCACGTCAAGTCCTGGTGGGTCCGGGTGGCGATGCTGTTCGCGTAGGACTCGGTCACCCGTGTCCCCTGCGACGTGGACACCACGGCGATGATCTTGTTCGTGATGGTGCTCGTCGTGCCGCCGCCGACTGCGGTGTCCGCGCGGTACACCCAGGTGTCGCCAACCGCTACGGGGAAGGGCAGGGCCCCGGCCGGAACGCCGCCGGTGCTGGTTGTGCCGGCGGTGCTGTCTTTGACGGCTGCCGCCGCCGAGAGCGCTGGCTGGCGCGCACCGTTGCCGGCCGAGGCTGCCGCTGCCGCGCCGCACCCGGTGAGGGCGAACACGGCGGCCATGGCCGGAATCAGCCGCTTGTAGTTATTCATCATGGTTCCCGCTCCTTGACTGCAGCCAGATGGTCCCGGGACCGGACAGCACGCAGATGCCGCGGTCACCGGTGACCTGGATAGTGACGGTGGGGACGAACATGCCGATGTGCTCCTGCTGAGCCCGCAGCGCCTGGCTCGCCGTGAGCTCCCGCTCAACCACGTCGCCGGCCAGTCCGACCCAGGCGTGCCCGGATCCGGTGATCTGCCACAGCATCAGCCCGTGCCCGTGCCCGTGCCCGTGCCCGTACGCGGGCAGCACCCTGACCCCGCTGGTGCCGGCCAGGAAACCGGGCCGGCTGATGAGGTGACCTGCCGCGGCATCTACGCTGAGCACGCGGCCGGGTCGCCAGGTCGCGAACGCGACGGCGCCCTGGGTGCCCGTTGCCGTGTACTCCGATAGGGCCAGCCCGTCGGGCTGGTCTAGCCGGCCGGGTGTCAGCCGGATGGAGTCGGTCATCCAGGCGAACCGGCTGGAGGTGCCCAGCACGCTCTCTCCGGGCTCAAGTGAGATCGACAGCACGGGGTGGATACTGCCAAGCAGTTCATCACGCATGCCGGTCCCTTCGCCAAGATCCCCTCTCGCCGCCCTCACCTCACGATGCGCCCGCCGCACTCGCTCGTCCCCAAGCTCCTGCGCTGAGTGCGGCGGGCGCATCGATAAGACAGTTCTACGGCCCGGCCGAGGCCGCCCGAATCCGGTGATCCATACATTCAGCCGCTCACACCGGCCACAAACCCCCCGTGCACCCCCCGTGCACCCCCGCCCCCAAACCCGCTATAACATCCGGCCGCGAGTGGTCAGGGCGTGGTCGATGGCGTAGCGGGTGGCCTCGACGCGGCCGGTGAGGCCTAGCTTGGCGTAGATCGTGGCTAGGTGGCGTTCTACGGTCCCGGGGCTGAGGTAGAGGCGGGCGGCGATCTGCTTGTTCGTCAAGCCGTCCGCGAGCAGGCCGAGAACCTCCTCCTGCCGCGCGGTCAGCGCACCTGGCGGCGCCGGTGCCTCGGTGATCTCGGCGATCGCGGCCCTGACCTCGGCCAGCCGCTGCGGTGCGCCGGCCTCATCGGCCAGGGCTTCCGCCGCGCGCAGGTGTTCCAGCGCGACTTCATCACGGCCGAGGTAATGGCAGGCGGTGCCGAGGCCGGTCATGGCCTCGAGCATGTCGTGCCGGTGCCCCCCGATCTGATAGGCGGCCACCGCCGCCTCGAAAAACGTCACCGCTTGCTTCCACTGCCGCTGCTTGCCCGCGAGGTGACCCTGATTGGACAGCACGGTGCCCATGATGTGCGGCTGCCCGGCACCAAGGCGGGCCGCCTCCCTGAGCGCGCCCGCGGCGGACTGCCACTGCCCGCCACGGATGAGGACACCGGCCAGGTTGGCCAGCCCGATCGCGATCGGCCGCGCTTCACCGATCTGGCGCTTGATCAGCAACGCCCGTTCCAGCAGTTCCCTGGCCCGTTCGAAGTTGCCGTTGTCATCCTCGAGCAGCGCCAGGTTGTTCAGTGCCGCTGCTTCCTTCCAGCGGTCGCCGGCCCCGGCTCGCAGGTCGAGCGCCTTCTGCCAGCTCTGCCGGGCCCCGGCCTGGTCGCCCAGGTAGCGCTGCGCGGAACCGAGCACGGTCGCGGCGTGCGCGGTACGGTCGGCGAGGCCGAGCGACTCGAAGATGGCCATGGCGCGCCGTGCGCGCTCGATCGCCTCCGCGTAGTCGCCGCTCTCGGCGGCGAGCAGCGCGGCGGCCGACAGCGCGCTCCCGGTCGCCTCGCTCGCACCGGTGTTCTCACCGGAGCCCGCGGGTGCCGCGTCGGCCAGGAAACGGTCGAGCCAACTCCGTCCGATGGCCAGCCGCCCGCTGACCAGCCACCAGCGCCACAGGGCGGCACTGGTGGCCCGGCCCAGTTCGACGTCCGTGTCGGCGGCCCAGTGCAGGGCGGCGTGCACATCGTCTACCGCCGCTTCCATCCGGTGTGTCCACTCGGACGCCTCCGCTCCGACCAGGCCCCGTTCGCTGTCAGCGGCCAGACGGGCAAAATGCCGCGCGTGCAGCCCCCTGACCTCGGCTGCCTCTTCCTCCGCCTCAAGCCTGGCCAGCGCGAACATCCGGATGGCCGCCACCATCGAGAACCGGTTCTGCTCGGTGCCGCGCAGGACCACTAGCCATGACGCGTCGACCAGCCCGCGGACGGCATCGGCGGCACGCGGGCCGAGAACCGCGCGCGCATCGGCGAGGTTGAACGTGCCGGCGAACACGCTGAGCGTGCGCAGCGCCCGCTGCTGGGCGGGTTCGAGCAGGTCATAGCTCGCCGCGAGTACGTCGGTGAGCCTGCGCCGTCCGGCCGGGTCGTAGTCAACCAGCGTCGCGTGCTGACGCAAGATCTCCTGGATGGACAGCGTGCCCACCCAGCCGGCGATCAGCTCGATGGCGAGCGGGAGCCCGCCGAGCCTGCGGCACAGTTCGCCGACGGCGTGCGGAGCCACGTCCGCCGCGGACAGCCCCGGCTGCCTGTCCGCCACCCTGGCCAGGAAGAGCCGGACCGCGTCACAGGATGCGATATCCGCCGCTCCGGCCGCTACCGGCGGGCAGTCGAGCGGCGGGACCGCCCAGCAGACCTCCCCGGCCACGCCGATGACAATCCGGGCGGTCAGCACAACGCGCAGCTCAGGCACCGTCCGGAGCAGGTGCTCCGCGACCTGCGCCACGTGCGCCTGGTGATGCTCCGCGCCGTCGAGCACAACCAGGCTCGGAGCGGTCTCGCTGGCCAGGGCCCGGGCCAGGGAGGACAGCAGCGGCACGTCACGCTGGTCGGGCAGGTGGAGCATCGTCGCCATCGCGGAGAGCACCGATCGCGGGTGGCGTACCGTCTCCAACGGGACGAACAGCACGTCGCCCCTGCCCTCAGCTTCCCACCGCTTGGCCATCTCGATGGCCAGGCGGGTCTTCCCTGCCCCGCCTGGACCGGTCAGGGTGATCAGCCGTCCCCGGCCGAGCATCGAGTTGAGCTCGGCCAGCTCACGCTCCCGGCCTACGAAACTGGATTGCGCGGCGGGTAGCCACGTCCGCCGAAGCGCCACGGCCTCCGGCGGCCCCGCTGTCCGCCCAGTGAGCGGGCCGTCCGCCGCTGCCGTCTCCAGCTCGGCGACGGCGGCCAGAGCACGTGCCGAAGCGCGTGAGTGACCCGATTCCCACCGGTTCACGGTCGCGAACGACACGTTCAGCTGGCGAGCTAGCTGTTCCTGGCTCAGGCCCAGGCCGTTCCGGAGCAGCCGCAGACGCCCCGCGAGTGAGTCCTCCTGCGGCGACGCGCCTTCCACGGTAAGAGCGTAGGCCCGTCCTCGGGCGACTGGCCCGGCCATTCACCGCATTGGTACGGCGTCCGGCCGGCCGTATCGCTTGCGCCCTCGGTCGGCCGCATCGGTGCGGCTCTCGGTCAGCCGCATCGGTGCGGCCTCGGTCAGCCGCATGCTGGGGTGGTAGCGTACTCCACCGCTGTGGGGTAGCAGCTGATCCCGTGGCCGCTTGGTGCCGAGAGTCCGTATTCGATCGCCGTGGCGGCGAGAACCGGCGACCCGGCCGTGAGGGTTGCCATCGGTACCGCTGCCCCCAAGCCGCCCAGCAGAGCCGCACTGATGATCAGTCCCAGTGTCTTCCTGCCGACGTGACCCATGGATGCCTCCTGTCGTAGGTCTCCCCGCCAGGTTCTCCCTGGCCAAGATCATCCGCAAGTTCTATTTCACGCATCCGCGATGAGCTGCGAGCACGCCAAACGAGCGGTGGTGCTCGCCGACGGCACCAAGCTGGGTAAGGATCACTGATGAGCCCGCGTCGGCGTGGTCTCGGCGTCGTCGGCCAGTTTGTCCGCGTCGTGACCGAGATGTGCTTGCTACTTCGTGTGCTACGATTCCCGCCACTTTGGGTGCGTCCTGGACCTGCCCGCGACCTGATGGAGTGCTCATGGCCGATGAAGCCGCCCAGAGTATGAGTCCGAGTGACGGCCCCGTCGGATCTCCCGCCGCCGGCAGCCGAGTCCGGCCAAGAGCCCGGGTTGTCGCCGGGAGTGTATGGGCGCTCGAGCATGCCCAGGATCTCGTGTCCAGCGTGGTAGGCGCCGTGCTGATCATCTTGGCGGCGGCGGAGCTGATCTCCGGGCTGGTCGACTTCTTCACGGACATCCGCAAGACATCCTTCGACACAGCGGGCATCAACCTGCTCTACCGTGTACTTCTCGTGCTGATCCTGGTCGAGATCATGCACACCGTCGTCCTCTCGCTCCGCGCTCACCACCTCGTCGCGGAGCCTTTCATCATCGTCGGCTTGGTGGCGGTGATCAGGAAGGTACTCGTCGTGCTCAGCGGCACCGGAACAGTGCCGACTACGCAGCTCGCGCTGCTGATCGCGATGATCGCGGTCTTCGTCGCGGCGCTGCTCGCCGTGAGCAGGTTCGGCGGGAACGGGGAGTCCGACTAGCCGATGCCGGCGCAGGCCTCCGGCCCCGGATTGCCGGCGCAGGCCTCCGGCCCCGGATCTCCCTCGGATAACGGCTCAAATCCGCCTTACGAGGGTGCTGCTGACTGGCTGCGCGCCGCTGGCTGGCTGCGCGCCGCTGGCTGGCTGCGCGCTGCTGGCTGGCTGCGTACTGCTGGTCGGCGGCACGCGGGCAGGAAAGTGGCTTGTGTACCATAAGGTGCCCATGTGGTCTGTGGGCCGGTGGTCCCGGTTTAATGGGCTCTGGCTCACTTTACGGGGAGACCGGTTGCCGGCCCTGGCCGCTCACCGGGCCGCGGTGTCCGTGTCATCGGAGACGGCATCCCGGAAAATGTGCCAGAGCCGATTAACGTGGAACTCTGCCGCTTCGTGGAAGGTTAACCGTCGTATATGTATGACAGACGGACACGAAGCGGTAATCCTCCACGTTGTTTTGGTTCTGCCGGCGGTCATAGCGGACTCCGGGGACGATGCCGCCAGACACATCGGCGCCTGCGGCGGATCCGCGGCATCCCCTCCGGCCAGAAGGCAGTAACCGTACGCCCCTCTGAGCTTTTGGCCGGCACGGCGGCAGGAAAACCGGCACGTAACGGGCACCAGCCCGCGACACGCCGCGAACGCATCTGAATGTGAAACGTTCGCCTTCCGGCATCTCATCCACACCATCATGAAGGACATCACGGGAGAAGAAACATCCGTCTCTTTCGTCACGCAAGTCGGGATTCCCGGCCCGCGGGAATGCGCGCCCGTGTGGGACAGCGGCGCGCCTGTACTGGAGCCCGCGGGCCGTCCCCAGCCTGTGCGGGAGAGCGCGGGTCGGCTGGGCGGACAACGCCATCGGGGGACCGGCGTGCGGAGCCGAGCGCGTCGCAACCAACGCGGTGCCAAACCGGTCCTTGTAGTGAATATCTGGATTTGCCGCAAGGCTGGGGCGAGCGGGTGAGCGATGAGCACGGACCATATTGCGTCGGCGGATGGGCGGCGTCCGGTTGGCGCGGTCGCCCGAAGCCAGGCAGACGATGCCGGGCAGCGGGCGGCGCCTACCCGCCGGGTGCTGCTCTGCGCCGCCGGTATCACGCTTCTCGCCGGCTGTTCGGCTCCGGCGGCCCGGTTCACCGGCGTCGCTCAGGCTAAACCCGCGCGCGGTCACCGGCCCAGCTCAGATACAAAGACCACACGCGCGCGCTCGGGCGGCGGATCCGCCGGGCACGCAACGGGTCGCCGGGCCAGTGCCGACGAGCCGGTGTTCTACGTCGAGGACGGGTCCAAGGCGATAGCGCTGACGATCGACGACGGCCCGAACGCGATCTATACGCCGCAGGTGCTCCGGGTACTGGCCAGGTACCGGGTAGCCGCGATGTTCTCGATGATCGGCATCGAGGTTAAGGCGCTGCCCGGCATAGCGCGTGACGTCGCGGATGCCGGTCACGAGATCGCCAACCATACCTGGCGGCACCTGGACCTGGGCGTGCTGACGCCGTCGGCGGTCAAGTTCGAGATGGACGGCGCCAGCGACGCGATACACGGGGCGACCGGTATCGTGCCGCGCAGGTTCCGGGCCCCTTACGGTGTCTGGTCGCCGACCGTGCTCCAGCGCTGCGCGGAAATGGGCATGTTGCCGATCGACTGGTCGGTCGACCCGAGAGACTGGGCTCTACCCGGTGTCTCGTCAATTGTGCGCAACATCATGCGCACCACGCGCAGCGGCTCGATCATCCTGGAGCATGACGGTGGCGGCGACCGTTCGGAAACAGTGGCCGCCCTCAAGATCGTCATCCCGCGCCTCCTCGACGCTGGCTACCACTTCGTCACGCCATGATCGTGGCCAAGATCCTAGGTACGATCCTAACTAATGGGGCGTGTGCGAGATTACTACTGCAGTGTTCCAGGCAAGCGACCTTCCCGGCCCGAAGCGCCGGGAGTTCATCGGTGCTGCCCGCGATGGCGGCGCCCTGCTCCGCGACACCGACGGCTTTGCGCTGACGATGGTCCCGCTGGCGCGACTCGAGGCTGTTACCGAGATAGCCCAGGTCGCCGTAGCAGCGTTGCTTGCTGTGGCCGTGCTCGGCCGTGGCTCGGCCCGTCCCGCCGACCTCGGTCAGCTGGCCTGGCTGGCGGCCTTCGGCGAGGACGACCGCAGGAGTGACCCGGCTCCCGGCGCATACCGTCCCCGCGTTGCTGCCCGGCGTCCCGGCAGCCGTCCGGCTGCGGGCAGGCGCATGCGCGGCCGACGCTGCGCCAGTTGCGGGCGCGCATGCCGTCTGATTCACGCCATGACCAGCTCAGAGCCATCGGAAAGGATCATGCTCGGATGAAACTCGCTTGTCGGCGTACTCAGTTACTACTCGAACTTTTTTGACCTCTGGGAGGACCTGAAACGAGCGTCGGAGCTGCTACGCGCTGAGCGTGCGCGCGACGCCGCCGGAGCGGACCGGCGTCTCAGCGTGCGTTCAGCTCCGCCGAAGCTGGCGAGAAGGCGAATAGCCGACAGACTCTCCGAAGCTCAGATTTGCGAACTGATAGCCGATTTCCAGCGCGGCATCACCATGCAGACACTGGCGAAGCAGCACGGGAGCAGCATGACGGCAATCAAGCGGCTGCTCAGGCAGCGAGGCGTACGAGCAAATCGAAACCTCGAAGATCGTCTGTCCAATCCAGAAATAGTTGCTCTCATCGCAGCCTCCCGCGCCGGAGTACCACAGCGTGAGCTGGCTGAGCGCTATCACATTAGTCAAACTAGCGTGAAGAAGATTCTTAGGCTAAATAAGCCCAGTTCGGCCGAAAAGGAATTCGTTGCCTAACTGGTCGGGGAGACAGGATTTGAACCTGCGGCCCCGCGGTCCCAAACCGCGTGCGCTACCGGACTGCGCCACTCCCCGACATATTTAGATAATTATACTACGCCAGAGAGGAATATTCATTTCTGGAGCTAGCCGTCGGCGGAGGAAACCTCAGCAGGCATGCCATCGCCGTTACTGAACCCATAGCGTTTTGCATCGGTCGAACTGGTCGGATCGATGGGCGAGTGTCCGGCCTCAGCTCTGCGTTGGTTCACAATCTCCAAGTTCTCGCGCACGAACGCCGCTTCTTTCTCGCCTATCTTTCCCTTGTGCGGCAAACCTGCGTAGTCGGGTTCGTTGTAGTTGACGAGCGGCCCGCCGTTCTTGGTGGTGTTGTGCGAGCGGCGCTCTCTGACAACCTTGACTGCCGCAGCGGCGGCCAGAATCTCGTCCATCGGCCGGGCACTGGCCAGTTTGTCGAAGTTCGCCTTAGTGAGAAAGTAGCGGGTCGGTGCTTCCTCACCTGGATGAGTCACTTCCAACCCTACGGCCGCAATGGACAGCTTGCCGAGGTCTTTCAGCTCGTTTGGCAGGGCGTCGAGCGATATCCGTTTGTCTGGTTCCAGGTTTGGGTGCTCAGTGACAACAACGCTGACCAACTCTGCTTCAGGGTTGTCTATCCGCTGACCCGATAAATCGGAAACTCGTATTTCCTGTGTACTCATGCTTTGCCTCCTCGATTAGTTAGGGGGCTTTGCGCAAAGCAGGGTCTACTATGGTCCGGCCAGGCGGCGGATACAAGCCTTTCGTGCGCCCACGCACAGCTAGAAGCTTCCTGCACCTCCCCCTGTCTATAGCTGCCGACTTGGTGTTTTTTGCCTTGACTTGTGCGCAGGGTTTCCGCATAAATGAGCGCGTTGTGGGCAACCGGGCGGTCAATCAATTGCTTACGAGCTGGCCGCGCCCACAACGCTAGGATTCTGTAAACTCGGGCTAATAGGAGGGCTCTGCTTATGTTTCACCGTATTTACAAATTCCTGTCAAGGGCGTATAGTCCCCTACCACATAAGAGCGGTCGCGCTCAAGGCAACGCGTATGGGACAGAAGAAAGCATCAAACCGCCATGAACCCGGCGTCGTGGCACTCGGCGACTTACTCAGAATGCGCCGTGAGGCTACCGGTCTCTCGTTAACCCAGATGGCGAAAGAGTTCGGCATCAGCCACACCTATCTGGGGAGGTTGGAGCGTGGCGAGTACGCGCATCCGACCCCAGTCATTCTTGGCAGGATAGCGAGAGGCCTACAGGTGCACCTCGCAGACCTCTATGCGCTGTCCGGTATCACTCTGCCGACTGACTTGCCCGATTTTGGCCCTTACCTGCGGGCGAAGCATCCCGATTGGCCGAAGCTTGTCATCACTGAACTTGACGATTACTGCGCCTTTCTGAAGCACAAGTACTCGCTGCACTAGGTCGAACCTAGGCGTTCAAACGAAGCGCGGGTTAATGCTGTCCCCGCAATATTTGCATGACTATACGAACTAACGCATAGGGAAGGTGGTTGCCTATGGGAGAATTTCAGCCTCGCTCCGAGGCGCTTAAAGCTGCGTTAAACCGAGCACGGCAAGATAAAACTGAGGAACCAGCAATGCTGAGCGTGGCAGAAGCCTGCCGACGCTTAGGTTTTAGCAAATGGATGCTGTACCGACAGATGAAGTCCGGCAAGCTCGCCAGCGTCAAGGTAGGGAGCCGTCGGCTCATCCCGCTGCGGGCAATCGCCGAATTCATTCATACCTTGGAAGAGGAGGCACAGGCATCGAAGGAGTAGCGCAGCAAGACAGCGGCGGCGCTTCCTCCGAAACCTTCGAGGGGAGGCAACGGCGTTCTTGCCCAGAAACGCACATAGGGAGGTCCGCTCATATGGACAAGCAAACAACACGCATCGGCTCGTTATGCACGGGTTATGGCGGTCTCGACATGGCAGTGGCGTCGGTGTTCGGCGGGCGGCTGGTCTGGTGCGCCGACAATGATCGGCACGTGACGGCTCTTTTGGACAGCCGGTACCCGGACGCCCCCAATCTCGGCGACCTGACCCGGCTTGACTGGGGAATCGTTGAGGCGGCGGACATCCTGTCAGCAGGATTCCCGTGCCAGGACATCAGCTACA
>Ga0335075_10011590_pt1 | contig 13325 bp, 12 predicted proteins | sample Lox_Sample_24_FD_206723 | JGI IMG/M metagenome (GOLD analysis project Ga0335075, IMG submission 206723) | Soil microbial communities from Loxahatchee National Wildlife Refuge, Florida, United States - Lox_Sample_2.4 | ecosystem: Environmental > Terrestrial > Soil > Wetlands | place: USA...
CCCGGCGGCTGCGACCAGCGCGCCGCCCAGTGCGAACCGCACCACGTGGTGCACCGGGCCGACGGCGGCCACACCAGCCTCACTAACCTCCAAGATCACTGCTACTGGCATCATCACGTCCTGCTGCACGAACTGGGCTGGAAACTCACCGTCCACCCCGACGGCACCAGCCAAGTCACCAGCCCCACCGGCAAGACCATCCACAGCCACGCCCCGCCCCAGTGGCAAGGGTGACGCCCGCCAACCGGACGTGGACTCCCCCGGCCGGGTGAGGTCCCGGCGGAAATAATCGTGCCGGGGAATGCGGGCCCGGCCGCGATAATGCTCGCGTGGACAGTGACGGGCCGCAGTGGAGCAGCGACGTACACCAGGCCGACTGGATCGCGTCGCGGCTCACGCCGTGGGAGGACGGGCACGCGATCACGATCGTGGTGCCGACCGGGTTCGAGGCCTACGCGCGGGTGCTGCATCCGGCCGAGACCCCAGACAACGGGGATCGCCTGGTCCGCTGGGCCGACGTGGCCGCGTGGAGCGGGATGCCGCTGCGGAACGACGCGCAGTTCCATTCGATCGCGCTGCCGCCGACCGACCCGGGCGGGCCGCCGCCGTACGACAGCCAGGGCCCGCAGGAAGGCAGCCTCTACCTGCCGGACGCCGAGGTCCTCGCCGCGATCGGCCGGAACTGGACGGGCACGCCTGAGGACTGCTGGTTCTGCGTGTGGGACGGCTACGGCTGGGATAGCCCCAGCATCTTCATGGGCCTGGTCGAGGAGGGGCAACGGTCCGAGATCATCGAGGAACCGCGGCAGGACCCGGTGCCAGGCGCGGTGCGCGGGGGGCCGCGTGTAGACCTGCCGAACCGGGACTACTTCCTCTATTCCGGACCGGCTGAAGCCGTCGCCGCACTCGCCAGCCTGGACGGTACCTGGGGGCAGATCCCTAACATCTGGTGGCCCGCCGACCGGGCCTGGTGCGTGGCCAGCGAGCTTGACCTGCAGTGGACATACGTGGGCGGCCCCCGCGGCTTCATCGACGCGATCCTCGCCGACGACAGGATCGAGGCACTGCCTGCCGCGCCGGAAGACCCGGTGGGCAACGTTGAAGACTGGGTGACCGCCTGGGCGGACCAACTCGCCGACGGCGTAATGGCGCGCGGCGCGGCCTCGCTCAGCACCCCCAGGGGATCAGTCGACGTCGCTCTGCGACGACCGCGCGGAATCCGCCCGGGCGAGCTGCGCATCGACACCGCCGGACGCGGTGGCTATGGCGGCAACGTTCGCCACGGCCTGCGCGGGGACGACGAGGAACTCCGGCGCGAGGTGCACGACTACGTAACCATCGCGTTGATTGACCTGGCCGGGATGTAGCCAGCTCAGGCGTCGCGGGTCATCATCCGCCAGGCGCCGATGCCGGACCAGCCCACGATCCACCCGACGATCACCGAGATCATGGCCCAGGTCGGCATCGCTGGGATGCCGAGGGCGCCCCGGCCGCCGAGCAGTATCCCTCCGCCGGGGCCCGCGCCGGCCGGGGGGGCCAGGGCCGCCGGGCGGAGCTGGTCCATCGCGATGCCGATGATCAGCCGCTGGCCGTCGATGAAGTCGGGGAGCTGCGTTCGGGCCAGGAGCGGGGTCACGATGATCTCCAGCGCGATCAGCACGATGGTCGTGGTCGTCCGCTGCCCGGTGAGCGCTCCGAAGCCGAGGCCGACCAGGAACCCGATCCCGACCTCGAGCTCGAGCCACAGCCCGATCTTGGCCATCTCGTTGATCGCCGGGTTCGACTCGGACAGCTCGGAGGAGCTGTAGTCGGAGTAGAGGCCGGCGATGTTCCGGTCGACGCCCGAGCGGATCTGCGCGGGGGTGGGTGCTGGGCCAGGGCCTCCCGGCCCGGCCTTGCCTCCCTGGCCGCCTGCTATGCCGGGCAGGAACCCGTTGGCCACCTGCTGCGGGTGCTGCAGGAGCCAGGCCTGCAGCCCGGCCTGGTTGAGATTGTCCGGGGCGGACACGCCGTAGAAGTTGACCGAGGTGGGGTTGGGGAGACCCTCGTAGCTGGTGACCAGGCAGTTCATAACGAACGCCAGGGCCACGAGCGGGACGACGATGGCCAGGCCGGCCGGAATGCGGGCCAGGTAGAGGGCCAGGCGCGACCGGCCGGTGATGACCAGGTGACGGAACATGCCGTCGGACAGGTCCGTCGTCCCGGCCGCGGCGCCCAGCGCGGCGGCGGCGATGAAGCCGAACTCGGCGGTCAGGTTGGCCGCGCCGGAGAACTCGCCCGGGTTGCCGGCCGGGGCGTAGATGTGCGGATCGATCGCGTGGAACAGCAGGCGCAGCCCGAAGAACAGGACCGTCGGCAGCACGATCAGCACCAGCATGGTGATCATGAGGCCGCGGCGCTTGCGGATCTCCAGGTTCTTGGTGGTGATGAGATCCCACGTCGGCAACCAGGAGCCTGTCCTTGGCGCGCTACGGCGGCCAGGCTCGGGCGCTTCGGGTCGTCCCTGCGACAGCGAGGGCTCGGTGGTGGTCACGTAGGGTCTCCCAGTCGGCTCGTCACTGACAAGAACCAGTCCTCCAGCGAGGCCCGGGATTCGTGCAGGCCGTACACGGCGATGTCCGCGCGGACCAGCCGACGGTTGATGTCGGCGACGAGCTCGCGTGAGGCTCCGGCGGGCAGGGTGACGGTCAGGCCGCTCTCGGTGAGGGTGGTGCCCGCGACGATGCCGGCCTGGTCCATGAGCTGGGCCGCCCGGGCGGGTTCGGCGCAGTCGACCTGGAGGGCCGCGGCGCCGGCGCCGCGGATCAGTTCGTCGATCGGGCCCTGGCGGATCACATGGCCGTGATCGACGATCGCCACCGCGTCACAGGTGCGCTCCACCTCATCAAGCAGGTGCGAGGACAACACCACGGTGCGGCCCTCCTCGGCCAGGCTCGCGATCATCGCCCGCATCTCGTGCATCCCGGCCGGGTCGAGCCCGTTCATCGGCTCGTCCAGCATCAGCAGGTCCGGGTCGGCCAGCAGGCAGGCGGCCACCCCCAGGCGCTGGCGCATGCCCATCGAGTAGGTGGCCACCTTGTCCCCGGCCCGGTCGGTCAGGCCGACCCGGGCCAGCGACGGGTCGATCCGCTGGTCCGCGTCGCCGCCTCTGGCCGCGGCCAGCAGGCGGAGGTTGTCCCGGCCGGTCAGGTGGTGGTGGAAGCGGGGCTCGTCGACGATCGCACCGACCCGGGCCAAAGCCCGGCTGCGCTGGGCCGGGACCGGAGTGCCGAGCAGCGACATCGTGCCGGCGTTGGCCTTGGTCAAGCCGAGCAAGGTGCGGATCAGCGTGGTCTTGCCCGCGCCGTTCGGGCCCAGGTAGCCGAACGCGGACCCGCGCGGCACGAGCAACTCGACGTCGTCGACCGCGACGGTGGCCCCGAACCGCTTGGTCAGGGCGTGGGTCTCAACCGCCCATCCGTTCGGGTGTGGTGGCTCGGGCGGGCGGCTCGACGGCTGCCGCCGCTGGGCCGGTGGCTCCGGCGCGGTGTTTGAAGGGGTAGGGCTCGACGGCTCCGGCCGGCGGCGACTTTGGCGGACGCGGTGAGTGAGGCGTACCCCGCCGTAGCAGAGCGCAGCGAGCACCACGAGGGCGACGAGGATGATTCCTCCGCCGACGTGTTGACCGTGCGGGCCGGTAACGACGGCGGCCATTAGTCCGTTGGTGTTCATCGTTGCTCATCGTGGCCGGGCGGCGATCCCGCTGTCATCGGCCGCGCGAATCATCTGGACGTCATCCCCGAGGATGACGTGAGCTGTTCAGGCGGCGGTGACCAGTCCGGACTCGTAGGCGAGGACGACGAGCTGGGTCCGGTCGCGCGCGCCGAGCTTGGTCAGGATCCGGCTCACGTGGGTCTTGGCCGTGGGCAGGCTCACGTGCAGCGTCTCGGCCAGCTCGGCGTTGGACAGGCCCCGGGCGACCAGCGATAGCACCTCGCGCTCGCGCTCGGTCAGTTCCTCCAGGCCGCGGAGTGTCTTCCTGTGTGCCTGGTCGCCCTGGGTGAAGTGCGCGATCAGCCTGCGCGTCACGCTCGGCGCCAGGAGCGCCTCGCCCGCGGCGACGGTGCGGATCGCGCTCAGCAGTTCCTCGAGCGGGCGGCTCTTCAGCGCGAACCCGCTCGCCCCGGCCCGCAGCGCCTCGAAGACGTACTCGTCAAGGTCGAAGGTGGTGAGGATGAGTACCCGGGGGCACGCACCACGGCTCCGTTCGGTAAAAATCTGCCGCGTGGCCTCAATGCCGTCCATTACCGGCATCCGGACGTCCATGACGACGACGTCCGGCGCGAGGCTCGCCGCGAGCTCGACCGCCTGGCGTCCGTCGGCCGCCTCGCCCGCGACCTCCAGGTCGTCTTCGGCCTCGATCAGCGCGGAGAACGCGGTGCGCAGCAGCGCCTGATCGTCCACCACCAGGACCTTGATCGTCACGTGCCGACCTTGATCGTCATGTGGCAGCCTTGATCGTCATGTGACAGCCTCGATCGGGACCTGGGCGGTCACCCGGAAGCCCCGGCCGGCCAGCGGTTCGGCGTGGAGCCAGCCACCGAAAGCGGTGATCCGCTCGCGCATCCCCATGATCCCGTGGCCCGAGCCGACTGGCCGCGCGGCTGGATGCACCGCCTGGGCGCCGTCGTCGGTGACGTCCAGGCTGATGAAGTTGTCGCAGACGGCCAGGTCAACCGCGGCACTGGCGCCAGGCGCGTGCTTGACGACGTTGGTGAGCGCCTCCTGGACGACGCGGTAGACCGACAGCTCGAGCGCCGGGGAGAGCGGACGGTCGGTCCCGGTCATCTGCAGGTCCACCGGGGTGCCCGAGGCGCGGACGGTCTCGACGAGCTCCTTGACATCGACGAGCCGCGGGGCTGGTGCGAGTGCGGCCTTTGCGTTCTCTTCCTCGCGCAGCAGCCCGAGGACGACCCGCAGCTCTTCCTGGGCCGTTCGGCCGATGGTCTCGATGGACTCAAGCGCGGCGCCGGCCTGCTCCGGACGCTTGGCCATGAGGCGCAGGCCGACCCCGGCCTGAACGGTTATCACGGCCAGCGTGTGGGCCACGACGTCGTGCAGTTCGCGGGCGATGCGCACCCGCTCCTGGATGACCTGCTGGCGGGCGCGTTCGGCCTCGGCGGCTCGCGCCCGCTCGGCTTGTTCGGCCAGCCCGGCCAGGTAGCGCCGGCGCGCGGCGACGCTGTCCCCGGTGAACCAGCCCGCCACCAGCGGCAGGAAGCCTTCCACGGCCGCGGCGCCGACCGACCCGTGCCCGCCGGCGAGCGTCGCGTGCACAAGCGCGCCGCCGAGAACCGCGGCGCAGGCCGAGACGGCGGGGATCGACAGCCGTCTCGGCAGGCGCGAGGCGGCCAGGTACGACGCGAGCCCGAGCACGATAACCAAGGTCAGCACGGCCTTGCCCCCAGCCATGACCATTGCGTTGGCGATTGTCGCCGCCGCCAGCACCGGCAGTGGCCAGCGCCGCAGGGCCGCGGCCGAGCCGCAGATCACACACGCGAGGAAAAGGCTCCGGGCCGGGTCATGCTGGTACGGTCCGGTTGACAAAGCCAGCGTTATCAGCGCCACGCACACGACGAGCATGGCTATGGCCAGCCACTCGGGCTGGCCGGATCGTGCCAGCGGAGGTCCGGCCGCCGACGCTCTGGCCGAATGAGCCTTGGCTGAATGATCCCGAGCCACAGCCCTGACGGTAACCAGCGGATCCGCTGAGCGCATCAGTCTCGAGAATGACGCCTGCGCAAAGCATCGGGGCGCCGGCGCCCGAATTTCCCATGATCGCGAAGACTTAGGTATGAAATAGCACCCAAAAATCTTCGGGATCATGGAAGATCGCGTCCGGGGGCGCACCAGGCACCGGTCAGGCACCACAAGTGCTCAGGTGCACCGCATCAAGTGTTACTGGCCGGTGCGGCCGTCAATCCGTTCCCGCAGGAGGTCGGCGTGACCGTTGTGGCGGGCGTACTCCTCGATCATGTGGAGCAACACCTCGCGCAGCGCGACCCTGCCACCGTCCCGCATGACGCCTTTGACGCCAAGGTCGGGAGAGTCGGCGACGAACTTCTCCGCGAAGGCTACCTCCTCGCGCCAGGCCCGCCAGGCGTCGTCCACGACCGCAGGGTCGGCGACCGCGCCCAGCCAGTCGCCGTCCTGAACGTCGTCGGACCAGTACAGCGGGGGCGCGTCGGCCTGGGCCATCACTCGCCGGAACCAGTTGCGTTCCACGTCGGCCATGTGGCGGACAAGACCAAGCAGGGACATGGTGGAGGGAGGTACCGACCTACGGGCGAGCTGCGCCGGGTCGAGGTCGGCGCACTTCATCTCCATCGTCAGCCGGTGGAAGCGCAGGTAGTCGAGCAACGTCGCCCGCTCGCCCTCAAGTTCCGCGTTCGCGAACCTCGGATCCTGCGCCATGTCCATCCACACGTCGGAGCCGCCGCCGACAGCATTCCACCGGTCCGGCACAGGCTCGCTGGCACTATTGTCGGTCACAGCCACCAGCCTGTCACTTCGGCGTTACGACGGCCAACACTTTTGACCGCGTGGCGCGGGACCTCGCACCGCTAGGTTTTCGGGACGGTAGGTGGCGCGTATTACGCCTGAGCGGTAGGTCTTGGCGCCGGCCAGTTCCAGGTTTGCGGCGGAGGTCAGCTCGCCTGCAGCCGGGCAAGCAGCTCGGCCAGCCGCTCGCCGGAGTCGTGGACGCCCCGCTCCATGCCCGAGGCGACCATCGCGTCGCGGTCCTCCACCGACTGGAAGGCCGAGACCGTGCGCACCAGCGTCTTGCCGCCGCGCTCGGCCAGATTGGCGGTCTGCAGGCAGACGTGACCGGGGGCGCCCTCGAACTCGAAGGTCTGCACGATGGACTCCGGCGACGGGTCGCCGTGGAAGACGCCGTGAAAGCCGTAGGTGTTGCCCTCGGCGTCGGTGTTCACGTAGCGCCAGGAGCCGCCGTTGCGGACGTCGTACCGGTCGACGGTCAGGGCCAGGTCCCGCGGGCCCAGCCACTGCACCAGCAGGTCCGGGTCGGTGTGGGCGCGGAACACCAGGTCGCGCGGCGCGTCGAACTCGCGCGTGATGACGATAGTCGGGATGCCGGGTTCTGCGGTGATCTCAGTCTTGCTCATCGTCGCTTCCTTTCGTTGTCGTTGCCACGTCGCCGGCTTGCAGTGCGGCCAGCAGATCGTCGAGCCGCTCGTGACTCTCGTCCCAGAAACGCTGGTAGCGGGCCAGCCACGTGGTCACCTCACGCAGCGGCTCGGCCTCCAGGCGGCTGAGCCGTGCGGTGGCGCGCCGGTTCCGCGAGATCAGGCCCGCCTGCTCAAGCACCTTCAGGTGCTTGGAGATCGCGGGCTGGGATACGGCAAACGGCGCGGCGAGCTCGGCAACGGTGGCCTCGCCCTCGGCGAGCCGGGTCAAGATCGCCCGCCGGATCGGGTCGGCGAGCGCCCCGAACACGAGGCTGAGCCGGTCCGTTGCCATTCATAACCACCTTGTTTCAAAACTAGATGGTTATAGAATGCCTTGGCCCGCCCCCGTTGTCAAACGGCACGTTCATCCAGGCGCTGAAGCATTCCGGCGAACTGATCACTGCACAGGCCCCACGCCGCCCTGCTGCCTCCGCGCGAACTAAGAACCTGACAACGGCAGGGCGAGGAGAACCGCGAAGGCGCCGACGATCATGAACGGGCCGAACGGGATCTGCTGCTTGCGGGTGATCCGGCCGCAGGCCAGCAGCACGGCGCTGTAGACCGCGGCCAGGGCGAACCCGGCGAAACCCCCGAAGAACAAGATGCGCCAGCCCGCAAAGGCCAGCAGCGAACCCAGCGAGCCCGCCGCCTTGACGTCGCCGAGCCCCATGCCGGACGGGCTGATCAGCACCAGCGCCAGGTAGAAGCCGGCCAGCGCCAGGCCGCCGAGCAGGGCCCGCTCGAACGCCGGCCAGCCCGCGGGCGCCAGCAGCGCGAGCGTGCCTGCCCAGGCCGGGATCGTGAGCCAGTCCGGCAGCCGCCTGGTGGTCGCGTCGATGACCGCGAGCGGCACCGCGCAGGCGGCAAGCCAGCACGCCGCGGCCACCGCCCACCACCCGGGGTGGACCAGCACCTCCCGCACGGTCAGCCACCTCTCCGGCGCGCAGTGACCTCCTCCACGGTCAGCCGGTCACGGTCTGGATCTCGCGGACGATGACCGTGTGGGTGGCCTGGACCTGCGACGGCGGGTTGGTGAACACTCCGGTCTGCCCGTCGCTCGTGGTCCAAGACACCGTCCAGGTGACGGTGGCGGTGATCGTGTACGGCTGGCCGTTCGGGGTGGGGCTGTCGAACGTCACCTTGCAGGGCGCCCCCTGCGAACAGGTGTGGTTGTCGTCGATCGTCGCCCCGGGGTCGGTGGTCGTGATCTGCACCTGAGGCGCGGACGTGGTGATGGTGGCCGACAAGTAGAGGCCGCCGGCGTATCGCACCGAGGCGGTGTCGGATGGCCGCGGCCCGGGGTTGTAGGTGACGTACACCTCGGTCGGCGCGTTGACGTAGGCCGAGGTGGTGTCGCTCTGGCCGCCCGGCCTGGTGTGCACTGTGACCCGCGGAAGCTGCAGCGCGGCCCGCGCCAGCCCGGCCAGGTCCCCGCTGGTGATCTGGCCCGGCGTGCCGTTGTCCGGTGGCTGCGGCGGCTCCAGGTCGAGGAACCCGTTGTTCATGTTCGCCGCGCCGAGCAGGCCCTGGACGCATGACCAGCCGGCCGCGTCATCCAGCCAGTTCGGCGCCCACCAGACCCACGCGCTGGTCACCGGGTTCTGGCCGCCCGGCACGTCGTTCTGCCCGTTCTGCACCATCTTGAAGTCGTCGTTTATGTCGTTGCGGGCCTCGGGCACGTGCCCGATCTCCTCCTCCAGGCCTGGGTAGTCGAGCGCCATCGACCACCAGAACGAGTCCGCGTCCGGTGCCGCCTGCGGCGATCCTGACTCCTGCGGATCGCCGGCCTGCCAGGACTGCGGCTGGTTGTACTGGGGCTGCAGCCAGCAGGCCGGCGGGTTGTAGGTCTCGTCGTAGCCGCCGCCTCCCCCGCCACCACCGCCGTTGACGTTCCCGGTCACGCTGACGCCGCCGGTGACGGTCTTGGTGTATGTCGGCGGGGTACCGCCCGGCGGATCCGAGGTGCCGCCGCCGGCCGCGCTGGCCGGTACGCCGGCCGTCGATGCCACCGCGGCCACCAGCCCGGCGATAAGCGCGGACCCGGCAAGGAAGACAACTCGTCTGTTCATCTCACCCACCACACATCCCCGCGGTGCCGCCGTCGGCGGCCGGATAGTTTTCGGTGTGACCGATCCACCAGGTGCCGTCCGACTTCTTCCCCGCGGAAGCCTGCTCCTGGTAAAAGCCGAACTTCGCGGAGAACACCGTCCCGGCCTCTTTCCCGGTTGAGGAGTCGACCTTGAACAGGCCGGAGGCGTTCACACAGGATTCGACCAGCGCCCCGGCGCCGTAGTAGACGCTCGGCACCGTGGTGTCGAAATAGACGATCGTGCCGCGCAGCGTGTAGCCGTCGGCGGTGTACTGCCTGATCAGCGTCTTGATGAAGGTCAGCGCGTTGCCGCTGGCGAACTGCTGGTAGGCCTTGCTCGAGCCGTGGGTGTAGACGGCGTACCACAGCGACCGCGCGTAGTTCTCGTACCCGATCACGGCGGCTCGCTGCGGCCCGGACGCGGGCAGCGGGGTCTGGAACTGCACCTGCACGCTGCCGGGGAACGCGAACTTCCTGAGCCCTGGAGCCTGCGCGGCCGCGGTACCCGCCGAGCCGGCCCCGGACGCCGGCGCCGCGGACGACCCCCCGCCACCGGGCACGAACGACTGTGGCGGGCTGCCCGCGCACCCCGCCACCAGCGGGATCGCGCACGCCACCAGCAGAGCTGGCACGATCCGCATGCCCATGCGCACTCTCCTTCAGGCCGCCGATATCCGCCAGGACGGGAGGAGCTCGTCCACGAGCGCCTCGGTTTCCGGAGCCATCCGCGGCAGCACGTCGTCGAGGGCCACCCGGGCCTCAAGCTCGCTGACCACGGCACGCAACACGTGCTCCTTGCCTGTCGCGTGCGCGCCGAGCAGCAGGTCGCGCCACAGCGTCTCGTCGTTGAAGGCGAGCTTCAGCCCGGCCCTGACCGCCGTCATCGCCCCTTCGGGGTCCGAGCCCTCGAGCAGCAGCGACGACAGGCGATGAGCAGCGTCGGCGACCAGCGCGGTGACCTCGTATTCGATGTCGTCCGCCGCCAGCCAGGAGTACCGGTCAGGCGCGCGCCCGTCCAGGAACTGTCCGCTCACCCGGGCCAGCGCCTGCCGCAGGAACTCCGTCTCGGACGGCGTGTCGCGCGCCGCGGCCGCCGACGAGGCGCGGGCCATGTACGCGCGGAACACCTGCCAGTCCACCCGTACCCCCGGACCGAGGCGGACCCGGCCGTCCTCGGCCGCGACCAGGTTCGGCCTGCCATCGGCGGCGGTCTCCAGCCAGGCCGCCACGCGCGCCAGCGCGGCGTCGCGCACGTCATCGGATACACCGCGCGGCCAGATCGCTCCGGTCAGCACGGTCGGGTGCACTCCGCCGGGGTGCGCGGCCAGGTACATCACGATCTCGGTGGCCAGCCCAAGCCGCTCGGGCTCCATCGGCCCCGGCGCCCACACCGCGCCCGGGCCGAGCATCGTCACCTCGACCGGCACGTTCGCCGCAGGCGAAAGGTGCTCGCCCGGGGCCAGGCCGCCGGCCAGCGAGACCTTCGCCTCGGCCGAGGTCGAACCGAACAGCCTGATCAGCGCCGCGTACTGGGTCGCGGGCAGCAGCTGCGCGGCCAGGTCGAAGCCGAGCACGCCCGCCTGCACCCGCCCGTCCTCGCCGTAATCCCAGGTCCAGGTGGCGCCGGGGACATCGCCCGCGATCACGTAACCGGCCGCGGTCCGGTACCTGGACCTGGCCAGCGCGAGCAGCCGGCCGACCTGGGCCTGGGTGGGCGGCACGCCCATGATCAGGTAATGCGGCGCCCACAGGTCGGCGTCGCCGCTGTGGGTCCGCCCGGTCAGCACCGACTCGATGCCCGCGGCGGCCATCGCGTCCCGCAACTCGACCGCCCGCCGTTCCAGCGCGGGCAACGCCTCGTCCAGCGTCGCCACGACAGACAGCCGCGGTGAGCCGAGCTCCCGCAGGCCGTCGCCGAGGCCGACCAGCGTGACGTGCATGGTGTCGGACCAGCGGTTGGTGATCAGCTCGACGGCGAGGGCGGCCAGCGCCGCCTGCACCACCTGGCGCGGCCCGCGCGCCGCGATCAGCCCGTTCGCGGCCTCGAGGTCCACCATCACCCGGCCGGCTCCGCTGGCTCCGTCTCTCCCGGGGGGACCCATCCCCCCGGACCCCCCTGGGGGAGACACGACCCCCCCGCTCCCGCCCGGGGCGTCGGTGCCGAGGGTGACCAGGCCGGGATAAGGAGCCAGGCCGGGACCCGGGTCCAGGCCGGCCGCGGCGGCGCCGGGCAGCCGCCAGACCTGGCCGCCGTCGAGGGCATGCCACGGCTGCGGCGGGGCGGGGTCCGGCGGCGCGATCCAAAGGTCCAGGTTGTCGGCGCCCACGTGCGCGGCGAACACGGTGGGCGGCGCCTTGCCCGCGGCGGCGAGCTCGCGCGCGAGCTGCCGCAGGCCGGCGTCAAGCATCCGGACGGCGGGCTCGTTGGCGGCCAGGCGCATCGCCCGCTCGGCCAGCGCCGCCTCGGGGTCGGGCACCGCGAGCCGCCGCCCGAACGCGCGCTGCCACAGCTGCTCGCGCCGCCGCCGCCCGAGCGCCGAAAGCACGCCTGCGGCGAGCAGCGAGGCGGAGGCCAGATCATACGGCCAGGCCGCGGTCTGCGCCTGCTGTCCGCCCGGCGCCGCGACCGTCTCTTTTCCTTTTATCCGAACGGCCGTTGGTTGCACCTGCGGGCCAGCATCGTCGGCACCGGTGTGGACGGCCGCGGTGTTGACAGCCGCAGTGTTGACTGCCACAGCGGCTGCCTCGGGCAGCGGGATGCCCAGACGATGCGCGGACTGCTCGGTCACCGCCTCGACGCCGGGGCCGCGGGCGTCGCGCGGCATCAGCAGGATCCAGCCGGGGCGGATCAGGCTCGCGATCGTGAGCTTGGTGCCGTCCGGCTGCACCCGGTCCTTGTTGAGCTCGTAGATCTCCCGGTATCTGCGGCCGTCGCCGAGATGATTTTCCGCGATCTCCCACAGCGACTCGTGGTAGCGGCCGACCGGCGGCTTGACCACGTAGAGCTTGTCAGCGTTGGGCGTCTGCACCACCGCCTCGTGCTTGCTGGCCGGAGGCAACTCCTGCTGGCCCGGGGCCAGCTGGGCCGAGACCGAGTAGGCGGGCCGCGGCGGCGCGCTGTGCATCAGGGTCGGGCTGAGCGTGGCGGCCGCGGTGAACAGCAGCAGGGTGGCGGTGACCAGCCGGTGGGCCACCGACTGGGTAGCGCCGGCCAGCGGTACCCGGGACGGCACGCCGACGTTGCTGATCGCGGCCTTGACCTCCACCAGCACGCACCAGACGAGCTGCACCCACGCCAGCCAGACAACGACCGACAAGATGCGCAGGATCGCGGTGATGTCGAGCTGGCTGGTGAGCACGGAGACCTGCGGCACGCTGCGCGGCAGCGGCAGGCCGATGACGGCGACCAGCGCCACGGGGACGCCTGCCACCAGCACGGCAAGCGCGAGGATCGCGGCGATCGCGAGCAGCACGTCGCCTGCCGTGCGATGCTTGATCTGGACCGGGGGCCGCAGGCCGGGAACTGGCGGCGCCATCAGCAGGCCTGCTCTGCGTTGGCGGTCCCGCAGGCCAGGTAGGCGACCTCGGTGACCTGCTCGCTGATCGAGCGGAACAGCCCGGACGGGATGGCCGGGGTCGCCGTGACCTGGACGCCGACGGTCGCGGTCGGCCCCTGGGCGGACTGGCCGGTGGTGCAGCTGGTCATGGTGGCGGTGACACCTGTGCCCTTCGCGTAGGCGCTGACCAGGCCGGCGGCGGGGCCGTCCGGCGCGCAGGCCGCGGCGTCGATCGCCACCGTGCCGCTCTGCAGCAGCTGCCTGTTCACGTCGTCGGCCGCGGCGCGAGCGGCCTGCTCGGCGATGTCCGCGGCCCGCGAGCGGACCAGCAGCACCTGGCCGCCGTCGACGACGAGCGCGAGCAGCCAGATCGTGACGAAGGCGAACACCACCACCCACAGCGACACCGACCCACGGTCATCTCCCGTCATGCGTGCAGTCATGTGCGCG
>Ga0335075_10011591_pt1 | contig 13325 bp, 11 predicted proteins | sample Lox_Sample_24_FD_206723 | JGI IMG/M metagenome (GOLD analysis project Ga0335075, IMG submission 206723) | Soil microbial communities from Loxahatchee National Wildlife Refuge, Florida, United States - Lox_Sample_2.4 | ecosystem: Environmental > Terrestrial > Soil > Wetlands | place: USA...
GGCAAGCGCCAGGGCCTCTTCCGTACGGCAAACCCGAGCGCGTACGGTGCGAGCGTGTCATGCCTCGTGATCGTCCCGTCGAGGTCGAACACCGCGAGACGCATGAGCCAGGCTCAGCGGACGCTCTTCGATCGCTCCTGATCCGGTCAGGCTGCGCGGCCGGAGCCGGCGAGCTGCCGCAACACGTACTGCAGGATGCCGCCGTGACGGTAGTACTCACGCTCCTTGGGCGTATCGATCCTGACACGCGCCGTGAAGGTGATCAGCTTGCCGCCGTCCGCCGGAGTTGCCTTCACGGTGACCAGCTTGGCATCACCGCTGGCCAGCCCGGTGATCTCGAACACCTCGCGGCCGGTGAGGCCGAGGGACTTCGCGGTCTCTCCCGGCTGGAATTGCAGCGGCGCGACGCCCATGCCGATGAGATTCGAGCGGTGGATGCGCTCGAAGCTCTCGGCGATGACGGCGCGTACGCCGAGCAGCATCGTTCCCTTGGCCGCCCAGTCGCGCGAGGAGCCGGTGCCATACTCGCGTCCCGCGAGGATGACGAGCGGGGTGCGCTCCTGCTTGTAGCGCATGGCGGCGTCGTAGATCGAAGTCTGCTCGCCGCTCGGCAGATGGACGGTGATGCCGCCCTCGACGCCGGGCACCAGCTGATTGCGCAGCCGGATGTTGGCGAACGTGCCGCGCATCATCACTTCGTGATTGCCGCGGCGCGCGCCGTAGGAGTTGAAATCGGCGGGCTTGACGCCCTGCTCGACGAGATAGCGCGCCGCGGGGCTCGACTTCGCGATGTCCCCCGCCGGCGAGATGTGATCGGTGGTCACGGAGTCGCCGAGTACGGCGAGCGCCCTGGCGCCGTGGATGTCGCTGAGCGCCGGAGGCGTGGGGCTCATACCCTCGAAGTAGGGTGGGTTCTTGACGTACGTCGACTTCGCATCCCAGGTGTAGAGCTTGCCGGCCGGCACCTTGATGCCGCTCCAGTGCTCATCTCCCGTGAACACGCTGGCGTAGCTCTGCTGGAACATCTTCGAGTCGATCGAGCGCGTGAGCAGCTCCTGCACTTCCTGGTCGCTCGGCCAGACTTCCTTGAGGTAGACGGGCTTGCCGTCGGCTCCCGTGCCGAGGGGCTCCGTCGTGAGGTCGAGGTCGAGCGTCCCGGCGAGGGCATAGGCCACGACGAGCGGCGGCGAGGCGAGGAAATTCATCCGCACCTCCGGATGCACCCGGCCCTCGAAGTTGCGGTTGCCGGAGAGCACCGAGCAGGCCGTGATGTCGCCGGCCTTCACACCGGCGGAGATCTCGGGCTTGAGGGGACCTGAGTTGCCGATGCAGGTGGTGCAGCCGTAGCCCACGAGGTCGAAACCCACCGCGGCAAGATCATCCAGCACCCCCGCACGCTTGAAGTAGTCGGTGACGACGCGCGAGCCGGGGGCGAGGCTGGTCTTCACCCACGGCTTGGCCTTCAGGCCGCGCTGCCGCGCCTTGCGCGCGAGGAGGCCCGCTCCCAACATGACCGAGGGGTTCGAGGTGTTGGTGCAGCTCGTGATGGCGGCGATCAGCACCGCGCCGTCTTTGAGCTCGAAGCTCGAGCCGTCGAGCTTCACTTGCGCCGTGCCCTGGCCGTTGGCATGGGCGGTGGCATTGCGCGCGGCGCGCTCTTCGGCCGCCTTCTTCGCATTGCTCTCGTAGGTGCTCTTGGCGGATTTGAGCGGCACGCGGTCCTGCGGGCGGCGCGGACCGGCGAGGCTGGGCTCCACGGTGCCCAGGTCGAGCTCGAGAATGTCCGTGTACTGCGCGGGCTTCTCCCCCTGGTTGCGCCAGAGACCCTGATGCTGGGCGTACGCGGTGACGAGGTCGATGCGCTCCCGGGAGCGTCCGGAGAGCTCCAGATATCGGATGGTCTCCTCGTCGATGGGGAAAATGCCGCAGGTGCTGCCGTATTCGGGCGCCATGTTGCCGATGGTGGCGCGGTCGGCGAGCGGGAGTCCGGCGAGGCCGTCGCCGAAGTACTCCACGAACTTGTCGACCACGCCCTTCTTGCGCAGCATCTCCGTCACGGTGAGCACGAGATCGGTCGCGGTGGCCCCGGGCTTCAGACGCCCGGTGAGACGGAAGCCGATGACCTGCGGGATCAACATGGTGACCGGCTGCCCGAGCATGGCCGCCTCGGCCTCGATACCGCCCACACCCCAGCCGAGGACGCCGAGGCCATTGATCATGGTCGTGTGCGAGTCGGTGCCGACCAGCGTGTCAGGATAGGCGCTACGCTTACCGTCCTTTTCGGCGTCGAAGATGACACGGCCCAGATACTCGAGATTCACCTGGTGCACGATGCCCGTGCTCGGGGGCACGACGGCGAAGTTGCGGAACGCGGACTGTCCCCAGCGCAGGAAGGCGTAGCGCTCGAGGTTGCGCGAGAACTCGATCCGCGTGTTGGCAGCGAGCGCGCCGGCACTGCCGTACTCATCGACCTGAACCGAGTGATCGATCACCAGCTCGGCGGGGGCGAGCGGGTTGACGCGCTCCGCGTCGCCTCCCAGGCGCACGATGGCATCGCGCATGGCCGCGAGGTCGACCACGCAGGGTACGCCGGTGAAGTCCTGCAGAATGACACGCGATGGCGTGAATGCGATCTCGTAGGAGGGTGCTGCCGCCGGATCCCAGGCAAGAAGCGCCTCGATGTCCTTGCGAGTTACGTTGACGCCGTCTTCGAAGCGCAGCAGGTTCTCGAGCAGCACCTTGAGCGAGTAGGGCAGCCGCGCCACCTTCTCCCGCGGCAGGGCCGCCAGGCTCCAGATCTCGTACGTGCTATTGCCGACCGCGAGGCTCGAGCGCGCTTGGAAGCTGTTTGTCATGAGGGGAATCTCTCCGTATCAAGAGCGGCGCGGATTATATAAGGTCTCGCGACCGGCTCGACGCTTTCGATCACGGCGCCGCCGAGGCACCGGTCGCCTTCGTAGACGACCGCGTACTGCCCCGGTGTGACCGCGCGTTGCGGTACCTCGAACGCAATCCGCGCGCCGCCGTCGGCGGCCGGCTCGAGCAGGGCCGCCTGGTCGGCCTGGCGGTAACGCACCTTCACCGTGCAGGGGAACGGGCCGCCGCGTGGCTCGCCCAGCCAATGCATGGGACCTGTGGTGAGGGCCGCGCTCAAGAGGAGCGGATGATCATGGCCCTGCACGACGATCAGGGCGTTACGGGCCGCATCCTTGCGCGCGACGAACCAGGGCAGCTCGGCGCGGCCCGGGCGGCCGCCGATCTGCAGTCCCTCGCGCTGCCCGAGGGTGTAGAAGGCAAGCCCCTGGTGCTCGCCCAGCCGCTCGCCGTCGGCCGACTCGATCGGACCCGGCCGGTTGGCGAGGAAGCGGCCGAGAAACTCGCGAAACGGACGCTCGCCGACGAAGCAGATGCCGGTGCTGTCGGGCTTGTCGAACACGGGCAGTCCCGCCTGCCGCGCACGCTCGCGCACGGCTCCCTTCTCGAGCTCCCCGATGGGCATCAGCGTCCCGGCGAGTTGCCCGATATCGACGGCGTGAAGGAAGTAGCTCTGGTCCTTGGCGGCATCGCGCGCCTTGTGCAGCTCGGCGCCGGCGGGCCCCTGCAGGATGCGGGCATAGTGCCCGGTGGCGAATGCCGTTGCGCCCAGCCGCCGTGCATGACGCAGCGCGACGCCAAACTTGATCTCGCGGTTGCACAGCACGTCGGGATTGGGCGTGCGGCCGGCGCGATGCTCCGCCAGAAAATGCCGAAAGACACGCTCGCGATACTCGGCCGCGAAGCTCGCCCGATGCAGCGGCATGGCGAGCTCCCGAGCCACCGCGCGCGCATCCTGGAAATCCTGAGCGGCGGTGCAATAGCCGTCGTCGTCCTCTTCCCAGTTGCTCATGAAGAGGCCGTGGACTTCCCAGCCTTGCTGCTTGAGAAGGAGGGCGGCCACGGCGGAATCGACGCCGCCGGAGAGTCCGACAATGACGCGGTTGCTCATGGTCGATATCAGACCGGGACCGCGGCGAATTGGCGCGCGGAGCCGAGGTCGAGAGCCGCCGCCGCGCCGAGCGGCTGACGGCGTCCGGCCAGGTAGTCTTCGATGCAGCGCAACACAAGAGGACTGCGCAGCTGGGGCTCGCGCCCTTTGAGCTCGGCTTGCGTCAGCCAATGCGTGCCAATGATGCCGTCATCCAGCGCTTGATCCGGGCGGTGATCTGCAACCGCGCCGGCGAACGTAAAGCGCTTCGTCATCCTGCCCGTGTCCGGGCTGCGCCAGAGGTACACACCGACCAGCTCCCTGGCGGTGAAGAGCCATGCGGTTTCCTCGCGGACCTCGCGGACGACGGCCTCGAGCAGCGTCTCGCCAGGCTCGACATGTCCGGCGGGCTGATTGATGACCAGGCGGCGGTTGATGCGCTCTTCGACGACGAGAAAGCGACCGTCTGTCTCAGTTACGGCCGCAACGGTGATCTCGGGGTGGGGCATGGACGGAATTATAGCCCCGCGACTGACCATCCCTGGTGGCGCCGCCGTCACCCGCTGGCCCGGCTGGTTTCTACCCCCGGCGAACCGCGCGCAGCCCGTGCTCGGGTGCGCTGGCATCCCAGATCTGGTCGAATTCCTGCAGATACAGCCGTGCGACCGGCGGGTTGTTGATGTCCGCGACACCGTCCCAGGTATCAGCGCGCATCCGGTAGACAATGGCGCGGTCGTCGGCGATGAGATAGGCCGAGGCGCGCTGGCGGGCTTCCGCGGCGACGTAGCGGATGTCGATGCAGCTCGAGAGCCGCCGTCCCATGGCGACGAAACGATTGCTGTCACGCATGACGCGTGTCGGCTCCGCGAGCAGCACGCGGACCTTGGCGAAGCTGCGTGCGAGCACGAAGTGCTTGATCACTTCCAGAAAGCCCGTCTGGTCGTAGAGATCGGGCTCGAGGTCGGGGGTGTAGATGGAGATGAGGCGTTGCGCCGAGCCGGCGACCTGGCATACCGCGCTGCGTACTTCCGCCAGGGTGGTGAGCACCGTGAGCATTTCCATGCCGCGGCGTACGCCGCTCTTGCCGGTGTTCGATTCCGGCGAGTAACGCGCGTTGGCCAGTTGTGCCAGCGCGCCTTTATGTTCGAGTTCCCCGTATTCAGCCACGAGCGGCGCCTGCCGTCTTCGCCTGCCACCTGAGCAGGCCTGGCGATCTTAGTGAGGGTGCTTACCCACTACTTGTCGAATCCATCACGAATTCAGGTGCTTAGCTGGCCTTAATGAGTTAAAACCGAGCTGTGGTTCTCAGTTTTCCTGCAATATTTGTCATATTGCGCGGGCCAGATGGCCGGCAAGGCCGGTGTAGTCCATCGGGCGCAGCGCCTTTAAACGACGCTTTTCTTCCGCTGGTAGCGGCAGCGTATCGATCAGCTCCGCCAGCGCACGCTCATCGATGACGCGGCCGCGCGTGTGCTCTTTGAGGCGCTCGTATCCACCCGGTATTCCCGCTGCGCGCAGAACGGTCTGCACCGCTTCGGCAAGTACCTCCGACGCTCCCTCCAGATCAGCCGCGAGGGTCGCGGCGTCCGCATTGACTTTACCCAGGCCGCGTCCGAGCGCGCGCCATGCAACGAGTGTATGGCCGAGTGCGACCCCGAGATTGCGCAGCACGGTGGAGTCGGTGAGATCGCGCTGCCAGCGGGAGATCGGCAGCTTGTCCGCGAAGTGGCGCAGCAGCGCGTTGGCAATGCCGAGATTGCCCTCGGCATTCTCGAAGTCGATGGGGTTGACTTTGTGCGGCATGGTCGAGGAGCCCACCTCGGCCGCGGCCGCGCGCTGCTTGAGATATCCCAGGGAGATGTAGCCCCAGAAGTCGCGGCAGAGATCGAGGAGCACGACATTGGTCGCGGCGATGGCGTCGCAGTACTCGGCGATCCAGTCGTGCGGCTCGATCTGTGTCGTGTAGACGTTGCATACGAGGCCGAGGGACTCGATGAAGCCGCGGCTCACCGCGGGCCAGTCGACACCCGGCAGAGCCGCATGGTGGGCGTTGAAGTTGCCCACCGCGCCGTTCCACTTGCCGAGAATCTCCACGGAGCGCCAGCGCCGCTCCGCGCGCCGCAGCCGCGCAACGAAGTTGGCGACTTCCTTGCCCAGCGTCGTCGGGCTTGCCGGTTGACCGTGTGTGCGCGCGAGCATCGGCATGTCCGCCTCGCGGTGGGCGAGGACGGCGAGCTCCGCCGTGCGCTCCCCGAGCGTGCCGAGCATGCGCACGCGCGCCTCGCCGAGGAGCCGCGCGTAGCTCAGATTGTTGATGTCCTCCGAGGTGCAGCCGAAATGCACGAGCTCGAGAGAGGCCTCGCTCGCCCCCGCGGCAGCGAGCTGTTGGCGCACGTAGTACTCGACCGCCTTGACGTCGTGATTGATGACCGCCTCTATGGTCTTCACCGCTTGTGCGCAGTCGGCATCCGGCGCGCGCGCGAGCTCGGACGCGCGCGCGATCGCGGACGGAGGCATGGCTGCGCCAGCAAGCTTCGGCACCGCCGCGACGAGGTGCAGCAGCCACGCGGCCTCGACCCGCACACGCTCGCGGATGAGGCCGGCCTCGGAGAGCAGATCCCGCAGCGGCTCCGTGGCCGCGCGGTAGCGGCCGTCGACCGGCGAGAGGGCGGCAACCGCGGCCAGCGCATCGGAGCCAAGAGAATCCGGGCGGGAATCGGGCATGCGCTATCATAACGCGGACGGCAGTGATTGGCAGCGCGCCCCCTCCTTGCCGTGAACGACGAGGTTTGCGTCGCGGAGAGCTCAGATGACAACGAATTCCTTTCGCACCGAGCACGACAGCATGGGTGAGCTGCAGGTGCCCGCGGATGCGCTCTGGGGCGCACAGACCCAGCGCGCGGTGCAGAATTTCCCGATCAGCGGCCTGACGATGCCGCGCGCCTTCATCGGCGCCCTCGGCCTGGTGAAGCAGGCCGCGGCCCGCGCCAACACGCGGCTCGAGCTCCTCGATGCCGAGGTGTCGCGCGCGATCGATGCGGCAGCGGCGGAGGTGGCGGCCGGCCGGCACGATGCGCATTTCCCGATCGACGTTTTCCAGACCGGCTCCGGCACCAGCACGAACATGAACGCCAACGAGGTGATCGCGACGCTCGCCACGCGGCGCCTCGGCAAGAGCGTGCATCCCAACGATCACGTCAACATGAGCCAGAGCAGCAACGACGTGATCCCGACGACGATCCACGTTAGCGCCGCCCTCGGCGTGCGGCGCGAGCTCATCCCGGCACTGGAGCACCTGCGCGATGCGCTCGCCGCGAAGGAGCGCGAGGTCGGCACGGTCGTCAAGACCGGGCGCACCCACCTCATGGACGCGATGCCCGTGACCCTGGGGCAGGAGCTGTCGGGCTGGCGCACGCAGGTCGAGAACGGCATCGCCCGGCTCATCGCCACGGAGCCGCGTCTGCTCGCGCTGGCGCAAGGCGGCACCGCGGTCGGCACCGGCATCAACGCGCACCCTGACTTCGGCGCCCGCTTCTGCGAGGCGCTCGCTGACCTGACACGCGTGCCGTTCACGCCGGCGGCCAATTACTTCGAGGCGCTCGCCTCGCAGGACACGGCGGTCGAGCTCTCCGGGCAGCTCAAGACCCTCGCGGTGAGCCTGATGAAGATCGCCAACGACCTGCGCTGGATGAACAGCGGCCCGTTGGCGGGCCTCGGCGAGATCTCACTGCCGGCGCTGCAGCCGGGCAGCAGCATCATGCCGGGCAAGGTGAATCCGGTGATCCCGGAGGCGACCGCCATGGTGGCGGCCCAGGTCATCGGCAACGACACCACCATCACCGTGGCCGGTCAGTCGGGCAACTTCCAGCTCAACGTGATGCTGCCCGTCATCGCCCGCAACCTGCTCGAGAGCATCCGCCTGCTGGCCAGCATCTCGCGGGCGCTCGCCGACCGCGCCATCGCCGGCTTCAAGGTGAATCCCGAGCGGCTCGCCGAGGCGCTCGAGCGCAATCCCATCCTGGTGACGGCGTTGAATCCCGTGATCGGCTACGAGAAGGGTGCCGCCATCGCCAAGAAGGCCTACGCCGAGGGCAAGCCCGTGCGGGAGGTGGCGCAGAAGATGACCGATCTGCCGCGAGAGCAGCTCGCCCGGCTCCTCGACCCCGCGGATCTCACCCGCGGCGGCATCAAAGGCGGCACGAGCGGCGGTGGCTGAGACGGACGGCAGGATCGAGGAGGCGGGCAACGCCGCGCCAGGCGGGGTCCCGCAGGGGTTCGACTGGCCGGCGAGAATCCGCGAGCGGCTCGCGGGCAGCCGGCCGCGCCACGACCGCGAGGCCTGGCTGGTCCCCGGCCTGACGGCGGAGGAGAGCCGCGCCTACATGCGTTTCTTTCCGGCCGATCCCATTCCCGCAGCGGTGCTCATCCCCATCGTGGAGCATCCGGGAGCGCCCACCGTGCTCCTGACGCAGCGCGGCACGCAGCTGCGCAACCATGCCGGCCAGGTCAGCTTTCCCGGCGGTCGCATCGAGCCGCAGGACGAGAGTCCGACCGCGGCGGCGCTGCGGGAGGCGCGCGAGGAGATCGGGCTCGAGGCGGCCTGTGTGTCGGTCGTCGGCTTCCTGACCGATCACGTCGTGATCAGCGGCTTTCGCGTCACCCCGGTGGTCGCGATGGTCCGTCCCGGCTTCGAGCTCCTCCTGGATGCGCAGGAGGTGGAGGATACCTTCGAGGTGCCGCTCTCCTTCGTGCTCGATCCGCGCAATCACCGGCCGCGGGTGCATCGCTTCCGCGCGGCGGAACCGGAGGCGAGATTGTTCGACATTCAGTACGGTAACCGGAACATCTGGGGCGCGACGGCCGGGATGCTCGTGAATCTCTACCGGGTGTGTACCGAGGGCGCTCCGTGAGCGCCGGCGGCGGGCCCGAGGAGGCGGTGACCGCGCTCCTCGAGCTGATGGCCCGGCTGCGCGACCCGCAGCGAGGCTGTCCCTGGGATCGCGAGCAAACTTTCCGCACCATCGCGCCGTACACCATCGAGGAGGCCTACGAGGTCGCGGATGCCGTCGAGCGCGGTCAGCCGCAGAAGCTGTGTGAGGAGCTCGGCGATCTCCTCTTCCAGGTGGTGTTTCACGCCTGCATGGCGCAAGAGAAGGGTTGGTTCGACTTCGCCGCCGTAGCGCGCGGCATCCACGAGAAGCTCGTGCGACGTCATCCCCACGTGTTCGAGGACGCGGGGCTCGCCGCCGATGTCGGTGAGCTGTCGCGGGTGTGGGAGGAGCAAAAGGCGCGCGAGCGCGCGCAGGCGAACGGAGAGGGGGCCACCGCCGATCACAGCGCGCTGGCCGATGTGCCGCATGCGCTCCCGGCGCTCACGCGCGCAGCGAAGCTGGGACGGCGGGCGGCGCGCGTTGGTTTCGACTGGGAGCACCCCTCGCAGGTCCGTGACAAGGTGCTGGAAGAAGTGCGCGAGATCGAGGAGGAGCTGGCCGGCGGTGCCGGCGCGAGCTCGGCCAGCCTGACGGAGGAGCTCGGGGACCTGCTGTTCGCGGTCGCCAACTGGGGGCTGCACCTGAAGATCGACCCGGAGGAGGCACTGCGGGCGGCGAATGCGAAATTCGAGCGCCGCTTCCGGCGCATGGAAGCGCTGGCGGCGGCGCAGGGGTCCCCGCTGCAGACGCTCGATGCCGCGCAGTGGGACCTCCTGTGGCGTCAGGCGAAGCGAGAGGGATAGCGCCGTCCCCTCCCGGCCGTGCCGGGCCGCCGCAAGGCCCCTCAAACGGCGGCCACGGTCCAGATTCAGCGTGGATTCACGCAGATCGCGCTAGCTTTCCGCGATTATGAAGGCCGTTCGGAGCTCGGTGATCGTTGCGGTGGCGCTGGCGCTCTCGGCCGGCTCGCTGCTCGGCCACGCCCAGGCGCGGCCGCCGCCGGCAGCGCGAGTGGCCGCAAGCGGGACGTCTCCCCAGCCCGCGAAGCTCTCCATGGATCAGGCTGTGCGGTTGGCCCAGCGCCACTTCCGGGCTCGGGTCGTCCGGGCCGAGACGGAAACGCAGGGAGACCGTACCATCTACGTCCTGCGGATGCTCGATGGTAATGGACGCGTTTTTGCCGTCCGGGTCGACGCGGCGAGCGGCGCCATTCTCTGACGCCCTCGCTGGGACGACCGGGTTCGCGGGGAGTCTTCCAATGCGGGTACTTGTGGTCGAAGACGAGGTTTCGCTGCGCGAGACGCTCAAGACGCGTCTCACGGAAGCAGGGTTCACCGTCGATGTGGCGCAGGATGGAGAGGAAGGACTCTTCGCGGGGCGGGAGTATCCCCTCGACGTCGCGATCATCGATCTCGGCCTGCCGAAGCTCGCCGGCCTGGAGGTCATCCGCCGGCTGCGCGCCGCGGGGAAGGCTTTCCCGATCCTGATCCTGACGGCGCGCGACAACTGGCAGGACAAGGTCGAGGGCCTGCAGGCCGGGGCCGATGATTACGTCGCCAAGCCCTTTCATTTCGAGGAGGTGTTGGCGCGTCTGCAGGCGCTGCTGCGCCGGGCGGGAGGCTGGGCGAGCCCGGAGCTCAAGTGCGGCGCCGTGGCCCTCGATACGCGTGCCCAGACGGTGAGAGTCGACGGCCAGGCGGTCGAGCTGACCACCTTCGAGTACCGCATTCTGGAGCACCTGATGCTGCGGGCCGGCGAGGTGATTTCCAAGGGCGAGCTCACGGAGCGGCTGTACGACCAGGACTTCGAGCGTGACAGCAATGTGATCGAGGTGTTGGTTGGACGGCTGCGGCGCAAGCTCGACCCGGAGGATCGCCTGAAGCCCATCGAGACGCTGCGCGGCCGCGGCTATCGTTTCGCGCTGGCGCGTGATCCGGCTGCCTGATCCCCTGGGCTCTGCGCGTAAAGCGCGGGCTGCGCGCCGCGCGCATTCACTCAGCCGGCGGCTGCTCATCTCGGTCGCCGTGCCGCTCGCGCTCTTCTTCGCGGTGATGATGCTGGTCCTCGATTCGGGCTTTCGGACACTGTCGCAGCGGCAGCTGCACGCGCTCCTCGACTCGCAGATCGTCACGCTGATCGCGGCCGCCGAGCCCGATTCCTCGGGCGGCTATGACGCCCCGCTCAACGGCCTCGATACCCGCCTCGCATCGCCGGATTCGGGCCTGTATGCGCAGATCCGATCCAACAATCACCTCTGGCGCTCACCCTCCACGGCCGGCGTGCCCATCGACTTCGGTCCGCCCCTGGCGCAGGGAGACCGCACGTTCTCCTACACGCTCGTCGGTCACACGCGCGTTGCGACCGAGAGTCGCGGCATTTCCTTCGCCGATGACCCGAAGCAGGCGGGCCACGCGCTCACCTTCAGTGTGGCGGTGAGCCTGACGCCCTACGAGGAGCAGCTCTGGATCTTCCGCAGCCGCATGCTCGGCTGGTTCACGGGGCTCATGGTGCTGCTGCTGCTGTCGCTCGCGGCGCTGCTGCGGCGGGTGCTGGCGCCGCTGCGGCGGCTGGAGCGCGAGATCCATGAGGTGGAGGAGGGACGCAGCGAGATGCTGGGATCGGGTTATCCGCGGGAGCTGAGCGGGGTGGCGCGGCATCTCAACGCGCTGCTCGTCGGTGAGCGCAAGCGGGTGGCGCGCTATCGCGATACGTTGGGGAACCTTGCACACGGATTGAAGACGCCGCTGGCGGTGATGCGCGCGGCGATGCAGCCGGAAGTCGGGTCGGGCGGCGCCACGCGCGCGATCGGCACGGAAATCGACCGCATGACCGACATCATCGAGCATCAGTTGAAGCGGGCGGCGGCTTCGGGAGGGGCACTGCTCGGGCAGGCGCCGGTGGCGGTGGCGGTGGTCGCGGCGGATCTGCGGGGGGCGCTGCTCAAGGTGTACTCGCGCAAGGATCTGGCGATCGAGCTGGCCATTCAGGAGGGGAGTCACTTCATCGGGGATCGGGGGGACTTCGTCGAGCTGCTGGGGAATCTGCTGGACAATGCTTGCAAGTGGTGTCGGGAGAGGGTGCGGGTGGCGGTTACGGTGGCGGAGGGGGGGCTTGCGCTCGTGGTGGAGGATGATGGGCCGGGGATTGCGGAGGAGGACCGGATGAAGGTGTTGGAGCGGGGGGTCAGGACGGATGAGAACGTGCCGGGACATGGGCTGGGGCTGGCCATGGTCCACGATACCGTGGACCTTTATGGCGGCAAGCTCATGGTGGACGCGTCGCCGCTTGGGGGGGCGCGGTTTTCGTTGCGTCTGCCGGGGAAGAGGATTGAGATGACACCCGGCGCTGCGGCGCAGCGGTGAAAGGGGCTTTCCCGGGCCGCCGTGAATACCTCCCTGTAGGCTGCGGGAAAAACATTCCCTGTTTTTCACGCCCCGGGAAAACCCCTTTCACCACTGCGCCGCTCGTACGGGTTCGAGCTAGGCTATTGTTAGAGCTCGAACTTTATCCCTTGGGCCAGGGGCAGGTCGCGGGACCAGTTGATCGTGTTGGTTTGACGGCGCATGTAGGCTTTCCAGGCGTCGGAACCGGACTCGCGGCCGCCGCCGGTGTCTTTCTCGCCGCCGAAGGCGCCGCCTATCTCGGCGCCGGAGGTGCCGATGTTGATGTTGGCGATGCCGCAGTCGCTGCCGGCGGCGGAGAGGAAGGCCTCGGCGTGCTGCAGGCGGTCGGTGAAGAGGGCGGATGACAGGCCGTAGGGGGTCGCGTTCTGCTGCGCTATCGCCTCTTCCAGAGAGTCGACAGGGATCAGGTAGAGGATGGGGGCGAACGTCTCGGTCTGGACGATGGGGGAGTCGTGGCGGGCGCGGATCAGGGTGGGCTCCACGAAATTGCCGGGGCCGCTCAAGGTGTGGCCGCCGTAAAGCACCTCGCCGCCGGCGGAGCGGGCGGCGGCTACTGCGGACTCGAAGCGCTCGACCGCCTGGACGTCGATCAGAGGGCCCATCAGAGTAGTTGGGTCGGTCGGATTGCCGATGCGGACCTGGCGATAGGCGTTTGTCAGGCGACGCTCCAGTTCCGCGGCTACGGCTTTGTGGACGAAAACGCGGCGGGTGCTGGTGCAGCGTTGGCCGGCGGTGCCGACGGCGCCGAAGACGATTGCGGGAACGGCGAGATCCAGGTTCGCGGTCTCATCGACGATGATGGCGTTGTTGCCTCCGAGCTCCAGGAGGCTCTTGCCCAGGCGCGCGGCGACGCGTTCACCGACTTTGCGGCCGACGGGGGTCGAGCCCGTGAAGGAGATCAGGGCCACGCGACGGTCGTCGACGAAACGAGTCGCGAGCTCGGTACCGCCATCGATGAAGAGCTGGAAGATGGGGGGCAGGCCGCGCTCCGCCAACACGCGGTTGCAGAGCTGCTGCACGGCGATG
>Ga0335075_10011593_pt1 | contig 13324 bp, 12 predicted proteins | sample Lox_Sample_24_FD_206723 | JGI IMG/M metagenome (GOLD analysis project Ga0335075, IMG submission 206723) | Soil microbial communities from Loxahatchee National Wildlife Refuge, Florida, United States - Lox_Sample_2.4 | ecosystem: Environmental > Terrestrial > Soil > Wetlands | place: USA...
GATAATGGAGACCGCTGGATATTATTGGCAGAGCTGGTTAGGGCTAGGCAACTGAGACATCAGGATTATTTTGCTGCTTTCAGCGGCGGGGCGAGCCAAGTGCCGTGCGATTTACTGCCTTTCTTCGGAGCACGTGCCGCGGTTAGAGCTACAGAAGTTTATCTAATGCAAAATACTTACTGTGACTATTCAACTGTATCGATACCCTGTTACCACAAGTCTCGAGTAAGACGGAGGAATAACAGACGGAGTAAAAGAGGCCCGTCCCAACATGTGGCTCGGGATGACGACTTGCAGTTTTTTGGTAAAGTCTCGTAGTAAGCACGTGAAGAGTAATTTGCACGTTACAAGTAATCAGGGTATGGACTGACTTGAGCACGAGGCTCCTGTCTACTTGTAACGATGCAGTCCCTGTGCGCTGATGGATTCTCCTGATCCAACCCCTGGATACTGACTGTTCAAAAGCTTCAAGAGCTTCGACAACATCGCTGAGAGTTCCGAAACTCTTCTCACGTACAGGGCCTTGGATTTTGCCTTGGACCTGCAGCTTTCTATAATTTGAGTGGTCGAGTGGCTTTTCGGCAGATGTAAATGGGGTGTTTGCGAGATGTAGGAAAATGTGGGGCGTCGTTACTGGGATCGTATTCTGCAACTGCGATTGGCCGTTGGCTTGAGAATTGGAGGCGATGGGGTTTAGCTGGGGCTTAGCTGGGGCTTAGCTGGGGCTCAGCCTTTGGGTTCAAAATTCTCTGCTCCCTCCGTATGACCTTGATTTTACTAAAGCTATGATTGGGTGTGTCGCTTGCGGCTTTATCCAATAGTTTGAAGTCGGTCACTTAACGAGACTGAAAATTTTCATTCCACCACAGGCAGAAACAGTTCTGTACAGTGTACACTGTATGATGCGCTAATCTAACAAAACATCTCTAGTATGATATTCTCTACCAGGACACGTACTGATATAATACATCCCGAGTTCGCTCTAACGCCCTGTTTAAATGCCAATCCGAGATCCCTACCAAAATGATGATAATCACACCATAACCCTCCTCAACCCCTCCGTCCCTCCCAATACTCTCCTCCCCGTAACAGCACATCTCCCCTTCCCACTCTCCCATTTCCCTTCCCGCCCAGGTACAGCCATGAACGCTTCTTGCCGCTCATGCTCCCCCAAAATCCACCTATGGATACACGTATAGCAAAATACGAACCCCGTTTGGCACGCCGTAGCCGTCTGGATTTCTTGCTCGCAGATAGGACACAGTAAGGAATTTGAAGGAGAAGGAAGTGGGACGGTGAAGATGGGGAGGAGAGATTTTGCCCCTATCTGTGGGTTTTGGGGTGCGTCTGCATCAGGTTTGGAAGTAGAGGGGGCGGCTTTGGTCTTAGTGCCAGAGAGGGAGGAAAGACCTGAGATGACGGGCGGGGGGAGTTCCAGCCCCTCAGTGGCTTTGTGGCTTAGCTGCCGCGCAAAGTCAGACGCATGCCACCATTCAAGGAATTTGAGCGCGAAGATGCTTGTCGGGAGGAGAAATTTGAGGCTTGAGAGGAGGCGGGGGTAGAAGGTTCTTGGGTGGAAGACGGATGTGGTTCCAGGTCTCGCATCTGCTAGGGGTTTTGGAGCGGGTTCGTTCAAAAGTGCAATTGCTTGGTAGTCTTCCTGGCCGAGACGGCGCATGCGCGTCCCTATGAGCCAGAGGAAAGGCGAGTGGTATTTGCTATTGTCGAAAAGGTAGGCGAGATTGAAGGCTACCAGAGAGAAGTAGTATGCTGCACTGACGCTGGGATATATGTTTCGGAGAAACCAGCGGTAATAGTGCGTGAGGCGCTGTTTGACGGTGGGATTGGGAGGTAATCGTGTGTAACTCGTGCCGAGGAGAGCTCGAGGAGCGTTGATATCATAGCTTTCGTCGAGTTTACGCTTCAGATACGGTAACCCTACCATCACAGCAAGGTTCTTCCATATGTCTGTTTCTGTAAGCGCCAGTGTTTCCCGAACAATTGCGGGTGCTCCAATCTGGGCTCGTGGAATCTCGCCATGAGTGGCCTTTTCCCGCTTGAGGCCGTAGAAGTTCTCTGTGAAGCCTCCGCCATGTGTCTTCAGGAAATGTCGCTCAACAATAAGCATAAGCAGGGCGTAGAGCTCATCGAAAGAGTTGAGGACGCGGAGGAGGTACCGGGGATGTTGATGGGTTGCGACGGCGAGGAGATATCGTAGGGAGGGTGGTAGAAGCGCGGCGAGTTGTTGTTCCGAGAGTAGTTCGAAGAGCGATGGCTTGCGGTCATCGAATGTGCCTTGAAGGGCAGTCATAAACTCCATTCTGGTGCATTTGGTGAAGGAGTCTCTTTACGCAGGGAGCCGTACAGTGGTTGTCGCGAGGCTGATCATTTTCGTGCCGAGGCTAGAAGTGAATGTTTGTAGATGACTAAGCAGTTTTTTCGAAACAAGCGTTCGTCACGTGTCTGGATGCGTATGGTTAACGTCCCTCCCTACGTAGCGAGAAACCCACCGTGCCGAGAAATTTGAGGGGTACTTTGACTTTAAGCAACTCAAAATCTATGCACACATTAATATTTACTATAATTTTATAGAAGTCATATACTGTAGCTACTCCTAAACATCTAAGACCCCTCCCACCTAAAAATTACATTTGCACTGTCGCCTTCACGCCTAATTTGCAAAGAGCCTCCTTTTATAGCATAACAGTGTTTTGTTACTACAGCACTACTATGAAGCTCTTACTACTCACAATACTTGTAAAAGGGTCTTATCTAAACCTCAGAGCCTCACTACAATACTGGGATATCATTATTAGCCTTATATCTGCTACGGCATGCAAATTCATGCAAAGTCGCCACACCGATTGGTACCTCCAACCGAAGCAATTACCTATCACGGCTAGTGCAAAACAACCCCGCACGTCACTCGTAATCATTATGGTAATTCGTAATAATTTTGAAAATAGATTTCTGCCTAAGAATTACGAGCCCCAATATTGGCGCACGTGCCATTTGCTACACCTGGCTTCTTAATTGCCGTCATCCACTTTGTGCTCCACTTCCACTGTTGACACCCTCAATATCGGCTCCAAGTACGTCTCTACTAGACCTTCCAAATGACTCCTCTCTGTAACAGGCCATTTGAGATGTGCAAATAGCATCGATATGTTTGCTTGTACAGTACAAATCGTCGGCTTTATACTTTGCTCAACGCGTTCCTATACCAATATTACGTAGGCTGCATATCATGAACTCACGAATACTGTTCTTAAGTTCCTCGAGCTAAGGGCAGTTGGATAACGAGAAATGCGCTACGTCGCTCGATCCAAAGTGGTGCTGAAATCGATGTTGAAACATCTCAGGGTGCCACCCCTCTTCACGAAGCAGTCGTAGCTGGACATGAGCACGTCACACTTGAAAATGGCGCAGACTTCACGAAAACTCTCCCGACACCATCTCGGCCAACTGTCCTTCATGTCGCAAAGCTACTACAGATTTACCGATATCGTGCACCTCCTCCTTGAGAGGAATGGGTGGCATACAAGTCCAGGATCGAGAGGAGACGCCTTTGCACTACGCGGTAAAGTTTGATGAAAGCATAATATTTGGTATGGGAATCTAACAACTGTGAATTTCTTATTAGAGAAGAAATGTGCTGACTGTGGTTTCGTTGCTTGTAGGCAATACAAGACCGCAAACTAAACCACTGTCAACGCCGGTCATACTCAGGCTATCGATACAAACATCGCAACCATTCACGCCACTGGGGCCCTCCATGGCTCTGGCACTTAGTACATCCGTGCCACTGGGGCCCTCCATGGCTCTCGCGTTTCGCTCATCTGCGCCACTGGGGCCCTCGCTGGCTCTGCTTCGCTCATCCGTGCTACTTTAGTCTTTGGCTCTAGCACACCCGCCTCTACCGCAGGAATCTTGCGCTTGCGACCGCGTTTTCCCTTGCCTGCAGTAGCTTTCTCTTTTGCAGCACGCTTCGCTCGTGCCTCATTAAGGTCCTCATAGCTCATCACTTTCGCCTTCCCTAGGACTACTAACCTGGTCAACCGGCGAACTTTGGTTTCGTTGTTTATTTTAGACAAGAATCGGTTTTGATCTTGAAGAAGGGCACATTCGGCAAAGGATATTTGGGCGGCACTTGCGAGCTTTTGTACGCGCCTCTGTAGGCGCTGTTTGCTTATCTCATCAAGCACACAAGCATCCTGTTTGATTAGATTATGCAATAACTTAAGAGCCTCTGCTGTCGCTGGCGTTGTAGGCGTTTTAGGCATTTGCAGTGCTTCATCTTGCGGACAAGACCCTACTACCTTATCAGCTTTCGAAAGGGCAATAGGGGGCTTCGGTGTATCTCTGAGTACTCTCTCTAGGTTGAACGGAAACAAACCAGTTGCAGCCCATCCGGCCGTGATGTTCCTCTTAGTCAACGCCTTTTCCCTTGCAGGGCTGTACAGGGAGGTGAAATGTTCCTTGCCAACTATATCTACTCCTCCTCGATATAGTCGTTCAACCTGGTCGCGATAGGCAGCCTTTAATGGAGCAAAAACTCCAACGTCACAGGGCTAGAGCTTGTGGGAGGTATGCGAGGGGAGACGGCACAGGATGATGTTGTTTTCAAAGCAATACTCCAAGATATCCAGCGTCTCGTGTGTTCCGAAGCAGTTCAAGCTCTGAACTGAGGATACAAGTGTGATGCTATTCAAACTATCTATAAGGGCAGATACAACTATTTATAGTCATTAGGTGACTGTGACTCATGTGACTATGAGTCACATGTGAGAATATCACGTGACCAGGGATCCAACTGAAGCTGTCGCATATTAGAACCCGTGGTTTCTAGTTAGCCTGTTCTTTAGTTTGGGGATCAAATACTCGCTTGAGCCACTCTAAGCTGATCTTAGAGTCATTATATCCATTTTCGGAATGCGCGTAATGCCATCTAGGGGTTGGGTACGTGGTCCAGTTGCTTCAATGGGTCGAAGCTAGCTAGATTATAAGGGGGAGCAGCGACCTACCATCAGCAGAGATGCACTCAATAGCAGTTACCATCGTCCGCTTAACACCCGCGCCTCTATAGTCTCGCAGGTCGTCCTTACCTACAAGGACTTTAACGGAGCCAAGCAGGCTTAGCATGACTCCCGTCTCATCTATGTTGTAGACATTTTCTGGCAGGATAGCCCGATCCTGTAGAACCTTTCCAATCACCTCAAACCACTCTGTAATCTTATCATGTATGTTATTCCCGTGACGTTTCCAGTCAATTGCTCTGACTCTTCTCGCTTTGAGTTCTAGGTGGCGTTTCTCAAAGGCCCGAGCCCAGTTCTTGCCTGGAGACTTGATTGGTTTGTTTGTAGACCGTTGGCGGGCGACACTAAAGGCTAGCGAAGGTATAAACTTAATTCGCACTGGCTGCCCGAGATTATACATTAGTAATAGAAACTTAACAAGAGCTTTCTCTTCCTCAGGGTTGAGGTATTGCTGGCTTTGGGCCTTTTCCTCTTTTGAGCGTCGTCCCTTGTCACGATGATGGAGACTAGAGAGAGGGACATCACCCCGTTCTGCTAGGGCAGCGTACGTCCTGCGTACGCCCGGAGGGAGGCCTTGCGCGAGCACCTGGCTGGCGCGGTTCATGGTAACGACTGTGGTGATGGTAATGGGAAGGGAAGGCGAGTTGGCTCTACGCAAAAATGAACGCATGTTCGGTTACCAAAAATAATCTGATGGAAGTTTCTAGAAGACCGCCACACTTCCAACAGTAACACGTGAACAGTTGAACTCTCTGTAATTATTCTTAGCGCAGTTTCTGAATATTCGGTGGCAACATTTAACAGTATTTAAACATCAGCTCCCCTAGGACCCTCTCTATTAAAGTTATTATATCATACGTAAAAGATTTCGTAATTATGATTGTGGTTTCTCAGCACTTTTCTCTAGTAGCAGCTTCGAGGCCACCGGTCATGAGGCAGTGGTGAAGCTGCTACTAGAGAAAAGTGCTGAGAAACCACAATCATAATTACGAAATCTTTTACGTATGATATATATTTTATTAATTTATGAGCAGTTACTTTAGAGGAGATTTGTTAAATGAGAAGTTGATTGTTAAGACCCGACCTGACGAGCAGCCAATGACAATAGTGTTTGACGCGATGGCTGAATGTAATGGTCGGTACTCCGATGGTAGCCAAAGTACATGGCGCGGCAACGCCAACGCTCGTAGACACGAGCCCAGAGGCCAGCCTCGGCGGCTCTCTGCAGCCTTTAGGCCTCTGTCGCGTTCTTCTTTTTCTTGCCCTTTACTGTTGTGGACTCACATGTTGCTTCTTTGTAAACAAACTCCATGGTAACGGTTATCTTCCTCCCCTTACTGAACAAGTCACCGAGTCCCTCGAGGTGGTCGTCGACAAGCTGCCAGTCGACGCCTAGCTTCTTATATTGTTTCCTCAGGCCGCGCTGACAGCTCCGCTCGACGGATACTCGACGGATATCTTGATAATCGTTTCTTCGCATGTATAACTCTTACTAGGTGTGGCAGTTAAGATCACGAGCAGGGGATTGCAGCATTAAGGGTAGACTCTTCATTCTCTAAATAGGGGAGCGAGCTCTCGAATAGCTATAAGTGGGCTCGCTTAGGTTACCTAAATAAGGATTGATCACGTAATACCCAAATGAGAGCTCGTCATGTGATCTATACTGTGACACTAGGAAACTTGTCCTCGTCTTTTAAAAGGCTTTCAAGTCATGCTTGGAAGTTAACTTTCCAAAAACCGCTTGGGGCAAGGACGAGGTCGGGGTCTGTGTCGGAGCAAACATGCCTAGCCCTAATATTCTCACAGTGAGAGACCTTCCACTGAAAATCATAGTGGATGCATATAGGGTCATTCTTATCGTAATGCTGGTCGCTCTTCCAGGCGTCCAGTCGGAGAAGTAGCAACGCATATTCGCCACTTGGCTGGTCGGGCGCAAGGCTGGCTCGTTCAGCTACTGTACCGCCTCCGGGGCTGCCAGTGGGAATCTCCGGGGTTCTGTACAAGCAAGTTATTAGAGTCGTCGATGTTTTCCATGATGGCATGTCTTCGGGTCGATGGTTGAAGAGTGACGGCAAGCGGTGCTGCCTAGAGGACACGGTGGCGACTTCTCCAGAGTTTCTACAGGTTATCTAGGTTTCTATAAGAGTCCCTCCTCAGTATGCTAACTACGACATGTCCAAAACTACAAAATACTGTGATATCTTCCAAGCTGCGGAGAACATAGAGTACAAGCGCCATAGCCTAGACTGGTTATACGGCGGGGTAAGTGCCCCGTTCCTGGCATGGGGAATGAATAGGGCGATCTTCCGGAACTACCCACGCGGGCTGCCTGACAATCACGTGATTCCACCGTGTGCTCGATAAACAACACTAGACACCTCAACCCAACAACTACCTTATTCCATCACTTATACGCCAGCCATGGGCATCCGACAGCCATGAGCGCGCACCCGTCGCTGCAGGTGACACCCCCACAGAGCTTCACGAGGAGCCCGCCTCTAACGCCGCCGCCAACCAGCGAGAAAGCATCACAGGTCGTAGAGAGCATCGTCGCCGAGATCAAGGCGCGGCAGAGCAGGCACAGCAAGTCGACCGAACCCTGGGTCGGGTATTCATTGAATGAGGGCCAATACGGAGAGCTGCAATGCCAAATTCAGAGCTACGAGTCCCTCTTGGGCTATGTAAAGGAGGAACTTCGGTACGAATCCAGTTACATTAGTGCTACTAACTTAGGCTGATATATTCATAGACACGACTACATCCCATCTGCAACTCGGCTCATCTTTCGAATGCCTACGAAGCTGCATGAATGGGTCATATCTAGTATGGTTAAGAAGCTGCAGCGTCAACTGAGGAAACTGGAAAGCAGACAAAACCCATCGGCCCATTTTGCACGGGCGGTAGACTCGCGCAGTTCTCCGACCCTCACCTTTCCCAACCTGGGATATGGTAGACACGACCCTGATGCGCAATTTCAGCACCTAGACGAGCAGTATCCCAGAGTAGTTATAGAAATTTCATATGTGCAGAAGCGGAAAGACTTGGCGATCCTTGCTGAGGATTATATCCTTGGATCAGATGGCGATATTCGTGTTGTTATCAGCCTAGATGTCGAATACCACAGTAGCAAGAAGGCCACACTATCAGTCTGGCAACCTAGTGTCGTACAAAATGAAACTGGACAATAGGATTTGGTCGCCGAGCAGACGGTGGTAGATCAGGTGTGTACATAAAAGTAGGTTGTCATCCGCCATACTAACGTTGGCAGATATTCCGTGATGAGAAGGGCGATATGAATGATGATGTAGAGGCCGGCCTCCGCCTTCAACTCAAGGATTTCGCAACTGAATCCCTTGTAGGCTCAGACAAACTTGACGACCTCATCTTCATACCAGCCAGTACACTTTGTTCATATCTCGAAGAGGCCGAACAGAATATGGCTAAGTTAAGCCAGAATCAACGTACAACCAAAAGGCAGTGGGTCGGGAAGAGGCGGCGGCAGAGAACACCTCCAGAGGAGTGTCATGTCCATCGGGTCTGGAGTTATTTATTACACTCCTTCAGATGTAGGAGATTTTGCACTCGCAAGGAGTCGGTGCCTGGTCCAGAGAGCCTTTGACGCCTTTACACGCTGACCATGCCGCCGATATTAACTGTATAACGAGTCATCATCGTCCCACTCCCCCTTTTACCTCGAACCTTTTTCTTGCGTACGCGGCCCAGTTCCCCGGGCAGCGAGTTCCCCAGGCAGCGTAATCTGCGTCCACCACTTCCCTGCGGGCTCCCAATCCTTATCCGTCCTCCAGGATTCTAAGGCGGCTCTATTCTCTTCCCGTTTAAATATCAGTTCCGTCGCCTCATCTACTCCTCTGCTAATGTGCTCTGCCTCCTTCGCTTCCTAATCGCTTTTCCTGTAGCTGTCTCGCTCCTGTGTTTCCCTCCCGATTCTGCCTTTTCAGTATTAGAGAGGTATTCGTCAAGGATTTGGAGGAGACGAAAATTGATTCGGGTATAGAACTAGGGTGCAAGACCTTTGAGGCAAAGTCTTCGAGACGGAGGAAGATACCAGCGATGGAAGAAGGATTTGCAAAACCGTATTTATCACGAAATACCTAGTAAATCAGTACAACTCTTGTGTTAGCTTAATCACATCTCACCAAATTAACCGCCTCTTGGTGTGCAATTAGCTCTTTTGTATCACCGTGTCCAACCAGGAGGTGGCCGGGAATACTCATGCTTATAGCGGTTGGAGCAGCAAGCGTCACGCTGTACCCTAATACAGAGGTCCAGATCCCGGCCATTCCCAAACGCTTTAAATTGGATACACTACTGGGAGGGTCAGTGAAGATGCCAAGACGCAGGCGGAAAGAAATAACAACTTTGTTCGAATTCCTGTCGAGGACCGGAAATTAGTGCTGTAGGTAATGTTCAATACAATATTCTGTAGAAATTCCTGGTCTGTGTCGGGGAAGTGTTCAAGTCATATTCAGCATTTCTCAGATCCTTCTGTTGCTCTGCTTGAGATCCGCGCCTTCCCTTTTTACATTAACCACCTCCACCTCACTCTTTTAAAGCTGGCTTTCAGTTACACTCCATCACACGCCCGCACACCTCTTTGGAAGACTTTGTCCTCATAAAGATTCCATGCTTCTGTCTAGATGACCTGGCCAAGTCATTCTAGTGTCAGGCCCGCTTATTAACGCTACTTTCCGTTACCAGAGCATCAGTATGCTCTACCCTCGCCGGCTGCTTCTCTATCTTGTTTGCCAAGTATTCTAATAGGAAGCTCCAAATCCATGAAATAAGCGCAATAAGGCCAAAGAGCAAATAAAAGATTGACCCGAGTATGAACGGACCATCATATTGAAGAAACAAGCGAGTAGCATATAGGAGCAGGAAGAAGGCCACATAGAACATGGTACCTACAAATCCGGCGGTGATCTGAACTATCCATAGCATCGAATCTTCGAATGTGTCGAAAGAACGCATCCACGCACATCCGAGCCAACTCCTCTGCCCCGAATTCCTCATCTGATTCATCGCTTTGACTCTTGCCTGTTCCGTCCTGCTCCAAACAGAAAGTTCAATTCCGATGATGATGAGAATGCAGCCGATGATCGCCCCGCAAAAGAGCGAATTTGCGAATGCGAGCAGGTTAAGACCCGTCGCCGTTTCACCGCCCTGACGCGGGGCTAGGGTGATGGTAAAAGTGATTGTCGCGGCAAAGGTTGCAATAGTAAGCATTGCGGTAGCAGGGTCTTTGTAGTGCTGTAAAGGGTGTGCAATTGCCTCATTTCTGGGCCGAAGATCGGCTTGAGTAGTGTCGCTTGGATCCATCATCTTGATAATCAAGTGGCGTACGGGGAAGGTCCAGGCCGAAGCGGATTTTGACGAGGTGTAGAGTACAATACAATATATTTTACGCCTTGTTCGGTTTAAAATGCGATTACAACTTCCGGACTGTTGTCGGTGGGGTATGCCTGAGGGGGAGCGGTGAGTGCCCAATAATGCCCACCTTGGCAGGTGACAAGGCCGTATCATGTGACCAGATTACCTCCGGCCACTATCACGAAGCACTGTCTAATATGCTCTCTATACTGCATCCTGACGTAGTGGAGAGCCGTGGGTCATGTATTCAGAAGTCTTGCCAAAAAAAAAAAAAAAGGTCTCCATGTTTAAAAAGAGATTGAGCGTTCTCACCTTTGTTGAGGCTTCATCCAGTATTTCCCGATACTTAGATTTTCAAGTTTTGGAATGATAATAAACGGGATTCACATCTTTACAAAGTCAAATTCTAGCCCTCCTTGCTTTCCAGAGATTTTTGCAGGTTTTGCAGTTCTACATCTGCCGACCGCCTCTCTCCTTCTGTCCTCTTCGGCTCATCACTTGCGCCTTCCCTTGTCGCATCTGTCTATGATAAGTTTCGGCCTTCGAATAGAGAGCGTGGCCGCTCTCCCCCGGTCGGCATCCGAGGGACAAATGTTAAAGTTAAGGGTACTGTAGGTAATCGCTTCTACGTCTTCCACAGGTACTATATGGAACACTTGCGACAATAGGCATGAGAAAAATTAGAATGAGGCTAGGGTAATGGAAATGGTCCACGATGTAGAGGGCTTCCACAACTACCAGGCAGAACGACGGCAAGAACTGGCTCGGTTGGATAGTACTTGGGGTACAACCAGCCAAGCGTGCACAGCCACAAGCCTCCTGAAATAGCCGCCGCTTAAAACAATTAACTAAAAACTTAGCGACACTCTATGCGCCTTTTACTGTAGAACATTCAAACAATCAATTAATTCGAGTTACAGCTATGTGCGAAATCAGTGTCCTCTTCGCTTAAACTTCGAAAAAGAAGTTTCAGGCGCACGGACGTTTGGAAGATGGCTACTTCGAGTCAGTGCAAGCCTCAATAATGCTTGCCTAGTGTGTTCTCTTCAATATATTTTAATCTAAATCAACTCAATTTCTTTCTCGTAAAACTTTGGCTGTACTCCTCGACGAAAAGACCCTATTCCAACCCTTCGGTACACGTTGCCGCTCATAGGTTTAACATAAAATTTTGCCTCTGTGAGTGCCATGACACGTGTATCCAGCTGTGTCACAATAGAGATACATACAGTCAATGACCGACGGAATATCCTTGCTTGAATCAAAGGTGATGTGACCAAGGAATTCTTGGTCAAGTTTAGATTTGACAGAAAAACGCGACTCGTAGTCACTAATCATGTTGCTGCGCTTCCTTCCATAGCGGAAACATTCGCTTTTCCATATCTCTTTGGGCCTGCTCTGGTCCTCCTCGAGACTCAAGTTGGGATATGCTACAAGAAGCTGACATGAAATATGAAGGGCTACGAAACCGGGTATGCCCAATTCATCTGAGCGTTCCCAGCGAAGTAATGACGCCTTGATACAGACCCTGGCACTCTCGAAAGTAAGCTCTCCCTCTGCTGCTGCCCAAGACCAAGATGGTGCCACTTGCTTCTCTGGTCTTCTTGTGATCTGCCCGCATGCAGTCCAGAGCAGAGTATTCGGTAGTTCTTTACTCCCTAGCTCGAACCAGTGTCCATTGACGTATTCCCGTTTGGTAAACCTACTTAATCTGTCCGCGAGACCAAGTAGAGCGGGCAGGCGGTCCTTTTCATAGGAGAAATTGCAGGCTGAGTAGAACTCAATAATATGTAGCCAGCTTTGTATGAACATCTCGTCAAAATCCTGGTGGTCTGAAGACGAGCTGCAAACTCTATGGATCAGTGATGGTAGTGGAAAAAGAAAGTCTAATGGTCCTTTAGGGCGAAATACGGTCCCATCCTGGGCTAGTGCATGACTTCGGCACTCCCAATAGACTTGGTCGGCAGCAAAATGAAGAATGCGTCGGGACAGAAGCCGCTCCTGCAAAACCCAACCGCGCTTATTGAGTGGCGCCTTGGAGATGTACAGAAGAGGGTCGGCTCTTTGCCTAGGTTGGGTAATATAGAAGGTGCCTTTAGCACGATCGGTTTTATCGTATAATAATGGCAAAAACAGGGAACCACTATAGTCCTGGGGATACATCTGCTTGCTTCGAGATAATCCGCGATACATTTGCTCGCGTTGAGATAATCCAAGAGTGCCAAAATCCTTGCCTTGATAGTTCAAGAATGAGATGCTGCTGCTGCTGGAGCTCGTTGCAGCAATCGTGCATTGCGAACTCTCATAAATCAACCCCATCTTCTGCGCTTCTTTCTCCCAATCGTCTGGATCATCTTGGATAATGCATAAGGAATCGATCCAGATATATCTAATTCGCAAAATGCGAGCCACCATGAATGCATCAATGAACGTTCGGGGCAGCTTCTTAACAGGAATCTTTTCTTTCAGCTGTTCAATGTTCGACCAGCGGGTTAGGAATATGGACTCCTGGCCCCAACAGTGACTAAGAGCGAGATATGCACCAGTCTGTCCGTTGGTTACGAGGAGACGCGGCGGTTTGGATTCCTGCACCGAACCTAAATCAATGACCCTTGCCGGCAGCTTTGGTTCTTTGGTGACAGCAGCACACTCGGTGTGATTTCGAGTACATTCACTCAACCATCCTTCGATCAATCCCACGGACTGGTCAGCAAGGGGGTGGTGACGTATATTCCTAGGTATTGAACGCGACGCGTAAGATCCTATGTCTGCGGCGATGTCGAGGTACCCATCAACGGGAGCACCAGTATCCATCGTACTGTCTAATATAACCCTTGACTTTGAAGATTTTGTCTGGACAATACCCCATTGAAGCCTCCTTTGTGCAATCGTGTTTGCAG
>Ga0335075_10011594_pt1 | contig 13322 bp, 17 predicted proteins | sample Lox_Sample_24_FD_206723 | JGI IMG/M metagenome (GOLD analysis project Ga0335075, IMG submission 206723) | Soil microbial communities from Loxahatchee National Wildlife Refuge, Florida, United States - Lox_Sample_2.4 | ecosystem: Environmental > Terrestrial > Soil > Wetlands | place: USA...
CGCGCAGCGCCGAGTTGTGGCAGCATAATCGGGGCAGCGCACTGCTACTCGACGTAGGAAGCGAACGGGACAGTGCCACAACACCTTAGCTCTGCTGAGCCGAAAATCATCGGCACGCGGCGACTGTTGCTCAGGCCGGCGCGAACACCGTGACGAACTTGTTCAACGATTCGCGAATGTCGGTTCTCAATGCGGCGGCGACGATCATCCCGATCGGCCCGAACAGCGCCGGGCCCCCGAGATGCACATCGAAGCTGACGACCGAGTCGTGGTTGTCAGGGCCCTTCGGTTTGACTTTCGCGATCAACTTGACTTTGACGCCGCCGACGCCATCGCCGTTGAGCGTCATGGCCTCCGGCGGTTTGTAATGCACGATCGTCCATTTGATGCGGTTAGGCATGCCCTTGACTTCGACGATCGACTCGATGACGGCGTCCTTTTCCAACCGCTCGGGCAGCTTGCTTCGCCACACCCGGTGGATGGTCAGCCACTCCTTGTACCGGGACAGGTTGGACGCGCCCTCCCAGGCCTTTTCGGGCGGCAGCGGTACGTCGATGGATCCAGAGAGTTTCGCCATGGGTTAGTTCTGCTGGTCACCCTTCTCGCCGTCATTCAACGCATTCTTCGCCGCTTCCTGCACCTTGTTGACGGTGTCTTTGTACTTGCCTTCGGTCTTGGAGTCGACGAACTCGCCCGCCTTGTCGATCGCGGCGTCAACCTTGTCGGCGTTCTGCGCCAGCAGGTCCTTGGCCTTGTCCAGGAATCCCATGTTTCGTCCCTTTCGCCTAGGCGTGTCCGGCGTCATTCTTGTCATTGCGCGAGCGATCTGCCAATCGCCACCACGGGTCTAATTCCGCGGTCGCGAAAGGGTCGACGCGCTCACCCGGCTTCGGCACCGCCACCTGGACGCGGTTTTCGTCGGCGGCGGCCAGCAGCCGCTCGACCGGTTCGGCCCACGGGTGCGGTGCCAGCCGGAACGTGCACCAGTGAATCGGCACCAGAAGTCGGCCGTTGACGTCCAGATGCGCCTGGACCGCCTCCTCGGGATTCATGTGAATGTCCGGCCAAGACCTGCTGTAGGCGCCGACCGGCAGCAGCGTCACGTCGAACGGCCCGTGGTCGGCGCCGATCTCCGCAAAGCTCTTGGTGTAGCCGGTGTCCCCGCCGAAGTACGCCCGGTGCCCAGGACCGATGATCGCCCAGGACGCCCACAGCGTGCAGTTGCGGTTCAGGAAGCGGCCGGAGAAGTGCCGGGCCGGGGTGCAGATCAGGGTGAGTTCGTCGACCTGCGTGTGCTCGTTCCAGTCGAGTTCGATGATGCGCTCGTCGGGAATGCCCCAATCGCGCAGATGCGCACCGACGCCGAGCGGGACAACGAAAGGGGCCCGTTGGCTGCGAGCCAGTCCGACGATGGTGTCGATGTCGAGGTGGTCGTAATGGTCATGGCTGACGACGATCGCGTCCAAGGCCGGCAGCGCATCCAGCGGCACCGGCGGCGGATGCATCCGCTCCGGGCCGATGACATCCGACGGAGAGCAGCGATCACTCCACACCGGGTCGGTCAGCACGCGGTACCCGTCGATCTCCAACAGCGCTGTCGAGTGGCCGAACCAGCTGACCGCGATCTGGCCGGCCGGGGCATCGAAGGCTCGCGCCTGGGGGATGATCAACGGGATGTCCGCCGAAGGCCGCGTGGTCGCGCGCGCACCGATCACCTCCCACAAAATGTTCCGCTGTTCCTCGCGGTCAATGCTGAACTGGGAAGCCGGCTCCAGGTTGACAAACACCCCGTCGCGAAAATTCGATGAGCGCTCGGCAACCCCGCGAATGTCGGACGGTTGCGCTCCCAGCGCGGCCGGCGCGCCGTGGAGTGCGCGCAGCACCCATCCACCGGTCGCCAGCGTCACCGTGCCGGCGGCCAGTCTCAGCGCCCCACGCAGCATTCGATCAGGCTCCCTGGAAGTTCGGTGGCCGCTTCTCCACGCGGGCCACCTGCGCTTCGATTACATCCTGGCTGGCCCACGCCTTGTCGAAGAGTTCCTTGTGCACCGGGGATGCCTCTTCGATGGAGCCATCGTCGTTCAGCACCCGCTTGGCGTGCTGCAAAGCCAGCGGGGCCAGGCCTGCTATCTCGGCGGCCCAGGCCTGAGCGTCGGCCAGCGTACCGATCCGGTTGGCCATTCCAGTCTGCAGTGCCACCTCGGCGGTCAGCTTCTCCGCGGTTAGCAACATCGCCCGGGCCCGGCCGTGACCGGCCAGCCAAGACAGCCGCCGGATGCTCCAGTTGTCAAGCGCCAGGCCATATTTCGACGTCGGAAATTGAAAATACGCCTCAGGCGCGACGACCCGCAGGTCACACTGCATCGCCAGTTGCAGACCCGCGCCGATCGCGGGCCCGTTGATCGCGCCGATCACCGGAATCGGCGCCGCGTCCATCACCCTGTGCAGTTCGATGAGCCGGTCGGGATAGTCGGCGGCGAACGCGTCGCCACTCAGGTCGGCGCCGGCGCAGAACACGGTGCCCTGCCCGGTCAGCACGATGGCGCGGACATTCTCGCCGGCCGCCTTTTCTATCGCCTCGCGCAACTCCTCGACGAGCTGGGAGTTCAGCGCGTTGCGCCGTTCCGGACATTGCAACTCAATGGTCAGGACGTCTTCGACGCGGGTGAGACCGATCATGGCGCCAAGCCTAGTTATGTTCATCGAGTGAGCCGGATCGGGACCGACGAACTGCGCGACGCGGTTCTCGACAAGGGGACTTTCACCAGCTGGGACACCGCGCCGCTAGCGGTGCCGACGGACGCGTCGTACGCGCGCGAGCTGGCTGACGCGCGGGCTGCCAGCGGCCGTGACGAATCGGTGCTGACCGGCGAGGGCCGGGTGTTCGGGCGCCGAGTGGCGGTGGTGGTCTGCGAGTTCGAATTTCTCGGCGGCTCGATCGGGGTCGCGGCGGCCGAACGGATCACCGCCGCGGTGCAACGCGCCACCGCCGAGCGGCTGCCGCTGCTGGCGTCGCCGAGCTCCGGAGGTACCCGGATGCAGGAGGGCACGGTCGCGTTTCTGCAAATGGTGAAGATCGCCGCAGCCGTCACCCTGCACAAGAAGGCACACCTGCCCTATCTGGTGTACCTGCGCCACCCGACCACCGGCGGGGTGTTCGCGTCGTGGGGCTCGTTGGGACACCTCACCATCGCCCAGCCCGGTGCATTGGTCGGCTTCCTGGGGCCGAGGGTGTACGAGCAGCTCTACGGCGAACCGTTTCCGGCCGGCATCCAGACGGCGGAGAACCTGCAGCGGCACGGCGTCATCGACGCCGTCGTGCCACTCGGTGAGCTGCGCGGCATTCTCGACCGTGCGCTCAAAGTGGTCGCCGACGACGCTGGGCCGCCACCGGATGCGCCGCGGCCCGAACCGCTGCCCGACGTGCCGGCCTGGGATTCGGTGGTGGCGTCACGGCGGCCGGACCGGCCCGGGGTCAGGCAACTGCTGCGACACGGGTGCACCGAACAGGTGCTGCTGTCCGGAACCGAACAAGGCGAAGGAGCGACCACGCTGCTGGCGCTGGCCCGGTTCGCCGGTCAGCCCGCGGTGGTTCTCGGCCAGCAGCGCATCGTGGGCGGACTGGTCGGGCCGGCCGCGTTGCGCGAGGCGCGTCGCGGCATGACGCTGGCCGCCGGTCTGCGGCTGCCGCTGGTGCTCGTCATCGACACCGCCGGCCCGGCACTATCGGCCCAGGCGGAAGAGGGCGGGCTGGCCGGCGAGATCGCCCGCTGTGTGGCCGACCTGGTCACGCTGGACACCCCGACGGTGTCGGTGCTGCTGGGTCAGGGCAGCGGCGGTCCCGCCTTGGCGATGGTGCCGGCCGACCGGGTGCTGGCCGCGCTGCACGGCTGGCTCGCGCCGCTGCCGCCCGAGGGTGCCAGCGCGATTGTCTACCGCGATACCGGGCACGCCCCCGAACTGTCTGCCGCACAAGGCATTCGATCGGCCGACTTGTTGGCTTCCGGCATCGTCGACGTCATCGTGCCCGAGCACGCCGACGCCGCCGACGAGCCGGTCGAGTTCTGCACACGGTTATCCGTGGCGATCGCCACCGAACTGCGTGCGCTTCGCGGGGTGCCGGACGCCGAACGGACGGCGGCCCGACTGCGGCGCTACCGCGACATCGGGCTGCCCTAGCTGCTGGCCCTGCGCCGCGACACTTAACCTGTTGCGACGACACGCCGGTATGGGTCGCAGCCGATTAAGTCTCGGCGCTTCGCCCCTCCGGCAGGCCGAGGTAACGCTGGATCGTCGGTCCGACCCAGTCGACGATCTCGGCCCGCGTCATCGCGACCACCGCCGGCAGCTGCAAGACGAAGCGACACCATGCCACACCCAGGATCTGGGTGGCGATCAGCGCGGCGCGCCGCCCCGCTTCCGCTGCCGGCACCAGGCCTGCGACCAGCGGCTCTAGCTGCGTGGAGAAGATTTGCTGCATGCGCTGTGCGGCGGCGGCATTGGTCGCGCTGGACCGCAGCAGGATCACCAGTGCCTCGTCGCCCTCCCACCGTTGAAGAAAGTGGCTGACCAGCAACCGGCCCACCTCCGCACGGTCCGGTTCGGTCAAGTCGGGGAACCTCAGGTCGAACTCGGCCGCGGCGGCGAACAGCTGGCCCTTGCTGCCGAAATACCGCATCACCATCGACGGATCTATCCCGGCGTCGGCGGCGATGGCCCGAATGGTGGCCGCCTGGAAACCGGCCGCGCCGAACCGCTCACGGGCCGCGGCCAAGATGGCGGCCTTGGTGTCCTGTGACGTTCTCCTCATGTCAACGATTGTAGGCCAACAAGTGTTGACTTCTGTTGCTAAACCGCGCAGGATGGGTAATGCCAACAAGCGTTGACTTTCGCGGATGGAGGATCAGCATGATGGACACCGACGTCCTCGTGGTGGGAGCCGGTCCGACCGGACTCACGCTGGCCGCATCGCTGCTGCGCCGGGGTGCGAACGTCACCGTCGCCGACCGATTGGCCGCCGGCGCGAACACATCGCGCGCCGCCGCGGTCAACGCCCGCACGCTCGAGGTGCTGGAAGACATCGACGTTTCCAGACGAATGGTCAAGGCGGGGCTGATCGCCCCGCGGTTCACCATGCGGCAGGGCGAACACACGCTGATCCCAATCGATTTTTCCGTGCTACCCACCAAATATCCCTACACACTGATGATTTCGCAGGCGACCACCGAGGCGCTGCTCGTCGAGCGGCTGGCCGAACTCGGCGGTGAAGTGTGGAGGCCCAAAGCGCTGACCCGGTTGTCGCAGGACGGCGACGGCGTAACCGCCACTTTCGACGACGGCGACACCATCCGCGCGCGCTTCGTGGTGGGCTGCGACGGGGCGCACAGCACCGTGCGTGAACAGGCCGGAATCGGCTTCGCCGGCGGCGAGTACGCCGAATCATTCACGCTCGCCGACGTCCGGCTTTCCGGCGAGGCGCCCGTCGACGAAGTCATCCTGTTCTACGCGGTGAACGGCCTGAATGTGCTGGCACCGCTGCCCGGCGGCATCCACCGCATCGTCGCGCCGAGCGCCCACGCGCCAGAGGTGCCCTCGGCGGAATTCGTCCAGGACATCATGGACACTCGCGGCTTCGGCCCGAGGCGCAGCGTCGTCACCGAGTTGGTCTGGGGATCGCGATTCCACATTCACCACCGGGTTGCCGATAGCTATCGGGCGGGACGGCTGCTGCTGGCCGGCGACGCCGCCCATATACACAGCCCCGCCGGGGGGCAGGGCATGAACCTGGGCGTCCAGGACGCCGTCGCACTCGCCGACGTTCTGCACGACGTGTTGCACGGCGGTTCGGACGCGGCATTAGACGCCTACAGCGCCGGCCGACGGCCGATCGCGCGGGCGGTGCTGGCCACGACGGGACGGTTGACCCGGCTGGCGACGCTGCCACGGGCGGCCCGCCCGGCCCGCAATGGGCTGATGCGGCTGGCCGCGCAGGTCCCTGCGGTATGCACCAGACTGGCCTGGCGGCTATCGGGTCTGGTCTACCGCTGAATCGATGGCGTCGGCCGCCCAGCGATGTGCCCAAATCTGCAGCGGCTCAAGGGCCAGCATGAGCGAACGGCCATGCACCGTAAGGAAATAACCCGAGTCGCCGTGATCCACGATGCGCAGTTGCCGCAATTCCTTCAGCCGTGTATTGAGCGAGCCGGGGTTGGTGTCACAGGCCGTTTGCAGCGCCCGGAAGGTCAGCGGCCCGTTGCGCAGCTCCCAGAGCAGGCGCAGCGCGCCGCGGCGCCCGAGCGCGTCGAGGGCCACCATGATCGGCCGCCCCGAGCGCGATCCGCGGGCCGACGATCCGATGCGGGGCGAATTCACGCTTTACATTTTGTAGCACCAGGGCTAGTTTCGTCACCGTGACACGCTATAAAAATAATAGCGCCCGTATCGCTCCGGCCGCCGCCCCGCTGCCCGACGACATCCAGCAGGCCATCGACGCGATCATGGGTGGCCGCCCACCACTTGTGTTGTTCACCACGCTGGCGCGCGATCGGCGGCTGTTCTTCAAGTTCTTCAACTCCGGACTGCTCGACCGCGGTCATCTGAGCATCCGACAACGCGAGATCGTCATCGACCGGGTGACGGCGTCATGCGGCGCAGAGTACGAGTGGGGCGCGCACGTCAGCGTCTTCGCCGCCAAAGCCGGCCTGACGGAAGCCCAAATCACGTCATTGACAGTCGGCGGACCCGACGACGACTGCTGGACCGACGCCGATCGGCTGCTGATCCGGTTGTGTGACAGCCTGCAGGGCGACTGCACGGTGGACGATGCGCTCTGGGCCGAGCTCACCCGACACCATTGCGACGAGGCGTTGTTGGAACTGCTCATGCTCGCGGGCACCTACCGCACCGTCAGCTACCTGGTGAACGCGCTGCGGTTAGCACCGGAACCCGGCGCGAGACGATTCCCGCCGCCGCGCACGAATTGAGACGGGTCAGTCCAGCGGGTGTTCCCACAGCTACGGGGAACAATCAGGCATCATAGGCGGCATGGACACTGGTGTGACCTCACCCCGGGTTTTGGTTGTCGACGACGACTCCGACGTGCTTGCTTCCCTGGAGCGCGGATTGCGGCTGTCCGGCTTCGAAGTGTCGACCGCGGTGGACGGTGCCGAGGCGTTGCGGAGTGCCACCGAGACCAGGCCGGACGCGATCGTGCTCGACATCAACATGCCGGTGCTGGACGGCGTCAGCGTGGTCACCGCGCTGCGTGCGATGGATAACGACGTGCCGGTATGTGTCCTGAGCGCGCGCAGTTCAGTCGACGACCGGGTCGCGGGCCTGGAGGCCGGCGCCGATGACTACCTGGTCAAGCCGTTCGTGCTGGCCGAGTTGGTGGCGCGGGTGCGAGCGCTGCTGCGCCGCCGCGGATCCACTGCGACCTCATCCTCGGAAACCATCACGGTCGGCCCACTGGAGGTGGACATCCCGGGTCGGCGGGCCCGGGTCAACGGGGTCGACGTCGACCTGACCAAGCGCGAGTTCGATCTGCTGGCGGTGCTGGCCGAGCACAAGACCGCGGTGCTGTCCCGTGCGCAGTTGCTCGAATTGGTGTGGGGTTACGATTTCGCCGCGGATACCAACGTCGTCGACGTGTTCATCGGATACCTGCGCCGCAAGCTGGAAGCCGGCGGAGGCCCGAGGCTACTGCACACCGTCCGCGGCGTGGGATTCGTGCTGCGTATGCAGTGACGGGACTGAACATGAATTTTTTGTCGCGAATCTTGACCCGTACGCCGTCGCTGCGTGCCCGGGTAGTGGTGGCGACCGCCATCGGTGCGGCAATTCCGGTGCTCATCGTCGGCGTCGTCGTGTGGGTCGGCATCACCAACGACCGCAAGGAACGGCTGGACCGCCGTCTCGACGAGGCGGCCGGATTCGCGATCCCGTTCCTGCCCCGTGGTCTTGGCCAAATTCCTAAATCCCCCAACGACCAGGATGCGATCATCACCGTGCGGCGTGGTGGTGGCGAGATCACCTCCAACTCGACAGTCACGTTGCCGCAGCTGCCGGCCGGCTACGCCGACACCTACCTCAACGGGGTGCGCTACCGGGTGCGCACCGTGAACATCCCGGCGCCGCACCCGATGTTGGTGGCGGTGGGCGCGACCTATGACGCCACCATCGCCGATACCAATAACCTGCATCGGCGGGTGATCTTGATATGTGGGTTCTCGATCGGCGCGGCTGCCGTGTTTGCCTGGCTGCTGGCTACTTTCGCGGTGCGACCATTCAAGCGGTTGGCCCAACAGACCAGATCGATCGACGTCGGCGACGAGAGACCGCAGGTCCAAGTGCGGGGCGCCAGCGAGGCCGTCGAGATCGCCGAGGCTATGCGAGGCATGTTGCAACGGATTTGGAATGAGCAGAACCGGACGAAGGAGGCCCTGGCCTCGGCCCGTGATTTCGCCGCGGTGTCCTCGCACGAATTGCGCACGCCGCTGACCGCGATGCGCACCAACCTCGAGGTGCTGGCCACCCTCGATCTGCCGGACGAGCAACGCAAAGAAGTGCTCAATGACGTGATCCGGACCCAGTCGCGTATCGAGGCCACGTTGTCGGCGCTTGAGCGGCTGGCGCAAGGTGAGCTGTCGACGTCGGAGGATCACGTGCCGGTCGATATCACCGAATTGCTCGACCGCGCAGCGCACGACGCCATGCGGATCTACCCCGAGCTCGATGTGTCCATGGCGCCGTCGCCGACCTGCATCATCGTCGGGCTACCCGCCGGGCTCCGTCTTGCCGTCGACAACGCGATCGCGAATGCCGTCAAACACGGTGGCGCCACCCGCGTTCAGCTGTCCGCGGTCAGCTCGCGGGCCGGCGTGGAGATCGCCGTCGACGACAACGGCAGCGGAGTGCCCGAAGAGGAGCGCCAGGTGGTCTTCGAGCGGTTCTCACGTGGATCAACCGCGTCGCATTCGGGTTCGGGCCTGGGTCTGGCATTGGTGGCCCAGCAGGCGCAGCTGCATGGCGGTACGGCGTCGCTGGAAAACAGCCCACTGGGCGGAGTGCGCCTTTTGCTACGGTTGCCCGCTCCGACCTGAGGCTCTCGTCGCTCGCATCCGTCTACTTCTCGTTGCCGCTCTCCGGCTCCTGCTTGGAATCTTCGTTGGTCTCGGCGGCCTCCGCAGTCGGCGACTTGGTCGTGCCGGCAGCCGCGGCACCGGCCGAAGACCTCACCGGCACTTCACGTTTGACGCGCCGAATCGTCAGCGCGAAGGTCAGCAACAGCCCGAGCAGGAACGCCAGCCCGAGCAGCCAGAAGTTCACGTGGCCCATCACTGTGCTCCAATCTCACGCGAGCCAGGCATGTCGTCCAAGGCTTGCTCTTCGTTGGTGCGCTTGATCGATATGCCGGCGATCACCAAGGCAACCGCCGAGCCGAGCACGAACGCCACCAGGTACGACAACCATTGGATAACGAAGTCCATGGGCTAATTCTCCTTAGCTGACCACGATTTCGACGCGACGATTTCTGGCCTGACCGTCCGGGCTGTCGTTGTCAGCGACCGGGTTGGCGGAGCCCAGACCTTTCGCGGTCAAGTGATCACGGGTGACACCCCGTGCGATCAGGTAGTCGGCGACGGCGTCCGCCCGGTTGGTGCTCAGCGGGTTGTTGATGACGTCGTTACCGTTGTTGTCGGTGTAGCCGTTGATGCTCACTTGCACACCGGGGCAGGCCTTCAGCTTGTCGGCGACCTGGTTCAGTGTCTGTTCGGCGGCCGGCGTCAAGGCGGACCCGTCGCTGGCAAAAGTGATCGGGCCCAACGCTTTTAGATCCAATCGCAGGTGGGCGCATACGTTGCCCGGGCCAAGAGCCGGCACCGGGCCCGGAGGTGCGCTCGCCGTGACGGGACCGCCGATCCCCATCGTGTCGACGATATTCAGATTCGGCCAGGCCGCGTCGGCCGCCTGCTCGATGGCATCTTGCTGACCTCCCGAGCCCGTCGTCCCGATCAGCGTGATGGTGTCCCCCTTGACGGCCAGGCCGAAATCGGGGACCGACGCCGCGGCCTTGAAAACCGCTGCCGCATTGGAGAAATCGAGAGAGGTGATATCCGGGTTTATCCGTACGGTGTCGACGATGTCGGCATTGGGCCCGAAGCCGGCCCTCAGCGCCGCCAGCAGTGACTGCTTCGCCTGGAGGCTGGGGGTGTCACCGGAAAGCTTGATGTCGTTGCCGCTGCGGGTGATTGACACTGGTGCCAGCGATACCGCTGGAATCGTCGGCGTGTTCGGCGCCCCACCGGGCGGCTTGGGTGCGTTCAGTGTTGGCAACGCGCCCGTCGGCCCGTTGAACTCCGAACGGGTCCGGTCCAGTTCGCCATAGCCGATTACCGCCAGCAGCAGGGGAACCAAGACTAACCCCACCAACCAGGGCAGGCCCGGAAACCGTCGATAGAACTTCGAGGTTCGCCGCCACTCGCTGGCTTGGGGTACTTCGTCGGAACCCGCCATGGGTCCTCCCTCTTGTTACTTGTTATCGAGTGTTTAGCAAGTCGATGATGAAGATCAGCGTCTTGCCCGATAGCTGATGCCCGGAGCCGGCCGCCCCATACGCCTGCGCGGGTGGGATCACGAGCTGACGCCGACCGCCCACCTTCATCCCGGGAATACCGTCCTGCCAGCCCTGGATAAGCCCACGCAATGGGAATTCGATGGGCTCGCCGCGACCCCATGAGCTGTCGAATTCTTCGCCGGTGTCGTACTCGACGCCGACGTAGTGCACCTCGACGATGCCACCCGGCACGGCTTCGGGTCCGTCCCCGACCACCAGGTCTTCGATGGCGAGTTGTGCGGGCGCTGGGCCGCTCGGAAATTCGATCTCTGGTTTGCTTGGCACGGATGCGACCCTAGTCGGGCACACTTGACTCGTGGAAGAGGACCCAAAAGCAACCGACAAAGACGCGCTGGCGCATATCCACGACCTGGTCGCCGTGGAGAAGACACTTCGGGCGCAGCTCCAGCACGGCGATATCACCGCGTCCGAGGAGCATGAGCGGCTGCGCCGGATCGAGACCGAACTCGACCAATGCTGGGACCTGCTGCGGCAGCGTCGGGCGCTGCGCGAAACCGGCGGCGATCCGAGCGCGGCGGCGGTGCGCCCGCCCGACGAAGTCGAGGGCTACCTGGGCTGAGGAGATGGTAGCCAACCCGGATGACGTCGATGTCGTCATCGTGGGTGGCGGGCACAACGGACTGGTCGCGGCGGCATATCTGGCCCGGGCCGGCCTGCGGGTCCGGCTGCTGGAGCGACTGGCGCAGGTCGGCGGTGCCGCGGTGTCGTCGCAGATCTTCGACGGCGTCGACGCCCGGCTGTCGCGATATGCCTACCTGGTGAGCCTGTTGCCGGGCCGCATCGTGGACGACCTGGGCGCGGCGGTGCGGTTGGCCCGGCGACCGTATTCGTCGTACACGCCCGACCCGGCCACCGCTGGACGCACCGGCCTGCTGGTCGGTCCGCATTGCACGTTTGGTGCCATCGACGCCCACGACGACGAGCGGGCTGTCGCCGCGTTCTACCGGCGCTGCCGACTGGTGACCGAGCGGCTCTGGCCGACGCTGTTGGAGCCACTGCGCACCCGCGAACAGGCCCGCCGAGACGTGGTCGGTGGCGGCGATCGCGAGGCGGCCGCGGCGTGGCGGGCCATGGTCGAGCGACCGATCGGCCACGCGATCGCCGATGCGATCGACAACGACCTGGTGCGCGGCGTGGTGGCGACCGACGCGCTGATCGGCACCTTCGCCCGGCTCGACGACCCATTGCTGCAGCAGAACGTCTGCTTCCTGTATCACCTGCTCGGCGGCGGCGATGGAGAATGGCACGTCCCGGTCGGGGGCATGGGTGCGGTAAGCGCGGCGCTGGCCGCCGCGGCAGTCCGCGGTGGAGCCGAAATTATCACCGGCGCCGAGGTTTACGCTGTCGACCCGGGCGGCGAGGTGCGTTACCGCCGGCACGACGACGAGCGGCTGGTGCGCGGCCGATTTGTGCTGGCCGGTGTCACACCGACGGTGCTGGCCAGTCTGCTGGGCACGCGATCACCGGCACCGGCTCATGGTGCTCAGGTAAAGGTCAACATGGTGCTGCGACGGTCGCCGCGATTGTGGGACGACAGCGTGACGCCCGAGCAGGCGTTCGGCGGTACGGTCCACGTCAACGAGACCTGGTCACAGCTGGACGCGGCATATGCGCGGGCCGCGGCCGGAGCGCTGCCGCAACCGCTTCCGTGTGAGATCTACTGCCATTCGCTGACCGACCCGAGCATCCTGTCCCCCGGGCTGCGCGAATCGGGTGCCCAAACATTGACGGTGTTCGGTCTGCACACGCCCCATTCGTTGTTCGGCGACGACGAGCCCGCGCGGGTGCGTGATGTGCTCACCGACGCTGTGCTGGAATCACTGAATTCCGTTCTGGCCGAGCCAATTCAGGATCTCCTCCTGAGCGATGCGAACGGCCTGCCCTGCATCGAGACAACGACCACCCTGGACTTGGAGCACAGCCTGGGGATGACCGGCGGCAACATCTTCCACGGCGTACTGCGCTGGCCGTTCGCTGACGACGAGGACCGGCTGGATATACCGGCACGTCAGTGGGGTGTGGCCACCGCCCACGAGCGAATCCTGCTGTGCGGCTCTGGCGCCCGGCGCGGCGGCGCGGTCTCCGGGATCGGCGGACACAACGCCGCGATGGCGGTACTCGCCTCGGTCTAGCTACCGGGAATCGATGGTGGCGTAGTCGCGCTCGGTGTAGCCGGTGTAGATCTGGCGGGGACGGCCGATCTTGCTGTCGCCCTCGTCGTGCATCTCACGCCAGTGCGCGATCCAGCCGGGCAACCGCCCGATGGCAAATAGCACGGTGAACATCCGGGTCGGGAACCCGAGCGCCCGGTAGATGAGGCCGGTGTAAAAGTCGACGTTGGGGTAGAGCTTGCGCTCGATGAAGTAGTCATCGGTCAGCGCCGCCTCTTCGAGTTCTTTGGCGATGCTCAGCAGGTCGTCGTCACCGCCGAGCTTGGCCAGGATCTTGTCGGCCTGTTCCTTGACGATGCGCGCCCGTGGGTCGTAGTTCTTGTAGACCCGGTGGCCGAAGCCCATCAGCTTCACGCCTTCTTCGCGGTCCTTGACCTTGCGGACAAAGTCGCTGACGTCGTCGTCGCTCTTGCGGATCTTCTCCAGCATTTCCAGCACGGCCTGGTTGGCGCCGCCGTGCAGCGGGCCCCACAGCGCGTTGATACCGCCGGAGATCGAGGTGAACAGGTTGGCCT
>Ga0335075_10011595_pt1 | contig 13322 bp, 11 predicted proteins | sample Lox_Sample_24_FD_206723 | JGI IMG/M metagenome (GOLD analysis project Ga0335075, IMG submission 206723) | Soil microbial communities from Loxahatchee National Wildlife Refuge, Florida, United States - Lox_Sample_2.4 | ecosystem: Environmental > Terrestrial > Soil > Wetlands | place: USA...
TTCGCTGACCGCACGACCCGGCACCACCACCGCGATCGTCGGCAGCACCGGCTCGGGGAAGTCGACGCTGGTGTCGCTGATCTGCCGGCTATACGACGTCACCTCCGGCGCCGTCCTCGTCGACGGTGTCGACGTCCGCGACCACGACATCGAGGAGCTGTGGTCGGGCATCGGGCTGGTTCCTCAGCGCGGCTACCTGTTCTCCGGGACCGTCGCCGACAACTTGCGTTACGGCAAGGCTGATGCCACTGAGGAACAGATGTGGGACGCACTGCAGATCGCGGCTGCCGACGAATTCGTGCGGGCCCACGATGACGGGCTGCACATGCGGGTCGGTCAGGGCGGTGTCAACTTCTCCGGCGGCCAGCGGCAGCGGCTGGGGATCGCGCGGGCGGTGATCCGCCGCCCGGCGATCTACCTGTTCGACGACGCATTTTCGGCACTCGACGTGCACACCGAGGCGCGGGTCCGCGCCTCGCTGGCCGACATCGCCACGGATGCAACGATGATCGTTGTCGCGCAACGTATCTCGACCGTCATCCAGGCCGACCAGGTAATCGTCGTCGACGACGGGCGCGTAGTCGGTGCCGGTACGCACGAATCGCTGCTGGCGGATTGCCGCACGTATCGCGAATTCGCCGACTCGCAGTCGCTGGACGCTCGCGTGGGGGGCCAGCGATGACCAGCACGGCGCAGCGCACTCCCCAGTACCCGAGCCAGCGGTCCCGCGACTTCATGGGGTCCGCCGTCCGTCTGGTGAAGCGCCTGGCGCCGCAGCGGCGGACGGCCGTCGCGGTGATGGTGTTGGGCATCGCAGGAACGGTGATCGGCGTCGCCGTTCCGCGCATCCTCGGCCATGCCACCGATCTGCTGTTCAGCGGCGTGATGAGCCGGCAACTGCCCGCCGGCATCACCAAGGATCAGGCCGTCGCGGCCGCGCGGGCCCGGGGCAACAACACCCTGGCGGACCTGTTGTCTGCGATGAACGTGGTTCCGGGCCGGGGTGTCGACTTCGGCGCGGTCGCCCGAACCCTGGCCCTGGCGCTGGTTATGTATCTGGTTGCCGCTCTGCTAGTTTGGGCACAGGCCCGGCTACTGAACGTCACGGTGCGGCGGACGCTGCAGGCGCTGCGCGCCGATGTCGAGGACAAGCTGCACCGACTGCCGCTGGTCTACTTCGATTCCCGGCAGCGCGGCGAGGTGCTCAGCCGGGTCACCAACGACATCGACAACCTCCAGACGTCGCTGTCGATGACGATCACCCAGCTGCTGTCCGCGGTCCTGACGGTGGTGACGGTGTTGGCAATGATGCTGACCATCTCACCGCTGCTGACCGGGATCACCCTGCTGACTGTCCCGCTGGCGCTGGTGGTGACCCGGGCGATCGCGCAACGCTCGCAGCGGCTGTTTGTCGCGCAGTGGACCAACACCGGCCGGCTCAACGCCCACATCGAGGAGACCTACAGCGGTTTTACCGTGGTCCGGACGTTCGGCCGGCGTTCTGCCGCCGAAGACGAGTTCCGTCGGCTCAACGACGACGTGTACCACGCCAGTTTCGGCGCGCAGTTCATCTCCGGTCTGGTATCACCGGCGACCGGGTTCATCGGCAACCTCAGCTACGTGGCGGTGGCGGTGGTGGGTGGCGTGCAGGTGGCGACCGGTCAGATCACGGTCGGCAGCATCCAGGCGTTCATCCAGTACGTCCGCCAGTTCAACGCGCCAATGAACCAGGTGGCCTCGATGTACAACACCTTGCAGTCCGGGGTGGCCAGTGCCGAGCGGGTTTTCGACTTGCTCGACGAGTCCGAAGAATCAGCAGACCGCGAACCACTACTGCCTTCGCGCAACGGTGACGGCTCAACCGGGCGGGTGGAATTCGACCAGGTGAGCTTCGGCTACCGCCCGGGTACCCCGGTGATCGACGACCTCTCTTTTACCGCCGAACCGGGCAGCACGGTGGCGATCGTCGGGCCGACCGGGGTTGGCAAAACCACGCTGGTGAACCTGCTGATGCGCTTCTATGACGTCGACTCGGGGCGGATCCTGGTCGACGGCGTCGACATCGCGACGATCAGCCGGCAGTCGCTGCGCTCCCGCATCGGCATGGTTTTGCAAGACACCTGGCTCTTCGGCGGGACGATCGCGGAGAACATCGCCTACGGCCGACCCGACGCCGGCGACGACGACGTGATCGAAGCTGCTAAGGCCGCTTACGTCGACCGGTTCGTGCACACGCTGCCCGACGGATACCAGACCCGGGTCAACGACGCCGGTAGCAACATCAGCGCCGGCGAGCGGCAGTTGATCACCATCGCACGGGCATTCCTGGCCCGGCCGCAGCTGTTGATCCTCGATGAGGCGACCAGCTCGGTGGACACCCGCACCGAGCTGCTGATAGCGAAGGCCACCCACGAGCTTCGTCGTGATCGTACGAGCTTCATTATCGCGCATCGTCTTTCGACGATCCGGGACGCCGACGTGATCCTGGTGATGGAGTCGGGCAAGATCGTCGAGCAGGGCAGCCACAACGATCTGCTGGCCCGACGGGGCGCGTATTACGCGATGACTCGGGCCTAAGCGGCCTAGAGCTCTGGGCCCTCCGCGCGCAGGTCGTCGACCGCCGACATCGCGTCGCGAAGCTTGGCGAGCCACTCTTCGGTGTGCTCGCCGACCAGTTTTACCGACCACGCCAGCGCATCGGACCGCGACCGGGCCACGCCGGCGTCGACCAGCGTGTCGAGGACCTGCCGCTCCGGCTGCTTCAAACGCGTCATGACCGGAACCGCAATGTGGGTGAACAAGATCCGGTCACCACCGACCTCGACGCCCCAAGAAACTTTGCGGCCGTATCGGTCCTGTGCCTCGTCGGCGATGTTCATCCGCTCCGACCGGGTTTCCTCGCGAAAACGCGAGGCACGACCCGACGCGCGAGCTCCGCTTTCGTCCTTTTCGGTTTTCCCGGTGCTGGCCGGATCGGGCAGCTTGCCGACGACGGTGATCTCCTCACGGTCGACGACGACGGTCGGGTCACCGTCGAACCAGGCGTCGGGCAAGCGGCCGGCGAACCAGTCCGCGGCGTCACCGGCATCGGGTTGGCCGGCTTGCTGCCAGCCGCCGGGGCGGCCGTAGCCGCGTCCATGTGTGTGATGATGCTTCATGCTTACATGATTACACTATTTCAGCGTTTGCAGAAATGGGTTTCACCCGCAGCGAACGCCCCTAGGTCGACGAGTGTGTGCTTGATGCACGCTTTTGGGCGGAAGCCGTGACACAACCCCACATTCGGCGGGAAGAAAACCGTTGATATGACCCGTGCAGAGTTGTAGCTTTAAGAGCGAAGCAGGCCCGGAAGTGACTTTTCCAAAGAGCCGGTCATTGGAGTGAGAACCGGCCGCGCAGGATGTACGAGACGCCTCCCAGTGTCCTCCGGGCCTGCCCCTATGTCCCCGATGGGCTGACGCCGTCGCCCCGGCGGGCGCGGAAAAGCTTTGCCTCACCCTTGATGCCCTTGAGGTGACGCGCGCCGGCGAACGACCAACTGAAGCCCGCGTCATCACCAAGCTCATCCTGCGTCGACTCGGCGGCCAGCACGGTGCCCGGGCGGGCCACTGCCGTCACCCGGCTGGCCAGGTTCACCGGGCTGCCGAACCAGTCACCGGCTCGGCTCACCGCGGCCCCCGACGCGATGCCCGCCCGCAGCCGGGGGAAGTCGTTGTCGCCGTCGGTGACTTCGACGAGCTTGAGCACCGCGTCCAGCAGCGGCGCCGGGTCGGTGCAGACGAACATCACCGCGTCGCCGATCGTCTTGATGAAGCGCACCGGTGGGACCGCCACGTCGCGGGCGAGGTCGGCCAGCCGGTTGGCCAGTTGCCCCAGCTCCTCAGCCGGCACCTCTTCGCCCAGCCGGGTGAAACCGACCAGATCGGCAAAGGCGACAGTGACTTGCCGGGCACCGGCAAGCGGCCTACCGGCCGCTCGCTCGCTGGCATTGACGGCTTCGGTGTCCATGGCATGCCGCAGATGCATGAGCAGCATGTCCTCGATCATCGGGCCCAGCAACGGTTTGATCTGGGTCACCAACGCCTGGGATCCCTTGGCGATCTCCAACTCGGTTGCGCCCGGACGCAAGATCGATGCCAGCGCGGTGTAGCGCATCACCTCGGCGGCGTGGGCCAGACCTTCGGCGAGTACCCGCACCACAAGCACGACGTTGTCGGGGTTAAGGCCCATCTCGAGGAACCTTTGTGCGTACGTGGCGGCCACACCGTCGGCCCGCATGTGCACCACCGCGTCGGGATCGTCCACCCGCGACAGCCCGATGGCGCGCTGCACCCGCTGAAGTAGCTCGAGATCAACGCCGTAGTTCTCGCTGATCTCCCGAGCGGACATGTAGATGCCGTCGTCGCCCATCACCCGCCGCGAGATCAGCAGCATGGGCGAAAACGCATTGCGAACCTCGTCAGCGGTGATGCCCTGCTCGAACAGCCACTCGATCAGCTCGGCGCGCTCGGCGCGTGCGCTGCCTGCTAAATCCCCCAACAACTCGTCGATGCCCGGGTCGACCCTGTCCTCCACGTCGCCAACGTATAACGCGCCGCGGCATCATGGGAATCTGATGACCACACCGCTTCTGCAGGGGTTTGCGCCCGTCGTCGACGCCGATGCCCGGCTGCTGATCCTGGGATCCTTCCCCAGCGTGCAATCGCTGGCCGCCGGCCAGTACTACGGCAACCCCCGAAATGCGTTCTGGCCGATCGCCAGTGCACTGTTCGGCTTGGACGCGCAGGCACCCTACGAAACCCGCTTGGCCGCACTGCAATCCCACGGCGTGGCGCTCTGGGACGTGCTGTGCCAGTGTCGTCGCGCTGGCAGCTCAGACGCCAAGATCGATCCAAAGAGCATGATGGCCAATGACTTCGGTGCATTATTTGCCACCCACACCGGCATCAGACAGGTGTACTTCAACGGCCGGACTGCGCAGAAGGTCTTCAACCGACTGGTCCAGGTCGACGCGCCGGTCGGCTACCGGCTGTTGCCGTCAACCAGCCCGGCTCGTGCGATGCCGCCGGGCCAGAAGCTGGACGCCTGGCGGGTGATCGCGCCGTCATGACAGCGGCGGCCGCCGGTCCGCCCACGGCCTGGCCGACTCGATCTGTGCACTCAGCGCCAGCAGCGTCGCCTCGTCGCGCGATGCGGTCCAGGTGGATCTCGAGCAACGCAGGCGCGGTGACGGTGCCCTCGGCCAACATCCGCGCCTGTGTGGCCGCTCCGGCAAAGGCCAGATCTGTCACATCCACGTCGAGGCAGACTACTGGCATGGACCGGACGGCGTTCGATCAATTGACTCCCGAGCAACTCCGCCGACGCAGGACGATCAAGTGGACCTTGTTCGGCCCCGACGTGTTGCCGTTGTGGGTCGCGGAGATGGACTTCCCCACCGCACCGGCGGTGCTCGACGGCATCCGGTCCTGCATTGCCAACGAGGAGTTCGGCTATCCGCCGGTTGACGACGACTTGCCGAGGGCGACCGCCGAATGGTGTCGGCGCCGCTACGGCTGGCAGGTTTCACCGGAGTGGGTTCGGGTGGTGCCCGACGTGCTGAAGGGCATGGAAACCGTCATCAACTTCCTGACCAGACCCGAGAGTCCGGTCGTGCTGCCCGTTCCCGCATACATGCCGTTCTTCGACATCCTGCAGATCACCGGTCGCCAGCGCGTGGAAATTGTCATGCTGCAACAGGATTCCGGTCGATACGTGCTGGATCTGGATGCACTCGACGCCGCATTCGCCGGCGGAGCCGGATCCCTCATTCTCTGCAACCCCAACAACCCGCTGGGCACCGCGTTCCGCCAGGACGAGCTCCGTGCCGTCGTTGACATCGCGGCCCGCCACGACGCTCGGATCATCGCCGACGAGATCCACGCACCGCTGGTCTACGGACGCCCGCACGTCGCCGCCGCCTCGGTATCCGACGCCGCCGCCGACACGGTCGTCACGCTGATGTCGGCATCCAAGGGATGGAACCTCCCCGGCCTGATCTGCGCACAGGTGATCCTGTCCAACGCGCGTGACGTCCGCGCCTGGGACCGGATCAACAAGCTGCACAAGATGGGTGTGTCCACCGTCGGCATCCGCGCCAACATCGCCGCCTACGACCATGGCGCCGCCTGGGTCGACGGGCTGCTCGCCTACCTGCAGACAAACCGTGACCACGTGGCTGCGACCCTGCCCAAACTGAGTCCGGGACTGCGGATCAACACTCCGGAGGCCACCTACATGTCCTGGGTCGATTTCCGGGCACTGAACCTGCCGACCGAGCCAGCCGAGTACCTGTTGTCGAGGGCCAAGGTGGCGCTGAACCCCGGCATCCCTTTCGGCGCCACGGTGGGCTCGGGTTTCGCGCGGCTGAACTTCGCCACTACCCGCGCCATCCTCGACCGCGCCATCAACGCGATCGGCGCAGCGCTACCGGGTAACAGCGCCGGCTGACCCGACCCGCTACCGTGGCGGCATGTCGTGTGTGTTCTGTGCGATCGTCGCCGGTGAGGCCCCGGCCATCCGCATCTACGAAGATGACGAGTACCTGGCCATCCTCGACATCCGCCCGTTCACCCGCGGCCACACCCTGGTGCTGCCGAAAAAGCACACGGTCGATCTGACCGACACCCCGCCGGAGACGTTGGCCGACATGGTGGCCATCGGACAACGGATCGCCAAGGCCGCACGCGCGACGGAGTTGGCCGACGCCACCAACGTCGTTATCAACGACGGGTCGGCCGCCTTCCAAACGGTGTTCCACATACACCTGCACGTGCTACCGCGGCGCGACGGCGACAAACTGTCGGTCGCCAAGGGGATGCTGCTGCGCCGCGACCCCGACCGCGAGGCGACCGGGACCATCCTGCGAGAGGCGTTGGCGCGGATCGACGCCGACCGGTAATACTGGGCGAATGGCTCTTCCGTCCTGGGTTGAACAGAGTTTGCTGCCGCAGGTGTTGCGGGTACACGACACCGTTTATCGCAACACCAACGGCTGGATCGGCCATCGCATGCTCGGCATTCCCAGCCTGTTGCTGCACACCGTCGGGGCCAAGACCGGTACGGCCCGCACCGCGGCGCTGACCTATGCCCGTGACGGCGCCAACTACTTGGTCGTCGCCTCCAAGAGCGGCGGCCCGAAGGCGCCGGGGTGGTATCACAATCTGAAAGCCAATCCGAACGTCGAAATCAACGTCGGGCCAAAGCGTTTCGGTGTCACCGCCAAACCCGTGCTGCCTGATGACCCGGACTACACCCGGCTCTGGCAGATCGTCAACAAGAACAACGGCGATCGCTACACCGCTTACCAGAAAAAGACGTCGCGGCCGATTCCGGTCGTCGTACTCACGCCGCGCTAAAACAGCTCTTTGGCCAGCAGCTCCAGCGTGGTCTCGCGGCCCGGGGCGGTGGCAGGATCGGTGCCGCGGTGCGCCGACGCGACCGGATGCACCATCACCTCGTCGACGTCAAACCGCTTGGCCAGCGCATGTAGTTGTTCGGCGGCCTCAACGGGTGTGCCCAGCACCGCGCGCTCGAGTCCGCTACGGACGATGCGCTGCTGCTCGGGTGTCAGCTCAGCGCTGCGGGCGTCCTCGACGAGTTCCAGCGGTCCCAGCGGTCGACCGGTCCGCAACCGGGCCATCATCTGCAGGTTCGGCAGCATCAATGCCGTTGCCTCGTCGTGGGTTTCGGCCACCGCCGCGTTGACCGTCAAAAATGTCACCGGCTCGGCGGCCAGTTCGCTGGGCACGAACTGCGACCGGTAGAGCGCGAGTGCCTCCTCGGTTCCCTTGCCGGAGAAATGGTGGGCGAACACGTAGGGCAGCCCCTTGGCCGCAGCCAGCCGGGCCGAATACAGCGACGAGCCGAGCAGCCACAGCCGCGGCTCGCTAGCGGCGGCCGGCGTGGCCTTGAGAATGTAGTCCCCGTCGCGCAGTTGCACGGGCACGCCGCGAGCGCTCATCATCGCCCGCACGTGGTCGAGATAGTCGGGGAACTGATCGATGTCGCGATCGTCTCGACCAGCAGCGCCGCGCAACAGTATTGACGTCACCGGATCCGAGCCGGGCGCCCGGCCGATGCCGAGGTCGATGCGGCCCGGCGCGGCGGCTTCCAGCAGCGCGAACTGCTCGGCCACCGCCAGCGGCGCGTGGTTGGGCAGCATCACACCACCCGACCCCAGCCGCAGCTGGGAGGTCTGGGCCGCCAGATACGCAATCAGCACCGGTGGGCTGGTCGCACCCACCGACGGCATGTTGTGGTGCTCGGCGACCCAGTAGCGGGTGAAGCCCAGCCGGTCGGCGGTCTGGGCCAGGTGCACGGTGGCCGCCAGCGCATCCGACGTGGTCTGGTCGGTGCGCACCGGGACGAGATCGAGCACGGAAAGCCGCATGGTGACGTCAACGCCGGCGGTCACGTGGATAGTCCTGCGATCGCCGCGGCCCGGCCGAAGACGTCATCGAGCATCTGCACTGTCAGCTTGCCGGTGAACGTGTTCTGCTGACTGGGGTGGTAGCAGCCCAGCAGCACCACCTCGCCGTGCGCGGCGCGCAGGGTCGCGGTGCTGCCGTGACCGAATTTCGGCTGCGGGCGGGGAACTTGGCCACCTCCGGAGCGAACCATGTCCAGCGCCGAGCGCCAGCCGAACCCCCCCAGCGCGACGATGACTCGGACGTCGCCGCCGGTCAGCCGCCACTCGGCGGTCAACCACGGCGCACACGTCGCCCGCTCGGCAGGCGTAGGCGCATTGTCCGGCGGCGCACAGCGCACCGCCGCCGTCACCCGGGTGCCGTTCAGTGCCAGGCCGTCGGCGGCGTCGACGCTGGTCGGCGAATTCGCCAAGCCGGCCCGGTGCATGGCCGCATACAGCACATCCCCGGATCGGTCGCCGGTGAACACCCGACCGGTCCGGTTGGCGCCGTTCGCGGCCGGGGCCAGCCCGACGATCATCAGCCGCGGGCGCTCGGCCCCCCAGCCCGGCACCGGCCGGCCCCAATACGGCTGGTCGGCAAACGACCGCCGTTTGGTCAGCGCGACCTGCTCCCGCCACTCGACCAATCGCGGGCAGGCCCGGCACACCGACACCTCGGCGTCGAGCTGTGCCGGCGATTCGGCGGCCAGTGCCATCGCGGCCACCTGCGCTTGCGCCGAGGCCACCGCGGTGCGGGTGGTCGCCGGATCGCCGGGCCAGCCGGTACCAGGCTGCACCGGAGAATCGAAGAGGGCACCGGTCCGGGGGTGGGCGAGCTGCACCTCTCTACTGTGCATGACCGCCGAAAATCGCTCGCCCGCCGAGCCTGAGCGCTGCTAGATTCCCTCCGGGATTCCCATGTCCACACCGTCGCAGCCGTCTCGCCGGCCCATCTATCTGCTCCTGTTCGCCGCGTTGGCCGCCGCGGCCGGCAACGGTATCTCGCTGATCGCGTTTCCGTGGCTCGTGTTGCAGCACAACGGCAGCGCATCCGATGCCTCGATCGTCGCAGGAGCAGCCTCGTTGCCGCTGCTGTTCTCCACCCTCATCGCTGGCACTGCGGTGGATTACCTTGGTAGACGACGTGTTTCGCTGTTCTCGGATGCCCTGTCGGCGAGCACGGTGGCGGCGGTCCCAGTGCTGGCGATCGTGTTCGGCCGAGGCAGCATCACCGTCAGCGTGCTCGCAATGCTGGCCGCGCTGGGTGCGCTGTTCGATCCTGCCGGCATCACCGCGCGGCAATCGATGTTGCCCGAGGCCGCCACCAGTGCCGGGTGGACCCTGGACCGCACCAACGGTTTTTACGAAGCCATTTTCAACGTCGCCTACATCGTCGGGCCGGGGCTGGGCGGTCTGCTGATCGCCACCATCGGCGGCATCAACACGATGTGGGTCACCGCCGGCGCGTTCGGTGTCTCGATCCTCGCGATCAGCGTGGTGCGGTTGCCCGGCGCCGGGGCGCCACCGGGTGCAGCACGCCCGGAAGGGGTGTGGTCCGGCATGGTCGATGGACTGCGGTTCGTGTGGAACCTTCGGGTGCTGCGCACGCTGGCTCTGATCGACTTGGCGATGACCGCCCTGTATCTGCCGATGGAAAGTGTGCTGTTCCCCAAGTACTTCACCGACCGCCATGAGCCCGCGCATCTGGGCTGGGTGTTGGTGGCGTTGAGCATCGGCGGATTGGCCGGCGCGCTGGCCTACCCGGTGCTGGTGCGCCGGCTGAGCAGGCGGTGGACGCTGCTGACGGCAACGTTGACGCTCGGCGTGGGCACTGCGCTGATCTCGGCGCTTCCGCCGTTGCCGGTGATCCTGCTGCTGTGCGGCCTGATCGGACTCGTCTACGGGCCGATCGCTCCGATCTACAACTACGTCATGCAGTCCAAATCGCCGCCGCAGCTGCGCGGTCGGGTGGTCGGTGTGATGACGTCCCTGGCATATGCCGCCGGCCCGCTGGGCTTCATGCTGGCCGGCCCACTGACCGACGCCACCGGGCTTCGGATGACGTTTCTGGTGCTGGCCATTCCAATGATCGCCATCGGTCTGGTGTCGCTTCGGCTTTCTTCGCTGCGGCAGTTGGACGAGTTTGCGCCGACGCAACAGGGGCTAGTCATCGATGATGCCGTCGAAGAGGATTGATCGATGAACGCACTTCGCTCCCCAAGCCGGTCGGCCACCAGCCGCGACGTCGGACGGCTGCTCGAGTCGTTGGCCCAGCGGGTTGACGCCGCCGATCCGAGTCGACACCGGGAAATCACCAACGCGATGACCGGCGAGCCGCTGGGCCGGGTGCCGCACTGCTCGGCTGCCGACGTGGCGGCCGCGGCCGGTCGCGCCCGCGCGGTGCAAACCGCGTGGGCGGCCCGCCCGATCGCCGAGCGGGCTGAGATGCTGCTGCGTTTCCATGACCTGGTGTTGCGGCGCCAGGACGAAGTCCTCGATCTCATCCAGCTGGAGAACGGCAAAGCCCGCCGCCATGCATTCGAGGAAGTGCTCGACGTCTGTATCACCGCGCGTTATTACGCGCACACCGCTGAGAATTACTTGCGGCCCAAGCGCCGCCAAGGCGTGCAGCTAGTGCTGACCGAAGTGTGGGAGCACCACCATCCCAAGGGGTTGGTGGGCATCATCTCGCCGTGGAACTATCCGTTGACGCTTGGTATCAGCGACGCGATCCCGGCCATCGTCGCCGGCAACGCCGTGTTGACCAAACCCGATGACCGGACGCCGTTTTCGGCGCTCTGGGCGGTCCAGCTCCTCGAAGAGGCCGGGATGCCGGCCGGCTTGGTCCAAGTGGTCACGGGTCCCGGATCCGAGCTCGGCACACCGATCATCGAGCATTCAGATTTCTTGATGTTCACCGGTTCCACCGGCGTGGGCCGCAACGTGGCCAGGCAAGCAGCCGAGCAACTGATCGACTGCTCCATGGAGCTGGGCGGCAAGAACGCGCTGCTGGTCCTCGACGACGCCGACCCCGGCAAAGCCGCAGCGGGCGCGGTGCGGGCAGCGTTCTCCAACGCCGGGCAGCTGTGCATTTCCGTCGAGCGCATCTACGTCGCGAAGTCGTTATGGGCCGGGTTCGTCGATCAGTTCGTCGCGGCCGCGAAGTCGCTGACGCTGTCAGGGGCGCTGGACTACTCCGCGGACATGGGCTCACTGATCAGTGACAAGCAGCTGCAAACGGTCACCGAGCACGTCACCGACGCGGTGGACAAGGGCGCCACCGTGCTGGCCGGTGGACGAGCGCGCCCAGACATCGGGCCGTACTTCTACGAGCCGACGATTCTCGCCGATGTGCGCGAAGGTATGACCGCGTTCGCCGACGAAACGTTCGGACCGGTGGTGTCCCTGTATCCCGTCGGGAATGAGCACGAGGCCATCGAGAAAGCCAACGACAGCTCCTATGGATTGAACTTCGCGGTCTGGACCAGCGACGCGGCCCGGGGGCGGCGAGTCGCCACACAACTGCAAGCGGGCACCGTCAACGTCAACGGCGCCTACGCCGCAGCCTGGGCCTCCGTCGATGCCCCGATGGGCGGCATGAAGGATTCCGGTGTGGGCCGGCGCCACGGCGAGCACGGCATCCTCAAATACACCGAGTCGCAGACGATTGCGACCGAACGCCTGCTGCCAGTGGGAGCTCCCAGGGGCGTTCGCGGTGACGTGTATGCGCGGGTGATGACGACCGGGCTACGGATGTTGCGCCGGCTGCCAGGAGTCAAATAGGGGACGCCCATACGTAGGATCGCTGTCATGGGCGCCGATGTGCTGGCCGGCCTGATCGCTGAGCTACCTGAGGGAATGGTGGTCACCGACCCCGCGGTGACCGAGTCCTACCGACAAGACCGGGCCTTCGACCCGTCCGCGGGAAAGCCGTTGGCCGTCGTGCGTCCGCGACGCACCGAAGAGGTGCAGACCATCCTGCGCTGGGCCAGCGCCAACCATGTCCCGGTGGTGACACGAGGTGCGGGTACCGGCCTGTCCGGAGGTGCCACCGCCGTGGACGGCGGGATCGTGCTGTCGACCGAGAAAATGCGTGACATCTCCGTCGACCCTGTCACTCGCACCGCAGTCTGCCAGCCCGGACTGCTCAACGCCGAGGTGAAAGCAACGGTCGCCGAGTATGGATTGTGGTACCCGCCTGACCCGTCGTCGTATGAGATCTGCAGCATCGGCGGCAACATCGCGACCAACGCCGGCGGGCTGTGCTGTGTGAAATACGGCGTCACCACCGACTACGTGCTGGGTGTGCAGGTGGTGCTGGCCGACGGCACCGCGGTCCGGCTGGGCGGCCCGCGGCTCAAAGACGTCGCCGGCCTGAGCCTGACCAAGCTGTTCGTCGGCAGCGAAGGCGCCTTGGGGGTGATCACCGAGGTCACGCTGCGCCTGGTGCCGCCGCAGCAGCCGTTGAGTACCGTGGTCGCCAATTTCGCGTCGGTGGAAGACGCCGCCGAGGCGGTGCTCGCGGTGACCGCGCGGCTACGCCCGGCGATGTTGGAGTTCATGGACTCGGTCGCGATCAACGCGGTGGAAGACAAGCTGCGGATGGGCCTGGACCGCGGTGCCGCCGCACTGCTGCTGGGCGCATCCGACGAACGCGGGAACAGCGGTGCCGAAGACGCCGAATTCATGGCTGGCGTGTTCACCAAACACGGTGCAACCGAAGTGTTTTCGACCGATGATCCAGAGGAGGGCGCGGCCTTCGTCGCCGCCCGCCGGTTCGCGATTCCGGCGGTGGAAGCCAAGGGGCCGCTGCTGCTCGAAGATGTCGGGGTGCCGCTGCCGGCGCTGGCCGACCTGGTCGCCGGGATCGCGC
>Ga0335075_10011596_pt1 | contig 13322 bp, 11 predicted proteins | sample Lox_Sample_24_FD_206723 | JGI IMG/M metagenome (GOLD analysis project Ga0335075, IMG submission 206723) | Soil microbial communities from Loxahatchee National Wildlife Refuge, Florida, United States - Lox_Sample_2.4 | ecosystem: Environmental > Terrestrial > Soil > Wetlands | place: USA...
GCCCTGACTCACGCCTGCCGCAGCCGTGTGCGCAGCGGTGTTCATCCCCTGCGCAGCGGCCTGGGCAGCCGTCGCGGCGGTCTGGGCGGCGGTTTGTGCGGCGCTCTGCGCGGCGGTCGCGGCGGCCTGCGCCGCCGTGCTCGCAGCGGCGGCCTTCGCGGCGGCGACGCCGGCGTCACGTGCCCGCGTGGCGACGCTGTATGACCCGTTGGCCTTATCCTTTGCCTTCGCGTAGAACACGATTACCTCCCCATCTTCTCTCGCTAGGTCACAGTTTCCCTAACAGGCGACGTTCAACCATCAGCGCGCGGAGCCGGTACGGTGATAGGTGCGGAGTTATCGCCGCGAACGATGGCCGGAAAAGGCCGGCCCGGACACGAACCGGAGTCAATGCGCATGACCGAAACACTGACCGCGACGCTGACGACGACGCAGGGGACGGTCACTGTCCGGCTCTTCCCCGACTACGCGCCGAAGACCGTCCGGAACTTCGTTGAGCTGGCCGAAGGCGGCCGGGAGTGGACGAACCCCGAGACCCGCGTCCGGACCAAGGACAAGCTGTACGACGGCACGGTCTTCCACCGGGTGATCGCCGGCTTCATGATCCAGGGCGGCGACCCGCTCGGCACCGGGACCGGCGGCCCTGGCTACCAGTTCGCCGACGAAATTCACCCCGACCTGCGGTTCGACAAGCCGTATTTGCTGGCAATGGCGAACGCCGGCCCGGGCACCAACGGCTCGCAGTTCTTCATCACGGTCGGCGCCACGCCGTGGCTCAACGGCAAGCACACGATCTTCGGCGAGGTCATCGACGGCGCCGACGTGGTGGACAAGATCAGCCGGGTGCAGACCGTGCCCGGTGACCGCCCGGTTACCCCCGTGGTGCTCCAGTCGGTCACCATCCAGCGCGGCTAGCTGACGGCAGCACCCCATGACCGCGCCGGACCAAGCCAGCCCCACCGGGCAGGACACCCCGCCCACCTGTTACCGGCACCCGGGCCGGGAGACGTGGGTCTCCTGCGTCCGGTGCGGCCGCCACGCCTGCCCCGACTGCCTGCGCTCGGCGGCAGTCGGGCAGCAATGCATCGACTGCGTGCGCGGCACGGGTCAGGGCGGGCAGGCCACCAGGGCGGCCAGGACGGTGTTCGGCGGCCGGCCATCCAGGACCGCGACCGTAACGTGGACCATCCTGGCCGTCAACGTCGTGCTGTACCTGGTCCAGCTGGCGCATCCGAGCCTCGCCGCCGACTGGTGGATGCTCGGGTACGCGCAGTACTACCCGGGCGGGCCGTACCACGGCGTCGCGGCCGGCGAGTGGTACCGGCTGATCACGTCCGCGTTCCTGCCGGGGACAGGCAGCCTCGGCATCCTGGACATCGCGTTCAACATGTGGGCGCTGTACGTGGTGGGCCCCAGTCTCGAGCAACTGCTCGGCAAGGCCCGCTTCCTCGCCGTGTACTTGCTCAGCGCGGTCGGCGGCAGCGTGCTCTTTTACTACCTCGCGCCGCAGAACGTGCCGGCCCTCGGCGCCTCAGGCGCCATCTTCGGGCTGTTCGGCGCCTGGTTCGTGGCCTCGAGGAAGCTCCACTTCGATAGCCGCGGGATCTTGCTGCTGATCGCGCTCAACCTGGGGCTGAGCTTCATCTACCGCAGCACGATCGCCTGGCAGGACCACGTGGGCGGGCTCATCGTGGGCGCGGTGGTGATGGCCGCCTACGCGTACGCGCCGCGCAAAAACCGCGTCGCGATCCAGGTCGCGGCCACCGTCGCGGTCGCGGTGCTGCTCGCGGTCGCGGTGATGATCAGGACAGGCCAGCTGACCGCGTAGCGCGGCTAACGCCACTTGGTGGCGAGTACCACTCCGGCGACGATCAGCACGAACCCGCAGACCAGGTTCCATCCGCCGAGCGCAGAAAGGCCCGGCATGCTCGCCTGCGTGACGTAGTAGAGCGCGATCCAGGCCAGCCCGACCAGGAAGCAGGCCACCATGACAGGCGCGAGCCACGGCGGGCTGATCGCCTTCCGCGCCGACCGCGTGGGCGGCGGCGTGTAGACCGCCTTCTTCCGGACGCGGGACTTCGGCACCGCGCACCTCCTGCTCGCGAACTTCGGTATCGGGGTAAGCGTAGTGCACGCTCTTCGCCTGCGCGCCCGCGCTGCTAAGCGATTTCCCTGGGTCTACACGACGCTCCCGGTCTTGAGACCGGCTCAGCCGCCTCCGCCTCCGCCTCCGTCGCCTCCGCCGCCACTGGTGGTGGTTGACGTGCTGGGACTGGGCGACGCGGTGGTCGACTGGGACGAGGAGGGAGTCGGGCTGGACGTCGCCTGCGGCTGCACGAAGATCTGGATGGTGGTGCCGGTGGGCTTCGTCGTGTTGGCGGCCGGGTTCTGGCTCCACACGGTTCCCGCGGTCACCGGCTGGTTGGCCGGGGCCGGCGTGATGACCGCCTGCACCTTGAAGCCCTGCGCCGTCAGGATCTGCTCTGCCTGCGGGGCGGTGTCCCCGATGACGGACTGCACGGCCGCGCCGCCACCAGAGATGTACAGCGTGATCGCCTGGTTCGGGTCGACCTCGGTGCCCTGCTGCGGGGTCATGTGATCCACCTCGCCCTGCGGCAGCGTCGACTGCGCGTCGGGCTGGGTTGTGACGTTATTCAGCCCCACGCTGGCTAGCTTCTGCTGTGCTGCCGCCGACTGCATGCCGGTCACGTTGGGCACCTGGATCTTCGAGGCACCCGAGGAGACGTAGACCGTGACCGTGCCGCCCTTGGCGATGCTGTTGCCGTTCTGCGGGTTCGTGTCGATCACGTAACCCTTTTGCACGGACGAGCTGGGCTTGTCCACCACTTGCGGGACGAGGCCCGCGGCCTTGATCTGCGAGACCGCCTGGGCCTGCGGCTCGCCGTTCACCTGCGGGACGTAAGCCGACGAGCCGTTGCTGGTCAGCAGCAGGGCAGCGGCGATCACCGCGCCGATCACCACCAGCAGCGGGATAAGCCAGGGCAGCCAGCGCCGCGCCCAGCTGCGCCGCGGCTCGCCGCCGCCGCCGTCGTAGTCGCCGTACCCGTTCTGGTAGCCGGGCCCGTACGGCGAGACGGCCGTCTGCGCGGCGCCCATCCCCATCGCGGTCTGCTGGCCCATCCGCTGGGTGCGGTCCGGGTAGCCGTAGTAGTCCGCGCGGGTTGGCGGCGAGCCCATCGCGGCCACCTGCATGCCGGAAGCGGCACGCTGGATGTCGGCCAGCATCTCCGCGGCGCTCTGGTACCGGTCGTTCGGGCTCTTGGCCATCGCTCGCAGCACGATCGCGTCCGCCCACGGCGGGATGTCCGGATCGAGCCGGGACGGCGGGATCGGGTTCTCCCGCACATGCTGATAGGCGATCGCCACCGGGGAGTCCCCGGTGAACGGCGGCCGGCCGGTGAGCAGCTCGTACATCAGGCAGCCGGTGGAATACAGGTCGCTGCGGGCATCCACCCGCTCGCCCCTGGCCTGTTCCGGCGACAGGTACTGCGCGGTGCCGATGACCTGGGCGGTCTGCGTCATGGTGGCCTGGGCGTCGCTCATCGCGCGGGCGATGCCGAAGTCCATCACCTTGATGTCGCCGTTCTTGGTGACCATGACGTTCCCGGGCTTGATGTCCCGGTGCACGATGCCGGCCTGGTGGCTGTATTCCAGCGCGCGCAGCACCCCGCTGATGATTTCCAGCGCACGCTGCGGCAGCAGCCGGTGACCCTCGATGAGCAGGTCGCGGACCGTGCGGCCGTCCACGTACTCCATCACGATGTACGGCACGGGGACGCCGGTCGACATGTCTTCGCCGGTGTCGTAGACCGCCACGATCGAGGGATTGTTCAGCGACGCCGCGGATTGCGCCTCGCGGCGGAACCTGGCCTGGAAGGTCTGATCCCTGGCCAGGTCGGCGCGCAGGGTTTTGATGGCGACCACCCGGTCGAGGCGGATGTCGCGGGCCCGGTACACCTCGGCCATGCCGCCACGCCCGACGACTCCGTCGAGCTCGTACCGGTCACCGAGCAGCCGGGGTTGTGTCATGTCTCGCACTCTTCCAAACCACCCTGCATTGTTACTATCATCCGCCTGCACCGCCGCTCCCCTTGACGAGCCCGGCGGGCGGCGTCGTCGAGGTGGCCGTCCCCGTCGATGTCGCCGTGGAGGTGGCCGTCGATGTCGCTGTGGAGGTGCTTGTCGCCGTCGAAGTCGTTGCCGCCGTCTTGGTCGGCGACGCGTCGTGTGTTGGTGTCGGAGACTTCCGCTGGCTCGGGGTCGACCGCGCCGACTTGGCCGGGGTGATCTGCCTTACCGGTCCAAGACTAATGCCTGCGCTGGTGGCGCCGGCAGTAGATGGCCGTACCGACGCGGTGGTCGCGGACGCCGAGTGCGACGGAGGTGCCGTCAATTGGTTTGTCGTCGCCCCGTGCCCATGTGAGCTGGCCAGCAGCACCGCGGCTATCGCGACGCCGAACAGGGCCGCCCCGAGTCCCGCGGCCGCGAGGCGCCGGTTCCCCAAGGGGAAACCACGAGACCGTTCGGGATAATCAAGAACAGTGTCAGCCGGAGACGGAAAGCCGGGCACTATCGGCAGGTCGGAGGTGTTCGGGCCACTGGTGCGCAGCGCGCTGGCGTCCAGGATCACCTGCGCGCGGTCGGCGACATGCTGCGCCGAGTCAGGGCGGTCAGCCGGATCCTTCGCCAGCATCTGGAACACCAGGTCGGCGACTGGCCTTGGCACATCGGCGGGCAGCGGCGGCACCGGGTCGTGCTTGTGCATGATCGCGATCGCCAGTGGCTGCTCCGCGATGAACGGCGGCTGCCCGGCCAGGCATTCGTACGCCACGACGCCCAGCGAATAGATGTCTGACGCGCCAGTCACGGTCGCGCCCGTCGCCTGTTCCGGCGAGACGTACAGCGCCGTGCCCATAACGATGCCGGTGGCGGTCAGATTCGCCTCCAGCGCGGACCGGGCCTTCGCGATGCCGAAGTCGGTGATCTTCGTGGTGCCGTCGGCGGTGATCAGCAGGTTGCCCGGCTTGATGTCCCGGTGCACGATGCCCGCGCGGTGCGCGACGTTGAGGGCGCGGGCCGCCTGCGCGACGATATCCATCGTCACGTCGGCGGGCAGCCGGCCTTCCCGTTCCAGGATCGTGGACAGCGGTTCGCCGTTCACCAGCTCCATGACCAGGTACGGGCCGCCGAGCGGGCTCGTCTCACCGTAGTCGAAGACCCGCGCGATGCCGGAGTGGGACAGCGCCGCTGCGTACCGCGCCTCGGCGCGAAACCTGGCGCGAAACTGCTCGTCGCTAGCGTGCGCAGCGGCGAGCAGCTTGATGGCGACCGGACGGCCGAGAATCTGGTCGGCGCCCCGCCAGACCTCGCCCATGCCGCCAGCAGCGATCCGCTCGATCAGCTCGTAACGGTCGTCGAGAACGTACTCGGTCACCGTATCCCCAGGGTAGCCAGGTAAGCCTTGATGACTGCGACAGCGACCGGCGCCGCCGCTTGAGCACCGTAACCGGCGCCCTGGAGTATGACGCCGACAGCTATCTTTGGGTTGTCGGCCGGCGCGAATGCGGTAAAAACAGCGTCCGGGCTTGAGCTCACGCCGTTGAGCGCGTTCTGGGCGGTACCGGTCTTCCCGGCGATCACGATGCCGCCCTCGTTGTTCGCGTTGAACGCGAACGCGGTGCCCTGCGGCTGCTGCGTGACCGCGACCATCATCTGCTTCACATTGTTAGCAACGGTCGAGTTGACCGCCTGGCTCAACTGTTTTGGCTGGGTCGAGTCGACGACCGACAGGTCGGAGGCGGTGACCTGCTGGATCAGGTAGGGCGTCATCAGCGAGCCGCCGTTGGCGATCGCGGACGCGAACATCGCCTCCTGCAGCGGCGTCACGGTGTCGTCGAACTGCCCGATCGCGGAAAACGCGGTCAGCGGCAGGCTCGGCGGGGTGATGTACTGGCTGGGCGCCACCGTGACGCCGGGGATGGCGAGGTTGGCGTCGTTCATGCCGAACGCGTCGGCCTGGTTCTTCAGCGTCCCGCCGCCAAGGTCCATCCCGAGGTTGCCGAACGTGGTGTCGCAGGACTGCGAGAACGCCCACAGGATCGTGGTCTGGCCGTTGGCCCCTGCGTTGCCGCAGACCTCGTTGTTGTCGTTGTGCAGCTTGTTGGTCGTCTGCGGCAGCGTCAGGACCTGCGGAGAGTAGACCATGGTGTTCGGGTTGCGGGTCGCGTCCTGCGCGAACCACGAGGAGCTAGTCACGATTTTAAAAGTCGAGCCGGGCGGCAGCGTGGTCTGGGTGGCGTTGTTCAGCAGCGGGCTCGGCTTCTGCGTCAGCAGTTGCTTGTCATAGCTGTTCAATGCGGTGCCGTTGTGCGTGGCGAGCTTGTTCGGGTCGTAGCTCGGGTACGAGGCCATCGCCAGGATCGCGCCGGTGGCCGGGTCGAGCGCGACCACGCCGCCCACCCGGTCGGTGCCCTGCAGGGCGCTTTGCAGGCCCTGGTACGCCGCCAGCTGCGCCTTGGAGTTGATCGTGACCTGGACCGTGGCGCCCTTCTGGGGCTTGTTCGTGACCATGTCGATGAAGTTGCGGAACGCCAGCTGCGACCCGGTGCCGGCCAGCAGTGCGTCCTCCGCGTGCTCGACGCCGGTGGAGCTGTAGATCGAGTCGTAGCCGGTGATCGGGGCGTAGACCGGCCCGTTGACGTAGGTGCGCAGGTACTTGTAGATGTCATTCGACGGCGTCGTGCTCGCGATCTTCACGCCGTCGGCGGACACGATGTCGCCGCGCTGATACTGGTTGTCCGCCGAGACGGCCCGGACGTTGAACGGCCTGGACGCCAGGCTCGAGGTCTCGAACCCCTGCAGGTAGTTCACGTTGATGAGCAGCAGCAGGAACATCGCCAGGATGGCGATGGAGATCCTCTTCAGCGCGCGGTTCACTTCAGCGACACCACCTGGGTCAGTCCTTCCTCCTGGATCGGCCGTGGCGGCGGGCGGCGCGCGGTGTCGCTCAGCCGCACGAGCACGCCGACGAGTATCCAGCTAGCGACCAGGCTCGAGCCGCCCTGGGAGAGGAAGGGAGTGGTGATCCCTGTCAGCGGGATCAGCCGGGTGACGCCGCCGACAATCACGAAGATCTGCAGGGCGAGCATGAACGACAAGCCGCCCGCGAGCAGCTTCGAAAAGGGGTCCTTGATCATGATCGCGATCCGCAGCCCGCGCTGTACCAGCAGACCATAGATCAGCAGCAGCGCCATCACGCCGGCCAGGCCGAGTTCCTCGCCGAAGGCGGTGAAGATAAAGTCGCTTTGCGCGAGCGGGGTAAACCACGGCTGGCCGTTGCCCAGGCCGCGGCCGAGCAGGCCGCCGCTGGCCATCCCGTACAGGCCCTGGGCCGTCTGGTACGCGGGCTGGGACCCCTGTGTCAGGTACGCGCCGAACGGGTGCAGCCAGACGCTGAACCGGATGTGCACGTGCGAGAAGAGCTCGGCGGCGGCGAACGCGCCGACGACGAACCCTCCGAACCCGATGAGCAGCCAGCTCGTCCGTGACGTGGCGATGTAGATCATCGCGACGAACATGCCCATGAACACCGCGCTGGTGCCGATGTCGCTCTCGAAGACGAGCAGCAGCAAGGCGACCAGCCAGACCGTCGCGATCGGGCCGATGTCGCGGCCCCGCGGCAAGTCGACGCCGAGGACCCGCCTCCCGGCCAGCGACAGGACGTCGCGCCTGGCCACCAGGTAGCCGGCGAAGCTCGCCGCGAGCGCCAGCTTGGCGAACTCCTCGGGCTGCAGGCTGCCCAGGCCGGGGAGGGCGACCTGGATCTTGGCGCCGGAGTTGCCAACCTCGCTGATGCTGTCGGGAAGGAAGGCGGGCAGCGCGATGAGCACGACCCCGACAAGGCCGAGCAGGTAGGTGTAGCGCTGCAGCACCCGCGGTTCCTTGACGAAGACGAGGAAGGCCACGAAGCAGCCGATGCCCACAACCGTGTAGACGAGCTGCAGGATCACCGCCGACGAGGTCAGCGTCGTGATCGGGATGGGGCTCCCCTGGGTATTGGTGGGGCCGGGGTTGCCGGTGCGGCCGGCCTCGTGGAGCCGGTAGATCATGACGAGCCCGAGCCCGTTGAGCAGCGCGCCGAGCGGAAGCAGTAGCGGGTCGGCGTACGGCGCCCAGCGGCGGATCGCCAGATGGGCACCGATGACGGTCACCATGAACGCGATCATGTACTCGGCGATCGTGGCCGGCCGCTGGCCCTTCAGGCTCAGCGCGGTACTCACGAAGGCGAACGCGGTCAGGCCGAACGCGAACAAGATCATGCTCAGCTCGGTCCGCCTGCGGCCCATCGCCACCTCTTCATGCGGCTGGCCAGGCTGACCGCCGACCGCAGGGGATGGCATCGTTACGCTGCTCACCCGGTTGCCCTCGTCGCGCTCGAGGATGGCCGGGCGGAAGCGGTTGGCGTGCTCTTCGTGCTCGGCGAGGTCGTCGGCGTGTTCACCGGCTGGCTGGAGGGCAGCGCGCTCGCCGCGATGCCGAACGCGGAGGCCGGCGCGCACTCGGTGATGTCAGGCGTGGCCGGCTGCGGGCCGGGATTGTTCTTCGGCGGTGTCTTGATCTTCTTCGCCGTGTTCTCGGCCACCGCTTGCCGGTACCGCTGCTCCGCGGAGTTCCAGGTGACCAGCGCCTGCCACTTCTGGCGGCACGAGGTGACGCCGCTCTGGATCTGGCCGACGAGGGACTGTGCCGCGGTCAGGCTGCTCTCCGTAATCGTCTGGCGGATCATGCCCTGGTCGCTCGGCACCACCTGGGCGACCGGCAGGTCGTAGCGCTGGGCCAGGTTGGACAGGCTGATCCCGGCGACGCTCTGGTTGACGCCGCGGAAGATCGCCACGTTGCCGTTCTGCACTCCGATGAAGTACTGCCCCTGGACGTACCGCCAGCCGCCGTACAGGCCGCCGAGGATGAACAGCACCAGCACCACGAGGAGCGTCGTGACGACCGGCCACCGCCGCCGGCCGTCGTGCTGCGGCGGCGAGTAGTCGTCATTGTCCTCGTCGTCGAGCCGCTGCCGCCTCGCCCGGTGGCTGTGCCGCCCGGTGCCTACGACGGCGTCGTCGGTCAGCTGGCCTGCCTGCCCTGTCCCTGTGGCGGCGCGTGCTTGCGTCATGCCCTGCGCTTGTCCCGCGGGGCTGTGGAAGCTGTTGGTCCAGTCCGCAGGCGGCGCGTCGTCGGGCACGGCCTGCTGCGGCGCGGTCCTGGCCAGCCGCAGCGCGCGGGTCGCCGGGGAACTCTGCCGAGCCGGCGAGCGCAGGTCGGCCGCGGAGCTGACCGACGCGGCGCCGGCCAGCACTGGCTCCATGGTCGGCCGTATCGAGCTGGTCTGGGTGTCCAGCACGTCGGCCACGATGACGGTGATGTTGTCCGGGCCGCCGCCCTTGATGGCGAGCTCGACGAGCTGCAGCGCGGCCTTGTCCGGGTCCCAGACCGAGGTGAGCGTCTGGTGCAGCGTCTGCTCGGTCACTACACCGGACAGCCCGTCGGAGCACAGCAGGAGGCGGTCGCCCGGCATCGTCTCCAGCGTGGACAGGTCGGGCTCGGCGATCGTCCTGCCGTCGAGGGCGCGCAGCAGCAGCGACCGGTGCGGGTGGGTGGCCACGTCGTCTTCGGTGATCTTGCCCTCGTCAACCAGCGACTGGACCAGCGTGTGGTCGTGGGTGATCTGGTAGAACTGGCTGTTCCGCAGCAGGTACGCGCGCGAGTCGCCGATGTGACAGAGCGCCGCGTGGCCGTCCAGCCACAGCATCGCGGTCAGCGTCGTGCCCATGCCCTCGGTGGCCGGGTCGGAGATCACCAGCTCCTGCAGCCGCATGTTCGCCATGGCGACCGCTTCGGCCAGGGCATTGACCAGGTCGATTGCGGGCCGTTCTGAGTCGAGCGAGGAGATCGTGGTGATCGTCGCGGAGCTCGCCACTTCGCCGGCCGCGTGGCCTCCCATGCCATCGGCGACCGCGAGCAGGTGCGGCCCGGCGTACGCCGAATCCTCGTTCCCCTCACGGAGGAGACCGACGTCGGAACGTACCGCATAGCGGAGTGCAAGTGTCATCTGCGCAATTCCAGAACGGTCTTCCCAATCCGGATCGGCACGCCGATGGGAACCGGCGTTGGCCTCGTCACCTTCTGACGGTCCAGGTAGGTGCCGTTGGTCGAACCGAGATCCTCAACGATCCACTGTCCGTCCTGCGGAAAAATCCGGGCATGTCGGCTTGAAGCGTAGTCGTCATTCAGCACCAGCGTCGCGTCATTCGCCCGGCCGAGCGTAATTTGCTGATCGGTAAGGTCAATGCTCATGCCGCTCAGGGCGCCTTCGGTGACGACGAGAAAACGCGGGGTGCCACGGCTTGGCCGCGACTGCTTCTGCGGCCGCTGGGGCTGCCGCTGCGGCGCCCGGTTCCTGGCCCTGCGTACCTTCGCGGCCGCGGTGCCGAACAGGTCGGTGCGCACCACGCCGATGGCTGCGATGACAAACAGCCATAGGACTGCCAGGAAGGCCACCCTAATGAGGGTGAGGGTGAGGGAGTTCATCCGGTGCGGTGTCCTCGGCTTCTGCGTCGGCTTCGGGTTTTGCTGCCCTTAGGGTAGTCAGTCCTCGGTCGTCAGGTACCTGTCTGGCAAGTCTCTAATCCGCTGGCTGGGCGCCGATACCTGCCTTACGCCCTTACTAATAAGCGGTGCCCTGCTGGTATTGGGCATCCTGGTGATATCCGGTGTCCTGCCGGAAGACCAGGGTCGTCCGGCCCAGCGTCACGTTGGTGCCGTCAGTGAGCGTGACACGCCGTACCGGCTGGCCGTTGACGAACGTGCCGTTGGTCGAGCCCAGATCGACGAGGACGACCTGGTCGTCTTCCACGCGCAGCTCGGCGTGGTGCCGAGACACTCCAGGATCGACAAGGCGCAGGTCGCAGTCGGTCCCCCGGCCGAGCAGCGTCACCGGCGTCTGCAGATCATACGTGCTGCCGGCCTCCATGCCCGTCCCCGGGTGCGAGCCCGCCACAACCAGCCGCGGCCTGCCGTAGAACTGCGCGCCTGGCGCCCGCGGCAGATCGCTGACCGGCTGCCGGACCTCGCCGGCCTCAACCGTGTGGCCCCTGATCACCCCGGATCTGATCCGGAACGTGCCTGTTGTGAGATCAGGCACGCCCTCGAACCGCATCCGCACCGGGCCGACAAACGAATACCCCTGCTCCTTGGCGTAGTCCCTGGCCAGGGTGGCCAGCTCCACGCCGAGGCTCTCCGCGTACACGTCCAGCCGCTCGAAATCGCTCTCAGAAACCTCGACGACGAAGTCGTTCGGCACTAGGGTGCGACCCTGGGCCACGATCGCGGCGCGGTCATCCATCTCGCGCTGGACCGCGCTCGCAACCTCTACGGGCTGCAGTTCGGATTTGAAGGCGCGCGCGAAGGCTCCTTCGACCATGCCTTCTAGCCGTCGTTCGAAGCGCTGCAGAACACCCACCCGTCCGGCCTCCCTTCGGCGTCGTACGTACCTGATGGTATCCGGGGTACGAGTGCTTCTGAGGACGTGCTAATCTAAGTCCTCGCCTAGGGCGGGTGGCGGAACGGCAGACGCGCACGGTTCAGGTCCGTGTGCCCGAAAGGGTGTGAGGGTTCAAATCCCTCCTCGCCCACCCAAAAAGCTGGCCTGCGGAAACGCAGGCCAGCTTTGTTTTTCCTCAGTCTTCCGGGTGTCCCGGATACCTAGTCTCTCTTTGTACGGGATATGACCACTTGTGACCGGTCACACGCCCTGGAAAATGGTCACCAGCCGTACAAAGCCAACGGAAGCGGCTGATGTGACCAGTGGTGGCCTACCCGTGGGCACGGGCCTCAGCTGCCGGGGGAGACCAGGCCTGACTCGTAGGCGAGGACGACCGCCTGGACGCGGTCCCGCAGGCCCAGTTTGGTGAGGATGCGGGTGACGTGGGTTTTCACCGTGGCCTCGCTCAGGAAGAGGTCGGCCGCAAGCTCGGCGTTCGACATGCCGCGCGCGATCAGACCGAGGACTTCCAGTTCCCGCGGAGTCAGCGCGGACAGGTCGGCGCCGGGGGGCGGAGTCGGTGAGGAAGCCACCGGCGCCGGGGATACCGGGCGGGCGAAGCGCTCGACCAAGCGGCGGGTGACGGACGGGGCGAGCAGCGCGTCGCCGGTCCGCACGAGCTGGACGGCGGCGACCAGATGCTCGGGGGTGACGTCCTTGAGCAGGAACCCGCTCGCTCCGGCGGACAAGGCCGCGTAGACGTACTCGTCCAGGTCGAACGTGGTCAGGATGATGATTCGCGTGCCGACGGCCCCCGCCGCCACGATCTGCCTGGTCGCCTCGATGCCGTCGAGCCGCGGCATCCGGATGTCCATCAGCACGACGTCGGGCCGGCGCTCGAGCACCGCCGCGACCGCCTGCTCGCCGTCGGCGGCCTCGGCGAGCACGTCGATGCCCGCTGCCTTGAGGATTAGCCCGAAGCCGCCCCGTACCAGCGCCTGGTCGTCGGCGATCACCGCGGTCACCGACCGCGGGCTGCCGAGGCCGGTGCCGCCGTTCGTGCCTGCGTCGCCGGTCATGTCGGCATGACCGCCCGTACCTGCCAGCCGCCGCCCGGCCGCGGCCCCGCGGCGAGCTCACCGCCGTAGAGCGCCAGCCGCTCGCGCAGCCCGAGCAGCCCGCGGCCTGGCGTGCCTGGGCGGCCGCCGCGGTCGATGCCAATCCCTTCACCGGGCGCACTGCCGCGCCCGTCGTCGCTGACGGTGATCACGAGCTGGTCGCCCCACTCCACGCCCACGGTCGCCGCGGCGCGCCCGGCGTGCCGCAGCACGTTGGTGAGCCCTTCCTGCACGACCCGGTAGGCGGCCAGGTCCGCCCCCGGTGACAGTGGCCTGCACGCGCCGCTGACCCGGAGCTTGACGGGGAGCCCGGCGGCCGACACGCGGCCGATCAGCGCCTCGAGCTCGTCCAGCCCTGGCTGCGGCTGGAGCGCCGTCGGGCGGTCCTCGCCGGCGGCGGCCGGGCTGAGCAGGCCGAGCAGGTTCCGCAGCTCGGCCATCGCCTCGCGCCCGGTCGACTCGACGGCGAGCAGCGCGGTTTCCGCGTCGGGCGGGGACGACGCCAGGATCTTCCGCGCCGCGCCGGCCTGGACGATCATGACGGACACGTTGTGCGTGACGACGTCGTGCAGCTCGGACGCGATGCGGGCACGCTCGGCGGCAAGGGCCCGCTCCGTCGCGGCCTCGGCCTCGGCGGCAGCGCGGCG
>Ga0335075_10011597_pt1 | contig 13321 bp, 13 predicted proteins | sample Lox_Sample_24_FD_206723 | JGI IMG/M metagenome (GOLD analysis project Ga0335075, IMG submission 206723) | Soil microbial communities from Loxahatchee National Wildlife Refuge, Florida, United States - Lox_Sample_2.4 | ecosystem: Environmental > Terrestrial > Soil > Wetlands | place: USA...
CGCTGGAGTGCATGCCGACCAGCACGTCGTGCTCGACGACCCGCTCCCAGAACGGGTCGAACTCGGGCACCGCGAACGAGCGCGGGCCCCGGAAGCCGGGGACCGGAGCCGGGCGGACCAGGATGCACCGCGCACCGCGCTTGACCGCCCACTCCAGCTCCTCGATCGCCTTCTCGACGATCGGAAGGGTAACGACCGGGGTGGTGAAGATCCGGTTCTGGTAGTTGAAGCCCCAGACCTCATCGAGCCACTCGTTCAGCGCATGGATCAGGACGTGGACGGCGACCGGGTCGTCGCGCAGCCGCTCCTCGAGCAGGCTGGCCAGCGTCGGGAACATCAGGGTGCGGTCCAGCCCCAACTCGTTCATCTTCTCCAGGCGCGGGCCGGGCTCGAAGAACGCCGGGATCGCGCGCATCGGCTCACCGAACAGCTCGCGTTTGGTCTTGCCGTCCGGGTTGCCGAATTTGAAGTACTCCTCCCAGGCGCCCGGCCGGGCGACGACCTCGAAGGTCGGGTTGGGAATGTAGTTGCTGATCTGGCCGCGGATCGCGATCTTGGTCCGCCCGTTGACCTGCACGTACTGGACGTAGTCCTTGTACTCCTTGGGCAGGAACTTGGTCAGCGCCTCCGGCGGCTCGTAGAGATGGTTATCCGCGTCAAAGATTGGAAACGGGACGTCTTCCCGGTGCGACAACTGCCCCATGAAATCCTCCTTCGCAGTTTGTGAGAATCATATTCTCACAGTGACCCTACCGCAATGCTCGACCGCACCAGACGCTTCTGCACCTTGCCGCTCGCGGTGCGCGGATAGTCGCTGACTTCGAGCAAAACCTCCGGCCATTTCTGACGAGCCACCCCATGTTGGCCGAAATGCGCACGGACGTCGTCGAGGCTGGGCAATGCGTGGCCTGGTTTGAGCCGCAGCACGGCCGCGACTCGTTCGCCGAGACCGGCATCCGGCGCCGCGACCACCACCGCCTCGGCGATGCCGGGCATTGCGAGCAGCACCTCTTCAACTTCCACCGCGCTGATGTTCTCGCCGCCGCGGATGATGACGTCCGCCTTGCGATCGGTAATGGTGAGGTAGCCATCGGCGTCCAGCACGCCGATGTCGCCGGTGCGATACCAGCCGTCTTCGTCGAAGGCCGCCGCGGTCAGCGCATCGTCGGTGTAGCCCAGGCACAGGTCCGGACCGCGGCTGAGAATCTCGCCGTCAGCCGCCAACCGGATCTCCACCCCCGGCATCGGGTTGCCATCGGTGAGCAGGCGTTTGCCTTCCGGCGCGTCCAGCGTCGACCCGGTGATCGACGGGTGCTCGCTGCTGCCGTAGGACCGGAACACGATGATGCCCAGATCCGAGAGCCGGCGGGTCACCGCGGCCGGCACCGTCGAACCGCCCAGCCCGAGGCACTTGATCCGGGCCCGATGCGTGGGCGTGCAAGCGGGATGATCGAGCAGGCTGGTGACGAAGTAGGGTGGCCCGCCGCCCAGCGTGAGGCCGTCGCGGTCCAACAGGGTCAGCACCTCGGCTGGATCCCAGTTGTCGATCAGGTGCACCGATCCGCCGTTGAGCACCGGGATCAGCAGAGCGCCGAGCATGCCGATGAAGTGGCCCACCGGCGTCGCGATCAGCTGTTTTTCGCCGATCGAGTGGATCTGGCCGGAGAGCTGACGCGCCTCGAAGACCAGGCTGCGATGGCTGTGCACGACACCCTTCGGCGCGCTGGTCGTGCCCGAGGTGAAGGCGATCAGCGCGGGTCCGCCGGGGTCGGCCGGCAGGGTGCCGGCCATCGGCCGGTCGGCGAGCAGGTCGTCGAAGTCCCGCCCGACCAGGCCGACGACCGGAATGTCCGCGCACAGCTCGGGCTGATAGGTCATCCGGCCGAACTCCTCGGCGGTGATGAACACCCGCGGTCTGGCGGCGGCCAGGATGTGCGCCAGCTCTTTGCGGCCGTAGAAGTGCACGATCGGCACCAGCACCGCGCCCAGGAACGCCGATGCCCAGAACGTCGCGGCGGCCTCCATCCAGTTCGGCAGCTGAAACGCCACCACGTCGCCGGCGCCGACGCCGCGGGCGCGCAACCCCGCCGCGAGCCGACGGGCCACCTCTTCGACGTCGCGGAATGTCCCCGACCATGGCCGTACGGCGGAATACACCCGAAACCGCGCATCTGGAGCGGCGCGGAGCCCACCCGCCAGCACTTGCCCGAGGGTCTCGCGGGTCCACCAACCCGCCCCCTCGTATCGGGACACTAGTTCAGCGGGAATATTGCGCATTGGCTAAGGCTCCGACCGGCGAAACGTTAAGGTTCGTCAACAGGCTCGAACAATCTTTTCGACTCAACGGGCGATGCTATTCTCCGCTGAGGAGAATGCCAATATCGCGCGATGGGAAGCGGCGCATGGTGGACGTCGAGTTCGACCAGGGTCTCGCGGTGCTGACCATCGACCGTCCCCATGCCCGCAACGCGATCTCGCTGGACACCATGGACCAGTTGGAGAAGGCCCTCGACGCGGCCGAGGGAGCCAGCGCCCTTGCCATCACCGGCGCCGGCGACCGGGCCTTCGTGTCGGGTGGGGATCTCAAGGAACTCGGCGCCATCAGGACCCTGGAAGACGCGGCGGCGATGGCGTGGCGGATGCGATCGATCTGCGACCGGCTGGCCAACTTTCCCGCGCCCGTGATCGCCGCACTCAACGGTCACGCTCTGGGCGGTGGCGCCGAAGTCGCGGTGGCCGCCGATATCCGGTTGGCCGCCGACGACATCAAGATCGGCTTCAACCAGGTCGCGCTCGAGATCATGCCGGCCTGGGGCGGCGCCGAGCGATTGGCCGAATTGGTCGGCAAGAGCAGGGCGCTGCTGTTGGCCGGAACCGGCGTCGTGCTCGACGCCGCGCACGCCGAACGGATCGGGCTGATCGACCAGGTCTTGCCGCGGTCCACCTTCGACGAAGACTGGCGGCGAGTGGCCCGCGCCCTGTCGGGCCGTCCCGCCGGCGAGATCAAGCGTGTCATCGACGGGGTTTCCCCCGAGCAAGCCGTGAATGCGTTTGCGCGGCTATGGGTTCGCGACGCCCACTGGCAAGCCGCCGATCGGGTGATGAACCGCAGCGCCAAAGTAGGAGGTGCGAGGTGAAAACAGTTGGTAGGTTTCTGCTGGCCGCAATGTTGGCGATGGTGGTGAGCGCTACAACGTTCGCCGCGCCGTCACGCGCGGACGACCCGGTCATGCATCCGGTCACCTACGTCATCACGTCGGCCAGTCCGATCTATGCCGACATCTATTACCTGGATCAGCAGCCGGCGAAATTCTCCGACTACAGCCACAACACGTATCAGTACACCCCCAACGTGCGGGCTGATATCGGGCCGGGTCACCCCTGGGTCTCACCGACAGTGATGCTGTCGGATCCCGACGACTACGCCATGGTCGTCGTCAGCACCGGTACCGAACCGGGCATACCGCAGTTCCATTGCGCGCTCATCGTCGACGGGAAGGTAGTCGTCTCGAACGACGGCGCCAAGGGCGCGCTCTGCTCACTGCGCAGCTGGTGAGCCGGCTAGGTCTCGGGATCGCCTTCCAGCCGGCGCAGGTAGCGCTCGACGAACTCGACAATCTCGGCGTGCCCGGCGGACATGCCGAGGGCCTGCTCGATGACCAGCACCCGGGAGATGCTGGTCATCAGCACCGACCACACCAACGCGGGCACCTCAGCGCGGTCGATGCCGTAACGGTCGAGGACCGTCGACAGCGCTTTGCGCTGCTCCTCGCGAAACTGCTCAGCGTAATACGCGATCTCGGCCTTCAGCGCTTTGCGGTGATTGGCCAGCGCGATGAACTCACTGGTGATCGCGGTGGCGGCCGGATCTGTGCTGAACCGCCACAGCGCCCACAATGGTTGCGGCGCCTGCAGCACCCGCGCTTGCGCCTCAAGGCCTTCTTCGGCGCGACGGCGGAACGCCGCCAGGAACAGATCGTCCATCGTGCGGAAGTAGTAATGGACGAGCTGTGGTTTGAGCGCAGCCTTTTCCGCGACACGGCGGGAAGTGACTGCGGCATAACCCTCTTCGAGCATCAGCTGCTCGGCGGCGTCGAGCAGGACGCCGCGGTTCTTGGCGTCCGGTGCCCCGATCCTGCGCGCCGAAGTCATGCCTTGGCTCCAAACCTCTGTTTACTGCCTGCTCAACATGGGTGATCGTAGCGTCGGGCGACACCGCGACCTTGACCACGACATTAGCGCCATGCTAAGCAGGTGCTCAGCAATTACTGCACTTCTGGCGATCTCAGATCCGGGCGGCACAACAGCCCGCCGCCCACACACCACGGGTACATCAGCCTCGGGAGGCGCGCGTAGATGACAAACCCTGATTCAATGTTCGGTTCCATCGACTTCTTCACCGACCCGTCCCTGGTTCCCGATCCGCATCCCTACTTCGATTACCTGCGCAGCCAAAACCCGGTGCTGCGGCTACCCCACCACAACGTCGTCGCGGTCACCGGCTGGGAAGAGGCCAATACGGTCTACAAGGATCCGGACACGTTTTCCAACTGCGTCGCGCTCGGCGGCCCGTTCCCACCGCTGCCGTTCGAAGTCGATAGTGACGACCTCGGTCCGCTGATCGAAGCGCACCGCAGTCAGTTCCCGATGAACGAGCACATGGTCACCATGGATCCACCGGACCACACTCGCGCGCGCTCGATCCTGAGCCGGTTGCTCACACCGAGCCGCTTGAAGGAGAACGAGGAGTTCATGTGGCAGCTGGCCGATCGCCAGCTGGACGAGTTCCTCGGCAACGGCGAGTGTGAGTTCATCGCCGAATACTCAAAGCCCTTCGCGACGTTGGTGATCGCCGACCTGCTCGGTGTCCCCGAAGAAGACCACAAGCAGTTCCGCACGGTGTTGGGCGCGGACCGTCCCGGCGCGCGGGTTGGCGCGCTCGATCACGAGTCGGTCGGGACCAACCCGTTGGAGTGGCTCGACGAGAAGTTCTGCTCCTACATCGAAGACCGGCGCAGCAATCCCCGCGACGACGTGCTGACGTCGTTGGCGACGGCGAAGTACCCCGACGGGTCCACGCCCGAGGTCATCGAGGTAAGTCGTTCTGCGACATTCCTTTTCGCCGCCGGGCAGGAAACCACCGCCAAGCTGCTGTCCGCCGCGCTGCAAGCGCTCGGCGACCGGCCAGAGATTCAGCAGAAGCTACGTAGCGACCGCAGCCTGATTCCCGGGTTTATCGAGGAATCGCTGCGGATGGAGAGTCCGGTCAAAAGCGACTCCCGGCTGGCCCGCCGGTCGACCACCGTCGCCGGCGTCGACATCCCGGTCGGCACCATCGTGATGGTGCTGCCGGGCGCCGCCAATCGTGATCCGCGTCGATTCGAGAACCCACACGAATTCCAGCTGGACCGCAAGAACGTCCGCGAGCACATGGCGTTCGCCCGCGGCGTACATTCCTGCCCCGGCGCACCGCTGGCCCGAGTCGAGGGCCGTGTCTCGATCGAGCGCATCCTCGACCGGATGTCCGAAATCACAGTCAGCGAAACCAAACACGGACCCGCCGACGAGCGTCGTTACACCTACGAGCCGACGTACATCCTGCGCGGGCTCTCCGAGCTACACCTCGCGTTCACAGCCCGGCCCGCGCTCGCGCCAGCCGGCTAGGTACTCAGCCGGTGGTGACGGGTAGGCGTGCCCACCCGCGCACGCTTGCGGTATGTGCCCGTTCGGCGTTGGCGTAGTCGACTTCCCAGTCGGGCCAGCGTTTGAGGACTTCCTCGAAGGCCACCCGAGCTTCCAGCCGGGCCAGCGCCGAGCCGAGGCAGAAGTGCAGTCCCTGCCCGAAACTCAGGTGGCTGCCGCGCCGGCGGATATCGAAGCGGTCCGGATCGGGGAACTGATCTTCGTCCCGGTTGGCAGAAGCGTTGAGCAGCAACATGAACGATCCTTCCGGCACGACGCGGCCATAATGCTCGGCGTCCTGGGCGACGTAGCGGGCCTGCACCGGCGACGGCGGTTCGTAGCGCAGTGTCTCCTCGACCGCGCCGGGGATCAGGGACGGGTCGGCGGCGAGTTCGCGCCGTTGATCCGGGTGGTCCGAAAGCAGCTGTCCCATAAAACCGATGAGCCGGGCGGTGGTCTCGTTACCGGCACCGGCGATCATCGCGGTGTAGGACAGTACCTCGGTGCGTGACAGCGGCCGATGGGTCCCGTCGGGTTCGTCGATCTCGGCGGCCAGCAGCTCGGTCATCAGATCATCGGACGGATGCTCGGCACGCCATTCGATGAACTCGGCGAACATCACGATGGTTTCTTCAAAGATTTTCTGGCTGACATCGCCGGGCTCACGCCCCTTGGCTGTGTCGATGAACGTGGCGTTGCGATCTCGGATGCGTTCCTGGTGCTCTTCGGGAATGCCGAGCAGATAGCCGATGGTTCGCATCGGCATCATCGCCCCGAGGTCGGCGATGAAATCGAAACCGCCGGTGCCGATCAGCGGGTCCAGCTCTTTGGTGCAGAATTCGCGCACTAGCGATTCCACGGCAAGCATGCGCCGGGGCGTGAAGACGCGGGACAGCAGGCGTCGGTGCAGATCGTGCAGCGGCGGATCCTCGAACAGCAAAATGCCCGGCGGCACCTCGATGTTGTTGAACAGAATGTCGGCGGTGGTGCCCCGGCCGGACCGATAGGTCTGCCAGTTCGGCAGCTCCCGCGCCACGTCGTCATAGCGACTCAACGCGTAGAAGTTGTACTTTTCGTTGTAGTACAGCGGTGCTTCTTCGCGCATCCGCTTCCACACCGGGTATGGGTTGTCGTCGATGTCGGGATCGTATGGGTCGTAATACAACTCGACCGCTTTGGCGCCTGTCATGCTCGGTCCTTTCGAGCGGCGGACTGTTCAGTCGTTGCGGTGCAGGAAGCCGTGCAGGATTGCCTGGATGAGTTCGTCAACGATCACCTCCCTCGACGGTGGCCTGGTGCCGAAGTAGGTCGACCGTAGCGCGGCCATGCCGGCGATCATGGCCACCGTTGAGTGCGCCGGCAGGTCGGGATGGTCCGACCGCAGCCCGCGTAAGTTCATGCCCTCGGCGCTGATTCGACCGAGGATCCGCAGCGCCCGTCGGACGTCGGCGATCCCGGTGTCGGCCAATTCCTCTTCGCTGAGTGCCTCCGAGGCCATCAGCGTCAACAGCAGACCCTGATGTTTGACGAACACGTCGTAGAGCTGTCCGACGAATAGCCTGGTCAGCTCTTGTTCGTCGGTCTCCTCGGGGACAACGGACTGCCAGGTGCGGCCGAATTCGTCGACGAAGCTGGTGAACGGCAGCACAAGGGCCTCGCGGAACAGCGCCGCCTTCGAGCCGAAGTGGCGGAACAGCAGGTGTTCGGTAACGCCGGCGGCCGCGGCGATTTCCCGCGTGGTGGTGCTGCGGTAGTCCTGACGGGCGAACAGTGTTCGGGCGGCGTCAAGCAAGAGCCTGCGCGGCTCGCCGCGGGGCCGGCGAATCGCCTGGGCTTGGGGCACGAAACTCAGGATAGTATGCGCTACCCAATTAGGATAGTATCCACTATCCAAAGGGTCGAGCTCGTCTCGAAAGGGTGGTCGGCGTGGGCGCTCTGATCATGCTTGGCACGCTGTTCGGACTGATCATGCTGATCTTCGGGCTGGTGCTGCGTTTCGACCCCGAAGCACGCTCGGGCCAAGGGAACGACCAATGACCGCCCAGATGACACCCGTGATGCAGGCGGCCAGCGACTTCGCGCTCGTCGGCGGCATCGCGTTCACCGCTTTTGGCGTGTATCTGAGCGTTCGTCAGCGCCGCGTGCACCCGCTTTTGTTGCTCTGCATTTCGGCGATCTCGTTCTCGTGGATCGAGGCACCCTACGACTGGGCGATGTACGCGCAGTTCCCGCCCGCTATCCCCCGCATGCCGTCGTGGTGGCCGCTGAACATGACGTGGGGCGGATTGCCGTTGTTCGTTCCCGTCGGCTACATCTCCTACTTCGTACTTCCGGCCGTGACGGGCGCGGCGCTGGGACGACGGTTGAGCGCAAAGTTCGGTTGGCGCAGGCCCACAACACTTTTGATCGTCGGACTCGTCGTCGGCTTCTGCTGGGCGCTGTTCTTCAACGGGTTCCTGGGGGCCAAGCTCGGCGTCTTCTACTACGGCCGCGTGATTCCCGGGCTGGCGATACGTGAGGGGACCGTGCACCAGTACCCGCTCTACGACTCCCTCGCGATGGGCATCCAGATGATGGTCTTCACCTATCTATTGGGCCGCACCGACGCGCAAGGACGAAATGTCATCGAGGTGTGGGCCGACAAGCGGTCGAAGACTCGACGCCAGGCCGCAATCTTGTCCGTGGTCGCGATCATCCTCGTCGGGAATCTGCTCTACGGCGCGGTTTTCGCGCCGCACCTGGTGACCAAGCTGGGCGGATGGGTGACCGCGGGGCCGACGGGTCAGCTGTTCCCGGGCGTGCCGAACCAACCGAAGTAGGCGCTCGGAGTGAATCGCTCAGTCAAAAGCATGACGCGGCAGCGTCATCGGAATGTCCAGCGAGCTCAGCAGGCCGGCAGGCGCGTCGACGACATACGGGATCGCGTTGACGACACGCATGGCGGTGGACGTCATAGCGGCCCGCCCTGCACCGTGACCTTCGGCCTCGCCGAGCGACAGCTCGCAGTGAATGTCGGGATCGCCGACGATGTCGACGCGATAGGTCGCGTCGCACTCCGAGTGCGGCCAGTCGGGTGCGACGTCGCGCGCCATCCGGATGACGTGCTCGATCACGATGGCCTCCCGGCCATTGACGACGCCCGCGGCGCGGGTACGCACCGCACCACAGGTACCGGCCTCAATGGTGCCGAATGCCACCTCGATCTCACGGTCGGACAATTGCCGATCAAGAGAACCCCGTATCTCCTCGACCTCAACGCCCAACCCGTTCGCCATCAGGTATATCGGTGCTTTCCAAGCCATTTCGATGAAGCCCGGAGTCTTGAGCATCGGCTCGAAGTCGAGCGGTCGACCGAAGCCCATCCCGTCCATCATCACGTCGGCGACCGGATAGTGATCGTTCAGCGCGACCTCGCTGGCCGTGATGCTGCGAATGTTCTTCGACTGGGTGCTCATCAGCAACGCAAGCTGATCGGAGGCGAAGCCCGGGAAGATACCCGATGCATAGAACGACGCGCCTCCCGCTTTGGCAGCCGCGTCGAGCTGGCTGTACCAATCCGGTGCGAAGTACGCCGGTGGGTAGACCAGGCTTGTCGACGACGTCGACACAACGTTGATGCCGGCCGCCAACAGTCGCAGGTAGTCACGCACCGCGGCCGCATCGCGCTCCGGACCGCTGGCGGAATACACCACGCAGTCTGGCGCGAGCGCAATCAGCGCATCAGCGTCGTTGGTCGCCTTGATGCCGATCGGCCCACCACCGGCCAATTCGCCGGCGTCCTTACCGACCTTATCTGGCGAATGCACCCATACACCAACCAGTTTCAGGTCCGGGCGGCATCTGATCGCATCGATGACCACCGTGCCGACCCCTCCGGTGGACCATGCGACGACGCGGGTCGGTCCGGGCGAAGCGCTCATAGACGTTCTCCTTTAGTCGGCCTGCGCCTGCGCGGTGGCGGCCCCGGCAAGTTCCAAGTATTGCCACGCCACGTCGGGCGGGATGCCACCGCACAGCGGGTGCAGTGGCAGCGGCCGCCCACCGCGGATGTAGTCGGCAGCCTCGACGGGCGTGAATATCCGGTACGGGCCCCGCTCATCGCGCAGAGCCGCCACGGTGTCAGCGCGGGTGATGCTGGCCACCGAATCGTCGTGGGGCCGGTACGACGCCGCGGTCAGCGCGTCGTGCAGCAGGTGCGGTCCGAGCAGCTCCCATGCCGCGTCCACATCGTCGGCGACGAAAGCCGCTGTCGGAGCGCCTGGTACCGGGAATTGGACGCCGCCCGGCTCATGCCCGGCGGCCCGGCACTCCGATTCGTAGAACTCCTTCAGACCCGGGGAGTCGGTCTGCGAGATGAAGCCGAGACCGTGAGTCGCGGCCCGGCGGGCGGCGGCCTTGCTGCCGCCCGCGATCATCATCGGCGGTCCTTCGGCCGACATGCAGGGCGGGGTGACACGAACCTGCCGACCCCGATATTCGACAACCTCGCCGTGCAGCAGATCGTCGAGCACGTCCAGGATTTCGTCGGCAACCCTGCCACGGGTGGCCATGCTCAAACCGAAATGCTCGTACTCCTCGCTGCGATGACCGATCCCGAGGGCATACATCACCCGGCCCTTGCTGATCAGATCCAGCACCGCCATTTCTTCGGCAAGTCGCACCGGATCGCACAGCGGAATCGGCACCGCGGCAAGCAAAATCATCAATTGTTTGGTTCTGGCTGCGATTGCCGAAGCCAAGATAAGCGGGCTGGGAAGATGCCCGTCGTCGGCCCCGTGGTGTTCGGAGAGCACGGCGACGATCGCTCCGCGGGTCTCCGCCCACGCGCACATGTCGATCGCCGCGGCGTAGAGCTCGGCGGCCGGGGCGCCCCAGGATGGGGTGCGCATGTCGAACCTGAGCGTGAACATCGATCAACCATGAACCTAATATTTGGTCGCGTCAAGGAGGATGTAAATGACAAGCACGCCATACCGAGTCGTGGTCTGGGCAACTGGCGGCATCGGATCCATCGCCATCAGTGCCATCCAACGACGACCTGACATCGAGCTCGTCGGCGTCTGGGTGCACTCAGACGAGAAGGTCGGAAAGGACGCCGGCGAGCTGGCCAACGGCGAACCGATCGGGCTTGCCGCCAGCAACGACGCCGACGCGTTGATCGCGCTGAAGCCCGACTGCGTCATCTACGCGGCCAGCGGTCCCGAACGCGACGCGCTGGCGATTCCTGACTACGTCAGGCTTCTCGAGGCCGGCATCAATGTCGTCACCACAAGCACCACGCGACTGGTCAATCCGCACACGTACGAACCCGCCGAGTGGCGCGACCAACTCGTCGCGGCGGCCAAGCAAGGCCAAGCCTCGCTGTACGCGTCGGGAATTGAGCCGGGCTTCGCCGCGGACTACTTACCGCTGGTGCTGTCGACCCAGTCGTCGTCGATTGAGATGATTCACTCGTTCGAGATCGGCTTGTACGACGACTACGGAGTACCCGACATCATGAGCGATGCGCTGGGCTTCGGCCGGCCCTTTGACTATCAGCCATGGATCAGTTTTCCCGGCGCGATCGCCGGCGAATGGCAGGGGCAGATCCGGCTGATCGCCGATGCACTCGGGGTCGAACTTCAAGAAGTGCGTGAGACTTTCGATCGCGCGATGACAAATCGGACGTTGAATGTCGCGATGGGCACCGTCGAGGCGGGTACCTGCGGCGCGATACGGATGCAGGCGATCGGCGTTGTCGACGGCCGCGAAGCGATCGTCGTCGAACACGTCACCCGGCTGGCGCACGACGTCGCACTGGATTGGCCAACCGGCATCGGCGACCTGTCCTACCGCATTGTCATCAGTGGAGACCCCGACATCGAATGCACACTGGCGGCCACGCTCAAAGACCCGCGGCGGGCCGGAGTAGCGGGAATGACCTCTGGAGCGGGTGCGATGGTTGCCACCGCGATGCGAGTGCTCAACGCCGTGCCGTATGTCGTTGCCGCACAGCCTGGATTGCTGAGTTCGGTCGACTTACCGTTGACGATCCCGCGTAATGCCTTTGTCAGGCAATGACTTTTACGTGTCCGCGCGCGTCCAGAACGAGTGACCCTCTTGCGCAATGCAGATCAGAAACAGCCCGTCGGGTGCCTGCGCGACGTAGTTCAGCCACAGGTGGCAGTCGGCGTTCTCTTCCTTGATTCCCGCCATCGGCGGCGAGCGGAACCACCTGGGCTGGTATCTGCGTGGTGAGCCGCAGAACATCAGCCTTCCCGGCTGCGTGGCAGGAACATAACCGCCCGAAACACCGAATGCGTAGTAGGTGGTGTTGTCACAGGGCGCACCCAGAACCATGTTCGGGGCTATGCCCGGGGTGCAGGCCGGATAATCGCAGACCGTCGGACCGGCGGCAGCGGTCGGCGGCAACAACACGCCGACTCCGATCAGCGCAGCAACCACTGCCACGATGAAACGCACCGCACTAGTTTTGCACGGGCGATAAGAAAATTCTCTTCTTTGGAGAAGGTCTCGCCATTGCGTCCGACGACTGGCCGTTGCGCACCACCACAGCCCCTCCGGCCAGCGATTTTGGGGTGATAATGTGATTCTCTGTGTGCGGTTCGATGCTAGAAGTGAGTCGCGGTGCGCTTGCGCCCGCGATAGCCCGGGGCCAGTGACCGAATCCGACGACGACCCCGCGATCACCGAAGCTCCGGCCTCGCTAGCGGAAGCAGAAGAAGAACTCTCGCGAGCCGAGGCGCGCGCCGAGGCAGCCCGCGCCCGCGCGGCCGAACTGCGTAGGCAAGCGGAAGGCGCCGCCGAACCGGCTAAGCCGGCTCCCAAACGATCGAGGCGTAGGCGGCTGCCGCGGGTCCGCCGCCCCACTCCGAAAGTCGTGGGTGTGGGCATGGCGATCGTGCTCATCGTCGCCTCACTTGCGGCGACCGGTTTCATGCTGTGGCAACACTACGCACTCGTGCGCGAGCAGCGGCACGAGACGGAGTTTGCCGCGGCAGCCCGGAACGGAGTTGTCACGCTGATGTCGCTCGACGCCAACCACGCTGCGGAGAGTGTGCAGCACACCATTGACGTGTCGACGGGCGCGCTGAAGAGCCAGTTCGAAGCGACGGCAGGCTACCTGGTCAAAAATGCACAAGAGGCGAAGGTCAGCACAAAGGCCACCGTGGAAGACGTCGCGGTGGAGTCGATGACCAACAATTCGGCCGTCGTCCTGGTAGTAGCGAAATCCGACACCATTAACCCCGACAATTCGAAACGGCCGCCGGTCTTCTGGCGCATCAGCGTCAATATCGATCGTGACGGCGGTCAACTCAAAATGTCGAAACTCGATTTCGTCCAATGACTTCCGATTCAGGGTCGCCGCGCGACGACGAAGACACCGCAGTCGATGAACCGGAATCGCCGACCGATGACACGGAGGTGCCTGCCCCTGCCGAGACGGGTCGCAGCGGAATGGCGGCGATCGGCCGGCTCGCCGCCGGGGGTCTCGAGCACTGGCGGTCAATTCTTTTGGCGGTGTCGGTAATTGCCGCGATCGCGTTGGCCGCCGGCGTGTACTTCTTTCAGTACCGTCCAGACCGACAGATCGATGACGCCGCGGCCCATCGGGCTGTCCAGGCAGCGTCAGACGGTG
>Ga0335075_10011599_pt1 | contig 13321 bp, 10 predicted proteins | sample Lox_Sample_24_FD_206723 | JGI IMG/M metagenome (GOLD analysis project Ga0335075, IMG submission 206723) | Soil microbial communities from Loxahatchee National Wildlife Refuge, Florida, United States - Lox_Sample_2.4 | ecosystem: Environmental > Terrestrial > Soil > Wetlands | place: USA...
GCACCCGATTTGAAGCGATTGCGGAACCCTCAGCATGCCGGCGGCCGCCGGCATTCTCCTGGATCTGGCTGATCGCCGCGGCGGCACTACTCACGAGCCCACAGGTGATGGCCGCCAATTCAGCAGGGGCAAGCGGCACACTCGGCCTGAAGCCGGGGCTCTGGCAGGTTGAACTGACCTATCAGAGTCTGAACGGTCGGCAGGTCCTGGATGATCAGGACCTGTTTGCGCGGCTGCTCGCCTCGGTGGATCCGGCCACCCTGGCTCTGGATCGCGTGAATACGGCCCTTGCCCAATCCGGGTGCGCCAACGGCATCAGCTCTGGCAGCGGCGTTTTCGCCTTGCGGATGGAGACTGCGAATAGCCAGAACACCGGCGCGATGCCCAATTGCACGCTGCCCTATGCCATGCGCATGCAATCGGAAGCGGCCATCAACGAATCCGGCGCCAATGAAGGAGCCAGCTCGAGCTACCGCATCTGCCTCACTCCGGCGCTGGTACGGTTGGACGCCCCTGTCCTGGATGCGAAGGCGAGCTGCCGCCCCAAGGACGTCCAGCATGACGGCAAGCGCACGAGTTTTTCCTTCAGCTGCGGCAGCAGCGGCACCAACCTCACCGGCAAGGGCGAGTCGCACCGCACCTTGCTCGGCCACATCCTGACCCTGACCGACTTCACCGCCACGACCAACCGCAATACCCACTACGCGGTACATGACCGCACCGAGATGAAGTACCTTGGCGCCGAGTGCGGCACTGTGAAGCCCCCGGCGCCCTAACCGTGCTGGCCGCGAATCTCAGCGCAGGTGATCCAGGCGTCGCAGCTGGGGGAACAACCCCATCCAGCTGCCAACCACCAGCAGCGTCAGCGCCCCGCCGAGCAGCGTCGCCCGCACGGCACCCATCCAGCGCGCGGTGATTCCGGACTCGAATTCGCCCAGCTCGTTGGAGGCGCCGATGAACATCGAGTTGATGGCGCTGACACGCCCGCGGATTGCATCCGGGGTGTTGAGCTGCACGAGGATTCCTCGCACGTAGACGCTGACCATGTCGCCGCAACCGAGCACGAACAGCGCGCCCAGCGAGAGCGGGAAGCTGCGTGACGCGCCGAATACCAGCGTACAGAGCCCGAAGGCCGCCACGCCGGCAAACATGTAGGGACCGGCCCGTCGATCGATCGGGCGCAGCGTCAGAAGGCCCGCTGTCAGCGCCGCACCCACGCCCGGGGCGCTACGCAGCAGCCCCAACCCGGCAGGGCCGATATGCAGGACATCGCCGGCGAAGATCGGCAGCAGTGCCGTGGCGCCGCCGAACAGGACCGCGAACAGGTCCAGCGAGATGACACCGAGCACGACGCGCTGGCGCATGACGTAGCGCAGACCCTCGAGCAGCACATGACCGCGCGACTCGTAGGCCGCGGCGACCTGTGCAGCGCTGCCGCCCATGGCGTCGCTCGCATTGGCGGCCGCGCCCGCCTCGGGCATCTGCGCTAGGTGCGGTCTCAGCGAGAAAGACAGCGCGACCGTCACCAGGAACAGCGCCAGACAGGCGCCAAACACCACCACGGGGCCGAGCAGATACAGCACGCCCCCCAGTGCAGGTCCCGTGATGACGGCCGCTTGAAACAAGGTCGAGTTCAGTGAGAGCGCGCGCGGGAACTCCTCGCGCGGCACGAGATTGGGGACCATTGCCTGCATGGCCGGCGCCCAGAACGCACGCGTTCCGCCAAAGACGCCGACGGCCAGATAGATGGGCCAGACCGCCGTCAGACCCAGTGCCGACCAGGCCACGAGCGCTCCGATGCAGACGGCCTCGATGCTCCAGGTGACCTGCAGCACGCGCTGGCGCGCGATGCGATCGGCAATGTGGCCACCGACCAGTACCAGACAGGTAAACGGGACGAATTCCGACAGCCCCACCAGACCGAGTGACAGCGCGTCGTGCGTCAGCGCATAGACGCGCCAGCCGACTGCCACACCCAGCATCTGCCAGGACAGCGTCGTGACGAAGCGGCAGAGCGCAAAACGCGCGTAGGCGCCATGCCGCAGGACCGCTAGCGCTGGGAAGCGCTGGCTCATCCGGCCGGCTCAGGCACCTAGGAACAGTCGGTAGGCTGCGTTGCCGCTCTCATCGGTGTACGGGTAGTGCAGCTCCTGCAGATGCCGCAGAAACTCTTCACGCTCGCCCGTGGGCACCTGGATACCGGCCAGAACGCGCCCGTAGTCGGAGCCATGGTTGCGGTAGTGAAACAGGCTGATGTTCCAGGCGCTGCCGATGGCAGTCAGGAAGCGCAGCAGTGCTCCGGGACGCTCGGGAAACTCGAAGCGGTACAACAGCTCGTGGGTCCCCTCGGCGGGGCCGAGGGCGCGGCCGCCGATCATGTAGCGCACGTGCAGCTTGGCCATCTCGTTGCCGCGCATGTCGGCCACGCTGTAGCCAGCCTCACGCAGCTGCGCAATCACGGCATCGGCTTCGCCGTGGCCGTGACCGGTGGCGAACCCGACGAACACACGCGCGCGCTCGCTGCCCTGATAGCGATAATTGAACTCGGTGATACTGCGCTGACCGAGGGCCTCGCAGAACTGCAGAAAGCTGCCCGGGCGTTCGGGAATTTCCACCGCGAGCAGCGCCTCGCGCTCGGCACCGAGGTCGGCGCGCTCGGCCACGTGTCGCAGCCGATCGAAATTGAGGTTGGCACCGCTGTTGACGGCCACCAGATGCTGGCCGGCGGGAGCGCCGCGGGCCACATAGCGCTTGATGCCGGCCACGGCCAGGGCGCCGGCGGGCTCGAGGATCGAGCGGGTATCCTCGAAGACGTCCTGGATCGCCGCGCAGATCTCATCGGTGCTCACCAGCAGTATCTCATCGACGAAGCGCCGCACCAGCTCGAAGGTTTCCTCCCCGACCCGTCGTACCGCCACGCCATCGGCAAACATGCCCACACGCTCGAGCGTCACACGCCTGCCAGCACTGCGCGACTCGTGCATTGCTGCCGCATCCTCGGGTTGCACGCCGATTATCCTGACGCGCGGATACAGCGCCTTGACGTACGCACCGATGCCGCTGATGAGGCCGCCGCCGCCGATGGGAACGAAGATCGCGTCGAGGTCAGCGCGCGCCTGGCGCAGGATCTCCATGCCGACGGTGCCCTGCCCGGCAATGACGTCCGGATCGTCGAAGGGGTGCACGAAGATCAGATGCCGCTCGCGCGCGAGCGTCAGAGCATGTTCGTACGCCGCGTCATAGACGTCTCCGTACAGCACCGCCTCTGCCCCCAGATCCATCACCGCCTGAACCTTGATCGACGGCGTCGTCTGCGGCATGACGATCAGTGCGGGAACACCGCGGCGCTGCGCCGCCAGGGCGACCCCCTGAGCGTGGTTGCCGGCCGAGGCGCACACCACCCCGCGTGCGGCGATGGCGGGCGAGAGATGCGCGATCTTGTTATAGGCCCCGCGCAGCTTGAACGAAAACACCGGTTGCAGATCCTCGCGCTTGAGCAGCACGTTCTGGCCCAGGCGACGTGAGAGGCGCGGTGCCTCCTCGAGCGGCGATTCGATGGCTACGTCGTAGACGCGTGCCTTGAGCACGCGCTGCAGATAATCCTCGTACATCGGCTCCCCGCGCCTCGCTGCGGATGCAGCGGCGGAGAGCTTACGGCATTCTGTGCGCGCCGGTCAGGGCAGTCCGAGGAACTCACGCAACTGGGCCGCCTGCTCCTGCAGTGGCGCACCGCTGCGGGCGCCGTTCTGCCCGGCGGCCAGGTCGATGAGCAGCGTCGCATGGCGCAGGCTCCGAACCTGGGCGTGCAGCGCCTCGCTTGGCGGGGAGAGCACCAGGCGGCCAATGTGCGCGGGGCGCAGCTCGAGCATCGAGAGCGCCACGGCCACACCTTCAGCGTGCGCCAGCAGATCCACCTGTCTCAGATGCATTGAATCCAGAAAGTCGTACAGTGCCTGTGCCGCATCGGCATGCTCGACATGGCCCTCGACCGGGTCGGATTCGCCGCAGGCGGGCAGGTCGGGCGCGTAGGCCGACCGGTCGCGCCCGAGCGACGTCAGCAGCGGCACGAAGAAGCGCCCGGAGCCGGGATGGCCGGGCAGACACAGCAGCGGGGTGGCCTCATCGAAACCGCCGCCGCCGGGAATCGCATAGTGCATATGCAATTGGCCGTAGCGACAGTCGAAGTAGGCGCGGCGCACGCGTGCATCGGTGGGAACGGAACGAAGGGCGCGTCGGGCGGTGACCATGCGATATGTTACCTGGGGTACATGGAAGCGAATGCAACCGAGACGGGATTATTCCTCAAGCGCGCGGCACGCCGTGCGACACAGACCACACCCCGCGCACTGTCCGACTGTCGGGCGCCGGCAACTCCTCTACTCCGACATCCGGCCGCGCTGCGCGCGCGCCTGCCGATACCATAATCGGATGACGCCGGTTGACGCCGCCTCAAGGCCGATGTTCCGATGCCGGCAATGTCCCGCTTACCCCTCCCGTCGCCCATGCGCCTGATCTGCGGCACGCATCGGGCCCTCATCCTCGCGTTTTCGCTGGCGCTCTGGCTTGCCGTACCGGTAACGGCCGTGGTAGCGGCGGCCCCTGCCGGGCGGGTGCCGCAGGGCCCTGAACCCACGCCGTCCCCGCCTGCGACCAACCCACCCCCGGCGCACGCCATTCCGCCGTCCTTGCGCAAGGTTCCTCCGCTGCCGAGCGATGCGCAGCTGGAGAAGATGCATGCGCATATCGGCAAAGTCGAGATCCACATCATCCAGGTTTTCGACCTGAGCAACCCGTCCAACAACAACTGGCTGTTCCGCACCGCCGATATCCTGCACGTACCCACGCGTGCCTCGGCGGTACGCGCGCAGCTGTTGTTCGGGCCGGGCGATCTCTTTTCGCGCCGCCTGCTGGATGAGTCGGCACGCAACATCCGCCTGAACTCGAGTTTCCTGCGCGAACCGGTCATCCGACCCGTCGCCTACCACGATGGTCTGGTCGATATCGAGGTGATCACACACGATGTCTGGACGCTGCAGCCGGGCGTCAACTTCAGTCGCGCCGGCGGCGCGAATTCTTTCGGCTTCCAGGTATCCGACGCCAATTTCCTCGGCACCGGCAAGTACGTGCAGGTCGGTCACTCCGAGAACGTCGATCGCAGCTCCACTTACCTGCAGTGGCAGGATCCGAACATCGGCGGCACCCGCTGGACCGACGCCTTGAACTACGCGAATAATTCCGACGGCACCGTCTGGGGCATGGGAGTTTCCTATCCGTTCTACTCGCTCGAATCCCCACACGACATCGGCATCGATGCAGGCAATGACCACAGCATCGTGCAACGCTACCGGCTCGGTCACCCCTATGATTCCTATGACAATGCCTGGCGCACCGGAGATTTCTACATAGGCGATTCGCTGCTGATCAACAGCAATTGGACTGATCGGCTGCTGGTCGGCTGGCGCGTGGATGAGAGCAGCTTCGGCCAGGCACCACGTCACGAGCTGCTGGCCGCATTGCCACAGGACCGGAATCTGTCCTATCCGTTCGTGCGCATGCAATGGACGCAGAACAACTACGTCACGTTGCGCAACCTCGCGATGATCGCCCGGACCGAGGACGTGCACCTGGGACTGGATGCCAGCGTCGGCGTGGGGTTCGCGTCACCGATCTACGGCTCGGACCGCAGTTCGCTGCTGGTGGATTCGGAACTCGCCGACGCCTGGGAAATCGGCAAAAAACAGGACCTGTTCCTGAACGGCCGGCTCGCCACGCGCTTCGAGGATGGCAGCCTGCACGATGCCATCGTCACCGGCAGCGGCAACTACTACCTGCGCACCAGCGAGTACACGCGCTTTTTCATCAACCTCGCTGCCAACATCGGTCACAACCTCGATGGCGACCATTACTTCGATCTTGGGGGAGATGACGGCCTGCGCGGTTATCCGCTGCGCTTTCAGAACGGCAACCAGTCGGCGTTGCTGTCGGTCGAGGAGCGGCTGTATACCAACTATTTCCTGCTGCAGCTGGTCAACCTCGGGGCCGCCGCTTTCTTCGACATGGGCCGCACCTGGGGCTCACCCCTGGTCAGCACCCCGAACCTCGGATTGCTGAAGGACGCAGGGGTGGGGCTGCGGCTGGGCAACGCGCGCTCCTCCTTCGGCAGCGTCATCCACATCGACGCGGCCGTACCGCTCGACCGCAATGGCTATGACATCAGCCGGGTGCAGTTCCTCGTCTCGACCCAGGAGAGCTACTGAGCCGGCAGCCGCGCCAGAGCGCGGGCGTGCTGTTCAGAACATCGCCGAGGGCTCGATGTCGCCCGGCGTCACGTCGCGCTCGCGCGCGGCGATGAAATCTCCCGTGATCATGGCATCGTAGCCGAGGCCCGGCCCCACCATCGGATACACGCCGGCATCCGGGTCGATGATGACCTCGAGGAAGGCCGGTCCGGGATAGGCCAGGAACTCCTCGATGAGGGCCGGCACATCCTGCTTGCGGGTCAGCCGCTTCGCCCAGGCAAAACCGTCGGCAGCGGCGGCGCGGATGAAGTCCTTCTTGTGCAGCGACTTATCGCTGCCGGACAGGCGTCCCTTGAAGAACAGCTTCTGCCACTGCTTGACCATGCCGTCGCCGAAATTATTCAGCACAATGACCTTGATGGGCAGATCGTAGGTGGTGACGGTCTCCAGCTCCCCGACGTTCATGCGGATGCTGGCATCCCCGTCGAAATCGATCACCAGGCGGCCCGGATTGGCCACCTGGGCGCCGATGGCCGCCGGCAGTCCAAACCCCATGGTGCCCATGCTGCCGGAGGTCAGCCACAGGCGCGGCGCACGGAAGTCGAACATCTGCGCAGCCCACATCTGATGCTGGCCGACGCCGGTGGTGATGATCGCCTCCCCGCGCGTGCGCCGGTTGATCTCCTCGATCACGTAATGCGGCTGCACCAGCTCGCTCGCGCGGTCGTAGTTCATCGCATGGCGGCGCTTGAGCTCGGCGAGCTCGGCGTGCCAGGCGCTGAAGTCGGCGTGAAAGCCGCTGCGTCGCGCGCTCGCGAGCAGCGTGCGCAACGCCTCGGGCAGCAGGCCCACGTGGCTCCACTGAACGGTCTTGACCTTGTTGATCTCCGCCGGATCGACGTCCAGGTGTGCGATACGGCGCGCACGTGCCGCGAATTTGCGCGGATCGCCGGCCACGCGGTCGTCGAAGCGCGCGCCCACAGCGATCAGGAAGTCGCAGTCTTCCACGGCGTAGTTGGCGAACGCGGCGCCATGCATGCCCAGCATGCGCATGCAGAGCGCATCGGACGTGTCGAAAGCGCCGATGCCCATGAGGGTCGTGACGACGGGGATGCCCAGACCGCGCGCCAGTTCGGTAAGCGCCGCGGATGCGGCTCCGTTGATGACGCCGCCGCCGGCATAGATCAGCGGGCGGCGCGACTCGGAGAGCAGATGCAGGAATTGCGCAGCGCTCGGCTCATCGACGCGACTGGCGGTCAGCTCGGCGAGCCGGGCGCGATAGCCGCTCACCGGCAGCTGGCCCTCGCCCTGAAAGATCACGTTGGCGTTCTGCACGTCCTTGGGCAGGTCGATAACCACCGGTCCGGGGCGGCCGGTGCGCGCCACCTCGAATGCCGTGCGCACCGTCGCCTCCAGGCGCGCCGGGTCGGTGATGAGGAAGACGTGCTTGGCGACCGCGCTCATCAGCGCAGCGACAGGCGCCTCCTGGAAGGCGTCGGTGCCGATGGCTGCGCGGCCGACCTGACCGCAGATCACGATGATCGGCACCGAGTCGGCCATGCAATCGCGCACCGGCGTGACGGTATTGGTGGCGCCGGGCCCAGAGGTCACCAGGCATACTCCCACCCGGCCGCTCGAGCGCGCGTAGCCGGCTGCCATGAAGCCCGCGCCCTGCTCGTTGGCGGGGACGATCAGCGGAACCTGCGGACCGCCAATCTCCCTCTGTCGCTCGTTGAAGGTGAAGATGGCATCGTAGGTGGGCAGGATTGCCCCGCCGCTGTAACCGAAGATGGCACCGACGCCCTCATCGGCGAGGACCTGGACCACCGCGTCAGCGCCGGTCATGGGCTGGCCTGTCAGGGGGTGGGCAGCGAGGGGCTTGCGGGCGGTTTCCGTCATGGGCCGTGGGGCCGGTACGTGCCGGCAGGAGCGCTCTGGGCCAGTCAGAATAGCCGAGGCCGCCCCCGATTGGCTATGCTGGACGGTCCTGCCATGCGACACATCATCGGGATCCTGTTGCAGAACGAAGCCGGCGCCCTGACACGGGTCGCCGGGCTATTCTCCAGCCGTGGCTACAACATCGAGTCGCTGTCGGTGGCGCCGACCGACGATCCGGCCCTGTCACGACTGACCCTGGTAACCAGCGGCTCGGACGCCGTGATTCATCAGATTGCCAACCAGCTCAAGAAGTTGATCGACGTCGTCAGTGTCGAGGACATGACCGGCGGCGAGCACATCGAGCGCGAGCTGGTGTTGCTCAAGCTCCGTGTGGATCCGGAGCGGCGCGACCGTGTCCGCGGCTACATTGCGCGCAGCGGCGGTCGCGTGCTGCAGCCAGCCAGCGGTGCCTTCATCGTCGAGCTGCTCGGCAGCGAGGCGGAGATCACAGCGCTCATGGCCGAGCTCGCCAGACACGCCGAGCTCATCGAGGTCGTGCGCAGCGGCGCGCTCGGCATCAGCCGTACACCGCTCAACGCGCCCGTCGACGGCTGAGCCGCCGCGCGCCCCAGCACCGCGCTCTCAAAGCGCGGCTGCTCTGCGCACGCTGTGCTCAGAGAGCTGCGTCGTCCGTTTCCCCGGTGCGGATGCGGATTGCGCGCCCGATGTCAGTGATGAATATCTTGCCGTCGCCGACCTTGCCCGTCTTGGCCGCCTTGACGATAGCCTCGATGACTTGGTCAACCAGATCGGCCCTCACCGCCACCTCCACGCGAGTCTTGGGGACGAAGTCCACCACGTATTCAGCGCCGCGGTAGAGTTCGGTATGGCCGCGTTGCCGGCCGAATCCCTTGACCTCCGTGACGGTCATGCCCGAAACGCCGATCTCCGAGAGAGCCGCGCGAACGTCATCGAGCTTGAAAGGTTTGATGATGGCAGTAACCAATTTCATGCAATAACTCCCGTCTGCGTTCTTCTGATCGAGCGGCCTGTGCGAGGGCGCGTGGGACAGGTGCACCTTTCATGCCACAGCGCAAACGCGGCAATCGCCGCAAAACTCCCGATCGCCGCCCCGAGCTGGCACCAATCCGGCGCGCCGGCTGTCAGCTCGCCCGCTATTGGTGCAGTCCGGGGGCGCGCGGAAAGCCAGCAGCCTTGCATACCCTCGGTCCGGCCGAGGACATCTTTTGTCTTTCTGTTGAAAAATGTCATCAGTTTTCTTTCTGAGGAAAGGCTTTGGAGCTCCTCGGCGGACAGACTGCCCGGAGCGCCCGCCGCCGCGGCCCCCCCGACCCGGTTCTCAGTCCGACAGGTATTGCGCCAGGTAGGCATCGAAACCGCTGCGCTGGCGTGCCTCAAGCTGCGCGAGCGCCCGCAGCGACTCCTCAGCCTCCACGCTCAGCTCACTGAGGCGTTCGGGCTGCTCCGGACCCGAGGCAATGAGCTGCTCGCGATGCTCGCGCGAGAAGCGCAGCGCCAGGGCCGCGAAGCTTTCCCCGCGCTGCTCGAGCTCGGCCAGCAGGCGCGCCGAGGGGGTGCGCTCCGGCTCCTGCAGCTTGGCGAACTGATCGCGCAGCGAGTGCATATAGGCCCCCGCCCCCGCCCCCGCGCCCGGCGTCGCCGCTGCATCCAGCCACTCACACACGGGCAACATGCCGTCGAGCAGCTCCGCTGCCCAGTCGGTCAGGGCGACGGCTCTTCCGTTACGCTCGAGCGTCAGGCCTGCGTAGCGGCCTTCACGCGCCACACGCAGGTGATTGCGATCGATGCCCTCCTCCTCGCTCGCATCGATCGGCGGGCTGTCCTTCAGCAGCAGCATCTGCAGGAACGCCTCGAGGAAATGCAGCTTGCGCGGATTGACTCCCACCGGATCGAAGGCGCTGTTGTCCAATGCCCGCACCTCCACATACTCCACGCCTCCCCGTACCAGGGCATGAACGGTGCGCTCGCCGGCCTGAATGGTGCGTTTGGGACGGATATAGCTGTAGTACTCGTTTTCGATCTGCAACAGGTTGCCCGAGAGCTGGCGATAGTCATCGCCGACCTTCACGCCGAGCGCCACGTAGGGCGCATGCGGCTGATGCACCGCGTGGCGCAGATCGCGCACGTACTCCTCCAGGCTGTTGACCGAAGCCGAGACGGCCGATTGGCTGCGATTGCGGTAACCCAGGTCGCTCATGCGCAGCGACGTCGCCGAGGGTCCCACCAGCGTCTCGGGATCGAGTGCACGCAGCTGAGCATCGGCCTCGCCCTGCAGGAAGGAGCGACACAGGGCGGGCGAGGCGCCGAACAGGTAGGACACCAGCCAGCCATGGCGGCGGTAGTTGCGCAGCAGATCGAAGTAGCGCTCGGAGATGAACGGCTGTCCGGTCTGCTTCGACTGGCACAGCTCCGCGTATAGCGGCCAGAACGCGCGCGGCAGCGAATAGTTGAAGTGCACGCCCGAGATCGCCTGCATCATGCCGCCATAGCGGATCAGCAGACCATGGCGATAGATTGACTTGATGCGGCCGGCGTGCGAGCTGCCATAGCGTGCGATCGGAATCTCGGCATCGCTCGAGAGCTCGCAGGGCATGGAAGGTGCCCAGAGCAGCTCCTCCCCGAGGTGGGCATAGACGAAGCGATGCAGGTCATTGAGATAGCTCATGAGCGTGCCGTTGTCGGCAAAGGCCGGGGTGACCAGCTCGATGAGTGATTCGGAATAGTCGGTGGTGATGTTCGGGTGTGTCAGCGCCGAGCCGAGCGAGCGCGGGTGAGCGCTCTGGGCCAGCCTGCCCTCAGGGGTGACACGCAGGGACTCGCGCTCGATGCCGCGCAGGCCGCCGGCGAGCAGCCGCTGCTCGCGGCTGTTGATCACCGCCGCGACACGGCGCTCGTAGACACGATCGACACTGGCGCGTGCCATCAAGTGCAAACTCCCTGTTACTGGCTCTGATGGGGGCGGTCCCGACTGGATGCGGTCCCGCCACCCCCCCGCGGCGTGCGCCGGCCCGGCATCTTGCCTGTTGCTCGCCCAGACCCGCAACGCATGGCATCCTAGTGCGACGTGACCTGGCGGTTGCCCCGCGGGAGGCCTCATGCTGGTAGGCAATGCGACGCGGCGCGTCGCGATCGTGGGCGGCGTGCGCACCCCGTTTGCGCGCGCAGGGACCGCCTATGCGGCGGCCAACAACCAGGAGCTGCTGACAGCGGCTCTGCGTGCGCTTGTGGAGCGCTTCGGACTGACCGGCGAGCGGCTCGGGGACGTCGTGGCCGGTGCGGTCATCAAGTACCCGAAGGACTACAACCTCACACGCGAGAGCCTGCTCTCCACCGGACTGGATCCGCACACGCCGGGACTCGACGTGCAGCGTGCCTGCGGCACGAGCCTGGAGGCAGCCGTGCTGGTCGCCAACAAGATCGCCCTCGGGCAGATCGAGGCCGGCATCGCCGGCGGCGTGGATATAGCGAGCGATCCGCCCATCCTGTATCCCAAGTCCTTTCAGCGCCTGCTGCTCAGGAGCGCCCGCGGGCGCTCAGCCTCGCAGCGCCTGGCGCCCTGGCTGTCGCTGCGACCGCGGGATCTGAAGCCGCAATTTCCCGACGTGGTCGAGCCGCGCACCGGTCTGTCGATGGGCGAGAGCTGCGAGCTGATGGTCAAGCGCTGGCAGATCGGGCGCGAGGCACAGGATCGGCTAGCCTACGACAGTCACATCAAGGCCGCGGCCGCCTGGCGCGAGGGCTTCTTCGCGGACCTCGTGACGCCTTACCGCGATCTGAAAACCGACAACAACGTGCGCGCCGACAGCTCGCTCGAGAAGCTCGCGACACTCAAGCCGGTGTTCGATCGCAGCGGCACCGGTACACTGACCGCCGGCAACAGCACCCCCCTGACGGATGGGGCCTCGGCGCTGCTGCTGGCTTCAGAGCAATGGGCCACGGCCCGCAAGCTGCCAATACTTGCCTGGCTGGTGGCGGGGAAAAGCTGGGCGGTGGATTTTGCGACCGGCCGGGAAGGGCTGCTGATGGCCCCGGCGTACGCGGTCTCGGCGATACTTCAGGATACGGGGCTCACCTTGCAGGACTTCGACTATTACGAGATTCATGAGGCCTTCGCGGCCGTGCCACTGTGCCTGTTCAAGGCCTGGGAATCGGCGGATTACTGCCGCGAGCGGCTCGGCCGCAGTGCGCCGCTGGGAGCCATCGATCAGACGCGTCTCAACGTGAAGGGCGGGAGCGTGGCGATCGGCCACCCCTTCGCAGCCACCGGCGCGCGCATCCTGGGTGTGCTCGCAAAGCTGCTCGCCGAGGATCCCCGGGCACGCCGCGGGCTGGCCTCAGCCTGCACGGCAGGCGGCATGGCCGTCACGGCCATCCTGGAGCGCGCATGAGTCACTTCGAGACCTTCATGGCCCGCGATGGCCACGCGTTCCAGGCCTATCTGGCGCGCCCGCCCGCGAGCGTGCGCGGCGCAGTGGTGGTGCTGCAGGAGATCTTCGGCCTGACGCCGCACATCCTCGCGATGGCCGACGGATTCGCGGCCGCCGGTTACCTGGCGATCGCCCCCGCATTATTCGATCGCGTGCGCCGCGGCCTGGTGCTTGGCGACTCGCCAGAGGACGTCGAATGCGGCCTGGGCTACCGTCAGCAGATCCAGACCCCCAAGGCGATGCTCGACATCGCCGCCTCCGTGGCGGTGGCGCGCCACTCGGGCAAGGTGGCGGTGCTCGGCTATTGCTGGGGCGGCACACTCGCCTGGCTCGCCGCGGCGGAGCTCTCCCTCGGCGCGGCGGTGTGCTACTACGGCAGTGGCATCGCCAGCCATCTGGACAAGGTGCCGGCCTGCCCCACGCAGCTGCACTTCGGCGAGCGCGACGGCTCGATTCCGCCTTCGGCCATCGAGCACATCCGCAGCGCCTACCCGCAGGGTGAGTACTACATCTACGCTGCCGGCCACGGCTTCAACAACAACGACCGTCCGGGTCACTACGATGCCGCCGCGGCGACGCTGGCGCGCGAGCGCACGCAGGAGTTCCTTGCGCAGCATATCGGCTAGCAGCGCAGGCGACGCAGACATTGCGTCGGGCCGTCTGCCGGGCGCCCTGGTGCTGGTGAACACCGGCACGCCGGCGGCACCGCGGCGCGCGGCCGTACGTCGCTTCCTG
>Ga0335075_10011600_pt1 | contig 13320 bp, 16 predicted proteins | sample Lox_Sample_24_FD_206723 | JGI IMG/M metagenome (GOLD analysis project Ga0335075, IMG submission 206723) | Soil microbial communities from Loxahatchee National Wildlife Refuge, Florida, United States - Lox_Sample_2.4 | ecosystem: Environmental > Terrestrial > Soil > Wetlands | place: USA...
CCAGCGTGGTCTTCCCGGTGCCGTGCGTCCCGGAGATCCCGACCCTCATCTGCGGCTCCCGCTCCCCGTGGAGGCTGCCGTGGCGATTCTACGGCTCGTGGAGGAACACGCCCGCCACAACGTCCACGCCGACCTGCTCCGCGAGGCCATCGACGGCTCAGCCGGCTCGATCGGTCAGATCGCGTCAACGCGGCCCACCGCTGATAACAGCAAGAAGCCGTTGAGGTCCGCCTGTTCGCGTCCTGTCGATTGCGCAATCGACACCGATAGAGCATAGGCACGTAGCAATAGAAGGGGTCGATTGCGCAACCGACAGGGTCGTCCACGCGGGGTGGCATCCGGTGCTGATAACAGCAAGAAGCGGTGCGGCGTTCGGCAGCGACCCAGCTAGGCGGGCCGGATTATCGCGGCCGCTCCGACCATCGATTACCGGGCTCGTCCTCATCTTCGGAGGTGATGGTGATGCCCGGGCCGCCTAGCACGCCCGGGACGTCGGCGTCCGCCCCGGGCTCCGCGGGTCCCTCCAGCTGGTAGCCCGGGGGCAGGTCCCGTGGCTCCACCACGTTCTCGGCGAGTTCCTCCCGAAGGTCCTCCCTGTCAGGTCCGCCGGCCTCGCCGCTCGTCTCAACGCCCTGCTCATCGCTCATCCCGGTCAGCCTTCCGTCGGTGGCCACTGGCCTGTCACCATTCTCGGCCGTGGACACCCACGCGGCGGTCCCGGGGTGGTGGTGTTATTGCCCTGCGGCGATGCCGAAGTTGTAGATTGCCGCGTCGACTCGCACCGTGGCGAACCACGGGGCCGGGCGTGGCCCGCTTGGCGTCTCGGCCTGCGGGGGAATGTGGGCGGGGACGGGAATCGCGTGGTCGCCGCTGGCGAGCCGCCCGTCGAAGAGAACGAGCGAGTCGCTCTTCGGGTCCGGTGGGATGAGCGCGGTCCGCCACCAGACGGTCACCGTGACGGCGGCCGGGTCTGCGAGGGCCAGCCGGATCGAGCGGTCGCCTGGCTCATAGGCGGGCGCCTGGGCAGCGCGTTGGCGGCCGGCCGTGAAGGCTTCCTCCACCTGGCTGGTGATCAGGCCGGGGATGCCAGCCAGTGAATCGAGGAAGATGACTCGCGGGTTGATGGCGGTGATCTGCTCTTTGAGTTCGGCCTTGCGGTCACGAGGGACCAGTCCGCCCAGCGTGACCAGGTCGATCCGGGTGACATCGAACCGGCCGGAGATATCGCTGAAGAAGTCGTTGGTTCCCTGTGCGGCATAGCCGAGGTCGCGCAGCTCAGCGACGGCCTCGTCGACGATGCGCTGGCTGGCGCCGAGCACGAGCACGCCTCGCTGTTGAGTGGTCATGTCATGCAAGGACGGAACACCCGCCAGAAATGTGACAACCTGCGTGGTCAGCGGTCCAGGGACGGGCGCGCGAAGGTGTGCAGGTGATAGATCCGGCCCGCACGGTCATCCAGCCGGACCACCGCCACGACCTCCTCGCCTCGGCGGACGACCACCGCCGCCCGCCCTTCGAGGTCGAACGGATGGAGAGAAACGCCAGCCGCGGGGCCGAAGAAGTACATCGCCCGTTCGGCGACGGCCTCGGGGCCGTGGACGCGAGGCATGGGCCCCCAGCCGATCACCACGGGGAATCCAGCGGCCTCGGGGTCGAGCAGGCCGATCAGCCCGCGTACGTCACCCCCCTCACAGACCGCGATGAAGCGCTCCGCCAGCCCGGCTGTCTCGGTGTTCCCCGACCATGCCCCCGCGAGCGCGGCGTGGGACGAGCCGGTCCCGACCGACAGGCGAGCGCGGCGGGCCAGCTGCCGGCACGCCGCCGGGGAGCGGCCGGTGAGCCCGGCCACATCGTCAAAGGGGAAGCCGAAGATGTCGTGAAGGACGAACGAGGTTCGCTCCGCGGGCGACAGCTGGCCGACCACGACAGAAAGCGCCTGGCGCACCTGGTCGTGGAGTATCACCCGGTCCGCGGGGTCCGGGACGCCCCCAGGCGGCTCGGGTGGTTCGGCCGCGGCGGTGGTCCGCCGGTTCTCCGCCAGATCCAGCCGGTCCAGGCACAGCCGGCGGGTGACCACCAGGAGCCATCCCCGTACATCCTCGATCGCGTCGGGCGAAGCCGCCAGGCGGGCGAACGCCTCCTGCACCACGTCCTCGGCGCCTTCTCGCCGCTTCAGCATGCCCGCGGCGACCGCCAGCAGGTACGGGCGGTCAGCCGCCCACGCGGCCTGAACCCCGGCATCGCCTGGTGCGAGCGGTTCCATGGCGTCCTCCGATCGGTAAAACCCGGGCGGGCTTGACCGCGTGGATGCGCTCCACGCTGCCAGCCTTCAGCCGTTCGGTTTCGACGACCTGGAAGCCGGCGGCCCGGACCAGGGGGAGCTGGCGGCGGGTGAAGTGCTCGCCGGCCGCACGGATCGTGAGCCGTTCGATCAGCCATTGGGCGGCGTAGATCGGCGGCCAGGTGCTGCCGATGTGGTCGAGCAGCAGCAGACGGCCGCCCGGGACCAGGACGCGTTTCATCTCGGCGATGGCGGCGGCGGGGCTGGGGATCGTGCACAGCGACAGCGCGCAGACCACGGTGTCGAACGCCGCGTCGCCGAACGGCAGGCGCTCGGCGTCGCCCTCGTGGAAGGCGACGTCACGGCCGAGGTCGGCGGCGCGCCGGCGGGCGATGGCGAGCATCCCCGGGCTCAGCTCGATCGCGGTGACGGTCGCGTCGGCCGGGTAGTGCGGCAGGTTGCGGCCAGTGCCCACGGCGACTTCGAGGACTGAGCCACGAGCGCGCTCGCAGACCCACTCCCGGCCGCCGCCGAACTGGATCTTCTCGAAGAAGGCGATCTGCTTGTCGTAGCTGGGGGCGGACTTGTCCCATACCCGCTTCTGCCGGTCGGCGGGAGTCTCAGGGGGCACGGTGCCAGTCTAAGATCGCCGTGTGAGTCTAAGATCGCCGTCATGAAACGCGCGATCGACGTCGCCCTGTTCGGTGAGCTGGCCGACCCGCGGGTCGCCGCCCGGTTGGCCGCCCGGGCCGAGGAGCGGGGCTGGGACGGGTTCTTCGTCTGGGATCACATCGCCTACCGCGCGCCGGTGCGGGCCGTGGCGGACCCGTGGGTGGCCATGGCCGCGATAGCCTGCGCCACGTCCCGGGTGCGGATCGGCGCGATGGTCACCCCGCTTTCCCGCCGCCGGGTGCACAAGGTGGCCAGGGAAACGGCCACGCTGGACCTGCTCAGCTCCGGTCGGCTCATCGTCGGCGCCGGGCTCGGCGTCACCCGGAACAACGAGCTGGAGCCGTTCGGGGAGGTGACCGACCCGCGCGAGCGTGCCCGCCTGCTCGATGAAGGCCTGGAGGCGCTGGCCAGGTACTGGGATGGGGAGTTCGAGCCGGTTCCCGTGCAGCGGCCCAGGCCCCCGGTGTGGGTCGCCGGGGTGTGGCCGAACCGCCGGCCGGTGCGCCGGGCGCTCCACTGGGACGGCTATTTCCCCATCGAACTGCCCGGCCCCGAGGCGCTGGCCGAGCTGGCCGCCGAGGTCCGCGCCGCCCGTCCCGGCGGCGGGCCGTTCGACCTGATCACCGAGCTTCCCGCGGACACCGACCTCGGGCCCTGGGAGCAGGCGGGCCTCACCTGGGCGGTCACGGACTTCGGCGTGCAGCCCACCGAGGCGACGGTCCAGGCCGTGATCGACGCCGGCCCAGGCTGACCCGGCGCGCGTGTAGGTTGTCCGCATGGACGAGAACCGTGCCCGGCGCGTCACCGACGCTCTCAGAGACCGCGGCATCAACGCGCACATGGAAACCGCCGGGATCGACATCTACGGAGTCCGTGTGGTGCTCGGCGGCGGGCGCGAGGCGATCTGGGGTAACGAGGGCACGTCGTCCCTGGCGGCCGAGGTGATGCTCGACGGCGATCTCGTCGGCTTCATCCCGGAGATCCCCGGTTCTGAGTCGTTCGACGAGGCGCAGGTCGTCGACGCGATCGCGCGGGCGGACTACGACGAGCCCGTCGGCCACGAAATGTCGGAGGCCCCGCCGCCCGCCGCGCCGCTGACGCGGGAGGGCGGCCTGTTCCGCCGCTTCCTGGGCGGCTTCCGCGAGGACGCGGAGTAAGCAGGGCACCGATCCCGCCGTGTTACCGGCCGTGGCGCCAGTTCGGCTTGCGCTTGTCCAGGAACGCGCGGATCCCTTCCTGGGCGTCGGGGAGCTGGCTGGTGGCGGCCATGACCTCGACCGCGTACGCGTAGGCCTTCGGCTGGTCGAGGTCGATCTGGGCGTAGAGCGCCTGCTTGCCGATTCCCTTGCTCTCGGCGGAACCGCGGGTCACGCGCTCGAGCAGATCATGCACCGCGTCGTCGAGCTGGGCGGCGGGCACGACCCGGTTGACCAGGCCCCAGTCCAGCGCCGTGCGGGCGTCGATGACGTCGCCGGACAGCGCGAGTTCCATGGCGCGCTTGCGGCCCACGTTCCTGGCGACCGCCACCATCGGCGTGTGGCAGAACCAGCCGCCCTTGCCGCCCGGCGCCGCGAACCCGGCGTCTTCGCTGGCCACCGCCAGGTCGGCGGTCGCCACGAGCTGGCAGCCCGCCGCGGTGGCCAGGCCGTGCACCCGCGCGACCACCGGCTGGGGCACCTGCTGCATCAGCGTCATCAGCTCGGTGCAGGTCGCGAGCAGCGACCGGACCGCCGCCAGGTCAGCGCCCGCGACCTGCGCGAAGTCATGCCCGGCGCTGAACACCGGGCCGTTGCCGGCCAGCACGATGCCCAGCGCGTCGCTTTCCCCGAGGTCACGGAAGGCCGCGATCAGCTCACGCATGTGATCCATGGACAGAGCGTTGCGGCGCTGCGGCCGGTTCATCGTGATGGTGGCGAAGTCACCCGACCGCTCGACCAGGACGTGTTCGAATTCCATGCCTTCCAGCATCGTCCCCTCACGTCGCCGTGTCCAAGGCGGAGTCCAGGGCTCGGTGAAAGGTCCCATAAGACGAATACTATCGTTACTGGTCGACCATAGTCATCGGCGCAGGGTCCCGATCCGGTGCCGCTGTTCCGGGCTTACCGGGGGTCGATGTCCGCGAGCCGTCCGTCCCGGGACAGCCGCAGCCACCGGGTGATCCCGATCGATCGAAGGAACGGGACGTCGTGACTCGCCACCACCATCGCTCCCTGGTAGCAGGACAGGGCCTGCGACAGCTGCCGTACCGAGGCCATGTCCAGGTTGTTCGTCGGCTCGTCGAGCAGCAGTAGCTGCGGCGGGGGCTGGGCGAGCAGCAGCGCGGCGAGCACCGCGCGGAACCGCTCCCCGCCGGACAGCGTCCCGGCGGGCTGGTCCACCCGCGTCCCGCGGAACAGGAACCGCGCCAGCCCCGCCCGCACCTCGTTGACGGAAGCCGCGGGCGCCACCCGGCGCACGTTGTCCACCACGGACATCGACTCGTCCAGCACGTCGAGCCGCTGGGGCAGGTACCCGACGGCGTCGGTGCGGCGCACGTCGAGGCCGTCGAGCTCCCCGGTGATGAAGCGAAGCAGGGTGGTCTTGCCGGCGCCGTTCGGGCCGGTGAGCGCGATCCGCTCCGGCCCGCGCACGACAAGCTCGCCGAGGCCGGCCTCGCCCTCCGTCCGCGCCGGGCCGTCGGTGGCGGCGGCCCAGGGGAGCCATCCGCCGTCCAGGCCCCGCACGCGCAGCACGGTCCGCCCGGCGGGCACCTCGGTCCCCGGCAGCGAGACCCGGATCGCGTCGTCGTCGCGCACCGCCTCTTCCGCCTCCGCCAGCCGCGTCTCCGCGGCGGCGATCCGCTCCAGGTCGACTCCGCGCGACCGGCCCGCCGTCTCCTGGGCCGCGCGCTTGCGCGCGTACGACACGATCCGGGGGATGCCGCCGGACGCCGCCAGCTGCCTGCCCTGGCGGTCGCGCCGCGCCTGCTTGACCTGGTTCGCGACGAGGTCGCGCTTCTCCCGCCGCACGTCGGCGGCCGCCGCGCTGACCGCGCGCAGCGCCGCCGCCTGCTCGGCCGCCACCTGGTCCTCGTACGCCTCGAGGTTGCCCCCGTACATCCGCAGCGAGGGCAGCGCTGTGCTCCCAGACAACTCAGCGATCTGGTCCACCAGCGCCAGCAGCTCCCGGTCGTGGCTGACGATCAGCATCACCCCCGGCCAGGACTCCACCGCCGCGCAGAGCCGGCGGCGCGCGTCCAGGTCGAGGTTGTTCGTCGGCTCGTCCAGCAGGATCACGCCCGGTCGCCGCAGGAACAGCGCGGTCAGCGCGGTCATCACGGCCTCCCCGCCGGACAGCCGGCCCACCTCGTCGCCGAGGCCGACGTGCGACAGGCCCAGCCGCGACAGCCACGCCAGGGCCCGGTCCTCGACATCCCAGTCGTCGCCGACCGCGTCGTACGTCTCCTGGCGGGTGTCGCCCGCCTCGATCGCGGCGATCGCGTCCCGCACCGCGGCGATCCCGAGCAGCGACGCCACCGAGGCGCCGGTGTCGAGCGTCAGGTCCTGCGGCAGGTAGCCGACGTCTCTGGCGTCAACGGTCACGGACCCAGCGGACGGCGCCAGCTCACCGGCGATGAGCCGGAGCAGCGTCGACTTCCCCGACCCGTTCACGCCGATCAGCCCGGTCCGCCCGGGGCCGAAGGAAGTGGTGAGCCCGGACAGCAGCACGCGGCCGTTCGGGAAATGAAAAGACAGATCGGTCAGGACGATAGACATGTGGCAGCTCCAGAAGTGAGGTCTCGGGTTGAATCGACCTCAGAGCTTCAAGCCACGCTCCGTCCGCCGGGGATATGACGCGCTCAATAATATCTCGCGGCCGAGGAATCCGGCCAGCCGATTGATCGCCGGAGCGTCGTCGGGGACCGGCACTTCGGGCGCGAACGGAGTCCACGCGCTGTCCGACGGCGACGGGCGCGTCGCGAGCTGGTCGCGGGCGGCCGCGAGAGCGCGTTCGGCGACGTCGGCCGGGAAATCCGCCGGCTGCCCGGTGGCCCGCGCCAGGTCCCAGCCGTGCCCGAGCTGTTCGATGATCCGCGTTCGGACGAGCGCGATGCCCGGGCCGGTGCCGAACGGCGCGGTGTACGTCCGCTCGAGCACCCCCGGCCGCGCGAACGCGTCGCGCAGCGCGGCCGCCGCGCGCCGGAACGCGCCCACCGGGTCGTCGCCGAGGTGGTCAGCGTCGCGGTCAGGCGGCGGCGTGCCGGTGACCAGCGCGGCGAACAGCAGGTTGCCGGTCACGAGGTGGTTGACCAGGGTCCGCACGTCGAGCCCGGTGCACGGCGTAGGCGCGCCCCACTGGGCTGCGGTGATGCCTGCCACGATAGTCTCGGCGCAGGCAAGGGCGCCGTCTAGGTCGGCAAGCGCGACGTCGCTCATGCCAGCAGTATCTAGCCTCCGGGGGGAAGCAGATGATCAAGACGACGAAGCCGAGCAGCGACGGCATGGTCAGGGTCACGTTCGCGCTCCCGGCGTCCGAGCCCGCGGGCGCCGTGTCGGTGGTCGGCGACTTCAACGACTGGAATCCATCCGCGCACCCGCTCCGGCTGCGCTCCAATCAGACCCGCAGTGTGTCGGTGACGGTGCCGATGGGCAGCACGCTGCGGTTCCGGTACCTCGGTGAGGGCGGCCGCTGGTTTGACGACGAGACGCTGCCGGACTCAAACGGCGGCGACGCCAGCCTCGAGGTCTGACCCGCGTCAGCCTCGTACCTCACGGACCCCGGCTTCTCGAACAGTGCGGGCGTGCTCCCGCATGGTCTCGGTGCCGTCGGCGCCCGGCTGGCGGCCGAACCCGCAGTACATCGCCACGCCGAAGTCGTCGATGTACCGGGACGCGGTGGTGACCCGCCGCCGCAGCCCCGCGGTCCCGTCGATCGGCAGCACGATGCCGAGGAACACCCGCGCGTCGCCCGGCTCGAGGTCGGTCAGCGGGCGGAAGAACGAGCGGTCCTCGCTGCGCAGGTACCGTGGCCCGGCGAGGTGAAGCCAGTCCACGGTGCGCCCCGACTCCGCCACCGCGAAGTTCGCCATGCGCACCAGCAGCCCCATGTCGCGTGCCTCGTACATCGGCCATTCGGGGAACGTCCCGTAGCACAAGTGGTACCCGAGCAGCACCTCGTCGGGGACGAGGCGCGACAGCCGGGTCACCGGCCCGGCGAACCGCTCCCACGCGCCTTCCGGCGTCCACGCGAGCACGCCCTCGAGGTCCTGCGTCTCGTACGCCATGTCCCACTGGAGGGCCAGGTCCCCGGGCGGGATCGCGGCGGTCAGCCGGCGCAGCTCGCGGGCCACGAGGTCCTCGAACGCGCGCTCCGCGATGGGGTAGTCGGCGGTGTAGTCGGCCTTGAACGCGTTCAGCGCGCTGGCCGGGAACGGCAGCCCGACCTGGTACCGCAGCCCGGCCGGGATCACGCCGTCCGAGCGCAGCTTGCTGAACGTGGCGTACGACTCGATCGCGTCGTCGATACGCGGCCAGGAGTCCCAGTGCAGTTCGGTGACGCCCGGCCGGATGCCGAACACGGGCGTCTCGTACGCGTGCCGCGGCAGCCCCGTCGGGGACTCGGTTTCCTGGAGGGTCACCACGCCCTCGTTCGGCCGGACGAGCCGCTCGCGCTCGTAGCTGACCCAGCCGCCCCGCGCCCCGGTCTCGCCGTCGGGCAGCGCGAACACCAGGTCGCCGAAGAACTCCGCCGCCTCGCGCAACGCCGTCTCGGTTGAGTCGGCTGGCAGGCTTCCCACGAGCAGCAGCTCACTGTTGACTCGCCGCGCCATCGCGGTGCCTCCTCATAATTTTTCCGAACGGTCCCGTCGTGACTCTCACGGCTAGGCTTACACCGACCGGTCGCGCGCCCGCAACGAGGCGCAACGAGGACAGGCGCGCCGCCGGCGGGAGGCACGGATGGACTCGTTCGCCGGCAAGCTCGCCGTGGTGACAGGCGGTGGCTCAGGAATCGGGCGCGCGCTGGTCCGCCAGCTCGCCGCCGAGGGCTGCTCGGTCGCGGCCTGCGATTGCGACTCCGGCACGATCGCCGAGACGGCGTCGCTCGCCGACGATGGCGCCGCGTCGGGCGTCCGGGTCACCGGGCATGACTGCGACGTCGCGGACGAAGCGCAGGTGCTGCGGTTCCGCGACGACCTGCTCGCGGCCCATGACACGGATCACGTCGACCTCGTGTTCAGCAACGCGGGCATCGGCGGCGCGGGCAGCTTCGTCAAGGAGCCCCGCGAGGACTGGGAACGGGTCTTCGCCGTCGACTTCTGGGGCGTCTACTACTGCGCCCGCGCGTTCCTGCCGTTGCTCATCAAGAGCAAAGAAGGGGTCCTCGTCAACACGAGCAGCGCCAACGGCTTCTTCGCGACGCTGGGACCGGGGATGCCGCACACCGCCTACAGCACGGCGAAGTTCGCGGTGAAGGGCTTGTCCGAGGCGCTCATCGAGGACCTGCGTACGAACGCGCCGCACGTGCGGGTCGCGGTCGTGATGCCCGGGCACGTGGGCACGAACATCGTCGGCAACTCGCTGCGCGCGTTCGGCCTGGACGTCGAGCGGATGACCGACGCCGAACTGGAGGACGCCAGGACCCGCATGATCGAGCGCGGCATGCCCGTCGGCGACGTGCCGGCCGCGCAATTGCGCTCGATCTTGACCAAGGTCTGCGCCGACTTCCGCGACAAGGCGCCGGTCACCGCCGCCGAGGCGGCCACGGTCATCCTGGACGGGATCAGGGCCGGCGCCTGGCGCATCCTCATCGGCAAGGACGCGGCGCGGCTCGACCGGTTCGTCCGGTCCAACCCGGAGGCCACTTACGACTACGCCGAGCTGGGCAAGAGCTTCCAGGGCGAGGCGTAGCTGACCGGTCGTCAGGACTCGACTTCGCAGGACGCGCCGACGCCGGTGAGCTGCAGCACTCTGCGCACGACCGGCGACGGCGACCTGATGACAGGCTGGACGCCCGCCGGAAGCCACCGGCCGGTGCCGGCGATGAGCCGCGCTGACGCGCAGTCCAGGTAGGCGACCTGATCCGTCACGAAGACCAGCCGGCGCGGCCGGCCCTGACGGATCCGCTCGAGGCGGGCGGACAGGAAGTCCTCGCTGGTCACGTCGAACTCACCGCGGAGCACGACGGTGACCGTCCCGCCGGTCACGGTTTCCTCCCAGGCCGGCGGCGCCGGCGGCGTCATGACTACCAGTAGTGCCTGCGGCCGCCCACAGCGTGGTCTGCCGCCCCGAGGAGGGCCAGGATGAGGCCGACGACGAGCACGATGATGCCGATCGACCAGAGGATCGCGATCCCCGTGACGAAGCCGACGATGAGCAGGATGAGACCGAGAATGATCATCGAATTCTCCTGTCAAGCAGATGAGTTCGGGCTATAGCCGACTGCTGTCAGGAGGCGTCTGCGCGTGGAGACGCGGGGACAAGCACCGACGTGACACGGGCCGCGGGGTTCTCGGCGGCTTCGTTACGACACATCCAGCTTATATCATCCGCGGTTCAGGATTGGCGCACCGCGGCCCGCACAACGTCGGAACAGACCAAGGCGAGCTTGCGGCGCTCGGCCCTGGCCCTAGACCTGAGCTGCTCGTATGCCTCGCGCGCGGAGATGCCCCGCGTGCCCATCAGGACGCCTTTAGCCTGTTCGATCACTTGCCGCGAATTCAGCGCGCCCTGCAGCTGGCCGGCGAGCTCGGACTGCTCTTCGCCCTGGATGATGCTGGCGATCAGCAGGGCCGCGAGGTCCGTGAACGCCAGCAGCGCCAGCTCGTTCGTCGGCGACCACGGGCGGCTGCGCTCCGACAGCACCGCGACGACGCCGACCGCATCCTGGTTGTAGGGCAGCGGGCTGGCGAGCACGGCCCGCACCTCACGCCGCACGGCAGCCTCGCTGAACAGCGGCCACCGGCCCTCCCGCTCCAGGTCGATCGCGCCGACCAGCTCCTTGGTGTCGAACGCCTCGATGCACGGGCCTTCCTGGTGGCGGACCTGAATGTCCTCCAGGTGCGCGAACCTGTCGTCTGAGGCCGCCACGGCGCGCAGGTGCTGCGCCGCGTCGGCGAGCATCAGTCCCGCCCCGTCGACGGCGAACATGGAGTGCGTCGTTTCCACGATCTCCCGGATCGCCTCTTCCACCCGCATCTCCCCGAACCGCAGCCTGCCCAGCTCGACGAGTGCGTGCCGCACGTCCTCCAGAGAAATCTCCATCGCTCCCACCTCGTACCTGAATGGGCCCGCCGGAAACCCGCGCGATGGGGCAGCGTGTGGGGTATGAGTTCTTCTTCGGCCGGCTTGCCCACCCCGGAAGGCCCCGGCTCGGTCTCCGGGGCGCCGCATTTGCCCGATGGCTTCACCGGCACGTTCACCAGCCGGTACGTCGACACCGGCGACCTGCGCCAGCACGTGGTTACCGGAGGTGAGGGCCCGCCGCTGCTGCTCGTGCACGGCTGGCCGCAGTTCTGGTACGCCTGGCGGCTGATCATGCCGGCGCTGGCCCGGGACTTCACGGTCATCGCGCCCGACCAGCGCGGGTGCGGGCTGTCCGGCAAACCCCCGGGCGGGTACGACACCGCCACTCTCGCCAACGACCTGGTGGCACTGATGGACGCGCTCGGCTACCAGCGGTTCGCCGTGGTCGGCCACGACACCGGCATGTGGATCGGCTACGCGCTGGCCGCCGATCACCCCGGCCTGGTCGACCGGCTGGCCGTCGCCGAGGCCGCCGTGCCGGGCGTGTCCCCGTCACCGCCCCTGTTCGGCAGCACGGCGGCCAACGACCGGCTGTGGCACTTCGCCTTCAACCGGCTCGGCGAACTGAACGACCGGCTGGCCGCCGGGCGTGAAGAGATCTACTTCGGGTTCCAGTTCGCCAAGGCCGCGAAGGAACTGCCCGGCTACGCCGTCCGGCACTACATCGACACCCTCTCCGACCCCGCTAACCTGCACGGCAGCTTCGCGGCCTACCGCGCGCTCGATGCCACCATCGCGCAGAATGAGCAGCGCAAGACCCGCACGCTGACCCTGCCCGTGCTGGCCATCGGCGGCGCCGCGGGCGCCGGCGAGGCGGCCGCGAACACGATGAAGGTCGCCGCCGACGACGTGCGGAGCGTCGTCATCCCCGGCAGCGGCCACTACTGCCTCGAGGAAGCCCCCGAGGAGATGGTGGCCGCGCTGACCCCGTTCCTGGCCCCGTACCGGGACAGCCCGCAGTCCTAGTGCTGGTCAGGCGCGGGACTCGGTTTTACCATGGCGGGATGGTGGCGAGTGCACGGCAAGCAAGCAGATTAGTCCGTGTCTACGGGGGTCGTGGGCCTGGTCGGCACCCGCAAGGGGCTCTTTCTGCTGCGGGGCGATGACGGCCGCCACCACTGGCGGGCCGAGGGTCCCTTGCTTGACGGCTGGGCCGTGTACCACGCGACGGTCGACGCGCGTGACGGCACGATCTACGCGGCGGCCAACCACGCGGTCTACGGGCCGACCGTTCAGCGCTCAGCCGATGGCGGGAAGACGTGGCAGCGGTCGCGGCAGCTGAGCGTGCCGGAGTCGTCCGGGCTCACGGTGATCGCCGCGTGGCACATCGAGCCGGGCCTTCCGCAGGAGCCTGAAACGCTGTACCTCGGAGCGGATCCCGGCATCCTTTTCCGCTCTGACGACCACGGTAAGACTTGGGAACCGAACCTCGGCATTCTCAGGCACCCCACGCGTGACCACTGGATTTCCGGTGCTGGCGGGATGTGCTGCGATTCGATCCAGCTCGACCCCCGCGACCCGCAACGCATGTACGTCTGCGTCACCTCGGCGGGCACGCTCCGGACTGACGACGGCGGGCAGACCTGGCTGCCAGTGAACAAGAACGTCGCGGCCGACTACCTCGCCACCCCCTACGGGGAGATCGGGCAGTGCGTCCACAAGCTGCTGATGCACCCGGCGCGGCCGGACCGGCTCTGGCAGCAGAACCACTGCGGGGTCTACCGGTCCGACGACGGCGGCGACTCCTGGGAGCGACTCGACGGGAACGGGCTGCCCAGCGGTTTCGGCTTCCCGATCATGATCGACCCGAAGGACCCGGACACGGCGTTCGTGATCCCGGAGCGGAGCATGGAGTATCACTACAGCCCGAACGCGGAGTTCGCGGTCTACCGCACGCGGGACAGCGGGCAGTCGTGGGAGCGGGTGTCCGACGGCCTGCCGAGCCCGGCCTGGGCGGTCGTGCTCCGCGAGGCGTCGGCTTCCGACGCGGACTCGGTGTACTTCGGGACCCAGAGCGGATCGTTTTTCGCTTTCGCGGACGGCGCGTGGATCGAGGCGGTCCGGCACCTTCCTCCTATCTTGTCC
>Ga0335075_10011601_pt1 | contig 13319 bp, 8 predicted proteins | sample Lox_Sample_24_FD_206723 | JGI IMG/M metagenome (GOLD analysis project Ga0335075, IMG submission 206723) | Soil microbial communities from Loxahatchee National Wildlife Refuge, Florida, United States - Lox_Sample_2.4 | ecosystem: Environmental > Terrestrial > Soil > Wetlands | place: USA: Florida...
TGGCTCCGAGGGCCATCCACTCGGTCATGGCATCGGCCAGCGCGATGACCGAACCGGCGAAGCGGTGCGGGACTACCGCCACGGCGCGATCCTCGCTGGCCGGGGTGTGCCCGGCTTGGCCAAGCAGGCCCATCAGCCGGGTGGCACGGGCCCTGGCTGCCTCGTTGTCACCCCGGATCAGGTCGCGCAGCGCCAGGCGAGCCTCGAAATGCTGGGCAGCCGGCAAACCGAAGCGGGCCATGGCCTCGGCGAACCGAGCGATATTGGCCAGGGCGAGCTCGGCGTCGAAAAGGCGCTGGTGAAGCAGCTGAGCCGAGGAACCATCGGCCAGGGCGCCCGGATCCCCGAGCTGGGCGTCGATCATCAGCGCGGCCTCATTGAGCCTGACGAGCTGGCGGTCCAGGCGGCGTGAGGCCCGCGCGGTATACGCGGCATGCCTGGGGTGGTCGAGCACTTTCAGCGCCAGGGCAGCCGCTTTGCGAGCCCGCGCAGCATAGGAACGCTGGGTGCGCTGCAGGGCCCTGGACTGCCGGGGGTAGAAGAAGGCGAACCGGACGGCGATAGCGACGGCGGTACCGACGCCGATTTCAGCGGCAAGCCAGCCGAGGTCATCCAGCGTGACGGCGGTATGCAGGAAAAATCCGAAGAAATCCCCTAGGAACAGCAACATCGCGAGGATGAACCCGCGCGGGCCGAATCGCCGGCCGTATGTGCCGAGGGCCAGGACGACCGAGAAGGAGATCAGGGCCAGGATCCGGTGGCCGCCGAGCGCGATCCCAAGGCTCAGCGCCGCAATCAGCGGGATCGGCAGGAAGAGCACGCTGACGAGCTGGCCCCGGGCGGTGGTGTCCATGACCCCGAAGCCCGACATCATCCCGACCACGGCGCCGAGCAGCAAGGCGATCACGAGATATTCGTGGTTGGCCACTGCCACCTTGGCTGCCGCTGCGGCGGGAAGCGCGGCGCCGCCCGTGGGTATCTGCAGGGCGTGGGTGAAACGTACGAAGAGGGCCTCGGCTCCGAGGATGGCCGCAACCGTGAGCACGCTCGCCAGGGCCGTGCGGAACCTGTTGAGGCCAGGGTCCGATCCAGCGAAGCGGTCGATCCACCTGCCCAGGATCCGCTCCGGGGGACTGATCGGTGCCACGGCTTCCCGAACCGGCGGCCGGGCGGTGGTGACGGAAATCACATCATGCCGCCGATCCGGGCGTCCCAGCCGAGCGCGGCGGCGGCCGGGCAGGCAGGCAATCTCTCACCGTGCTCAGCTACCTCGGCCGACCGGTTACGCATGATCGCCAAGTCTAGGTACCTCGGCAAGGTGCCTGACCTGCGCGGCGGTGGCCGGCTCAGGGCAGGTGCCGCCGTGGCCGGGCCCGTGCAAGGGGCGAGCTAAGGCGACGGGGCGAGCTAAGGCGACGGGGCGAGCCGGCCTGTTTGGGCGGCGATCAGGTCTGCGTACCAGCCGAATGATGACTTGGGCGTGCGCTGCTGCGTCTCGAAGTCGACGTGAACCAGGCCGAACCGCTGGTGGTACCCCTCGGCCCACTCAAAGTTGTCCATCAGCGTCCAGACCAGGTAGCCACGGACGTCGACGCCGGCCGCAATCGCGTCCGCGACCGCGCGAATGTGACCGTCCAGATAGCTGACCCGCGGCAAATCGTCAATCTGTCCGCGATCGTCGGGCTCGTCGGCGACCGAGCAGCCGTTCTCAGTGATGTAGACCGGCGGGAGCTTGGCGCCGTAGCGTGCTGCCAGACCCGTCAGAATCTCGGTGAGACCGGCCGGGACGACCGGCCAGCCGAACTCCGTGACCGGATAGCCAGTAATCGTCTCGAACTGGAATGGCAGCGCGGACTCTGCGGGCGCGGACTCTGCCGGCGTGGCCTGCAGAGGCGCCGAGATCTGGGTCGGGTTGTAGTAATTGACGCCGAGCGCGTCGACAGGCGCGGAGATGATGGCTAGGTCACCGTCGCGCACGCAGTCCGGCCCGTCCGGGCCGACTCCGAAAGCGGACAGGCCTGCCGGGTAGCTGCCGAGCAGGACCGGGTCGGTGAACGTCCGGTTATGCAACGTGTCGTATGCGGCAGCGGCCGCCAGGTCCGCAGCATTGTCCGAGGCCGCCCACACGGGCGTGTAGTTGTTGGTGATCGCGACCTCGCGGACTCCTGAGGCCCGGAGCGCCGCGTTAGCCAGGCCGTGCCCGAGAAGCTGATGATGCGCGGTGGTCAGCGAACCCAGCAGCAGTGACTTGCCCGGAGCGTGAACGCCCAGCGCGTACCCGAAGGCAGTGACGATGAATGGCTCGTTCAGCGTGATCCAGGCCGGGATGCGGTCGGCTAGCCGCTCGGCGGCGATGGCGGCGTAGTCAGCGAACCTGTAGGCGGTGTCGCGTGCCATCCAGCCGCCTGCGTCCTCCAGTGACTGCGGCAGGTCCCAGTGGTAGAGCGTCGGCATCGGCTTAATGCCCCCGGCCAGCAGCGCGTCGGTCAGCCGGTCGTAGAAGTCAAGTCCTGGCCGGTTAGCGGCGCCAGAGCCGGCCGGCTGGATTCGCGGCCACGCGAGGGAGAACCGGTACGTCCCGATGCCTAGCCTGGCCATCAGCGCGACGTCCTCTGGCCACCGGTGGTAATGATCGGCGGCGATGTCGCCGGTCTGCCCGTCGCGGATCGCGCCAGGCTGCCGGCAGAACGTGTCCCAGATCGAATCACCGCGGCCGTCCTCGCTGACCGCACCTTCGATCTGGTAGGCGGCAGTCGCGACGCCCCAGGTAAAGCCAGGGGGAAATGCCGGAATCGGATCGCTCACGCCCCGATCGTAGCCCTGCCTTCCGTGCAGCGTCCTGGTGGCGACTAGGTGCCGGTCGGGCCAAGCCGGCGCTAATCACGCCCGGCGGGGGTAACGTGACGAGCGTGAAGAAGATTATCGAGTTGCTGATCTGCTTCCTGCACCCGGTCGCGGTCGTGCTGATCTGGATCGACTTGCTGAGCCGGAGGGACATCGGCACAGGCGCGAAGCTTGCCTGGGGGATCTTCGTGATCGTCCCGCTGGTGCCGTTCCTGTATGTGCTGACCGGCGGCGATCTCTGGTAACGCGACCAGCGTTAATGGGCAACCCGGGTTGGCAAGCGGCTAGTCGTTGCTGGCCATCACGATCGCCTCGTCGACCTCACCCTGCCGGGCGGCCAGCTCGGCCGCGTACTTCTCCCGGTCGATCTTCTCGGCGAGCTCCTCATCCGCGCGCATCAGCGCGTCGAGGTCGGAATCCGCGGCATCGATGACGCCGAGGTCGACGTAGGCGTGCTGCACCTTGGGTCCCCACAGCCCGATGTCCTTGACGCACGGCACTATCCGGGAGAACAGCAGCGTGCGGAAGGCCTGCTGCACCGGCGATTGATCGGTGAAGGCGACGCACTCCTCGACATCGAAGCCCATCCGCTCCCACACCTCGCGCCCGGTGAATCTGTTGCGCATCAGGTAGCAGCCCTCGACGATGAACTCCTCCCGGTCCGCCCGCTCGGCCGAGGTCAGCTCGGAGTAGTAATCGCGCAGCGCCAGCCTGCCGAACGCGACGTGCCGCGCCTCGTCCTGCATGACATACGCCAGCAGCTGGGTTACCAGAGCGTTGTTGGACAGGTCCCGGTGGACGCCGAACGCGGCAAGCGCCAATCCCTCGATCAGCACCTGCATACCGAGGTAGGGCATGTCCCAGCGGGAGTCTGACAGCGCGTCCGACAGCAACTGTGCCAGGTCCGGGTTGACCGGATAGTAGAGCCCGATCTTCTCCCGCATGAACCGGGAGTACAGCTCGACGTGCCGCGCCTCGTCCATCGCCTGGGTGGCCGCATAGAACTTCGAGTCCATGTCCGGCACTGACTCCACGATGCGGGCCGCAACTGTCAGCGCGCCCTGCTCACCATGCAGGAACTGACTGAACAGCCATGCCGACAGGTGATGATCTAGTTCGTCTCGTTCCTTCTGGTTCAGTAGGTTCCACTGGCGGGAGCCGTAGATCGGATTCAGGTCCTCGGTCTGCTCCATGACATTGCACGGATTGACGGGTATCGACCAGTCGATTCTCTTCGCCGCGTCCCACTGCTTGTCCTTGCCGCGCTGGTAGAGGTCGAGCAGCCGGCTGCGGCCCTCGTCGTACTCCCAGCTGAACCGGGCTGATCCGGCGGCCGGAATATCCCACGTGCCCGGCTCTACCGGAGTGGTGTAGTGCTCGTACGTGCTCACGGCGCCTCCCGGAGTTAACGGCAGTAACTCCGACATTACTCGCCAGTACGGGTTTGCTCTAGTGCCAGCCGCGCCGAACGTGGTAGGCACCGAGCATGGACTTCGACATGCCCGCGGACCTGGCCGAGTACCTGGCCGAGCTGGACGACTTCATCGAAGCGGAGATCCTGCCGCTGGAGCGCCAGGACGACAATGCCCGCTTTTTCGACCACCGGCGGGAGGACGCCCGGACCGACTGGGATCGCGGCGGGCTGCCGAGCCGGGAGTGGGAAGCCTTGCTGGCCGAGGCCAAGCGCCGCGCCGATGCGGCCGGGCATTACCGGTATGCGGTCCCGGCCGAACATGGCGGTCGCGACGGTACCAACCTCGGAATGGCTGTCATCCGCGAGCACCTCGCCGCGAAGGGCCTCGGGCTGCACTGCGACCTGCAGAACGAGCACATGATCGTGGGCAACAATGTGGGCCTGCTGCTGATGCTCGAGTACGGCAGCCCGGAGCAACAGGCCGAGTGGGTGGACAAGCTGGCCGCCGGCCGCGCGGGGTTCGCGTTCGGCATCACCGAGCCAGCGCACGGGTCCGACGCCACGTTCATGGAGACCACCGCGGTGCGCGACGGCGACGACTGGGTCATCGCCGGCGAGAAGACCTGGAACACCGGCGTGCACGTCGCGTCACACGACCTGATCTTCGCCCGCACCAGCGGCAAGCCCGGCGACGCCGACGGCATCACCGCCTTCCTGACCCCGGTCCAGGCGCCCGGCTTCAGTGTCGACGAGTACCTGTGGACGTTCAACATGCCGACCGATCACGCCCACATCACCCTGACGGACGTGCGGGTACCGGCCAGCGCGGTCTTCGGCGGTGAAGGCCGGGGCTTGCAAGTCGTGCAGCACTTCTTCAACGAGAACCGGATCAGGCAAGCCGCATCCAGCCTCGGTGCGGCGCAGTACTGCATCAACTCCTCGGTCGCCTACGCGCTGGAGCGCAAGCCGTTCGGCAAGTCACTGGCCAGCAACCAGGCCGTCCAGTTCCCGCTGGTCGAACTGCAGACGCAATGCGAGATGCTGCGCGCGCTGATCCATAAGACGGCCTGGCTGATGGACCGCGACGGGCCGTTCTCCGCCTCCGACAAGGTCTCGATGTGCAACTACTGGGCGAACCGGCTGTGCTGCGAGGCGGCCGACCGTGCCATGCAGGTGCACGGCGGGCTCGGTTACTCGCGGCACAAACCGTTCGAGCACATCTACCGGCACCACCGCAGGTACCGGATCACCGAAGGCGCTGAGGAGATCCAGATGCGCCGGGTGGCCGGCTACATGTTCGGCTTCATGCGCCAGCGCGCACCGAAGGGGGTGGCCGAGACCTGATGAGAGGTCTTCCGGACGGGAACGAGCTAGCCGCTGCACTCCGGCATTGCCTTGGGCCAGTCACGATCGAGGAACTGACCAGGCTGTCCGGCGGCGCCTCGAAGGAAACCTGGTCGTTCGATGCAGTGGCTGAGGACGGCACGCGCACGGGCCTGATCCTGCGCCGTGATCCGCCGGGCAGGCCCGGTGGGCCCGGCGCCGTCGACCGGGAGGCGGCGGCCATTAGCCTGGCGCACGACGCCGGCCTGCCGGTGCCCGAGCTGCTTTTTTGCTCTAACGGCCCGGCACCCCAGGAAGACCGTCCGCCGGGGCCAATCGTGCACGAGGGAAGACCGTGCGCCGGGGAAGGAAGGCCGGTTCTTGGCACCGCGGGCATGGTCATGCGACGCGTCGAGGGTGAGACTATTGCCCGCCGGATCCTCCGCGACCCGCAGTACGCGACCACGCGGCGAGTACTGGTCGGCCAGCTCGGCGAGTTCGCGGCGCGGTTGCATGCGCTGCCAGTACCGGCCTTCGTGCCGGAGCCAGATCCGCTGACCGCACTCAGAGACCAGCTCGACTCCTTCGGTCACCCGAGCGCGGTGTTCGAGCTGGCGCTAGCCGAGCTTGAGCGTGACCGGCCGCCGTCGCGTGAGCCGGTGCTGCTGCACGGCGACTTCCGGCTCGGCAACGTGATCGTCGGGCCGGAGGGCCTGCGGGCGGTGCTGGACTGGGAGCTCACGCACGCCGGCACCCCGGCTGAGGATCTCGGCTGGCTGTGCGTGAAGGCCTGGCGATTCGGCGTCGACGCCCCGGTCGCAGGGCTGGGCAGCCGGGAGGAACTGCTGACTGCCTACCAGGCCGCGGGCGGCGCCCGGGTCTCACTGGCCGAGCTGCGCTGGTGGGAGATCCTGGGCACGCTGCGCTGGGGCGTGATCTGCCTGACCCAGGCGGATGCGCACCTGTCCGGCGCGCATCGCTCCGTCGAACTGGCCGCGATCGGCCGCCGGGTCTGCGAACAGGAGTGGGACCTGCTCCTCTTGCTTCGCCCGGACGAGGCAGCGGCCGCGGCGCAGCGGCGGCCGCGGCTGTCCGGCTCGGCGACCGGAGAGCCTGCGCCGCACGGGCGGCCGACGGCAAGCGAGTTGCTCGCAGCCGTCAGGGAGTACCTGCTCACCAGCGTGCTCCCGGCCACGTCCGGCCAGCTCGCGTTCCACGCCAGAGTTGCGGCCAATTCACTCGCCGTCGTCGCTCGCGAGCTGGAACTCGGCCCGTTCCCGGCCGGCGCTGGGCTGGCCGACACGGTGGCAGCCCGGCTCGCCGTCGCCAACCCGAAGTACTTCGAGACTGCCCCCCTGACTAGTCCAGCACCGTCGTAGCCGGCCTGGCTATTCGTGCATGGGCTGCTCGTGGTCGGCATGGCCGGCCGGTTCGAGCTGGAACGTCGAGTGGTCCACGTCGAAGTGGCCGCGCAGGCATTCCTGCAGCTTGTCCAGCATGATCGCGCTCTGGCCGCGCTCGATGATGGTCGGATCTACTACCACATGCGCCGAGAAGACCGGCAGGCCGGAGGTAATCGTCCAGACGTGCAACTCGTGCACCTCACGGATACCGGCAACCTCGCCGAGGTGCTGGCGGATCTCAGCCAGGTCGATACCTTCCGGGCTGGCCTCGAGCAGGACGTCGACGGCTTCCCGGAGCAGCCGCCAGGTGCGCGGCAGGATCAGCGTGCCGACGGCCAGCGAGGCGATCGGGTCGGCTAGCAGGTAGCCGGTCGCGCTGATGACTATCCCGGTCACGATGACCGCCGCGGCTCCCAGCGTGTCGGCGGCGACTTCCAGGAACGCGCTGCGGACGTTCAGGCTCGCGGCCTGCCCGTGCCGCAGCACGAGCAGCGAGCAGGCGTTGGCCGCCAGCGCGCCCAGGCCGAAGCCGATCAGCAGCCCGGAACTGACCGTCGGCGGCGCGGTCAGCCGCCGGATGGCCTCGGTGAAGATCACTGCGGTCATGCCCAGCAGCAGCAGTGAGTTCGCCATCGCTGCGAGTATCTCCGCCCTGGCGAAGCCGAAGGTTCGCCGGCCGGCCGCGGGGCGGGCCGCGAACCAGGCGGCCAGCAGCGACAAGCCGATGCCGCCGGCGTCGGCGGCCATGTGCGCGGCGTCGGCGAACAGCACGAGGGCGCCGGTGAAAATCGCTCCGATTACCTCGGCCACCGCGATGCCGATGCTGATCAGCAATACGACGGTGAGAGCGCGACGGTAACTGCCGGTCACCGTCTGCCGGGCATGCTGGTGGGCGTGGCTGTGCTGGCGCGTGCCTTGGCGCTGGCCGCGCTGCTCGCTGCAGCCGGGCTGGTCCGGCGCACGAGGCTCGCTGTCGCCGTGCGCGATGGCTTCGTCGCTCTCCGGCACGGCGCCAGGGCCCGGTGCCTGGCGGTCCCTGCTGTGATCTGCGGGCTGATCGCGGCCGGGTGGCGGCGCGCCGGTCATCGGCCCGGTTCGCCCCGCCGGTCCGGGCCGCCACCGGAGTCGGCGCCGGGCTCGGTGCCAGCTGCGCCTGGCTCGCCATAGGCAAGGAGCTCATAGGCGGGGTTGATCATGACGGGCTTGCCGTCCCTGATTCCGACCTGGCCGCGCAGGCGCACCTTCGAGCCCGGCCGAAGTCCCGGAATGTTCGACCGGCCGTAGAACAGCGCCGTGAGTTGTCCGGTCGAATCCTCTACGTCGCAGGCCAGCACGGTGTTGTGCTCGACCGGGCGGATCTCGACCGTATGCACCCGGCCCTCGGCTAGTGCCCTGCCTGGCCGGGTCAGCGAGCCGATCGGCGTCACCCCCGGCCGCGGAGCCGGGTGTTCGTAGCTGCCGCCGCTGGTCGGAGCTGTCAGGCCTGCATCGATCGGCTGCTGTGCCCCGGTTTCTGCCTGGCCCTCGGCCGGCTTGCCGCCCGCGGACACCGCGGGCTGGCTGGCCGGCTCGGGGGCCGCCCCGGGCGCGCCCGCGGCCTGCGGTACGGCGCCAGCGCCGGCTCCCGGCTTTGCCTGGCCCCGGCGGGTCATGCTCTCCACCCTGCTGCGCACGTCGAAGGGCACGATCGTGGCGGCAGCGTGCGGGATCCGGCTGATCACCGCTGCCATCTTGTCTGCGGTCCGGTCGTGCAGCAGGCGGCCGACGATGGGGGCGTAGCTGCGGCGCGGCAAGATCGCGGTTACGCCAACGCCGGGCAGTACCGCTTCAGCGCTCACCAGGTCTGCCGCCGCTTTGGCGAGACGGCGGTCCGGGCAGTCGACGAAGTCCAGCGGGATGGCCGGGTTCGCCCGCATCCAGTCTTGCCGCAGCTTGTCTGCCTGGACATTGTCGATGACGAAATGCACGGCGCGCAGCGAGGTAGGCCGCAGGCTGCGCGCGTACCGAAGGCCGGCGATGGTGGCGAGGTCGAAGTCGTCGACGAAGACGAAAACGCTACGGCGGGAGTAGGTGGGCGGCTCCGGCGGCTTACCCCGGCTGCCGATGCCTTCCAGGACGGTTGCTTCCATCCGGTATTGCCGATTGAGGAAGATGAGGGCTGGCACGCCGCCGATGAACAGCAACACGACCAGCCAGGCGCCTTCCCCGAACTTCACGATTACAAAGATCAGAACCACGATCAGCGAGGTGACCCCGGCCGAGAAGTTAATGACGAGCTTGTAGCGCCAGCCACGTTCGCGCATGCGGTGGTGGAACTTGGCCATGCCGAATCCGGCCATCGTGAAGGCGGTGAAGACGCCAAGTGCGTAGAACGGCACGAGCGAGTTGACGTTCGACCCGACCACCGCGAGCAGTGTGATGGACACGATGGCCAGCACGATGATGCCGTTGGAGAACACCAGCCGATGCCCGCGCTTGGTCAGCCAGCGAGGCAGGAACGCGTCCTCTGCCACGAAGTTGGCCAGGAACGGGAAGCCGTTGAAGCTGGTATTGCCGCCGGTGTAGAGGATCAGCGCGGTGGCCGCCTGGACTAGCACCCACATGGCCGTTCCCGCCCAGGAGGGCCCGAACACCACCTTGGCCTCCTGGGACAGCACGGTCGGCACGCCCAGCTGGTAGGGGGTTGCGTGGGTGACGTGCGCCAGCCAGGAGATGCCGGCCACCAGCGTGCCGAGGATCGCGCCCTCGATCATCAGTACCCTGCGGGCGTTAACGCCCTCCGGCGGCTTGAACGCGCTGACCGCGTTCGAGACTGCCTCGATACCGGTGAGTGACGAACCGCCGTTGGCGAACGCCCGGGCCAGCACGAAGATCACCGCGAACGTGATCAGGCCGCTGTGGTTCTCCGGAACGCCCGCTCCCCACGCGCCGGCGTGGACAGGCACGTGCGGGAGCGAGCCGAAGATCTCCCTGCTCAGGCCGACGATGATCATGATGATGACGACGCTGGAGAACAGGTAGGTCGGGACCGCGAATACCTTGCCCGCCTCGCGGATGCCGCGCAGGTTGCCATACAGCATCAGCAGCACCACGAAGATCGAGATCAGCGTGATGATCGTGGCGTTTCTGATCGGGCTGCTTGACGGGAACGCCGAGGCGACCGCCGCAGTGCCGGCCGCGACCTGCACCGCAACAGTCACCACGTAGTCGACCAGCAACGCGACCGCTGCGATCTGAGCTACCCGCGGACCGAAGTTGTCCCTGGCAACCACGTATGAGCCGCCGGCCCTGGTGTAGACCGTGACGACCTCACGGTAGGACAGCACCACCAGCGCCATGACGAACAGCACGACGCCCGTCAGCGGGAGGATCAGCGTGAACGCAGCGGCCGCCAGCCCGCCCCTGAGCAGCTCGATCAGAATCTCCTCGGTGCCGTACGCCGAGGAGGAGATCCCGTCTGGCGACAGCACGCCGAGCGCCAGCCGCTTGGACAACCGCTGCTCGCTGAGCTGCTCGTTGATCAGCGGCTTGCCGAGGAACTGGCGCTTGAGGGTGTAGCCAAGGCCCTCAGCCAGGTCGCCCCGCTGCCTGAGCGAACCGACGGCTCGTCGCATGGCCACGCTGCAGCGTCCTCCCCTTCCGATAGCACCCGACGTGGCCTTCATACCATCGCGGCGGCCTCAGGCGGGAGACCGGGCGTGTCCCGGACTCTGGCCTCAGGCTGCGCGCCAGTAGCAGGGTCGGCGCCCGGTCGCCGCGCCGGCCTGCTTGGCCTGCGGTGCAGCAACCAAGGGTACTGGTCGTCCGCATGCTTGACGTATGCGTCTTCCGACTGGCATCCTCAAGACGCTGTGTAATACGGACACCTTGTTCGGTGAGGCGTCTTCACGGACATAGGCCACTGATCCCACCCGTCGAGAGACGCTCCGGATCAGGACACCTCTCCCCGGAGTAAGGGGTGAGGCCAGGTGGCTGCGCGGGCTTTTGGTGCGCTACGCCGTGAAGTGCCAAAGCTCTAACGAGGGGGTGCCTGGCCGGTCCCGCCCGGCGGTCGCTGTCCTCGTAAGGTGCCCGATTTGGCATGCCCGCCGCAACCGGCGGGTGACTGAGCATGGCGCGGTTGCAGCCGCGGCGGGAAGGAGGCGAGCAATGGACTCCGATAGTCCGGGCCGAAAATGGCCCCTCGCCGCTAATCCTGCCTGCCCCGGGCACGCGCATGTAATCCCGGTCTTCAGCCGCAGCCGGCCAGCCTAAGGCTGCCCGTACCGGGCTGTGCGTGCCCCCCGAACCCGCCGCGGCGACGGCGGTGAAAGGGGTGGTTCGCCATGACCTCAGCAACCTCAGACCTGCCCGGTGCTGTCCGCGACAGTGCTGAAGCTGGCAGTGCCGCACTTGACAGTGCACACGTCGGCGACATTCGCGGCGCGCTGGGCACGATCTCCGTTGACGACCTTGCGGCACGACGTTCGCTGACTGCCAAGCTCAAGACGCTACTGGCGATCGTGGGGCCTGGCCTCATCGTGATGGTCGGCGACAACGACGCGGGCGCGTTCTCCACTTACGGCCAGGCTGGCCAGAACTATGGCACTCACCTGGTCTGGACGTTCGTGCTGTTGATCCCGGTCCTGTACGTGAATCAGGAGATGGTGCTGAGGCTCGGCGCCGTGTCCGGCGTCGGGCACGCCAGGCTCATCCTGGAGCGGTTCGGCAGGTTCTGGGGCGCGTTCAGCGTCATCGACTTGTTCCTGCTTAACGCCCTGACCATCATCACCGAATTTATCGGGATCACGCTGGCGGCTGGCTATCTCGGCGTACCGAAGATCGTCGCCGTGCTGCTGGCCGCGCTGGTGATCGTGGCCTCCGCGATGACCGGTAGCTTCCGCCGGTTCGAGCGGATCGCGATCGCCTTCTGCGCGGGGTCGCTGCTGCTGATCCCGCTGTACGTGCTGTCGCACCCGCCAGCGGGCCAGATCGCCACCGGGTTCGTGCTGCCGAGCATGCCGGGCGGCAGCGGGCAGCTGGGCACGGTCATGCTGCTGGTCATCGGGATCGTCGGCACGACTGTCGCGCCCTGGCAGCTGTTCTTCCAGCAGTCGTACGTCATCGACAAGCGCATCACCCCGCGGTTCATCCCGTACGAGAAGGCTGACCTGGTCATTGGCATCGCCATCGTCATCGTGGGCGGTGCCGCGCTGATGGGTGCTTGCGCGGCGGCGTTCGCCGGAACGCCGGCGGCCGGGCACTACACCGACGCCGCCGGGCTGGCTGCCGGGATCGCCGCTTCCGCGGGGAGGGCCGCTGGCGCTCTGTTCGCGGTGGCCTTGCTGGACGCTGCGATGATCGGCGCGTTCGCGGTGTCGCTGTCCACTGCCTACGCGCTCGGCGACGTACTCGGCCTCAAGCACTCGCTGCACCGGGGGGTGCGGCAGGCCAAGGGCTTCTATGTCATGTACGCGGCACTCATCGCTGGTGCCGCGACGATCGTGCTGATCCCCGGCTCTCCGCTCGGCCTGTTCACCGAGGGAGTGCAGGTGCTGGCAGGCGTCCTGCTGCCAAGCGCCACGGTCTTCCTGCTGATGCTGTGCAACGACAGGGCGGTGCTGGGCCCGTGGGTGAACGGCCGGTTCACCAACGCCTTCACCGCGGCGGTGATTGCACTGCTCGTCATGCTGTCGCTGATCCTGGTGGCATCGGTGACCTTGCCGCATATCAGCTCCCGGCAGATTCTGCTGATCATGATCGGGTTCGGCGGCCTCGCGCTGGTCGCGGTGGCCGCTATCCTGGCCCGCAGCCGGGGCCCGGAAGCCGACGTACAGACCAGGCCAGCTGACCGTGCTGACTCTGACCGTGCTGAGGCTGGGCGGCTCACCCGGCCGGACCGCTTGAGTAAGGACAACTGGCGGATGCCTGCCCTGACCATGCTCGCCCCGGCACCGATGTCCGTTGGCCGACGGCTCTGCCTGGCCGGGATGTGGATCTACCTGGTCATCGCGATGACGGCGGTGGTTTTCCGCATCGCCGAGGCGGCGACGGGCCACTGAGCACCGCTGCCTGGTGTCGCCCCCGGCGGGGTCCGGAGTCGCCGCCTGAGACGGCGCAGGACAGGCCAAGTTAGCGCACAGCCCCGGTCACGAGCCAGCGTGACGTCCGGCTGCGCAGCGTCAGGGTCGCGAACCTGGCCAGCATCCAGGCGGTATACGCGAGCCAAAGCGCGACAAGACCCGCGCCTGCATCGACTACCGCGACGGCCGCCGCGCCGAACACGGCAAGTGTGACTAGTCCAGCCAGCGCCAGGTAGTCCTGGTCGCCCGCGCCGATCAGCACGCCGTCGAGGA
>Ga0335075_10011602_pt1 | contig 13319 bp, 14 predicted proteins | sample Lox_Sample_24_FD_206723 | JGI IMG/M metagenome (GOLD analysis project Ga0335075, IMG submission 206723) | Soil microbial communities from Loxahatchee National Wildlife Refuge, Florida, United States - Lox_Sample_2.4 | ecosystem: Environmental > Terrestrial > Soil > Wetlands | place: USA...
GGCTGCTAGGCCCGCAGGGTCGCGGCTCGTGCGGCTGTTCTCTGCGGGCTACCCGTTGCCTGAGGCAGGCCGGGCAACTTCAGAGTGAGTGCGCTGTCAGACGCCCGCTTCAGGAGACTGCTCATCGGCAACTCGGTCTCCAGCTTCGGCGACAGCGCGTTGTACTTGTCACTCGGCATCTGGGCCAAGGACCTCACGGGCAGTAACGCGGCCGCTGGTGCCATCTTCTTGGCGCAGGGCCTGCCCTGCCTTGCCTCGCCGCTCGCCGGTCAGCTCGCCGACCGGGCCAGAAAGCGGCCCCTGCTCATCGGCGCCAACGCGGCAGCTGGTGTCGCTGTACTAGCGCTTGTGACGGTGCAGTCGCGAGCTGACCTGTGGGTGATGTACGCGGTAGCGGTCTTCTGCGGAGCCGCATCTACCGTCATCGGGCCGGCCGGCTCCGCCCTGCTGACGGACCTGCTGGCGGACAAGGACCTCGTCGGCGCCAACGCCGCGCGCACGACCATCAGCCAGGGACTGCGCATAGCGTCGCCACTGGCCGGTGCAGCCATCTTTGCCAGCCTGGGCGGCGGAGCCCTCGCCGCGGTGGACTCGGCCACGTTCGCAGTGGCGATCGTCGCGTTGATATCGGTCAGCGTGACCGAGACGAAGTCGCCCGCCACCGCCCGAGAGCGAATCCTGAGCCAGCTGCTCGCTGGTGCAGCGCACATCTGGCGCACGCCGTTGCTCGCTCAGATCACGCTGAGCTCCGCCATCGCCATGCTGGTGCTCGGCTTCTACGAATCAGTCACCTTCGCCGTCATCGCCGCGATCGGCCGGCCGGCTTCATTCTTCGGCGTGCTCATGAGCATCCAGGCCGCCGGCTCCATCGTCGGCGGACTGGCCGTCGCGCCGCTGATCAGGCGCGCGGGCGAAGCTCGCACCCTCGGAATTGCGCTGGCCGCGTGGGCAGTCGCGAGCCTTATCTATACGATTCCGGCACTTCCGGCCGCCTGCTCCGCACTCGCGATATGCGGAGCCGCAATACCGCTCAACACGGTCGTGGTCAGCGTCGCTACCCAACGGCACTCGCCGCCGCAACTTCAGGGGCGCACCTTCGCGGCGTCGTTCATGGCTACCGATCTCGCACAGACGTTGTCGATCACGGTCGGCGCAGCCCTCGTGGATACGCTCGGCTACCGGCCACTCCTCATCATCGCGGCAGTTGTCTTGTCCAGTGCAGCCACGCCCCTCATCGGCCCTTCACGGCGTCGCGCAGGCCGGCCAGGCGAGAAGGGCGCATGCGCTGAACGATGAGAAACTCAATGAAATCGGCGGAGGCGTTAGGATCACGCTCATGGAGGCGGCGCGTGCCAGATAGCGATGCTGTCACCCTGATCAAGCTCGTGTTTCAGGCAGCGGACTCGATGTCTAGCGCGACGTCGGACGTGCTCGCCGAGCTGGAGCTGACACAGTCGCAGGCAAGAATTCTGTGGGCGCTCGACCCCAGCAAGCCGCCGGTGCCGATGCGAGAACTGGCCCGCAGACTGCACTTCGATCCCTCCAACATCACCCTGATGACCGACCGGCTAGCCGCGGCCGGGCTCGTCGAACGCCGGCCGCACCCCACCGACAAGCGCCAGCGCGTTCTCGCCCTGACAGACAATGGCCTCAAGGTCTTGGCGCTGCTCATCACCAGGCTGCAGGAACGGGCACCGGTCTTCACCCTGTCGTCGCGGGAACAGGCAGAGCTGGCACGGCTGCTCGCCAAGGCGCAGGCCCGCCACGGTGCGCCAGGGGCGGCCAGCCTTCCGGGTTAGGCGCCTTCCGCGGCAGGTCCCCGCCGGGCCGTCTGGCCGGCCGCGCATGCTCAGGTTCGCAACTCGCCCTCAGTCCTCCTCCTTCCGGAGAGCCTCGTCCTGCCGGGTAGCTGTTCGTCAAAGTCATTGAATTTTTCATTGATCTTCTCAACGATGAGGTATTCTGAACAGCGAGTGACCAGCCCGGTCAGGACTGAAAGAGGACGAGACATGACAGTGACACTCATCACCGGTGCGAACAAGGGCCTCGGGCGGGAGACCGCGCGACGGCTCATCAAAGAGGGACACACCGTGTACATCGGGGCGCGCAGCGCCGAGCGCGCCGAGGCGGCCGCGGCCGAGCTCGGAGCCCAGTTCGTGCAGCTCGACGTGACCGACGACGCGTCTGCTGGAAGCGCTCTGCACGCGATCGGCGAGCGCGAGGGCCGCCTGGACGTCCTCGTCAACAACGCCGGAATCGGGCTTCCGGCGCTTAACGGCCCGGAAGCGCTCCAGGTGTTCGACACCAACGCAGTCGGCATCATCCGCGTAACCCAGGCCGCGCTGCCGCTGCTGCGCAAGTCCGCGAACCCGGTGGTGGTCAACATTTCCAGCGCCCTCGGCTCGTTCTGGGCCGTCACCAACCCCGACCACCCTGCATCCCACGTTCCCGCCATCGTTTACGGCGCGAGCAAGGCCGCCGTCTCGATGCTTACGCTCCAGTACGCGCACGCCGTGCCGGAGGTCAAGTTCAACGCGGTCGACCCCGGCCCCACTGACACCGATCTCACTGCCGGCCGCGGCGGCCGGCCCGTCGAGCAAAGCGCCGAGGTCATCGTGCGCATGGCGACTATCGGCACGGACGGCCCGACCGGCACCTTCCAGGTAGAGGCGGGCGAACTCCGCTGGTAGCACAGGACGTGTCCCCGCCGCCGCCGGCATGGCCGCAGCCCAGTCGGCCGGGACGGAATTGCAGTTGCGTCCGGCTCGCTCCGAATGCTGTCATCTCGGTTGACGTTGATGGCCGGGAGGTGAAGGTATTGAGCGGACATCTGGTGATGGTTGCTGGGCTCTGAGGCCAGGGGACGGCGCCTACGCCAGTGAGGGCGGGATGACACCTACCGCTGGCGGCTGAGGATGCTCGGCTGACAGTGACCGGAGCAACCAAGCAAACCCGGTCGTGGTTCGGATCTGGAGGATGAGAGATGCCGCCAGTGAAGCAGGAAGCGGAAGTAATCGCCGACCCCTGACGAGGGGGAACAGGCGGTGAATCGGTCCATCGCCCGCGCCAAGCCTGGGAGCAGCACGGCCAGCACGGATCTGGCCAGGCTGTGAGAGCCGAACGGAACCCTGCACTCCGATTGAAGATCAGCTCTTCAATCTGGAGGCAGAGCCATCAGCAGGTCCGCCCAGAATCAGGGCTTCATATGCGAAAACTGCGGCGCGCCGGTAGAGCCAGTTACTAACGGCGGCTATCGGAACCACTGCCCTTTGTGCCTGTGGTCAAAGCACGTTGATGTAAAGCCGGGAGACCGCGCATCAGATTGCATGGGCATGATGCGACCCGACAGCATAGATCACCGGTCAGGAAAAGGGCTGGTAATCATTCACCGGTGCATTCGATGCGCTGTCGCCCGTGCTAATCGCCTTGCCCGGGACACGGCTCAAGAGGATGACCTTGCTGCCATTGGCGATTTGCTCAGTTACTGCCACCGTGCTACACTTGGGCGAAATGGCAGCAATTAGCCTGATCGACAGATGCGCAAGGGTTGTCTGGGACTATCTGTGTCTGAGTGCTCCCTTTCAGCCGAGCACTGTCATACTTGGCCTGGGTAGTCACGAGATCAGGGTTGCCGAACGCGCGGCTCGGCTGTATCTGGCGGGCTATGGAGAGCATCTCGTGTTCTCCGGCGGCTACGGCTTGGGTACTAGCGGCAGATTTACAGAGCCGGAAGCGCAAGTCTTCGCGCGGCGAGCGAATGAATTGGGCGTGCCTGCCGGTCAGATTCTCACCGAGGAAGCTGCCGCGAACACTGGGGCCAACATCACCCTCGGGGCGCATCTGCTGGCAGAGCGCGGCGTGCACCCGCAATCAATCCTGCTTGTCACTAAGCCGTACATGGAGCGACGAGCCTGGGCCACGTTCAAGAAACAGTGGCCCTCGCCGCAGCCTCGCGTGGCGGTGACGTCGCCGCAGATCGACTACGACCATTACTTTGTTGGCGCATACTCGAAGTCACAAGAGATCCGGATAATGCTCGGCGATATGGAGCGTATTAGGGAATACCCGAAGCTCGGTTACCAGGTCGAGCAGGAGATCCCGCCGGAAGTCTGGGCTGCCTACGAGCAACTTGTCCGACTCGGCTATGGCGGTCGGGCGATCGTTCCCCCACCGCAAGACTCGTCTCCCGCTCTCGCGGTTTGACCGAGAGCAGCTACCTCGACGGCCCGGCCACGATTCGGCGCGCTACGCGTCGCCGACGCGGTTCGGCGTGGACGTGTCAGTCGCAGCGGAGGCCCAGGCTTGCGCGCTGCGCTGCTTGCGGTCGGCTTGCAACCGGAGCATCACTTGCCGCCGGGCGCTGACCGAGTTGGTGCCGAACCCGGCCAGGATCTCGGCGGTGCCGCCCGCAGCATCCTCGGTCAGGGCCAGCATGATGTGCCCGGTGCCAATCTGGTTGTCGCCGAGCCGGAGCGCCTCGCGAAGTGACAGCTCGATCGCCGTCTTGGCTCGCGGGGTGAACGGGATACGCCCGGACGGTGCCTGCTTGCCCCGGCCGATGAGCTCTTCAACCTGCTGCCGCGCGGCCTCGAGGCTGATTCCCAGCGACTCAAGCGCCGTAGCGGCTACTCCTTCGCGCTCGCGGATGAGGCCGAGCAGGATGTGCTCAGTCCCGATGTAGTTGTGGTTGAGCATCCTGGCCTCGTCCTGAGCCAGGGTCACAGCCCGGTGCGCCTGGTCGGTAAACCTCTCGGACATCTCCTCGCTCCTCACAGAGCGGCCGGCGCAGCACTCGAACTCTGTGCTGTCCGTTCCGCAAGTCAGCCCGCACACCGCGACCTGCACTACTCACAGCGGCCGCGGGAAGGCGGGAAGATTCCACGATCGTGGATAAAAGTCAAGTCAGACGGTCCAGAGTGCTTGCGTGGGTGACATGCGTGCGGCACGGATGGCGGGCAGGAGCCCGGCGAGGGCGCCAATGAGGATGGCGGCGCCGAGGCCACCGGCCCATGCTTCGGGAGGTATGACGATGGCCCAGCCTTTGGCATCAGCGTAGATGGCCGTGGCAGCAACGCCGCAGATGTCCCCGGCGGCGCTGCCGGCCAGGGCGAGCAGGATGGCCTCGGCCAGGAACTGGGTGCGGATCTGACCGCGAGTGGCACCCAGGGCGCGGCGCAGCCCGATTTCCTGGCGCCGTTCCAGCACGGATATGACCATGATGTTGGCTACCCCGATCGCACCGACCAGCAGCGCGATTGCGCCCAGGCCCAGGAACAGAGTGTCGAGCGCGCCGGCCGCGTCGGCCTGAGCGGTGAGGGCGTCCGAGGGCTGGGAGACAGTGACCTCATTCGCGTTTTCCGGGTTGGCCTGCGCCGCGAGCACGTTGTCGACGGCCGTGGTGGCGGCCTGAGTGTTGACGGTGCGGACGTAGATCTCCGAGGGGTGCCCGTCGAAGCCGAGGTACTTCACCGCAGCCGGAAACCCGACCAGGACCGAGGTGTCGATCTGCGGGGCGAGGGCGGCGGGGTTGAGGATGCCCACCAGAGAGAACCACATGCCGCCAACCCAGATCCGCTCCCCTGGCCAGATCCGGTCGATGCCCAGTAGCTGGGCGGCTTCCGCGCCGAGCACGGCGACGGGCTCGCGGGCGGTGGCGGCGTTGAGGTACCAGCCCTGGGCCATCGAGGTGCCGGCCACTGCGGGCAGGCCCACGCTGGAGGCGGCCACGGTCAGCCCGTCGCTGTCGGCCGGCGGGACCAGCGGGCTCCGGTAGACGCTGGCGGAGCTGACTGTGGCGGTGTACTGAACGGCGCGTACGCCCGGCAGCCGGCCGATCATGCCAGGGGCGGCGTCGGGCAACTCGGCCGTCTGGCCGGCGAGATTCGTCCCGTCGCTGACAGTGAGCAGGTTGGTGCCGAGTCGGCTGATCTCCGCCAGCAGCCCGGCCTGGGAGGAACTGGCCAGGCCCAGGACGGCCATGATCGCCGCGGTCCCGATCGCGATGCCCAGTGCCGAAAGCGACGCCCGCAGCTTGCGTGTCCGCAGCCCAACGCTTGCCAGCCCGGCCACATCGCCGGGGCGCAGCCGGGCCGGGACCGGGGCGGCCCAGCCTGACGTGGCCTTCATGATCCTCCTTGCCGCGCCGGCCGGCCTTCGGGCGCGACCGAGGCAGGACCTGTGTCGGTGATGATGCGGCCATCGAGCATCTCGATGTGGCGCCGCATCGAGGTAGCGATCGCGCGGTCGTGGGTGATGACGATGATCGTGGTGCCGGCGGCGTTGAGCTCTTCCAGCAACGCCAGGATCGAGGCGCCAGTGCCGGAGTCCAGGTTGCCAGTTGGCTCATCAGCCAGGACCACTGGCGGGTGGCCGGCGATCGCCCGGGCGATCGCGACTCGCTGCCGTTCCCCGCCCGACAGCTGCGTCGGGCGGGCGCCGGCCCGGTGCCGCAGGCCGACCCGGTCCAGAGCGGCGACGGCGAGCTCGCGACGCGCGGCGCGCGCCACCCCGGCGTACAGCTGCCCGTCGGCCACGTTGTCCAGCACGGTCTGGTGCTCGGCCAGGAAGAACTGCTGAAACACGAAGCCGATCCGGTCCGCCCGCAGCGCGGACACCTCCCGGTCGGTCATCCGCGCGACGTCCAGTCCGGTGATGCGGACTGTCCCGCTGCTAGGCCGGTCCAGGGTGCCCATCAGATGCAGCAGCGTGCTCTTGCCCGACCCAGACGGGCCTAGCACCGCTACCAGCTCCCCGGTCGCCACCGCCAGGCTCACCCGATCCAGCGCACGCACCGGCGGCGACCCCGGGTACTCCTTCGTCACCCGCTCCAGCTCCAGGACGGCGCTCACGTCGCCGGCACCACGACGCGCTCGCCCGGCGTCAGCGCGCCGGTTACCTGAACCAGACTGGTGTTGTCGTCGAAGATCCCGACTTCCACTTTCACGAGCCGTCGGGTGTTGCCCGCCCCCATCACCTCGACCGCGTACCCGCCAGAGGACCGGGCCAGCAGCGCCCCCACCGGCACCGCGAGCACGGCGGCGGGGCTGCTGGCGGTGGTGATGTACACCGTCACCGGCGCCTCGTCGAGGGCCCCGGCCGCAGCCGGGTGGGTCAGCGTGACCGTGACCTGGATCGTCGCGTTACCGGCCATCCCCGACGCCGCTATGCCTACCGACGAGACAGTCCCCGGCGTACTGGCCCCGTCCGGCAGTGTGACCGACACCGGGTCTCCCACAGCAACCTCTGTCTCCTGGGCGGTGCTCAGCGGGATCGTTACCACGTGCTTGTCAGATGTCGCCGCTAGCAACGGGCCGACCGCTGGTCCGCCTAGGCTCCCCAGCACCCTCGTGACCCGGATCGCGCGCGGCTCGAACACCATCGATCCGAGCGGCAGCGATCCCGGCGGGCTGGAAACCCGGAGCGCCGACTCCATCTGCTGCACCCCGTACGCGGTCTCCCCGGAAAAGTAGTCCCAGCCCGCCTCGCTGATATCGGAGCGGCTGACATATCCGAGCGCCACCAGGTCATGATTGAGCTGGGTCACATCCGCCCCGGTCAGTCCCTCATCCAGCGTCCGCCAGGCCGGCACCGTCCCGTACAGCAGAACTACCGGGGTGCCGTTATCCACCCGGTACAACACCTGGCCCTGCCTGATCACCTGCCCCGCGGGCGGCAGCCAGGTCAGCGCGCCGCCGCTCTTCCCGGTCACGGTGTACGACTCCGCGTATCCGAGGGTCGCGGTCACCGGCGTCGTCGACGACAGCTCCTCCCGTACCACTGGCTGCGTCGCCGGCGGCGGCGCCCCCTGCGCGGTCGCGGGCGAACCATCCGACCCGAACGCGCCCGCCGCCCACGCGACTCCCGCCCCCGCCCCGAGCACCACGAGCACCAGCACCACAGCGGCCGCCCGGCGGCGCCGGCCATGTGGTTGCGCCCGGCCTCCGGTCCCGGCCGACACGGCGTCATCCGGCTGCCAAGCCTCCCCGCGCGGGGAAACGAGGCCGCTCATGACGTTGACCGTTGCCTTGACTGCCCAATGGATAGCTTCGCCCCAGGCGGCAGCAGATGCTGGCAGGCCCTCGCGGCGGCCAGGTACTGCGGCGAGTTGACGTTGATGAAGGACACGTTCTTCTGCTGGCCTGGGCTGGGGAAGTTAGGTACGCCGTGGCCGCGCATGCACTGGACGTACTTCAACAGCAGGGGGAGCAACTGATCCTGCCGTTGCTGCTCCTGCTGCTCCAACTGCGCCAGATGTGAGAGAGACGGGGCGCCAGGAAGCAGGTGCTGGCAACCGCCATAAGCCGCTTGTACCTGGCTGCTGTTAATGTCAATCGACGAGCCCCCGGCGCCGGCAAGTGCCCCGTTTGGCGCCAGCGAGTACCCGCCCGACGCGGTGGGGTCGGGGAAGTTCGGCACGCCGTGCTTGCGCATGCACTGTGCGAGGGCGAGCACTTGCGCGCCAGTCGGCGAGTTAGCGGTGGACGCGGCACTGCTGCCGCACGCGGTGGCCAGCGTGGCGATGCCTGTCACTAAAGCCAGGGCTGCCGCGAGCCGCAGGCGCCGGTTACCGCAGGTCTTGTCGTTCATTGTGGCCTCCTCAAAAGCCGGTCGCCTCCGGTTGTACCGAACGTGAGGTGACAGGACGGTGACCGGAAATGTCACCTGGCTGTCACCTGTGACCTGCGATCCTGGGGAGCGGGCGGCTGGCATGCCGTTGGCGCGCAGGAGGTGGCGGGCACGCGATGCGGGTTCTGGTGACTGAGGACGACGAGGTGCTGGCCACGGCCGTGGCGGCCGGGCTGCGCCGGGAGGGGATGGCCGTCGACGTCGCTCTGGACGGCGGAGCGGCGCTCGAGCGCCTGGCGGTCAACCGGTACGACGTTTTGGTGCTGGACCGGGACTTGCCCGGTGTGCACGGCGACGACGTCTGCCGATCCCTTGCCTCGGACAGATCAGAGACCCGGGTACTGATGCTCACCGCGGCCAGGTCGGTCAAGGACCGGGTCGAGGGCCTCGGGCTGGGCGCCGACGACTATCTGCCAAAGCCGTTTGACTTCGCCGAACTGATCGCCAGAATCCGGGCCCTGGGCCGACGCGCCGCCGCCCCGCTGCCCGCCAGCCTCTGCCATGGTGACCTCAGCATGGACCCGGCGCGCCGCGTCGCGATCCGGGCCGGGCGGCGGCTCCCGCTGACCCCCAAGGAACTCGCAGTGCTGGAATGTCTGCTCGCCGCCGACGGACGGCCGGTCGCAGCGGAGGAACTGCTCGAACGGGTATGGGACGAAGCGGCCGACCCGTTCACCAGCACCGTGAAGACCACCATCCGCAGGCTCCGGGCCAAGCTCGGTGACCCGCCGGTGATCCACACCGTCCGGGAAAGCGGCTACCGGATCGGAGACCTCTAGTGCAGACTCCCCGCCCGCGCCGCAGTGCTAAGCGCTGGCTGCGGCTGCCCCGCCCGACCGCCCGGCTCCGTCTTACCGTCCTGTATGGCGCGGCGTTCCTGGCCTGCGGCGCGGCCGTTCTTGCCGTCGTTGCCTACCAGTTCTACGCGCAGCCAAATCAGCAACTGTCGTCCGGCCAGCCGAAAACGTCCGCCTCAGCAGTGCTCCAGGGCAAAGTCCCCGTCGCCGACGTCCGACAGTCAGGTCGCTACGACATAGTCCCCACTCATGTCCCTATCGCTGACGTCCGCCGGGTGGGTGGCTACGACATTTTCCAGCTCTCCACGCCCGTTGCCCCTGCTAAGGGGGCGCCGGCACAACAGCTCAGCAACGCGCAGTTTGCTCAATTGCTTGCCCGGGCGCAGTTTCGGGCCGACTACGACAAGCGGCAGATCCTGATCGTCTGCGCCATCGTCCTGGCGGTCATCGCGGTGGCCGCCGCAGCGATCGGCTGGATGATCGCCGGGCGGGTGCTGCGCCCGCTGAGGACGATTACCGCCGCTGCCCGCCGGATCGCCGCCAGCAGCCTGCATGAACGGCTCGCCCTGCAGGGACCGGACGACGAGCTCAAGGAACTCGGCGACACCCTCGATCACCTATTCGCGCGGCTTGAGGCCTCCTTCGATGCCGAGCGGCGCTTCGCCGCCAATGCCTCCCACGAATTGCGCACACCCCTGACACGGGAACGCGCGCTGCTCCAGGTCACGCTCGCCGACCCAGCCAGCACCACCACCACCTGGCAGGCCGTCGGCCGGGAACTACTGGCCTCCAACACCGAGCAGGAACGCCTGATCGAGGCACTGCTCACCTTGGCCAGCGGCGAAGCCGGCGCCAGCCAGCGCGAGGCCCTCGACCTGGCGGCCATCACCATCGAAGCCCTGGCTGTCCCGCGCCCCGCCACAGGCCGACTCAGCCTGCACGTCAGTACCGACATCCAGCCCGCCACCCTTGACGGCGACTCGCTCCTCATCCAGCAGCTGGTGTCCAACCTGATCGACAACGCCGTCCGGCACAACATCCCAGACGGGTATCTCCAGGTCGCGACAGGCACCAGCGGCGGTCACGCTGTCCTGTCGGTGGTCAACTCAGGGCCGGCCATCCCGCCTGCCGAGGTCGACCGCCTGTTCCAGCCATTCCAGCGGCTCGGGCCGCGCCCGGCCCGCCGTGACGGCGGCCACGGCCTCGGCCTGTCCATCGTGCGCGCCATCGCCGCCGGTCACGGCGCTACCGTCGGGGCACGAGCCCTGCCAGGGGGCGGACTCGCCGTCGACGTGAATTTCGTCGCGCCACTGCTCGGTCCCGGCACTGCTCCTGCCCTGCAGGCAGGGGACGCGCAGAGCCGTAGCGACCGAGTACTGACCTGATGGCGTTCGACGTGTTCAGACTGTCTGCATCAGCCTGAACGGGCCGGCATGTGCTCGGCCAGCGCTGTCCGCCACTGCGGCGCCTCGAAGGGATCGGCGAAGTACTGAGTCTCATGGGCGACGAACTCGCCGGAGAACTCCATGATGCTCACCGAGTATGACGGCTTACCGTCGTAGGTGATCACACACTCGCTCACCCATTCGTCCCCGCCGCCACTGATCCGGAGCACCGTAAAGTGCCGGTCCGCCGGATGGCCACCGCGCTGCTCCGCGATGGTTGTGCGCCCGCGGAACCGTTCCCCTGACTGCGGGTAATCCAAGATCGCGTCGTCCGCGTAAATGGCGTGCTCGGTCGCGCTATCCCCCTGCTCAGAGGCCTTCCAGTGCTCCATGATCCGCGCCCTGGCCCGGGCGTCACCGTCCATCGTCTTGCTCCTCAAAGCCAGCCGCCGGGCTCCCCCGTCAGGGACCGCCACGCTTGCGGAAGCTCTGAAGCTATCCCACCCGGGTTTCAGCAGCCGGACGCCGGCCGCCCTCTAGCAGGTCTCCTCCCGATCCGTGGCGGTTTCGCCGGACCTCAGCCGCGGCGCTACGTGGATACAGCAGGTTCTGTTCCCGGTCGATGGCGGCCATGATGTGGTCGTGCAAGCGATGCCAATCGATCCTCGTGACCAGCAGTGGCAAAGCGATAGCCCGGCCTATCGCGTCTTTTTCTGGCAGTCGCGCGGTTCTGGCGAGTTGTCAGGGTGGGAGTCGGAAGAGTGGCAGCTGACTGAGGCGGATGTCGATGAGGTCCTGGCCTGGGCCGGCTCGCGCGCGGCGGGTCGGACGATGAGCATCTGGGTGGTCCACCAGGACGCCGACGGGATCGGTCTTATCCGGCTGGCGGGCATCGATCCCACGGCGGATCGGGGGGTGTGGCCGAGCTGGGCATCGGCGCGGTCAGGTTGACCAGAGGGTCGGGGCGTTGCGCTGCGGGCTGCCTCTGGGCCGACGCGCGAGCCGCGAAGTACCTGCCGCGATATTGGTTCGCTGCTGAGCCGGGTCTGGCGATGCCGTACGCCGCCTTGGCGGAATGGCCCGGCGGTCCGATCGCTAATCTCTCCCGGCGTGAATTTCGTTCCACTCCCGAGCGCTGCCCGGCGGCGTGCCCTTGACGAACACGATGATCACCATGGCGCCGGCAACAGCTACGGAGGCCAGAACCTGGCCTGCCTGAGCCAGGTACGCGGCAGCGCCGATGGCCACCAGCCCCACCGCGTGGCCCTCGGGCGAGGCGGGAGAGTAGCGGTACCCTCCAGCCGCCGGGCCGAACCATGGTTTGCTTCCCAGCAACGGCTTTGGCCGCTCCGGCAATCGCCTCGACAGGCGTTTCGCGCGGCGCGCGAGCAGGTAAACGAGGCCTCCAAGCACGAGCAGGACGCCGAGCACGATCGCAATCAGCACGACCGAGGCTAAGAGTCCTTGCATGTTTCGAACGTTACACCGCAGCGATGCACTGAGGCCTCCACTGGGCGACGACAAAATAGGCCATCAGGCCGCGCGCCGTGCGGTCCTCCCTCGCCGGCGCATCGCACCGGCAGCCGCCGGAGCAGTTCGGGAGGCGGCCTGGTTGGAGACGCCACGGCAACCGCGCGGGTATACGCTAACTGCGGTGGTTCCGGTCGCCGCTGGGTCCGCGGGCAGAGCTCAAAGCTCACCGGGTATGTGTGAACATGTTGACGGTCGTCTTTCCCGCCCGACGTCGCGGACCCCCGGGCAGTGGGAGGGACCACCGTGTCCGAATCATCGCGTTCACTTCCCGATCAGCCCAGCCTTCGTTTCCTGAAGCTGGAAGCCCGCCGCCGGCTGGCGGCCGGTGAATTCCCCGCCCTGTACGAGGCGCAGCTCGCCATCGCGCGCGAGCATGGCTTTTCGAGCTGGACGGCGCTCAAGCAGGTCGTCGGCGACAGCCAGCCAGACCCGGACGAGGACGTGCTCGATCATCTCGGCTGGGTCGTCTCCCGGCTGGCGGGCGCGGGCCAGCCGGACTGGGCTCCGCCCGCAGAACAAGAACTGGCCGAGCACTTCGAGCAGTCATACCTGGACCGGGTAACGCCCGGACAGCTGATAGAGAACCTGTCGGGCATGGCCCGGAACTGGTCGCTGGGGGACGAGGTCACCGTCATCACCGAGCGTCCGCGGTTCATCCTGGCCCGAGTCGGTGGCGTGCGGATCCAGACGGTGGGAGCCGACGAACCGCCGCACCGGCTGCGCGGGATAATGGCGCACCGGATCGGCGAGTCGGTCACCGATTCCCGGGTCGCCGCGCCGCCCGCCGACGCGGCGGGCGAGGTCCCGCAGGCAGCGGTCGCCGTGGCCGAGGAGGCCTTCGGTAAGCTCGGCCTGCCCGGGCTGGTGCTGGCCGGCGTCGACGACCATGGCAAGCCGTGGGAGCTGGCCCGCGGCTGGGCCCGGCTGGACCCGCAAGAGCCGCTCAGCACGACCCACCGGTTCCCGGTCTACACGATCA
>Ga0335075_10011603_pt1 | contig 13319 bp, 10 predicted proteins | sample Lox_Sample_24_FD_206723 | JGI IMG/M metagenome (GOLD analysis project Ga0335075, IMG submission 206723) | Soil microbial communities from Loxahatchee National Wildlife Refuge, Florida, United States - Lox_Sample_2.4 | ecosystem: Environmental > Terrestrial > Soil > Wetlands | place: USA...
CATCGGCGCGCTGCGCGTGCTGCTCGAACATCGGCTCGAGCTCGATCTGCCATCGCTGCTTGCGCAGGCGGTGCGTGCCCAGCCGCTGGCAAACATCGACGCGCGCCGTGATGCGCTGGTGCGCGAGCTCTATGACTACATGATGGAGCGCCTGCGCGCGCAGTACCTGGAGCAGCGCGAACAGAACGGCATCAGCACCGAGATGTTCGAAGCGGTGCTGGCGTGCCGCCCGGGCTCCGTACTGGATATCGATGCGCGCCTGCGCGCGCTCGTGGCCTTCACCGCACGGCCGGAAGGCGCGAGCCTCGCCGCCGCCAACAAGCGCATCGCGAACATTCTGCGCAAGTCCGCAGCGCCCGGCGCCGCGCCGTCCGCGGCGGGCTGGCTCGATGCGCAGCTGCTGCGCGAGCCTGCCGAGCGTGCACTGGCCGAGGCGCTGCAATCACTGACCGATGCGGTGCAGAGCGCCACGCGCCGGCGCGACTATGCCGGCGCGCTCGATCATCTGGCGGGGCTGCGGCCCACGGTCGATGCGTTCTTCGACCAGGTGCTGGTCAATGACCCAGACACCGCGCTGCGCGCCAATCGTCTTGCGCTGCTGGGCGCCCTGCGTGCACTGTTCAGCGGTATCGCCGATTTCTCCTGCCTGCCCGGCTGAGCGTGCGCCAGACCCTCGGTTCCATCGTCTTCACCGTCTTCTTCATGGCATGGACATTCTTCTATGCCATCTTCTTCGTCATCGCCTGTCTGTTTCTGCCGTTTCGTCTGCGCTTCGAGCTCGCGCGCGTCTGGGCACGTGCGATCCTCGCGGTGTTGCGCTGGACCTGCCACCTCGAGCACCGCGTCGAGGGCGCCGAGCGCCTCCCGCCCGGCAATCACATCGTGCTGATGAAACACTCCTCGAGCTGGGAGACCGCTGCCCAGGCTCTGCTGCTGCCGATGCAGGTGTGGGTGCTCAAGCGCGAGCTGACCTGGATCCCCTTTGTCGGCTGGGGCATCCGCCAGCTGCACGCCATCGCGGTGAATCGCAGCGGTGGTCCCGCGGCCGTGCGCGACGTCATCGCGCAGGGCAGGCTCCGGCTGGCCGAAGGTGCCTGGGTCGTCATATTTCCCGAGGGCACGCGCATGCCACCCGGACAGACGCGCAAGTACGGCGCCAGCGGCGCGATGCTCGCCGAAGCCACCGGCCGGCTCATCGTGCCGGTCGCGCACGACTCGGGCTACTACTGGCCGCGCCGCGGCCTGCTTAAGCGTGCAGGCATCATCCGCGTCGTGATCGGCCCTCCGATCTGCGCCGTCGGTCGCAATCCGCGCGACGTGAACGCCGAAGCACAGGCGTGGATCGAGTCAAACTCCGGTCCACCCGACAGCGGCGCACCGCAAAGCCGCTCGAAGTAAGGCCGCGCAGCCCGGCGGTCAAACCCGCTCCTGTTTCGAACCAGCTTCCCGGATCGGCCAGCGCGGATTCAAAGGCCCGGTCCTGCTCGGGAGCAATGCCGCTCATGTCTCGTTTTTCTGCCGCACCGTCACGGATGCCGGAAATCGCCTACAGCGCCTGCGTTGGCACGCGTGCTATCTACGCAGGCACATGGGGGAGCGGCCATGAGCGAATTCCTCACCACAACTGAGCTGAACCAGCTGCGTTCGGCGGCGCAGGCCTATCCGTGGCCCGTTCCAACCCAGGTCATCTCCAACGGCGAGTTCACGCCGGCGCCCCAGAACGTGTGCCAGCGCAAGGTCGAGGGACGCATCAAGCAACTATGCGATGCGCTCTCGGCGCGGCATGGCCTCGACCGGCGGAGCTTTCTGGCCAGTGCCGCAGGCATGGCGACCGCGTTCATCGCCATGAACGAGGTGTACGGCGCGCTCTTCGCGGTCGACCCGGCAGAGGCCTCCGAGCCCGGTGTGGCAGCCACGCGTGCCAAGTCGCTCTCGAGCCAGAGCATCATCGATCTGCATACGCACTTCCTGCGTGATGACTCGGGGCCCGGCCTGTCGTATTTCGCCGAGCTGCGCGAGAAGACGCGCGAGAAGCACGAGAACCCGCAGCTACCCGATCGGCCCGCGACGCTGGCGGATCTGCACCTGGGCACCTACGTGCGCGAGATGTGGTTCGACAGCGATACCAAGATGGTTGCGCTCTCCGGGGCGCCCTCGGATCTTGGCTGGGACTGGCTGCTGCCCAACCAAAGCATCGCCGACACGCGCGACAGCATCAATCAATTCGCCGGTTCGCGCCGCGTGCTGTCGCATTTCATCTTCACGCCTGGACAGCCCGGCTGGCTCGAGCAGATCGATCGCGGCATCGAGCAGCTGCATCCCGATGCCTGGAAGGGCTACACCATCGGCGACAACACTCACAAGGACCTGAGCCGCTATCCCTGGCGTATGGACGACGAGCAGGTTGCCTATCGTGGCTATGAGAAATTCCTCCGCTCCGGCATCCGCAACGTCGCGATCCACAAGGGTCTCTATACACGCAGCGACGAGCAGCGCTATCCGCGGCTGAAGGAATTCGCCAAGGTCGATGATGTGGGCAGGGCCGCGCGCGACTGGCCGCAGCTGAACTTCATCATCTATCACGCCGCCTACCGCTACACCGGCGAGGGTGAGCCGGCCGTTGCGCTGGCAGAATTCGAGCGCACCGGCCGCATGGAATGGGTCAGCGACCTCGCCGAGATTCCGCAGCGCTTCGGCGTCAGCAACGTGTATGCCGATATCGGGGCGAGCTTCGCCGCCTGCTGCGTGAGCGAGCCGCACACTGCGGCGGCCATGCTCGGCATCCTGATCAGGGGCCTGGGGCCGGATCACGTCATCTGGGGAACCGACTCGATCTGGTTCGGCTCACCGCAGTGGCAAATCGAGGCGCTGCGGCGGCTGGAGATCCCCGAGCCGATGCAGCGTCGGCACGGCTTCGCGCCGCTCGGCCTCGCCGACGGCCCGACCAAGACGGCCATTTTCGGCATGAACGCCGCGCGTCTGCAGCAGCTGCCCGTGACCGCGCGCTGGCAGTGTAACGACCTGCTCGAGCAACACCGTCTCGCCTACCGCGCCCAGGGTCACGCGCGCAGCAACCGCGCCTATGGCTATATCCGCGCCGGCCGGCTGGCACGCGCCGGTCAGGACACAGCCCTGGGCGTCTGATACCTTGGGGGCAAACGCCGCCCCGGGGTCAGCGATGAATGCAATTTTCAGAGCGCTGCTGCTCAGTGCAGTCATGGGCTGTGCCTGCGTGACGATGGCCCAGAGTGCCGGAACAAATGCCGCGACGTCGGCCTATACCGCCGACGGCCGGCTGCAGTTTCCGCAGCAGTACCGGCAATGGATCTACCTGACCTCGGGCTTCGACATGAGCTACAGCGCCGGCGCGGCGGGCGCTCACCATCTGTTTGACAACCTGTTCGTCAATCCCGCGGCCTACCGGGCGTTCCAGTCGACGGGAACCTGGCCGGAGGGCACCGTGCTGGTGCTCGAGCTGCGACGCGCGAGCGCCCATGATTCATTGAATCGGCAGGGCGCCTATCAGGCAGCGGATGTCGTGGGCGTCGAGGTCCATTCCAAAGACAGCGCCCGTTTCAAGGGCAGTTGGGGGTTCTTCTCATTCGGCGGCGCCGACGCTCATGGAGCTGCGAAAATGCTGCCGCTCTCCGCCGACTGTTATGCCTGCCACGCGGCGCACGGGGCGGTCGACTCCACGTTCGTGCAGTTCTATCCGACCCTGCTGCCGATCGCGCGCAGCAAAGGCACGCTCTCGGCGTCCTATCGATGAACGTCGGCGGCCGGCACTACCGCACCATCTGGCCCCTCGGTGAGGGCGTGCCCGAAGGCGTCTGCGTCATCGATCAGTCGCGCCTGCCACATGAGTTCGTCACGAGCGAGCTGCGCTCGCTCGAAGACGCCGCGCACGCGATCAGCGCCATGGTCGTGCGTGGCGCACCCCTGATCGGCGCGACTGCAGCCTACGGCGTGGCACTCGCCATGCGCGCAGACCCCTCGGACGCACAGCTCGAGCGCGCCGAGCGCGTGCTGCGGGCGACGCGGCCCACGGCTCACAATCTCGCCTGGGCGCTCGCTCGCATGCATGCGACGCTCTCAGGCCTGCAGACCGCTGAGCGCGCCGGGGCGGCGTTTCGCGAGGCAGCGCGGCTGTGCGATGCCGACGTCGCGCAGTGTCGCGCCATCGGCGCGCATGGCCTGGCGCTCATCCGCGATGCGCACCACGCTCACGGCAACGCGCGTCCGGTGCAGATCCTCACGCACTGCAACGCCGGCTGGCTCGCATGTGTGGACTGGGGTACGGCGCTGGCGCCGGTGTATCTGGCGCATGACGCCGGCATCCCGCTGCATGTCTGGGTCGATGAAACGCGACCGCGCAACCAGGGCGCGGCGCTCACGGCTTTCGAGCTCGGTGCGCATGGCGTACCACACACCGTCATCGTCGACAATCTCGGCGGTCACCTCATGCAACAGGGGCGCGTGGACCTCGTGATCGTGGGGAGCGACCGTACCACCGCCGGCGGGGATGTCTGTAACAAGGTCGGCACGTATCTGAAGGCGCTGGCCGCGCGCGACAATGGCGTGCCCTTCTATGCCGCGCTGCCATCGAGCACTCTGGACTGGTCGCTCGAGCATGGCGCCGATATCCCGATCGAAGAGCGCTCCGCAGAGGAAGTGACGCATGTGGTGGGACGCACGGCAGCGGGAACGCTGGAAAGCGTGCGCGTCGTCGCCGAGGGCAGCGCAGTGCTCAATCTGGCCTTCGATGTGACGCCGGCGCGGTTGGTCACCGGCCTCATCACCGAGCGCGGCGTGTGCGCCGCCAACGCCGCGGGACTCGAGGCGCTCTACCCCGAGCGGCACAAGCGCCGCGAGAAGTCCGGCTTCGACGCAGCGGCAGCCCCCGCGGCCCCCGTAAGCGCGGCGACGCCAGCCAGTGCAGCCAATGCGCTCAGTGCGCCCGGCGCAGCCAATGCGGTCAGCGCGACCACGAGCCGCTCCGATGCCGCCCTGCGCGAGGCCGTCATCTCGGCTTGCCGCGAGCTGACGCGCCGCGGGCTGTCATACGGGACGTCGGGCAATGTGAGCGTGCGGCGCGATGCGCAGAGCTTTTTCATCAGTCCGACCGGTATGGCCTACGATGAGCTGCGCGCGACGGATATTCCGCTGATGGATACCGAGGGCCATTGGTTCGGGTGCCGCCGTCCCTCGAGCGAATGGCGCTTCCATCGCGATATCCTGCGCGCCCGCCCCGAGGCCGGCGCGATCGTGCATTGTCACTCGCCCGCGGCTACCGCACTCGCCTGCACCGGCCGTGGCATTCCGGCGTTCCATTACATGGTCGCCGTCGCCGGTGGAGCCGATATCCGCTGCGCACCGTACTTCACGTTCGGGACACAGGAGCTGTCCGATGCGGCGGTCGCGGCGCTGGTGGGTCGGCGTGCCTGCCTGCTCGCCAATCATGGGCTCATCGCGCTCGGCGCCGATCTGCCGGGCGCCCTGGCGCTGGCGGGAGAAGTCGAGAACCTCGCCGCGCAGTATCGCGCCGCGCTGGCGCTCGGGGAGGTGCGTCTGCTGGACGATGCGCGGATGCAGGAGGTATTGGAGAGGTTCAGGAGCTACGGGCAGCAGAGCGCACAGGACCCCGACCTGCAATTCGCCGGCGAACCTCTACCCGCCCCGCCGGGCGTGCACGGCTGAGCATGCCCCACTCAGCCCCGCCGACGAGCTACGAGCCTCTCGATGTCGCGGGAGTCTGCACGCTGCTGACCCGGCACCCCGGGCTGCGCGAGCGGCTTGGGGGAGCGAGCGCCGGGTGGCACGTGCGCGAGGTCGGCGATGGCAATCTGAACCTGGTGTTCATCGTCGAGGGCCCCGCCGGCGCGCTGTGCGTGAAGCAGGCCCTGCCTTATGTGCGTGCCGCCGGGCCTTCCTGGCCGATGACACCGCAGCGTGCGTTCTACGAACACGCCTACTACCAGGCGGTCGCGCCCCATGGCGCAGGGCTCGTTCCCGCGATCTACCACTACGATCCGCAGCGTTACTGCATCGTCATGGAATTTCTGTCGCCGCATATCATTCTGCGGCGCGGGCTCATCGCCGGCCATCGCTATCCGCAGATGGCAAGCCATCTGGGCGAGTATGTCGCGCGCGCCAGCTTCTTCACCTCCGATCTCGCCGAGCCCTTCGAGCGCAAGATGCAGCGCATGGCGCTGTTCGCAGGCAACGAGGCGCTGGTGCGCATCTCGGTCGACCTGATCTTCACCGATCCCTACTGCGACAGCCCGCGCAACCGTCATACCTCTCCGCAGCTGGACCTGCTGGCCACCGAGCTGCGCGCCGACGCCGCGCTGAAAGTTGCCGCCGCGCGCTTCGGACAGAAATTTCTCGCCGATGCGCAGGCGCTGCTGCACGGGGATCTGCACTCCGGTTCCGTCATGGTTACCGACACTGACAGTCGGGTCATCGACCCGGAGTTTGCCTTTTACGGACCCATCGGCTTCGACCTCGGCGCATTCATGGGCAACCTGCTGCTGAGCTGGTATTCGCAGCCCGGCCACGCCACGCGTGCGGATGACCGCAGTGCCTACCGCGACTGGATCCTGCAGCAGGCGCGCACCTTCTGGGAGAGCTTTCATCACCGCTTCCTCGCACTGTGGAGCGAGCATGGCGACGGCGATGCCTTTGCACGCCGCATGTTCAGCGGCGCGCACGACCCGGCAGCGCTGCGCGAGGCGCGCGAGCGTTTCATGAGTGATCTGTTCGCCGACATGCTGGGCTTTGCCGCCTGCAAGATGATCCGCCGCATCCTCGGCTTCGCCCACGTCAGCGACTTCGAGTCGATCGTCGAGCCGGCACTGCGGGCCCGATGCGAGGCCGCTGCCCTCTCGATGGCACGGCGGCTGCTGACGCAGCCGCAGCGTTTCCGCTCGATCGACGATGTAATCAATGACGTGAGGGATTGAAACCGGGCAACTGGCCGGTCAGCTCACAACTCGCCAGCGCCAGGCAAGCCAGCCAATGATCGCGGCGGCGTGCGTGCAGAGCATGCTGATCGCATGGTCACGGCTGTAGGTGAATACTGCCCGGGATACTTCCGTGTCCGTTCCGTGCCAGCTCAGAAAGTAGTGGCCCGCGGCGACGTGGCCGTTCAGTGCGTCGCCATGCAAATACTCGGCGCCTATCACGAAGGCGCCGAAATTTACCAGGGCGAGAATGCTGAGTGCCCGAAGCCACCGTGGCAGCTCACGCCACGCCGGAGCGGCGGGCGGTCGTCTCATGTTTTCGTTCAGCCCAGACACGAAATCTAGTCAGTTTGCATGTCTCGCATCGCGAAGTGATGACTCGAAATCTCGAATCGCTCCCTGAGGTAGAAACGATGTGCGCCGAAGCGCTGCACGCCCGAATCCAGGTGCAGCTGGTGGCAGCCGATCCCGCGTGCGTATGCCTTCAGCCAGGCGATCATCGCCGCGCCAGTGCCCCTGGAGCGATGTGTGTCGGCGGTCACCAGATCGTCCACGTACATATACCGTCCCCACGCGAGCTTCAGCCCGGTGACGAAGCCGGCAACGCACAGCACTTCTGTTCCATTCTCGACAAAGGCGACGCGGTAGCCGTGCTGGCGCTGCTGCTCCTGGATCTGCGCGATGAGAGCAGGTGTATCAAACGCGGGACGCAGCTGACGCAGCACCTTGCTGATGCGCTGCAGATCCTCGACTGATTCGGCAAGCCTGATCTTCATGCCCGATGATACCTACTGTCTCAATGACTCTCCTGCTTGACGAGCCAGTCGACGAGCTGGATCAGCTCATTGTTGGATCGGACCGACTGCATATTCACACGGTATTTACCGTTGACGATGATGTCGGGGGTGCCATCGACGGCGTAGGCGCGCACCAGGGCATCTGCGTTGCGGATTTTCGAGTCCACCCAGAAGGAGTTCGCGGTCGCGATGAATTTGGCTGCCGGGATGCCGGCGTGCTTCTGGTAAAACGCCGCGACATCCGCCAGCGACGGGGGTGGATTGCGCGGCTGGTTGGTGCGCAGATTGATCACGGCCAGCTCGCCGGTCTTCCATACGGCATCGAACATTGCCTGATGCATCTGCTGCGCAACGCCCAGCGCCAGCGCGGTGTAGTACGCCCGCTGAAACAGCGGGAAATCCTCGGCAGGACTGAACGAGGCCGGCAGATAGTCCATCTGCGCGTTGGCCGGAAGGCTCGCCTTCAGGGCATCAGCGGTGGGCGCGAAGGCGTTGCAGTAGGGACACCCATAATTGAACACTTCCGTGACTTCGACCTTGCCGGGCGGCAGACCCGTCGGCTGTGCCGGCTGGACGAGCACGTAATTCACTCCCTCGGTCCAGGCAACAGCGTCCGCTGAAACATAGGGGGAAAATCCCAGGAGCAGCAGGCACACAAAGGAGACAACGGCTTTCATGAAATCAACCTCACAGTCGGCAGGTCGCGAGAGTCCACCTGATCGAGGCTAAGCCCAGCGCATGCGTTGGGCAACCCTTGGCCCGCGCTGCGGGGAGATTCATACTCGCGGCAAGCCGCTGGTGGGGGGAGTCTTATGAGCCGCATCTGGATAGCCGCAGCGTTTCTGGCCGTTCTGGCCGCCGCCCCGGCCGGCGCCCGGCAGTCCGCGACACGGACCCGCGACCATTACGTCACGGTCGTTTCCAATGATCCTGCCGTCGCGGGTCAGAAGACCCGCATCTACGTACGCGAGCGCGCCAGCGCGCAGGTGCTCGAGCAAGGGGCCGGGGATAAGGTGGTGCTGTTCGTGCACGGCGCGGGCACCCCCGCTGAAGTCGCCTTCGACGTGCCCTACCAGGACTACAGCTGGATGGGCTACCTGGCCGCAGCCGGCTATGACGTGTTCGCGGTCGATATGCTCGGCTACGGCCGCTCCACCCGACCGCCGCAGATGACTGACAAATGCAATCTGGCCGCCAAGCAACAGCAGCAGTTTGGCGTGCACTGCGCGCAAAGCTATCCGGGCGCGCTGACCAATATCGAGTCGGACTGGCAGGATGTCACGGCGGCGGTGGATTTCATCCGCCGTCTGCGTCACGTGGACAAGGTGAATCTGATCGGCTGGTCTCAGGGCGGCCCGCGCGCAGGAGGGTGGGCGGCTTCGCACCCGGAGCGCGTAGCGCGTCTGGTGTTGCTGGCGCCGGCCTATAGCCGCGCGGCCAAGGCCGAGGCGCCGCCACTGCCGGTTCCGGGGGCCGTCTTCAACACCCAGAGCCATGCGGAGTTTATTGCCAATTGGGACCGCCAGGCCCCCTGCCCCGGCCAATACGATGCGGCCACGGCGGCTGCGATCTGGACGGCCATGCTGCAATCCGATCCGGTGGGCGCCAGCTGGAATCCGGCCGCACGCCGTGCGCCCATCTCCTCCTCGGCATGGGGGTGGACCTCGGCGCGCGTCAATGCGATGACGACACCAACGCTCATGGTCTCCGGTGTAAACGACAAGCAGGTCGATCCGCAGCGTGTACGCGATTTCTATTCGGATCTTGGCAGCCCGCAGAAAGTGTTCATCAGCCTCGCCTGCTCCTCGCACAACGCGATGTGGGAGAAGAATCACCTGACGCTATTCAAGGCCTCTCTCGAGTGGCTCGATCAAGGCACCGTCAATGGTCAGAGCTCGGGGATGATGAGCCTCGGGGAGTGATCGAGGCGCAGGGGCACCAGGGAGCGCGCATGCCGGCGAAGGTCTGCTGGATTAGGGGCCTTCCCGGTGCGCGCGTTCGCAGTCTCGCCTGGCTGAAGCCGGAGAGCCTCAAACGTCGAGGTTCGCCACCGTCAGCGCATTCTTCTCGATGAACTCGCGCCGCGGCTCGACCTGATCGCCCATCAGCATGGTGAAGATCTCATCCGATGCGACCGCATCCTCGATGCGCACCTGCATCAGCCGACGCGTCTGCGGATTGATCGTCGTCTCCCAGAGCTGCTCGGGATTCATCTCGCCCAGTCCCTTGTAGCGCTGAATGGTCTGGCCCTTGCGCGCCTGATCGAACAGCCAGGTCATGGCTTGTTTGAAGGAAGCGATCTCTTCGCGCTCGTTGGCGCGCGTGACAAAGGCGCCCTCGCCGATCAGTCCTGCGAGCGTACGTGCCAGCTCGGCGATGCGCCGATATTCAGCCGACTCGAAAAACTCCTTGTGCAGCAGTTTCTCGCCGGTGAAGCCGTGTTCGGTCTTGCGCACCGCTACGCGCAGGGGCTGTCCATCGACGCCGGGACGCGGAACGAGCTTGTACTGGCCGCGGCCCTCACTGCGTACATTGAGACGCATCTCCAACGCCGTGGTCCAGCCGCGCATGTACTCCAGATTGCTGAAGTCGTCCGGCTTGAGCTCGGGGACGTAGATCAACTCTTCCAGCAGTCGCTGATCGTAGCGCCGCGACCAACGGCGGATGATTGCCTGCACTTCCATGTAACGGCGCGCCAGCATCTCGAGCGCCGAGCCACTCATCGGAGTGGCGGTGCCGTTGACGACCAATGCGGCGTTTTCCAGTGCACTGTTCAGCAGCAGCGCGTTGAGCTCGTTGTCGTCTTTGACGTACAGCTCCTGCTTGCCTCGCTTTACCTTGTAAAGTGGCGGCTGCGCGATGTAGACGAAGCCACGCTCGATCAACATCGGGATCTGGCGATAGAAAAACGTCAGCAGCAACGTGCGGATGTGGGCCCCGTCGACGTCAGCGTCAGTCATCAGGATCACGCGGTGATATCGCAATTTCTCGATATCAAAATCTTCGCGGCCGATACCACAACCCAGCGCGGTGATCAGCGTGCCGACTTCGGCGGAGCCGAGCATCTTGTCAAAGCGCGCGCGCTCGACGTTCAGGATCTTGCCCTTCAGCGGCAGAATCGCCTGCGTGCGCCGGTCGCGGCCCTGCTTGGCCGAGCCGCCGGCCGAGTCGCCCTCGACGATGAAGATCTCGGAGAGCGCCGGGTCCTTTTCCTGACAGTCGGCGAGCTTGCCCGGCAGGCCGGCGATATCCAGCGCGCCCTTGCGGCGGGTCATCTCGCGCGCCTTGCGGGCAGCCTCGCGAGCGCGTGCGGCCTCGACGATCTTCTGCACGATGGCACGTGCTTCCTGCGGCCGCTCGAGCAGGAATTCTCCGAGCTTTTGCCCGACGATGGTCTCGACGACGCCCTTGACCTCCGAGGAGACGAGTTTGTCCTTGGTCTGTGAGGAAAACTTCGGATCCGGCAGCTTCACCGACAGGATGGCGGTCAGCCCCTCGCGGGCATCATCGCCGGTGGTGGCGATCTTTTCCTTCTTCGCCAGTCCCTCGCGCTCGATGTAATCGTTGAGCGTGCGCGTCAGCGCAGCGCGGAAGCCCGACAGGTGCGTGCCGCCGTCCTTCTGCGGAATGTTGTTCGTGTAGCAGTACATCGACTCCTGGTAGGAGTCGTTCCACTGCATCGCGACCTCGACCGTGGTATCGCCCTCCTGGGCGCGAAACCACAGCACCGAATCGTGGATGGGGGTACGCGTGCGGTTCAGATGCTGCACGAAGACACGCAGGCCGCCGTCGTGCTGGAACACATCGGAGCGGTTCTCGCGCTCATCGATGAGCTCGATGCGCACGCCCGAGTTCAGAAACGACAGCTCGCGCAGGCGCTTGGCGAGCAGGTCGTAGTCGAACTGGATATTGGTAAAGATCTCGCTCGAGGGCTTGAAGCGGATGGTGGTGCCGCGCTCGGCCGTAGCCCCGAACGGCATCAGCGGAGCCACCGGCTCGCCCAGGCGATATTCCTGGCGGTAGATCTGCGCATCGCGGCAGACCGTCAGCTGCAGGTACGCGGACAGGGCATTGACGACCGAGACGCCCACGCCGTGCAGGCCGCCGGAGACCTTGTACGAGCTGTCGTCGAACTTCCCGCCCGAATGCAGCACGGTCATGATGACCTCGGCTGCCGAGCGCCCCTCCTCGGGATGGATATCCACAGGGATGCCGCGCCCATTGTCCTGGACGGTGACCGACTCGTCGGCGTGGACGGTGACGATAATCCGGTCGCAGTGACCGGCCAGCGCCTCGTCGATGGAGTTATCTACGACCTCAAAAACCATGTGGTGCAGACCCGTGCCGTCATCGGTATCACCGATGTACATTCCGGGTCTTTTCCGCACCGCATCAAGTCCCTTTAAGACTTTGATTTTACTGGAATCGTAGACGTCCGATGCTGGTATTGCCAGGGGGGTGTCCTCCTGGGTGCATTATAGCTGTTTGACCCTCCCTCGTTCCACGTGGAACACCCGGTCCGCGGGGGGTCCCGCCAGCAGCTGTGGATGCAGCGCCGTGGCGACACACTGCCCCCCCAGCCTCGCCACGAGATGTAACAGCGCCTCGGTATGAGTCGCATCGAGCTCGGCGGCGGGATCGTCCAGCAGCAGCATCGGTACGGCCCCGAGGCGTGTGGTGAGATACCGCATGATGGTGAGCGCCATGACCGCGCCCAGGACCTTCTGCTGCCCCCGTGAGACAATGTCGCGAGCCGGCCGCCCGTCGATTCGCAGCACCACATCACAGCGGTGCGGCCCCTGCCCCGTCACCCCGCGCTCCCGGTCGCGCTCGCGATGGCGCCCCAGCGCCTCGGCCAGCGACTCCTCGCGCGACCAACCTCGCGCCAGGCCGAGCGTGGTAGCCACCGCGCCCATGTCCGCCACCGTGGACTCCCAGACCGGCCGGAGCTCGGCCATGACACGCTCCCGGGCGGCGGTGAGCGCTTCGCCCAGCCGGATCAGCTCCGTTTCCCACGGTACGGGGTCCCAGCCGCTGCGCAGCGCGGCGTTGCGCTGACGCAGGGTTCGCATATACCCCTGCCACTGGGGCATGAAAGCAGGTTCCACGTGGAACACCGCCCAGTCGAGCCAACGGCGCCGCAGCGCTGGCCCCTCTTCGACCAGCCGGTGGATGCCCGGGTCAATGGCCTGGACCGGTAGGAGTCGGGACAGCTCGACCAGGGAATCGACCGCCTGTCCGTCGATGCGCGCGACCACTCCCTCGCCATCACACGACACATCGACTCGCCGCTGGCGCTGCGTGCGCTCGGTTGCATGCGCGCCTGCCTGCACGACGCTCTGAACGTCATACCGCATGCTCGCCGCGTGCGATGCTGCCTCCTGGCCCGAATCGCCGCCAAGCGCCTTGTCGTGAGCTCCGTCGATCGACACGTGATCCGTTCGATCCGTGACGCGCGGCTCCGCCCACTGATCAGCCTCCGGAGCCGTCTCGACTCGCCCCGCCACCCAGCAGCGCGATTGCCCCTGGCGTATCAGCTGCGCCACGTGTCGTGTACGGA
>Ga0335075_10011606_pt1 | contig 13318 bp, 10 predicted proteins | sample Lox_Sample_24_FD_206723 | JGI IMG/M metagenome (GOLD analysis project Ga0335075, IMG submission 206723) | Soil microbial communities from Loxahatchee National Wildlife Refuge, Florida, United States - Lox_Sample_2.4 | ecosystem: Environmental > Terrestrial > Soil > Wetlands | place: USA...
ATGTGCTCCTCCGCCTGCTCCACCGTGTGCGGCCCGCCCATGCCCTCGGTCCAGGACAGCGCGCAGAAGCGCTTCTCTCCCTCCTGCAGCGTGTGGCGTCCGTGCGCGCGGTTGCCCTCCAAGCCCATGCGCACGTCGCTGAAGAGCCTGAAGGCGGTCTCGTCATCGGTGGCGTCCAGCATGCACACGCCCTGCTCGCCGCCGTCCGCAACGCTCCAGCTGGCCGCTTTGGCGCCGTAGTCCAGCATCGGCTCGCACACGATCTCCACCTGCACCTGGCCCTGGATGCACTCGATCACCCGCACCAGCAGATGGTCGGCGTCGTAGTCGGTGGGCGGGCGCGTGTGGCTCGAGCCGTGCTTGTTGTCGTGCCAGGGGCCGATCGTCAGCGCCTCGAGCACGCGCAGCCAGCCCTGCGGGGTCATCCACGTGGTCTCCACGATGTTGGTGCCCGGCACGTAGCGGCGCCCGGCGGGCACGTACACGCCGTACGGGCCCACGCGCCAGCTGCCCGCGCCGCGGTCCAGCATCGCGCCGAAGACCGAGGGCGAGTCGAAGTGCGGCAGGCACATCCACTCGATCGAGCCGTCGGAGGCGACCAGCGCGCAGGTGTGGCAGTCCGACAGGAAGGCGTAGTCGGCGATCGGCGGGAAGGGCGAGTCGACCCTCGGCGCGCTGATCGTGTCCGCCCGCCACGCCCCCGCACCGCCGTCCTGCGCGTCCGCGCCGGAGCTCACCACTCCGTCCGTTCGAAGCGCGGCCGCTCCACCCCGGGCGGCAGCGCCTGCTCTTCCTCGAGCTTGTTCAGGTGCGCCGCCAGCGTGGCCCTCGCCAGCCCCAGCAGCGGCTCGGACACCTCCGGCCAGACCGCGTCGAGCAGCTCCTGGACCGTGCGCTTGCCCTTGGCCAAGGCCGCGATCAGGCTGTGCTCGCGGTCCACGCGGTGCCCCAGGTAGTCCTCGAGCTTGCCGTGCGCGTCCCACACGGGCGGCCCGTGACCCGGGCACAGCACGTTGAAGTCCTCGCGCATGCGCAGCCTCGTCAGCGCCAGCATGTAGCCGCTCATCGCGCCGCGGTAGGGGCTGATGAAGACGCTGCCTTCGCCCAGCACCGCATCGCCGGTGAAGCAGGCGCCGTCGGCTACCAGCGCGAAGTGGTCGACCGAGTGCCCCGGCGTCGACACAGCCTCGAACGGTCCGAAGCGGCAGCCTTCGCCGAGCAGCACGTCGACGGCGCCGCGCCCACCGGCCAGCGGCGCCGGGTGGCGCCTGCGCAGCTCGGCCGCCGCTTCGGCGTGGTCCTGGTGGTCGTGCGTCAGCACGATGCCGCCGAGCCCGCCGCGCGCCTCGATCGCCGTGGACAGCCTGTCCAGGTGCTCCTCCAGCAGCGGGCCGGGGTCCACCACCCAGGCCGGCTCACGCGCCAGCACCCAGCTGTTGGTGCCCGACAGCGTCAGCGGTCCCGGGTTGTTGGCGCGCACGCGCAGGACGTCGTAGTGGAGCAGCAGGTCCGCCTCGCCGCCCGCCTCGGCGGAGTCGCCGTTGGCGCCCGCGCTTGCTTCGGGGTCGTCGCGATGCGACGTGGTCATGGGCGCGACGTTAGCTGACTGCGCGGAAGGGATGACTGGCGCTACTGGACGTTGGCCATCACGTGCTTGACCACGGTGTAGTCCTCGACCCCGTACACGCTGAGATCCTTGCCGTAGCCGGACTGCTTGAAGCCGCCGTGCGGCATCTCCGACACCAGCGGAATGTGGTCGTTGATCCAAACGCAGCCGAAGCGCAGCGCCTTGGACACGCGCAGCGCGCGCCCCACGTCGCGCGTCCACACCGACGAGGCCAGGCCATAGCGGGTGGCGTTGGCCCACGAGATCGCCTGCTGCTCGTCGGCGAAGCGCTGCACGGTGATTACCGGGCCGAAGATCTCGCTCTGGATCATCTCGTCGTCCTGCTCGAGGCCGGCCACCACTGTCGGCTCGACGAAGAAGCCGGCGCGCTCGGGCGCCCTGCCGCCGGTGACGATCTCCGCGCGCTCGGGGCGGCGCTCGAGGAAGCCCGTCACCCGCCGGCGCTGCTTGTCGGAGTTGACCGGGCCGAGCGTCGTCTCCGGCGCCAGCGTGTCGCCGATCACCAGCCCCCGTGCCTGGGCCGCCAGGCCCGAGACCACCTCGTCGTACACCTCGCCCGCGGCGAGCACGCGCGTGGCCGCCGTGCAGTCCTGGCCGGCGTTGTAGTAGCCGGTGCCGGCGATCGTCGCGAGCGCGCCCTCGAGCTCCACGTCGTCGAACACGATCACCGGCGCCTTGCCGCCGAGCTCCAGGTGCACGCGCTTGAGCGTGTCCGCGGCGGCGCGCGCGAAGTGCTTGCCGGTGTCCACCGAGCCGGTCAGCGCCAGCATGTCCACGTCGGGGTGGTTGATCAGCGCCTCGCCGGTGGGACGGCCCGGCCCCATCACCACGTTCAGCACTCCCCTCGGGAGCGCCTGCGCGGCCAGCTCCGCCAGGCGCACGGTGGTGATGGGCGTGGTCTCCGCCGGCTTCAGCACCACCGTGTTGCCGGCCGCCAGCGCCGGGCCGAATTTCCAGATCGCCATCATCAACGGGTAGTTCCACGGCGTCACCTGCCCGATCACGCCCACCGGCTCGCGCCGCGTGAACGAGGTGTAGCCCTCCATGTACTCGCCCGCCGCGCGGCCCTCCAGGCAGCGCGCCGCACCGGCGAAGAAGCGCAGGTTGTCGGCCATCACCGGGATCTCGTCGCTCCTCACCGCCTCCAGCGGCTTGCCGGCGTTGAGCGCCTCCATGCGCGCGATCTCCTCGCCGTGCTCCTCCACCAGCTCGGCGATCGCCAGCAGCGCCTGCGCACGCTGGGCCGGCGTGGTGTTCGACCAGCTCGCGAAGGCGGCGCGCGCGGCGCGCACCGCGCGATCCACGTCCTCGGCGCCGGACACGGGGGCGCGGGCGAGCTCCTCGCCGGTGGCCGGGTTGAGCACCGCTTCGGTCTCGCCGCCGGCCGCCGGCGCGGGCTCTCCGTCGACGAAGTTGCCGAGCGTCTGGATCGGGCCCGCCATTGCCCTGCCAGTGTAGGGAGCGCACCCGCCCCCGGCGGCCGCGCCCGCCACCCGCGCCCGCCGGCGCGCGGCGCTCAGCGGAGCGGCTTGCCCCAGTCGGTTTCGTCGCGCAGCTGGCTCTTGAGGACCTTGCCGCCGGGATTGCGCGGCAGCGGCTGCTCGCGCTGGGCAACGTACTGGGGGACCTTGAAGTCGGCGAGCTGCGAGCGGCAGTGCGCGAGCACGCCCTCGACGTCGAGCCGGGCGCCGGGCGCCGGCACGATCACCGCGCCGACCTTCTCCCCCATCATCTCGTCGGGCACGCCCACGACCGCCGCCTCGCCCACGCCTGGGGCGCCCGCGAGCGCGTTTTCGACCTCGATCGAGTACACGTTCTCGCCGCCGCGGTTGATCATGTCCTTCTTGCGATCGACGATGTGCAAGAGCCCGTCCTCGTCGATGCGGGCGACGTCGCCGGTGCGCAGCCAGCCGTCCGTGAACGCCTCGGCGCTCGCCTGCGGCGCCTTCCAGTAGCCGCGCACCACGTTGGCCCCGCGCACCAGCAGCTCCCCAGCACCGTCCGCATCTGCCCCGTCCGCGTCGATCGCGAGGTCGACCACGGGCATCGCGAAGCCGACCGAGTCGGCGTGCGCGGCAGCCTCCTCGTGGGGCAGGAACGAGGTCAGCGAGGAGGTCTCGGTGAGCCCGAAGCCGTTGCCCACGCGCGCGTGGGGGAACGCCTCCTGGATGCGCCGCACGAGGCTCTCGGCGATCGGCGCGCCGCCGTATGAGACCCAGCGCACCCCGCTCACGTCGAGCTGCGCGAACTGCGGCTGGCGGATCAGCGCGTGGTAGATCGCCGGCACCGACACCAGCTGGTTGACGCCGTGCTCGCCGATCGACTCGAAGAAGCCCTCGAAGTCCAGCGGACCGGAGAGGATCTCGACGCGCCCGCCCAGCTCGAGCACCGGGATCAGCTGGCTGTTGCAGCCGGTGACGTGAAACAGCGGCACCGACACCAGCGTGGAGATGCCCGGGCCCTCGCTGCGCTCGGCGAACAGGCAGCGAAAGGCGTTCTCGCTGTTGGTGAGGAAGTTTGCGTGAGAGGTCATCGCGCCCTTGGGGAAGCCCGTGGTGCCGCTCGTGTAGAAGATCGCCGCGAGATCCTCGCCGGCCAGGTCCTCCACGGCCAGGGGGTCGCCGTCGGGCAGCGCGCGCGCCGGCTCGAAGCTGTAGCTCGCGCCCGAGTCCTCCAGCAGGTAGGCCACCTCGTCCTCGGTCAGGCGCGTGTTGACCGGAACCGCCACGGCGCCGGCCATCTGCACGCCGAAGAACGCGAGCGCCCAGTCGATGCCGTTGGCGAGGCGAATCGCGACGCGATCGCCGCGACCCACGCCCACGTCGCGCAACCCGCCCGCCACGCGCGCCGCGCGCTCGAACAGCTCGCCGTAGCTGCACGACGGCCCGCCGACCTCGACGATCGCCACCGCGCGCGGGTCGCGATCGACGCTCGTGCGCAGCATCTCGACCAGCGACGCCGGCCTGTCTCGATAGCGAGCGACGCCGTTCGCGTCGCGCTCCACGTTCGCGTGACCGAATGGGTTGCGCCCGCGCGGCGCCGGCTGTGGCATTCGAGTTCCCTCCGCTGTGGCCGTCGGCAGCAGCTACTTACACAAGTGTAGGTAGCGAAGTGTAACAACTGCGAACCGCGCCCAAACGCTTACCCATCCGTCGATACGCACCGATGATGCTCACAGGCCCGCCACGCGCGGCCGATCGTAGACGCCCACAGGCCCATGAAGACGCTCACCGACCCGCTGCCAACGGCGCCCCCACCCGAGACCGAGCGGCGAGCCGAGTCCGCCCGGCGCGCCGCGACCGCGCTGCTGCGCGAGCACCCGGACGCGATGATCTTCACCCAGGCGCCCGACGGCCTGGTGGTGCCGGTGCCGGAGTCGCTCGGCATGGACGGCTTCCCGGTGCTCGCGACCGACTGGCGCGCCGGCAGCGACCTGTGCGTGTCGGAGGACCGCATGACGATCGTCAACGCGTGGATGGAGCTCAAGCGCGAGGGCGTGGCCGAAGCGCGAGCGCGGATGCGCACCAATCCCGCGCAGTGGTGGGTGCTGCGCATGCTCGACCTGCGCAACACGCACGGCGTGGTGCTCACCGTGTTGTGGCCGACCGGCGACGGGGACTCCGACGTCAAGCACGCAACGGCCGAGGCGCCGGGCTCGACGACGCCGCGCTTCGGCACCCGCAAGCAGGACGAAGAGGGCAACGTGCTCGAGTGCGACGAGGCCTACCTGCAGATGTTCGGGTACACGGCCGAGGAGGTGGTCGGCCGGCCCACGTTCGAGCGGGTGCACCCGGAGGATCAGGCGCGGCTGATCGAAAGCTGGATCGCGATGATCGCCACCGGTCGCGTGCAGATGTCGCGCGTGCGCATGCTGCGTGGAGACGGAAGCTGGCTGTGGGTGGACGCCACCTACCACAACTACCTCCGCGACGAGCGCGCCGGATACGTGCTCGCGGAGTGCATCGACGTCTCGGCGGAGATGTCCGCGCAGGAGGCCCTGCAGGAGCGCGAGGCGCTTCTGCGCCGCCTGCTCGAGGAGATGCCCGACGGGCTGCTGCAGCTCGACGCCGAGCGCAACGTCGTCTACCACAACGCCCGCCTGCTCGAGATCCTGCACCTGTCGCCCGAGCGCCGTGAGCCCTCGGCCGGCGCCGACGACACGCCCGAGCCGGCGAAGCTCGGGCTCGAGGCGCTGAGCCGGACGCTCACCGCCGAGGCCAGGCAGGCGTTCGACGCGGTGCTGGAGCGAGCGCTCACGGAGGGCGTCGGCGAGGACGTCGAAGGCGAGGCGCTGCTGGCCTTCGAGGAGCGCCGGCACATCCTCATGAAAGTCCGCCCGCTGACGCGCGACAGCGGCGCGATCACAGGCGTGATCGCCTCGGTGCAGGACGTCACCGACAGCGCCCGCGCCCGGCGCGAGCTCGAGCGGCGAGCCACCTTCGACGCGCTCACCGGCGCGCACAACCGCTCCTCGATCATCGCCGCGCTGACGGCCGAGCTCGAAACGTCGGCCGACACCGGCGTGATCTACGTCGACCTCGATCGCTTCAAGTCGGTCAACGACACCTTCGGCCACCCCGCGGGCGACGAGGTGCTCGTGCAGGTCGCCGAGCGCCTGAAAGCGGCGATGCGCTCCAGCGACGAGCTCGGCCGCCTCGGCGGCGACGAGTTCCTGATCCTCCTGCGCGGCGTGCGCGGGCGCGCGGTGGCGATGGAAGCGGCCAAGCGCATCAGCCATGCGCTGCGCGGGACCTGCGCGCTTCCGGCGGGGAGCTTCGAGCTGTGCGCGAGCGTCGGCGTGGCCTGCGTGGGCGAGGGCAGCGTCAGCGCCGAGGAGCTGATCGAGCAGGCCGACGCGGCCATGTACCGCTCCAAGCAGCAGCGCGACGGCATGCCCGTGCTCGCCCGTGGGGGAGGAGCCGCCGCCCGTCGGCGGCTAGCGCCTCCGGCGCGCTCGCCGTAGGCCGCCACTGCACGCGAGACGAGCGCGAGCGTCCGCCGCGCGCTCCCTCCTCAGGAGCCCGCCAGGCGCCGGGCGAACTCGGCCACGGGGCCCGAGACGTCCTGGAGGCGGTGACGCTTCAGACCTTTGCGCGCCGCCCGCAGGATCAGACGATCGACGAGCGCGCCGGGCAGGTGGCGCGTCAACGCCACCGTCAGCTTGCCGGTGCGCGTGGTGATCACGTCGCGGGCCGGCGGGTCCCCGAGCGCAGCTCGCACGAGCGCGTTCACCGCGTCCTCGAGGCGCTCCTCGGGCGAGCTGCCTTCCAGCGTCAGGCCGAAGTCTTCGGAGTCCTTGTGGATCGGTGTGCGGATGTAGCCGGGGTAGACGGTGGTCACCGAGATCGCGTCGCCGTGCTCGAGCCGCAGCGCCTGCGAGTAGGCGACCAGCCCATGCTTGCTCATCGCGTACGCGGCCGCGAACGGCTGCGCCACGAACGCCATGCCGGACGCCACGTTCACGACGCGCCCGCGCTCGAAGCGGAGCGCCGGCAGCGCTGCGCTCGTCACGCGCCACGGGCCGATCATGTTGACGTCGATCACCGCCAGCGCGCGCTCGTCGGGCGGCAGTCCCGCGCTCTGCGGCGTCGCCAGCCCGGCGCAGTTGATGAGCACGTCCAGGCCGCCGCCGAGACGGTGGATCGCCTCCGCCACCGCGCGGTCCACGGCCTGCTGGTCGCGCACGTCGCACGCGATCAGCTCGGGCTCGTCGGCGCGAAGGTCGAGTCCCAGCACGCGCGCGCCGCGGCGGCGCAGCTCGGCCATCGTCGCAGCGCCGATGCCGCTCGCCGCGCCCGTGACGACGATCCGCTCGCCGCTCACGCCGCGACCGGGGTCGGCTTGGGCGCGCCCAGCGCGTATGCGCGCTCGTCGAAGCGCCTCGCCAGCCGGCGAAAGCGCCACGTCCAGTCCGGCCACAGCACGCCGTTGCGCCCGGTCTCGTCGAGGTAGAAGCTCGGGCAACCCGTGTCCCACACAGTGCCCTGCATGCGCGCGTCGAGGCGGCGGTTGTACTCGTCGTAGGCCTCCCGGCGCACTTCGATCGTGCGCGCCCCGCGGCGCTCCATCGTCCCCAGCGCCGTTAGCACGTGCTCGATCTGCGCCTCGATCATGTAGACCATCGAGCTGTGTCCGAGGCCCGTGTTCGGGCCGAGCAGCAGGAACAGGTTGGGGAAGCCCGCCACCGAGGTGCCCAGGTAGGCGCGCGGCGTGCCCTCCCACAGCTCGCGCATCGTGCGCCCCGAGCGTCCGCGCGTGCGCGCCGCCACGGGCGGGTCGGCGACGTGGAAGCCGGTGCCGAAGACGATCGCGTCGACCTCGCGCTCCACCCCGTCGGCGCCCACCACCGAGCGCGCGCGGACCTCCCTCAGCGCGCCTGCGACGAGCTCGACGTTGGGCCGTTGCAGCGCGGGATACCAGCGGTTGGACTGCAGCAGGCGGTTGCAGCCGAGCGCGTAGCGAGGCGTCAGCCTGCTGCGCAACACCGGGTCGGCGACCTGCCTGTGCAAGTGCGAGCGAGCGAGGCGTTCGAGCGGAGCCATCAGGCGCGGTCGCTTGGCGAAGCCGAGCACCAGCAGCTCTTTGCTCGCGTACACGCCGGCTCGCACCAGCTGCTGCGTGGCCGGCACCGCTCGAAACAGCGCACGCTCGCGCTCGCCGAGCGCCCGGCGCGCGTGCGGCACGATCCACGGCGCCGAGCGCTGGAACACGTACAGCCGCCCGACCGTCTCCTGGATCTCGGGCACGTACTGGATCGCCGACGCGCCCGTGCCGATCGACGCGACGCGCTTGCCGGCGAGGTCGTAGCCGTGGTCCCAGCGCGCCGAGTGCATCGCCTTGCCCTGGAAGCGCTCGATGCCGGGAACCTCGGGGAGCTTCGGCTCGTCGAGCGGCCCCATCCCGCTCACGAGCACGCTCGACGTGAACGCCCCAGCGCTCGTGTCGAGCTCCCACTGCTGCTCCCCGTCGTTCCAGGCGGCGGCCTCGACCTCGACCTCCGTGAGGACGTGCGCGCGAACGTGGAACTGCTCGGCGCAGCGGCGCAGGTAGGCGCGGATCTCGGGCTGGGTGGAGTAGGTGTTCGACCAGCCGGGGTTCGGCGCGAACGAGAACGAGTACAGGTGCGAGGGCACGTCGCAGCGGCAGCCCGGGTAGGTGTTGAAGTGCCAGCAGCCGCCCACGTCGGGGGCTCGCTCGAGCACCGCGAAGTCCTCGATGCCGCTCTGCTTGAGCCGGATCGCCATGCCGAGGCCCGAGAACCCGGCGCCGACGATGATGATCCTGAAACGTCTCTGCGGATGGTCCATGCGGCTCCCGTCGCGCAGCCTGCGCGCGCCCAACCTACACAACTGTAACTAACAGGAGCGTAACATACGGCTGGTGCCGCGACCAGCGACGCTCGGCCAACCCCGCATGAGCGCGCCCGCGCGGCGCGAGCAGCTGCTCGACGTGACCGGCGAGCTCGTCGCCGAGCGTGGCTTCGCGGCCGTGTCGATCCAGGCCGTGGCCCGCCGGGCGGGCATCTCGCGCCCGATCGTGTACGAGCACTTCGGAGACCTGCCGGGGCTGCTGGAGGCGCTGGTCGAGCGCGAGACGGCGCGTGCGCTCGTGCAGGTCTCCGAGACCGAGCTCGGCGATCTCAGCGAGGGCGACCCGACGGAGCTGATGCTCGAGAGCCTGCACACCTACCTCGGCGCCGTAGAGCGGCACCCCGCCACGTGGCGGCTGGTGCTGATGCCGCCCGAGGGCGCGCCCGAGCTGCTGCGCAAGAGCATCGCCCGCGGACGCAACGCGGTCCTGGGCAAGCTCACGCTGGCGGTGCGCCCGATCTCACAGGCGGGCGGCAACGCGCCCGACCCGGAGCTCACCGCGAGGATCCTCTCGGCGATCGCCGACGAGTACGCGCGCCTGCTGCTGACCGAGCCACGGCGCTTCGCGCCCGCGCGGCTGCTCGAGCACGCACGCTGGTACCTCGAGAACTTCGCATCGAGCCGCGCCGGCCCGAGCTGACAAGATCAGCGCGCCGCGGGCTCCGCCACGCCGAGCGCCTCGGCCACCGCCGGGTGGGTGATCTCGCCGTGCTGCACGTTCAGGCCCATGCGCAGCCCGGGGCTCGCCTCCAGCGCCTCCTGCACGCCCCGCTCGGCCAGCTCGATCGCATACGGCAGCGTGGCGTTGGTGAGCGCGTAGGTGGAGGTGATCGGCACCGCGCCGGGCATGTTGGTCACGCAGTAGTGGGTGATGCCGTCCACCTCGTAGGTCGGGTCCGAGTGGGTTGTCGGTCGCGAGGTCTCGAAGCAGCCGCCCTGGTCGATCGACACGTCCACCAGCACCGCGTGGCGCTTCATCAACGACAGCTGCCGGCGCGTCACCACGTGCGGCGCGCGCCCGCCGTGGACCAGCACCGCGCCGATCACCAGATCGGCCGCGGGGAGCATCTCCTCGATCGCGAGCGTCGAGGAGTACACCGTGGAGGCGCGACCCGCGAACGCCACTTCCAATTCGCGCAGGCGGTCGATCGAGCGATCGAACACGAACACGTCGGCCTGCATGCCGATCGCGATGAAGGCGGCGTTCATGCCGACCACGCCGCCGCCGATCACCAGCACCGTGGCCGCCGCCACGCCCGGCACGCCGCCGAGCAGGATGCCGCGCCCGCCCAGCGGCTTCTCGAGCATGAAGGCGCCCGCCTGCGTGGCGATCTTGCCGGCCACCTCGCTCATCGGCGCCAGCAGCGGCAGCCGGCCGGCCGCGTCCTCGACCGTCTCGTAAGCGATGCAGGTCGCGCCCGAGGCCATCAGCCCTCGCGCGAGCTCTGGCTCCGCCGCCAGGTGCAGGTAGGTGAACAGCGTCTGCCCCTCGCGCAGCAGCGCCACCTCCTCGGCCTGCGGCTCCTTGACCTTCAACACCAGGTCCGCCTGCGCGAACACCGAGTGGGCGTCCGGGACGATCTGCGCGCCCTGCGCGAGGAACTGCTCGTCGCTCATCGCGCTGCCCGCGCCCGCGCCCGCCTGCACCAGCACCTCGTGCCCGCGCGCCGTCAGCTCCCTGACCCCGGCCGGGGTTATCGCCACGCGGTACTCGTCCGCCTTCACCTCGGTGGGGACGCCGATCCTCATCGCGCCAGCTCCCTTCCCCGCAGCGCCAGCCAGAACTCGATGCGGTCGCGCGCGTTGGAGAAGTCGCGCCCCGTCAGCTGCTCGATGCGCCGGATGCGGTAGCGCAACGTGTGCCGGTGGCAGTACAGCGCCGCCGCCGCCTTCTCCCAGTGGCCGTTGTGCTCGATGAACACGTCCAGCGAGCGCACCAGCTCTTCGCCGTACTCGCCCTCGCCCTGTTCGATCGGATCGAGCACGCTGCGACAGTAGGAGCTCAGCGCGTCGTCGTCCTGCAGCGACAGCAGCAGCTGGAACGCGCCGAGATCCGCGTAGGAGGCCACCTCCGGCGCGCTGCCGTTGCGCAGGCGCACCGCCTCCAGCGCGCAGCGAGCCTCGTGGAAGGCCATCCGCAGCGAGTGCGTGGCGACGGCACGCGAGGCGGACGCCCTCACCTCCACGAAGCGCGCCGCGAGCTCCGCGCGCACCTTGCGCGCCAGCTCGACCGGGGAGCCGGGGCCGGGGTCGACGACCGCGCACAGCAGCCCCGCGCGCACCGCCACCAGCGCCGGCACCCGCTCGCGCGCCAGCGCCGCCTCCACCGGCCCGAGCGCCGCGCCGGGATCGGCCAGCGCGAACGCCAGCACCGCCAGGCGCTCGCCGATGCCGAACGGGCGCAGCCGCGCCTGCAGATCCTCGGGGTACAGGTGGCCGGTCAGCACCTCGGTGAGCACGTCGCCGACCATCGTGCGCTGCAACAGCTCGTAGCGCTCGTCCAGCAGCCGCGCGAAGGCACGCTCGGTGATGGCGATGAACGGCAACTCGTAGGGCACCTCGAACAGCGGGAACTCGAGCGCGCGGGCGGCGTTCAGGAGGGCCGCCGGGATCCGCTTGTGGGCGAAGCCCGTGCCGAAACCGAGTCCCGCGATGTCGTGCGCCGCCAGCCGCTCGACGAACTCCCGCTGCGCCTTTGCGCCGGTCAGCTGCATGCCCGTGCTCAGCAGCAGCTCGCCCCCTTTCAGCCACGGCGTGGGGTCCGCTAGCTCGGTGCTGTGCACCCAGCGCACGTGGCTGTCCGCCGCGCGCTCGCCGCAGGCCAGCTCGAGGTCGAGCTCGCCGATCAGGCTCGCGACAGTGAGCTCCACCGCTCCATCCGCTCGGAGGCCTCGCCCAGCACCACCCGCAGGATCGCCTCGATCTCCTCGAACTGCTGCTGGCCCGCGATCAGTGGCGGCGACAGCTGCACGATCGGGTCGCCGCGATCGTCGGTGCGGCAGATCAGCCCGCGGCTGTACAGCTCGCCCGAGAGGAAGCCGCGCAGCAGCTCCTCCGATTCGGCCGCGTCGAAGGTCTCCTTGCTGTCTTTGTCCTTGACCAGCTCGAGCGCCTGGAAGTAGCCCGCCCCGCGCACGTCGCCGACGATCGGCAGGTCCCTCAGGCCCTCCAGCAGCTCTCGGAACGCGCCCTCGTTCTCGCGCACGTGCTCGTTCAGCTGCTCGCGTTCGATGATCTCGATGTTGGCCAGGCCCACCGCACACGCCACGGGATGGCCGCCGAAGGTGAAGCCGTGGTTGAACACCGACTTGCCGTGCTGGAAGGGCTCGGCGACGTGGTCGCCCGCGATTACCGCTCCCAGCGGCACGTAGGCGGAGCTGATGCCCTTCGCCGTCGTGATCATGTCCGGCAGGTAGTCGTAGCGCTCGCAGCCGAACCAGTGGCCGAGCCGGCCCCAGGCGCAGATCACCTCGTCGGAGATCAGCAGCACGCCGTGGCGGTCGCAGATCTCGCGCACGCGCTGGAAGTAGCCCTCCTGCGGCGTGAAGCAGCCACCGCCGTTCTGAACCGGCTCGAGGATCACCGCGGCCACCGTCTCGGGGCCCTCGAACGCGATCGCCTCCTCGATCGCGTCCGCCGCCCACAGCGCGTCGCGATCCTCCGGCCAGCGGTAGGAGTTGGTGTTGGGCACGTGCACGCCGCCCGGCGTGAGCGGTTCGAACGGCGCCCGCAGCGCCGTCAGGCCGGTGGCCGTGAGCGCCCCCATCGAGGTGCCGTGGTAGGCCAGCTTGCGCGAGATCAGCTTGTGGCGGCGCCCTTCGCCGCGCGCCGCGTGGTAGGCCTTGGCGAGCTTCCACGCCGTCTCCACCGCCTCCGAGCCGCCCGAGGTGAAGAACACGCGGTCGAGGTTGCCCGGGGCCAGCGCCGCGATGCGCGCGGCCAGTTCGATCGAGCGCGGGTGCGCGTAGCTCCAGTTGGTGAAGAAGGCCAGCTCGCGCGCCTGCTCGGCGGCCGCGTCCGCCAGCTCCCGGCGTCCGTGGCCCACGTTCACGCAGTACAGCGCCGACAGACCGTCCAGGTGGCGCTTGCCGTGCTCGTCGTACACGTAGCAGCCTTCCCCGCGCACGATCACCGGCACCTCGTGCTCGGCGTAGGAGCCCATGCGCGTGAAGTGCATCCAAAGGTGGCGCTTCGCCTGCTCCTGCAGGTCAGCTGACATGCCACACCGCCCTCTCCGGTCGCTCACTAGACACTGAGGACAACGCTAACCACTTCGCCACGCCTGCTCAATGAGCTGCGTGGTCAAGAAGTTCAACCTCCA
>Ga0335075_10011607_pt1 | contig 13317 bp, 11 predicted proteins | sample Lox_Sample_24_FD_206723 | JGI IMG/M metagenome (GOLD analysis project Ga0335075, IMG submission 206723) | Soil microbial communities from Loxahatchee National Wildlife Refuge, Florida, United States - Lox_Sample_2.4 | ecosystem: Environmental > Terrestrial > Soil > Wetlands | place: USA...
TACTGGCTGGTAACCCCGACAACATGCGGAACGACCTGCGTTTTCACGTAGATCTTTCGGCGCTAGAGACAAGGTTCCGCATTCTGGCCGTGGATGCCAGACCGCAATCGGCATCGTGGCCCGATCGTGACATAAATCGGATCTATCCGTCACCTTCGACACATGCAAGAAGAACTGGGCAACAACCGCGTTACCTGAGGCCAGTGTGACGACTGTGACAAGCGGGATGGAGGCGGCGGCTTTTGCGCGGGCATGCGGCCACCGGGCCGAAGCCAGCTGCGAGTCAGATGCCTCGGTTGCGGAGAATCTCCTCGATGTCCTTCATGTCGTCATCAGCAGGCGCGGCCGTCTTGCCGGCCTTCGCCGGCTTCCTGGCGGGCGCCGACACCGGCTCAGGCAGCCGGCTGGTGGGCAGGGCCCGCGTGGCGTCGGCGGCTCCCAGGCTGCCTTGACTCCCGCCCGACGGGGACTGCCCCGCCTCGGCCCGCTTGCCCTCCCTGGCCGCCTTCCGGGCCGCCCGCGCGGCCTTGCGCCGCTCGCGTCCGCCGCCCGCGAGGAACAGCGCGACCGCCAGCCCGGCCACGCCGATGCCCGCCCACTTGACTGGCGAGAACACGAACCCGGTGGCGAAGTCCCCGATCGCGGTCCCGATCTTCCAGAACATCTCAATCGACCCGGTCAGGTACGCCGCGATGGGCAGCAGCGCCACGGCGCCCCAGCGCAGTGCCGTGCGCAGCCCGTGGCGGCGGTACGCGTAGTAGCTGAGGATCACGCCGATCGCCGTCAGCCCGGCGGTCAGCGGAAGCCAGGCGATGCTGTTATAGCCCATGACTGCCTCCGACGTAGCCTGCTCACTCCATCGTGTCACACCGGGCAGAGTGCCCGAAACGGCCGCGAGGCGTAGTCCGCGAGGCTGAGCGTCAGGCGGCGATCGCCCGCAGCGAGTCGAGCCGGACCCCGGCCAGCGACGGCACCACGACCCGCCCGGGCGCGGGCGGGATCGGCACCAGCGACGGCACCGCCACCACGCGGCAGCCGGCGGCGGTGGCGGACGCGACGCCGTTCGGCGAGTCCTCGAGCGCGACGCACCGCGCCGGGTCCGCGTCGAGCAGCTTGGCAGCCAGCAGGTACGGCTCGGGGTCCGGCTTGCCCGCGGTCACGTCCTCGGCGCACACGGTCAGCGGAAACGTGATCCCCGTCGCGTCGAGCACCGCCTCGGCGAATACCCGCTGCGAGGACGTCACCAGGGCGTACGGCAGGCCAGCGACAGCCACCTCGGCGAGCAGTTCGCGTACCCCCGGCCGCACCGTCACCCGGCCGGCCCGCACCCGGGCCAGCACGCCCTCGATCATCCAGCGCTCGACCGTTTCCGGCGGCGCGGGCGTGGTCGCCTTGGCCAGCAGGTACCCGACCGTCCGCGCCATGCTGCCGCCGAGCAGCGCGTACTGGTCCTCCGCGGTCCACGGCGCGCCGAGCCGCGCCATCACGTCGGTCTCCGTCTCCAGCCAGAGCGGCTCGGTATCCACGAGCAGCCCGTCCATGTCGAACAGCACCGCCGCGAGCCCGTCTGTCACGTTTCTCCCTTCACCGGCCCGGGACTTCCCGCAGCCCCGGAGCGGCGGGAGAATGGCGGACGGAACCACCAGCCGGAACCACACGAATTTTAGGAGCAACGGCCGTGCACATGAAATTCAAGGTCGTGGCGCATGCCCTGGTTTCCTGACTTCGCCAGCGCCGCGGCACTCGCGCGCCAGGAAACGGCCGACGCGGGCCACGCCGACCCGGTACGGCAGTACATCGCCGCGCTGAACAACGGTGACGTCCGCGCCTTGGAGACCGTGTGGCCAGGCGAGGTGGTCATCAACGACCCGCGCTCCGGCGAGGTCCGCGGCCACCGGCACCTGCGGCAGTTCCTCAGCTACAGCCAGGCCCTGCTGGCGGAGCGGCACGCCACAGTCGACACGGTGGCAGAAACTATGTGCCCAGGGCGGGCGGTGGTGGAGCTGCTGGCGCACCTGGACACGGGCGAAGGGAAACAGCCGTGGCCGGTGGCGGTCGTCGCCGAATCCAGCGACGACCGGTCGGTCGTGTTCCGCAGCTACTTCAGCCGGTGGCCGGTTGACGGACGCCACGGCCACGACCGGCCGGCCATTCTCGGCTCGGCGGCGGACCTGCCCGGCGACGTCGTCAGCCGCTTCGCCGGCGCGCTGGGCGGCGGCGACGTGGACGCGGTGGTCAGCGCCTTCGCGCCGGACGGGTACTACCGCGAGGCCATCGGCCCGCAGGCCACCCACCGCGGCGCGAACGAACTGCGCTCTTTCTTCACCGGCCTGTTCAGCGCGGGCGGCGGCATCAGCCTGCGGCCCTGCCGCGTCACGGACAACGGCGTGCGGTGCGCGATCGAGTACAACTGCGTCCGCTGGGGCGGCCGCGAGCTGCCGCCGCAGGCGGGGCTGTGCGTCTGCGAACGCGGACCCGACGGGCTGCTGGCCGGCGTCCGCGAGTACGACGACCTCGAGCCGCCCGCTTAGCCGATCCGCTTAGCCGCGGGGGGTCCGGGGGGCGGTCCCCCCGGTTAGACGGAGAAGTACTTCGCCTGCGGGTGGTGCACGACGATCGCGTCGGTGGACTGCTCGGGGTGCAGCTGCATCTCCTCTGACAGCTGCACGCCGATCCGCTCAGGGTCGAGCAGCCGGGCGATCTTCGCCCGGTCGGCCAGGTCCGGGCAGGCGGGGTAGCCGATCGAGTACCGCGCGCCCTGGTAGCGCACGTCGAAGAAGTCGGCGAGCTCCGCCGGGTCCGCGGCCGCGATGCCGAGCTCTCGCCGCACCCGCGTGTGCCAGTACTCCGCCAGCGCCTCGGTGAGCTGGACGGACAGCCCGTGCAGCTCCAGGTACTCGCGGTAGGCGTTCTTCGCGAACAGCTCCGCCGTCGCGGTCGAGACGGCCGGTCCCATGGTGGCGAGCTGGAACCCCACCACGTCGGTCTCCCCCGCCGCGCGCGGCCGGAAGAAGTCGGCCAGGCACAGCCGCGCATCCCGGCGCTGCCGGGGGAAGCTAAAGCGCTCCAGCTCCGCCCCCGACTCCGACAGCACGATGAGGTCGTTGCCCTCGCTCACGCACCGGAAGTAGCCGTACACCACGGCAGCCTGCAGCAGCCCTTCGGTCTGCGCCCGCTCCAGCCACATCCGCAACCGCGGCCGCCCCTCGGTCTCCACCAGCTCCTCGTAGCCGGGCCCGCCCGCCTTCCGCGACGGCTTGAGCCCCCACTGCCCCATGAACGTGGCCCGCTCGTCCAGGTACGCTCCGTACTCCGCGAGCGGCACGCCCTTCACCACGCGCGTCCCGAGGAACGGCGGCTCAGGCACCGGGTTCTTCGCCGATATCTCTTCGGAACGTACGCTGCTGACTGCGGCGCCGTCCTGCTCCGCCGTATCGGCGGCGGTGGCGCGGGCCCGCACCCGGCGGGCGCGCAGCTCGGGCAGCGCCGCGCCAGGCACGCCGCGCTTGACGGCCATCGCGGCGTCCATCAGCCGCAGGCCCTCGAAGGCGTCGCGGGCGTAGCGGACCTCGCCCTGGAACAGCCCGGCCAGGTCCTGCTCGACGTAGGCCCTGGTGAGGGCCGCGCCGCCGAGCAGCACCGGCCAGCGGGCCGCGATGCCGCGGGAGTTGAGCTCGGCGAGGTTGTCGCGCATGACCACGGTGGACTTCACCAGCAGCCCGGACATGCCGATGACGTCGGCCCGGTGCTCCTCGGCGGCGGAGATGATCGCGGAGATCGGCTGCTTGATGCCGATGTTCACCACGTCGTAGCCGTTGTTGGACAAGATGATGTCGACCAGGTTCTTGCCGATGTCGTGCACGTCGCCCCTGACCGTGGCGAGCACGATCTTGCCCCGGCCGCCCGCGTCCGCTCGCTCCATATGGGGCTCCAGGTAGCCGACCGAGGCCTTCATCACCTCGGCGGACTGCAGCACGAACGGCAGCTGCATCTGGCCGGAGCCGAACAGCTCGCCGACCGTCTTCATCCCGTCGAGGAGCACGTCGTTGACGATCTCCAGGGCGGGCCGCTCCTCGAGCGCCAGGTCGAGGTCGGCCTCCAGGCCGTTGCGCTCGCCGTCGATGATCCGCCGCTTGAGCCGCTCCCACAGCGGCAGCCCGGCCAGCTCGGCGGCCCGCTCCGCCTTGGCCGAGGTGGCATCCACGCCCTCGAACAGCTCGAGCATCCGGGCCAGCGGGTCATAGCCGGGGCGGCGCCGGTCGTAGACCAGGTCGAGGGCGACCTCGCGCTGCTCTTCGGGGATGCGCGCCAGCGGCATGATCTTCGACGGGTGGACGATCGCTGAGTCGAGGCCGGCCTGGACGCACTCGGCGAGGAACACCGAGTTCAGCACGGCGCGCGCCGCCGGCTTCAGCCCGAACGACACGTTGGACACGCCGAGGGTCGTCTGCACGTCCGGGTAGCGCCGCTTCAGGCCGGCGATCGCCTCGATCGTCTCCAGCGCGTCCTGCCGCGTCTCCTCCTGGCCGGTGGCGATCGGGAACGTCAGGCAGTCGACGATGATGTCCTCGGTGCGCATCCCCCAGTTCTCGGTCAGGTCGCGGATCAGCCGCTCGGCGACCGCCAGCTTCCACGGCGCGGTGCGCGCCTGGCCGCGCTCGTCGATGGTCAGCGCGACCACGGCGGCGCCGTGCTCGCGGATCACCGGCATCAGCCGGGCGATCCGCGAGTCCGCCCCGTCGCCGTCCTCGTAGTTGACCGAGTTGACGACGGCGCGGCCGCCGATCAGCTCGAGGCCCGCCTCGATCACCGCCGGCTCGGTGGAGTCGAGCACGAGCGGCAGCGTGGCCGCGGTCGCCAGCCGCCCGGCGATCTCCCGCATGTCGGCGACGCCGTCGCGGCCGACGTAGTCCACGCACACGTCGAGCAGGTGCGCGCCGTCCCTGGTCTGGCTGCGGGCGATCGCCACGCAGTCCTCGAACTTGTCGGCGATCATCGCCTCGCGGAATGCCTTCGACCCGTTTGCGTTGGTCCGCTCCCCGATCGCGAGGAACGCGGTGTCCTGGCGGAACGGCACGTGGCTGTACAGCGATGCCACCCCCGCCTCGGCGTCGGGAGACCGCTGGGTGAGCGGGCGGCCCGCGGGCCGCGCCTGGCTCGCGCCGAGGCGCTCGACGAGCGCGGCGATGTGCTCCGGCGTCGTCCCGCAGCAGCCGCCGACCAGGGACAGCCCGAACTCGGCGGTGAACCGGTCGTGCGCGTCGGCGAGCTCGCCGGGGGTCAGCGGGTAATAGGCACCGTCGGAGGTCAGCTCCGGCAGGCCGGCGTTCGGCTCGCAGGAGATCGGGATCCGCGCGTGCGCGGCGAGGTACCGCAGGTGCTCGCTCATCTCACCGGGGCCGGTCGCGCAGTTGAGCCCGATCACGTCGATGCCGAGCGGCTCGAGCGCGGTCAGCGCCGCGCCGATCTCGCTGCCGAGCAGCATGGTCCCTGTCGTCTCGATGGTCAGCTGCGCGATGACGAGCGCGCCGGGGGCGAGCGCGTCGACCGCCCGCTTGGCCCCGATGATCGCCGCCTTCGCCTGCAGCAGGTCAGGGCAGGTCTCGATGATCAGCGCGTCCGCGCCGCCGCGCAGCAGGCCGGCCGCGTTCTCGTAGTAGGAGTCGCGCAGCTCGCGGAACGTGATGTGGCCCAGCGTCGGCAGCTTGGTGCCCGGGCCGATCGAGCCGAGCACCCAGCGCGGGCGGCCGTCGGCGGCCACCCGATCGTCCGCCGCGTCGCGGGCCAGCCGGGCACCGGTCTCCGACAGTTCGGCGATCCGCTCGGAGATGCCGTACTCGCCGAGGTTGGCGAGGTTGGCCCCGAAGGTGTTCGTGGTGACGCAGTCGGCACCCGCGTCGAAGTAGGCATCGTGCACGGCCCGCACGATGTCGGGCCGCGTCGCGTTGAGCACCTCATTACAGCCTTCGTGACCGTCGAAGTCCGCCAGAGTGGCGTCGCTGGCCTGCAACATCGTGCCCATCGCGCCGTCCGCCACGACGACCCGCTCGGTGAGAGCCCGGCGCAGCGCGGCGGGCCTTTCGGTAGCTTGTGTACTCGCACGCCCGCTCATAGGCTTCCTGATTGTAGACGCCATTATGGCCGGACACAAAAGATATGCCCAGAAACTGTGGCTGCCACAGGTAACGCATTCGGGGTACACGGCGACGTAGGCTGTAGTCAGGGGCGTGAGCCCGCGGTGACAGAGGAGGAGGTGAAGTCATCAAGTTCAGCGACGTCGACGGCCCGCTTGAGCATCCGGTGGCGATCGCCGCTTTCGAGGGATGGAACGACGCGGCAGAAGCCGCGAGCGGCGTGGTCAACCACCTGGGCATCGCGTGGCAGTCCACCCCCATCGCCGCGATCGACCCTGATGACTTCTACGACTTCCAGGTGAACCGGCCCGTGATCGAGGTGGTCGCGGGGAAAACCGAGCGGCTGATCTGGCCGACCACCCGGCTGTCCCTGGCGCGGGCCGCCACCACGGGGCTGGCCAGGGACGTCGTGCTCGTGCACGGGGTCGAGCCGAACATGCGCTGGCGCGGCTTCACCGACGAGCTCATCGGCGGCTTCACCGAGCTCGGCGTGGAGACGCTGATCCTGGCCGGCGCGCTGCTCGCCGACTCGCCGCACACCCGGCCGGTGCCGGTGACCGTCAGCGGGTCTAACGCGCAGCTGATGCGCGGGGTCAGCGGCGAGGCGTCCGACTACAAGGGCTCGTCGGGGATCGTGGGCGTGCTGCAGTACAGCTGCGCCGTCGCGGACATCCAGACGGTCTCGCTGTGGGCTTCGGTCCCGCACTACGTGGCGCAGTCGCCCTCGCCGAAGGTGACGCTGGCGCTGCTGCGCAGCGTCGAGGACATCCTGGACGTGTCGCTGCCGCAGGGCGACCTGCCCGAGGAGTCGCGCGCCTGGGAGCGCGGCGTGGACGAACTCGCCCAGCAGGACTCCGACGTGGCCGAGTACGTCCGCACGCTCGAAGAGGCGAAGGACGCCACCGACCTGCCCGAGGCGTCCGGGGACGCGATCGCCCGTGAGTTCGAGCGCTACCTGCGCCGCCGCGGCAACCGGGGCGACGTCGGCGACCTGTAAGTTCTGGGGCCACTGCTACCGCCACGGCGGAAGCCGCATGGCGGCTTCCGCTTCTTGCTGTTATCAGCGCGGTGAAATCATCGTGGGGACTTTGCCGTCGAAAACGAGGACGAAGTCCCCACGCTCTCTGGCGGCTCAACCGCTTCTTGCTGTTATCAATGGGGTGCCGCGGGAATCCAAAGATAATGGGCCGTTAGGCACACCATAGGGTGCACAACGACCCATCATCATGGCGGCGGCGGCGCTTCTTGCTGTTATCAGCTTGGAGGGCGAGGGCCGGCGGCGTGGCTGCCGGGGGTGAGGGCGCTGGGCAGCCGGGGACGGGTGCCGGGATGCTGTGCCGGGCGGCGGCGCGGGCGTTCAGCCCGCGATCGGCGGGAGCGGGGGCCGGGTGACCCGCGAGCGGGGTCCTGGCGGGGCCGGGGTCCGGCGAGCCTGGGTCTGGGCGGCGGGCCGGGATCCGGCGAGCCTGGGTCTGGGCGGGACGGGGGTCCGGCTTACACAGGGGGCCAGGGGATTGCGGGCCAGTCCTCTGAGGGGTAGGGGTGCGTGCGGTGCTTCAGCAGGGTGGCGACCCGGGACCTGGTGGCGTTGACCTCGGTCCTGGTCAGGTGCCTGGCTAGCTCGTCGGCCAGCCAGCCGGCGGCCATGTCGTCGGCGAGGCGGCGCAGCGCTTCGACGGCACGCCGCGGCAGCGCCTTGCCGCGCCACTGCCACAGCACGGTGCGCAGCTTGTAGTCCTCCGCGAAGCAGACCCCGTGGTCGCAGCCGTACAGGTGGCCGTCGGTGACCGGCAGCAGGTGGCCGATCTTCCTGTCGGCGTTGTTGACCACCGCGTCGAACACCGCCATCTCGCGCAGCCCGGTGTGGTCGCTGCGGCGGGACAGCGCGACCAGGTCCACCTCGGGGTCCAGGTCGATCCACAGCTGGCACATGCCGGGGCCGAACGGGCCGTCGCGCATGACGGTCGGCGGCACGACGTTCCAGCCCGCCGCCCTGGACACCGCGTAGGCCGCGACCTCCCGGCCCGCGAGCGTCCCGGTCGGGAAGTCCCACAGCGGCCGCTCTCCCGCGACCGGCTTGTACACGCAGTTCGCTTCGGCGCCCGCGCCCTTGATCGTGCAGTACAGGGTGGCGTTGGACGCGCCGACGAGGCGGCCCTCTACCTCCATGGTGCCGCGCTCGAGCAACTCGAGCGCGGCGCGTTCGCCGTCCGGGATGTCCAGGCCGGCGGTCGCGGTGTTATCCGGCATTGCCGGCCCGGTGACCGTTCTGCCGCGGGCAGACGTGCCCGGCGGAGTCCAGCGGCAGCCCGCACAGCGGGCACGGCGGCCGTCCGGCCGCGACCAGCTGCAGCGCGCGCTGCGCGAACGCCCGCGCCGCGCCGGGCGTGATCCGCACCCGCAGCACGGCGGGGCCGTCGGGCGGCAGGTCCTCCGCGAGGGGCTCGACGGGCTCCTCGCTTTCCTCCTGGGCCTCGATCACGACCCGGTCGCCGTCGCTGTCCCAGGCGAGCGCGATGGCGCCGACCCGGAACTCCTCGGTCAGCGGCAGGTCGAGCGGGCCGTCGTCCTTCAGCGCGGCCGGCGCGGCGGCCGGGATGGCGGGGTTCCCGCCGGTGCGGCGCAGCACCTCGTCGAGCAGTTCGTCGATGCGTTCGGCCAGCAGGCTGACTTGGAACTTCTCCAGGACGACGCTGGTCACCCGGCCGCCGTCGGTCGCCTGCAGGTAGAACGTTCGGTCTCCTGGCTGGCCGACAGAGCCGGCCACGAACCTGTCCGGCGGGTCATAGTAATAGACCGGCATAGTCCTATCCTCCCGCGCCGCCAGGGCCGCCGCCAACGAGGGCGTCGCTTTCGTTGGTGGTCCCGGCCGGGGCGGCGGGGCGCGGCAGCAGGTCGTCCACGGCGCCTCCCACGTCGTTCAGCCGGGTCAGGAACGGGCGCAGCGGCGTGTAGCGGATCACGGTCAGCGAGCAGGGATCGGCCACGATGCGCTGCACCTGGTCCAAGTGCAGCCCCAGGCCATCGGCCACGATCGCCTTGATGACGTCGCCGTGCGAGCAGATCAGGTACGTCGCGTCCTTGCCCAGTCGCGCGTTCCAGTCCCGCACCGCCGTGACCGCGCGGTGCTGCATGTCGAGCATCGATTCGCCGGCGCTGCCGGGGAACCTCACCGCGCTCGGGTGCGCCTGCACCACCGGCCACAGCGGGTCCTTTTCGAGCTCCTTCAGCGGCTTGCCTGTCCAGTCGCCGTACCGGCATTCCCCCACCCGCTCGTCGGTGACCGGGGCCGGGCCGCCGTCGCGGGCGCCGGCGATGGCCTCCGCGGTCTGCTGGCAGCGGTCGAGCGGGCTGGTGACGATCGCCGCGAGCGGCACCGGCGTCAGCCGGTCCGCCAGCGCCTTGGCCTGCTCCCTGCCCCGCTCGTCGAGGCCGACGCCGGGTGTCCAGCCGGTCAGCGACTGCCCCGTGCTAGCCGTCAGGCCGTGGCGGACAAGGAGAACTGTTGTCACGCTTCCTGACTTTACCGGGCTATTCGCGGTCCCCAGCGCGGAGCGAATACCGCGCGTCCCCGAAGCTCACCACGTCGCCCGGCTTGACCGGCACCCGCCCATCAGCACCGGCGCGCACCCGCCAGCCGTTGACCCGGGTGCCGTTGGTCGAGGACACGTCCGTGAGCAGCCATCCGTCCGCGGTCCGCTCGAGCGTGGCGTGCACGCGGGACACCGTCAGGTCGGCGATCGTCAGGTCGCAGTCGCCGGATCTGCCGATGGTGAACGAGTCGCCGGCCCGGGGGAACTCGAGCGGCGGCGCGGGGCGTACCGGAAGTGCGCGCCGCGCGGGTATCGCCCGGCGGGGCAGGCTGGCGCGCAGCCGGCCGAGCAGGGCCGCGGCTTTGCCCGGTTCGGGCGGCGTGCCCGGCAGGTCGGCGTGCAGCGCCGGCAGGGCGGCCCGGTGCCGCGTCTTGAGCACCGCGCTCATCCGGTACATGAACGTGTCGTGGGAGAGGCGGCCGGCGGCGAACCCCTCCGTGAGCCTCGCGACTACCGCGTCACGCTCGGCGTCTGAGGCGCGCATCTCGCCGGCCGGAAGCGGGTCCGGCTGAGTCGGGGTTTCCGCCGCGGAACCTGCCATGTCTGGAGTATCGGGACCTATGGGGCGGAGCGCAAGGAAAACCGTCAGACGCCGACCGCGTGCACGCCGCCGTCGGCGTGCACGATCTCCCCCGTCGTTGCCGGGAACCAGTCCGACAGCAGCGCGACGCACGCCCGCGCCGCCGCCTCGGGGTTGGCGATGTCCCAGCCGAGCGGCGCGCGCTCCGACCAGACGTCCTCGAACTTCTCGAAGCCGGGGATGGACTTCGCCGCCATCGTCTTCAGCGGGCCCGCCGCCACCAGGTTCACCCGCACCCGCTGCGGGCCGAGGTCACGGGCCAGGTAGCGGGCGCACGATTCGAGGCCGGCCTTGGCGACGCCCATCCAGTCGTAGCCGGGCCAGGCCACGCTGGCGTCGAAGTCGAGGCCGACGACGGAACCGCCGTCGGGCATCAGCGGCAGGGCGGCCATGGCCAGCGACTTCAGCGAGAATGTCGACACCTGCACGGCCTTGGCGACGTCCTCCCACGGCGTGGCGAGGAAGTTGCCGCCGAGCGCGGACTGCGGCGCGTTGCCGATCGAGTGCACCACCCCGTCGAGCCCGTCGACGTGCTCGCGCACGCTGTCGGGCAGCGACTCGAGCTGGGCCACATTCGTCACGTCCAGCTCGATCACCGGGGCGGGCGCGGGCAGCCGCTTGGCGATCCGCTCCACGAGCGTCGGCCGGGGGAACGCGGTCAGCACCACGGTCGCGCCCTGCTCCTGGGCGACCCGCGCCACGTGGAAGGCGATCGAGGCGTCCGTCAGCACGCCGGTAACCAGGATCCGCTTGCCGTCGAGGATGCCCATCTGAGCCGCCTTCCTAGTTGGGGTGGCTTTAGTGTCCCATGCCGAGGCCGCCGTCGACCGGGATGACCGCCCCGGTGACGTAGCCCGCGTCCGGGCCGGCCAGGAAGGCCACCGTGGCGGCCACCTCGTCGGCCGTGGCGTACCTGCCGAGCGGCACCGCCCCGAGGATCTGCGCCTTGCGGTCTTCTGGCAGCACGGCGGTCATGTCGCTGTCCACGAATCCGGGCGCCACCACGTTCGCGGTGATCCCGCGCGAGCCGAGCTCGCGGGCCAGCGACCTGGCCAGGCCGACCAGCCCGGCCTTCGAGGCGGCGTAGTTGGCCTGCCCAGGCGAGCCGTAAAGCCCGACCACCGAGGAGATGAAGATCAGCCTGCCGCGGCGCATCCGCATCATGCCGCGCACCGCCCGCTTCGCCACCCGGTACGCGCCGGTCAGGTTCGTGTCGACCACGCTGGTGAAGGCTTCCTCGCTGAGCAGCGCCAGCAGCTGGTCCTGCGTGATGCCGGCGTTGGCGACCAGCACCTCGACGGGCCCCTGCTCCTGCTCCACGGCGGCGAACGCCGCGTCGACGGACGCCGCGTCCCTGACATCGCACCGCACCACGGACAGGCCCTCGACCGGATCGCCTGATCGGGACGTCACCGTGACGCTGTCCCCGCCGGCGGCCAGCCGCCGCGCGATCGCCAGCCCGATACCCCGGTTGCCGCCGGTCACCAGGACGGAACGCCCCATGTTCGCCTCTCCTCATGTCGATCGGCCCGCCAGCCGAGGGTACCGCGTACCCGCGCCCGCGTGATCGGCGAAGTTTTAACGCACTTTCTGATGCGTCATTTATCTCAGGAAAAAAACCATTCGATCACGCAATTCTTGACGTGTGGAATAAGTGGCGATACCTGAATTCCGGTGCGTCGGCCATACCGCGATGCAGCCGGGCAGGCCGGTGAGATAGGTTCTTGAGGCGTGGATGAGCACAACGAACGCATCGACCCCGAGTTCGCGGGACTACCGCTACGGGAGCTCGCCGACGCCGCGCTCGACCAAGCGCGCGCGCTCGGCGCACAACACGCCGATTTCCGGGTTGAACGGATCCGGGGTCAGCGCATCGCCCTTTCCGACGGCAGGCTGCAGAGCCTGTCCGACGGCGACGACAGCGGCCTCGCGGTCCGCGTGGTCGTGGACGGCACGTGGGGGTTCGCGTCCGCCGTCGACCTGACACCGGACGCCGCGCGGACCGCCGCGCGGCAGGCCGTCGAGGTCGCGCGGGTAGCCGCCGCGATGAACACCGAACGCATCGAGCTCGCTGCTGAGCCCGCTCACGGCGAGGTCACCTGGGTGTCGGACTACGAGATCGACCCGTTCGCTGTCTCCCCGCGGGAGAAGGTGGACCTGCTCGCCGACTGGTCGGCGCGGCTGCTGGCACACGAGGCGGTCAGCCACGTCGACGCCGGGCTGTACCAGGTCAAGGAGAACAAGTTCTATACCGACGGCGGCACCACGGCCACCCAGCAGCGGGTGCGGCTGTACCCGGCGGTCACCGCCGTCGCCGTGACGGAGTCCGGGTTCGACGACATGCGCACGCTGGCTCCGCCGGCCGGCCGCGGGTGGGAATACCTCACCGGCACCGGGTGGGACTTCGAGGCCGAGATCGCCGAGCTGCCCGACCTGCTCGCGGCCAAGCTGACGGCGCCGAGCGTCGAGGCCGGCCGCTATGACCTGGTGATCGACCCGTCCAACCTGTGGCTCACCATCCACGAGTCCATCGGCCACGCGACCGAGCTCGACCGCGCCCTCGGCTACGAGGCCGCCTACGCGGGCACCAGCTTCGCCACGCTCGACAAGCTGGGGACGCTCAAATACGGCTCTGATGTCATGAACATCACCGGCGACCGGACGGCCGCGCACGGCCTGTCCACCATCGGCTACGACGACGAGGGGGTCGCGGGCCAGTCCTGGCACCTGATCTCCGGCGGCGTGCTCGTCGGCTACCAGCTGGACCGCCGGATGGCACGGCTGAAGGACTTCGGCCGGTCCAACGGCTGCGCGTTCGCCGACTCCCCCGGCCACATGCCGCTGCAGCGGATGGCGAACGTCTCGCTGGAATCGGCCGCGAGCGGCCCGAACACCGCCGAGCTCATCGCCGGGGTGGACAACGGCATCTACATCATGGGCGACAAGTCCTGGTCGATCGACATGCAGCGGTACAACTTCCAGTTCACCGGCCAGCGGTTCTTCAGGATCA
>Ga0335075_10011608_pt1 | contig 13317 bp, 10 predicted proteins | sample Lox_Sample_24_FD_206723 | JGI IMG/M metagenome (GOLD analysis project Ga0335075, IMG submission 206723) | Soil microbial communities from Loxahatchee National Wildlife Refuge, Florida, United States - Lox_Sample_2.4 | ecosystem: Environmental > Terrestrial > Soil > Wetlands | place: USA...
GCCGCTTCCAGTAGTTCGCTATCTCTTAATTTCAGCATGCCAACGAATAAGTCCAAGGGAACAGTCGAGATCAGAACGTCGTAAGAGTCGCCAGTGCCATCGGAAAACGAGACCCGTTTTGCTACCGAATCCACCTCAACTAATTCCTTTCCAGTTTTAATCTTCTCGGGAAAAAGATGTGCCATGCGGCGGTAAATTTCTCCAGTACCTCCATGCAGGGGAAATCTAAACTTGTTGTTTGGTCCCCAGGCGACTTCATCGCGCTGGTACAAAACATTTTCCAGTAAACGCTGAAAGTCGACCACCGAAACCCGTTCAGCGATCCACGATTTAGACATTTCTTCCAGCGGAGTGGTCCAGACCTTGGAGTTGTACGGGAACATAAAGGCTTCGGCGATTCCTTCGCCGAAGGCGGCCAGGATCCAGTCACGAAAGTTTGCTGCTGCCAGGGCTTTTCCGCTTGCGGCGGCCTGCGCCGCTCCCAGAAGGCAGCTCACTTGCAACGGTTTCGGCAAATAGCGAAGGTTGTTTTGAAAAGGGTAGGGAATCCACGATTCTTCTTTTACGATCCAACTTTCGCGAACCAATTGGTTTTCTTCTTGGCCCAGCATGGCGTCGATTAGTTTGTCGAAATAACGATAGTGGGAAAAAATGACGTGTCCGCCTTCATCCCAAACAAAGCCGTGAGAATCGACGTGCGAAGAGGAGTGGCCGCCGAGATAATTCGATTTTTCATAAAGAGTCCAATTCTCGTACCCGAGTTCGCGGAGCCGATACGCCGCTCCGAGTCCCGTCGGACCGCCCCCGATAATCAGAACTTTGCTTCTATGCATGGTTTGAAGGGATGAACCCAGATTAATCGAATGAAGGATGTCTAATAAGCGAGGGACAAAAGCTTGTCTGGTAATGTCTCATACAGCAGCGGGTAGCCAAGAACCGCCATGACGGGACCCCAAGTTGCTTCGATTTGACGAACACAGGTTGCCGGCAAGGAGGTCTTCCATCCACCGGCCACGGCTGCCCCGACAAATGGAATGTCTTTGCGGCGATTTCTCGTTGCCACCCATTGCTCTTGCTCCGTTTTTTCCAATCCTCGCATGCGATCGGCAGAACTCAATTCGATCGCCCGCTGCAAGCGCAATGGCTCCGCATCGATTCCAAGAAATGTCGCAATCCGAGTTAGCTCCAGCATCGTATCCTTGATCATGTCTTCATATCGGAGGAGAAGAAAATCCTTCCGGTTTCCGCGAGTATAAATCCAACTGGAAACGTTTTCTCCCCACGTTCCCCAATCTGCCGAGATCAAGCGCCCGGAGACGAAATCGTCGACATATCGGTCCAACGGATAACTGTCTTCAAGTTGCATGTTCTTGCGGTGAAAATTGTAATAAGAAAGTGCCACGTCACGAGGATCGCGCACAATGTAGATTGTCCTGGGATAGCGATGATCAAAATACTGATGTGTCTTAATAATCCGCGGACGCCGCACTCGCTTGAGCGCACGGTTCGATTCGGAGGAACTATCGGGAATTAAGCGCTCAATGTTGACGAAGCTGATGTTCTCGTTCGGATAGACAAGATTCGCGATCAAGAATCGCGTCCATGTGTTTCCCGATCTCGGATACGACACCAGGAACGTATCGTCCGGATGCACCTTAAAATTGCGCTCAGCTTTGTCCGTGCCGAGCAAATATTTGACGATGACTTTGATCCCGTAAATCATTTCAAACAATTCCGTGCGCGACCAATGTCAAACTTCTTTCATAAGAGGCGTAAGCCCGGCTTCGTTTGACAGATCAATTCTACATTGACGGCGCCGGGATGAAGCGCCTTTGTAGTCGATTAGCAGCTTCCGGTGAGGCGCTGTGAAACCATTGCCGATTCTGCGGGCGGGATGCCCCAGATTCGCGATGGAGCGCTATCATCGACGATCACAATGCGGTCTACTTCTTGGGAGGTCAATTTTGGACGAAGGGAGTGCAGAAAGCGATTTGTTTTAAAGTGGAGCTTAAGTTCGAAAAACTGGCGATACGCTGCCCGAGTGTAGGCGAGTTCCATCTTATTGCAGGCCTTCTCGCCTGCGGTGGCCTGTCCGTATCCTAGTTCGGTCAAGGTTCTACCGACAAGACCTTCTATCCTCGTCAGTTGCGAAACCGAGAGTTGATTTCTCCACCGTCCCACGGGATTGAATTCCGCTTGCGGTTCGGCCGCGAAGGAGGAATTTGGCTTCCCCACAGAACCAATGGCAGTCTTCTTGATGCGCTCGTAATCCAGATCGTGCGCGAGAAAAGTACTCAAGCGCGGCAGAACGGAGCGAGGATTGCCAACAAGATCCTCGAAGCGTACTTCAATGTAGTCGTTTCCGAATGCGGATCGAAGTTCTCTTCCTTTACGCACAATCCACTCCCAATAGAGTGCCGCACCTTCTGGCGTCTCACGATCTTTCCAGGGAAAAGGCCGGATGTAGCGCTTCTGCGACAGCGAAAGGGCAACGTCTCGACCATCGCGGATCATATGGACGATGAGCGCGTCGGGAATAAGCTTTTTGATCAAAGGTAAATGAAGAATTTCTTCGGGCGCATTCCCCGCCCAACGCGAAGCTTGGCTCTGGCGTGCGATCTCTTCCATAATGATTCGTAGGAAGTCTCCAGCATTTCTGCAACTGGCAGAGATTTTTTCTTCAATCTGTTGGCGTTTCAGTCCCGAGGCGCGGCCAAGGCGACTTGCCAGCCAAACCTCCATCATGCTGTCGCGGTTCTTGGAAATGCTGAGATCGCCAAATCTCGGAGCCAGCAGATTGAATACGTTGGACTCTCCCAGGTAGAGAGCGAAGCCTCCGGCCGAAAGCAGCGTGTCATACATCAAAGTCGTACCGGAACGTGCACTGCCCACGACGAAAACGGGGGCGGCTCCTCTGGGGCTGCTCGTTCGCTTCAGCGCACTGTCGATACTGTTTTTCTCAGCAATCATCAGGGTTCATCGCTACCGCGAAAGGAGTCAGCCGCGCAAGCTTTGTGCTTAATGCAGCATTTCAAGTTGCCGAACAAAGTTAGGCTTGTGGATTGTCGTCGAACGCAAGGAAGGTGTAATCCCTCAAATGGGGTATTCACACGAGGTAATAGAAGTAGTCTCGGCGACCCCTAAGTTGCGGGCGTGCCAGTGGATGTGGTCGTTTATGATCTGAGGGATTCAATTCAGGAGGGCGATGAGAGACTGGCGGAGGCTATTTTCGAGGCTGACGGCAATGAGTCGGGAGGAATTCCTGGATCGTTCCCGGCAAGAATTCTCGAAACGCGCCGATGCGGCGCGTGCACGGTTCGGGTTTGAATTCGTCGAGGAGCCATCGCCGTCTTCCGCTCGAACCGGTGCCTTCTTCTTTAAAAACGATCAAGTCGAGAGTCTGCTTCAACTAATCCGCCAAAGAGTTCCGGGAGAAGCGGAGAGGATCATCGCTCGAGCCGAGAAAATCCTTATTCATCGTTTCGATTTGTTGGGGTATGAAGACCTGAATTATGGGCAGGCGATCAATTGGCACCTTGATCTGGTACACGGCAAAATCGCTCCGAAGAAACCGTTTTACCGTGTCAAGTATTTGGACTTCGAAGAGGTCGGCGACAGCAAAATCACGTGGGAGTTAAACCGCCACCAGCACCTCGTCACTCTTACTAAGGCGTACCGTCTTACAGGAGATGAGCGGTTTTTGCGCGAAATCCACTTGCAATGGAGTGAATGGCATTTGGCAAATTTTTATCCCCTGGGAATTAACTGGGCGAGCAGCCTGGAAGTGGCTTTTCGAAGTCTCTCTTGGATTTGGATGTATTTCCTTCTGGAAGGAACACCTGGCCTCACGCCGGATTTTCGGCGTGATTGGCTACAGGCGCAGGCCCTCAATGGAAGGCATTTGGAACGGTATCTTTCGACCTATTTCTCACCAAACACTCATTTGCTGGGCGAAGGTGTCGCATTATTTTTTATAGGTACTCTGTGCGGAGAACTCTCTGGAGCTGCACGCTGGAAATCTATGGGATGGCGAATCGCTGTGCAAGAGGCGCGGCGACAAGTAAATCCCGATGGATTACATTTTGAGCAGTCCACCTACTACCACGTTTATGCATTGGATTTCTTTCTGCACGCGGCCGTCCTTGCCATGGTGAACGGCGAGGATGTTCCCAAAGATTTTGAGGAAATTCTGAAGCGGATGCTGAACGCTCTATTTCAGTTAAGTCTTGCCGGGCCGCCGCCGCAGTTTGGCGATGACGATGGAGGTCGGCTGTTTGATCCATTGCGAAATCGTGCCGAGCATCTAGCCGATCCTCTGGCCGCGGGCGCAATTCTTTTTCAGCGCGCCGATTTCAAACGCCTTGCGGGAAGCTTGCGAGAGGAAACCATTTGGCTGCTTGGCGAGAGTGGCGTCCACGAATGGGATCGGATTAAAGCGCAGGACCAAAAATTGGGAGTTGTTTCTTCGGCCTTCCGCTCGGCCGGAGTCTATGTTCTCTCGGTACGACGTAGTCAGGTAATGATTCGCGGAGGGTCCGCGCTTCCGCAAAGCTATGGCCACAGCCATGCTGATGCTTTGAGTGTGTGTCTGCAAAGCGAGGGATCCCAACTGTTGATTGATCCCGGTGTCGCCGAGTATGTGGGCCCGGGAGACGACCGCAACTTCTTTCGCGGCACAGCCATGCATAATACGCTTCGGATCGATGGGAAAGATCAGCATGAACCAGCGGGACCATTCTCGTGGAAGCAACCTGTCCTGGCGCGAACGGAACAGTGGATTCAAGGGGAAAATTTCGATCTTTTCGCAGGCGCCCACGACGCCTATCAGCGCCTTCCTTTTCCGGTTAAGCATCGCCGCTGGGTGATTGCTCTGAAGCAGGCGGGAATCTTTTTGGTTCGGGATCTTGTGGAAGGCCGGGGCAAACATCGTCTGAGCATCTCATGGCACATCGGGCCAAAGGTCCAATTGAACGAAAGGAGTCTTTTCAGACAAACCAATGCCGTCAGCCCCAAAAAACTTAAGCTGGGGATCTTGCCTTGCGACGGGCACGATTGGGTGAAGAAAGTTAATGGCGGTTGGTATTCTCCTGTTTATGGCCGGAAAAGGCCGGCAGCAGTTCTCACATTCGAAGCTGAAAGATTGGTGCCTGCCGAATTCATTACCTTGCTGATTCCGTTCCATGAAGCCTGTGAAGCTCCTGTCACATTCACCAAATTGAGCTCGGAAGAAACGGACAAGTCAGTGCATGCCTATCGATACAAAACTCGGCATCGGGAGGATCGGGTTTTTTTTCGGTCGCGAAGAAACGAATGGAATTATGAAGATGTAACCAGCGACGCAGAGTTCTTGTGTCTCGCCGGCTCCGCCGATTCGGAGGAGCCCGAAATAATCCTGTGCAATGGCAGCTATGTAGCTCTGAAGGGCGTTCGGATCGTGACTCTAAAACGGAAGGTGGAACGCTACGAATTGACTCAGGGAAGTGCTGGAGAGATATTTTGCTCTGACATGGACGCGCTCTAGAGTTTAAAGGCTACCGGATGAAATGACCGCAGCACTTATGCACATGCACATGCACATGCAGTGAACTGTCATCTTCAGGCTAGGGCGAGCAGTCAGCGGATTCGATTCGAGCTGCGTTCCGTACGTGCGGAGTTGTGGCCAATTCCTGGCGTGACCGGACCACGATAAGCGAAATTGATCGGTGCTTGTTTTTCCTCCCGAAACGTTGCACCCCGGTACGGTCGCATAGGCTTTGCTTGCGAATAAGTTTTGAGCAGGCTCAGATTACGCCTTTCAATGCTGTCGAGCCTGTGCAACGAACTCGCCGAGTTTTTCCCGTGCAGCTCCTGGACGACGGTCGAGCAAGGTAATCCATGGCAATGGTGTTCTGTCGCTGTTCGATTTTTCACCGGATGATATCTTGCCGATGGTCTCGGATGATGAGCAGGCGATGCTCGCTGCCCAGACGACGGCATCGCTGAAAAGCCGAGAATCGCTACAGCGGAAGCAAGCCAGAAGTACCTCTGAGCCAGACGCCGCAGATTCGCAACGGGCGAGATCAAGGTGGGTCGATATTTAACCAATAAATCATCTTTTAATGTCATGTTCTCTTCCTTGTGCACCGGTCAATCTACCGATGACTTCGTATTTCTCTTTTCCTGGACCGGTCTAAAGAACCACCCGGCGACGTACGATCCCCAGCATGGCCAACAGGCCCGCTCCAAAGAGCACGAACGATCGCGGTTCCGGAAGTTCGACAGCCGCAGATCGGTCGGTCGAGCTCACGGCGGCAAAATTGCTGCCAGTTAACAAAATCCCGGAATTCATTGGTGGCAAAAAATTGGGTTTTTCCGCCATCATCTTCAAAGGTCCTCGCACATCCTTAGCGCTCGCGATCTGTCCGCCGCGTGGAGGGTGCAGTTTTTTGATGTCGGTGATGGAAGTGGCATGAAGTGCTCCGGCTAGAAGGAAAATCATTAGCGATGACCACGCCGTACTATTTGCTGAATACGTCCTTGCTGACTTGCCGGATTCAACTCGAACTTGATCCCGTGCGAACATGGCTGACTCCCAGGGTTAGAGGGGAACGGCGACCTCGGTGCTTCCACTGGCGCTCATGACTTAGGCCGGAGCAGAACGATTCGGTCCTGGCCTGCAGTACTGGCGATGGCAATGATCTCTCCATGATCGTTAATGGCCAGGGCCTGGAGTAGTTCTCACGAACCTCCGGGCTCTACGAACTCGTTCAAATCGCGAAGACGGTTATTTCGATAAATGAAACCGTGATACAGGTTGTCGCCTTCAGTCAGCGATCCGCCAACGACCTCGCCTTTATTGTTGAGGTCAGGTGCGATGCTGAAAGAACCTCCCAGCGTTCCCAGCATGGTCCGAGCTTCGCCTTCCTGCCGGAACCCCTCGATCCTGCCGTTTACTTCGTTTAGGGAAACTCCCGCAAATTGCGCTCGATCGTTAATTGAGAGCACAGTGTTGCGATTATTTTCAAATGGGCCAAGGTCGACGATATCGAGCCTTTCAAAGTCCCCGGCGACTTTCTTTCGCTCCGACTTGGCACGGCAATTCCTGACGCTTTCATGGGCACTACTTTCCAGCGGCTGTCCCTCGGCGCGCCGACAGATAACGGATATGGGCATGCACCGTGTCGATCGCCTCGGTTAAATCGCCTGCGGCACCGTCGAAAAGATGCTCGCCTGTACGCAATCGCCAGAGAGAGTACCGATAGAAATTACAACGCGCTTTCGATGTCTGTTTTACGTCGCCCTTAAAGTCATTCTCTTGGATAACCCAAGCCTGCATAAAAAACTCCTGCAACTTTTTGCATCTTCATCGATTCGGCGGACGATGTAATCCCCCAAACGGGGGATTATGAATTTGTGAGATATCGAGGAAGAAGAGCTATAGGCAAAAACGAGCTGATCTTCGCTGGAGAAAAGCGAAGATCAGAGGTGCAATCTATCGAGCTGTACTTATGGAGGACAAAATCTGAGCAGGTCCTTGCGACCATCCCTTGAAAAGACTATTTACAGTAGCGTGGTTTGAGTCATTCCGTTCTTGTTTTTGAACTTGCGCTTTGCAATCATTCCCAATCCCAGAAAGCCAGTGCCCATCAAGCCAAGCGTACTGGGCTCTGGTGTCACCAAGAAGGTCGAACCGTTTTCGATTGTGAGAGTGCCACCATTGAACGGGTGCGAAGTATTAATCGTTTGCTGGACGGTTCCGCCAGTCACAGGCAGACCGCCAGGTCCGTACATGCCCGATACTGTTCCAGCCAGGATATAGATGCAGCCGCCCTTCCCACAGCCCGTAACAACACCTTGCTTGTTGTAGGTAAGGTTTTCCGCAGTCCAAGTAACCGGACCTGAGAAATTGCCAGAGAACAATACGGCCGATCCCTGTGTGATCGTGAAGGTTCCGCCGCCCGCAAACGTACCCCCTGTCTCTAGACTTCCAGATGTCAGAGAGCCCGTACTCAAGGTAAGTGTTCCGAGGTCAGTGCCAAAAAAATCTCCAATCTGCGTGACTGTTGAACCTGTAAGGGTCAACCCTGAATTGGAGCCCGACAACGTTCCTTGATCATTTGCGACGCACACCGTACCGGGGTTGCAGACTAAGTCCGGGTGATGCGTACTGCCAGCCCAGGAAGCAATAGGCGTAAGCAATGAAATTGTGGCCACGGCCAAGATGTGGGTAACGGGGGCCCCGAAAAAGCGTAGCTTGCGAGACATAAGCATGGTCCTCCTGCTTTGAGTGTCGCGGAATGATCGTGCTATGTAATCCCCTATATGGGGTAATTACTGTGGGATGTTTTGTTCGAAAATGTTGGTGTCAACCACGTGACGTTTGCGCGGTGACTACACTACCGAGGAGAACATTCGAACGACAAATTCGGTCTGCCGGTGGGTAGCCGTCTTCATAAAGATGCGTTTGAGGTGAGTGCGGGCAGTGTGAAGACTAATGAAAAGTTCAGCCGCAGCTTCTTCTACAGATTTCCCCCGCAGTAGATGGGTTGCCAGTGCAGATTCGCCTCGCGTTAGGCCGTAAAGTTTCGAAAGAATTGCGTCGTCTACTTCCGGTGCGGTGTCTTGATCGTACAGCATTAGCAGAGCCGCTCGATTCTCCGTGCCCGGCCAACACTCCAGCCTAGGGCCTGGGACAACACGAACAATCAAAGCGCTTTGAGCTGCTTTACGAGGCAGTGTAAGGGGCGAGCCGCATGGCTCACCTAACTCTGGGGCGTGGATCGCTTCTTCCAGTAGCTTCTGAAGCAGGCGCGTGTCAGCGGCACGTTCGGCTCTCAGTCCGCTCTGGGCCAGTAAGAGCCCGTCGTTTTTCTGAAGGATCGCGCGAGCGGTGCGATTGGCCAATTGCAGGCGTCCATCGAGTGAAACCAACATTGCGCCATTCTTGATTAGCTCTAGTCCGTAGGTCAGGGCGATCGAAACGTCTCGAGGCAATGCAGTGTCGCCTTCCGACAGAGAGAGCGATCCTGTAAACGAACTCAAAAGGGAACCATGAAAAGAGGTTTTCTTCGCAATGCCTGTTCCAGATTTTGAAAAGCCAAAAACTGGTGTATTGGATATATTGTCCATGTCTTCCATTCGGTTCAATAGCACATCGCGAATACTGGGTGAGCGTCCGAGCCTTCAGATGCCCATGTTGGGCTGTGAACTGCTGGTGCTGGGAGTGTCGTGCAGGCGTGTTTCGTCAAGATGACGTTGAGATTAACGAGAGGTAAATTTTGCGGGTCGAAAGGTCCATTCTGTGGAAAATGGATCACCGGTTATAGTCCAAAAGGGGCGTCCCTAGCGGCAAAAGAAGGAGTTCGTTTTGTTTGTCGCCGATAATTTTTGGCTATTATTTTGAATTGGGAGAGAGCGGCTTGCCGAGTTCGACGCACTTCGGGCAATTGCACTGAAACAGGGGCTGATCTGAAATCACGACGTGCGCGCAGCGTTCGCACAAGAACCAGTGACCATCAGCCCTGGGCTTCATGAAGGCGAAGCCGTTACCTTCGACGCAATATGGGCACTGGATCGACTTCGTCATCCCGTTGTCTCTCGAGGCTTTTACCAGTCCATTCCCTGTGACGATTTTGGTGGCGTTTCGGTATGAGTGGCAACGCATGAGCTGCGTCCCACAAGATTCACATTGCCTTGCGGGATGAAAAGTTAACACGAGCTTTGCGTCTGCGCTACCTGGAAGAGATAAAGTCGTGAACGTTTTTGATCAATTCATCCACTATTAATCTGCCAGTAACAAAGGCGTCACAGCAGAACGGCTAAACTGCTTGCCCGTACACAGAGAATGGACAGCAGGCCCTCTTTAGCCACGAGGTTCGCGGTACAGGGTCAGACCGCCATTTTTGGAGAGCATGTGAAAACTCTTGCTTCGACGTCGTTGGTATTTGTTGTTCTGATATTTTCAGCCTGTGGAGGTGGAGGATCGCCCTCGTTCTCGGCGAATGGGCCATTGAGCGGAAACTGGCAACTAAATTTGTTACAAAACTATCCGCCGCCATCGACTCCACTTTCTGTCTCAGGCTTTTTTCTGGAATCCGACAATACCTTATCTGGCAGCCTGCAGGGTCCTACGATAATCGACCCAAGCGGCACGGTTAGCTGTGCAGGTGTCGGACAAGTTATAGGAACGATAAGCAGCCAACAGATTGCTTTTTCGCTTAATATAGGCGGGACAGTGTTCAACTTTACCGGGACCGTCTCTTCCGACAACACAACAATGTCCGGGAATTATCAGGCATTGAATGGTCCCTGCTTCACCAAACCCACCACCGGTACATGGAGTGCTTCGCTCATTCCTCCCTTGACCGGTACCTTCACGGGTACCTTGTCGGATTCGCAATACATGCAGACACTAACCGGGTCCAACCCTGCGGCGCCAATTGCGGTATCCGGTACTCTGACGCAAACTCCAAATGTAGGTGGAAATATTGCGAGTCTGAGCGGTACGATCACGGCGGTGGGATATCCCTGTTTCGCGACGGCGTCCATGACTGGCACGATAAGTGGAAACACTGTACTTCTGTCTCTTTATGGATACAACGGCAACCTCATCGGCAGCATCGGACTCGCCAGTCCGGCAGTCGTGACCGCTGCCTCCACTGGTTTATCTCTCACCACTGGCGTTAACGGCCTGAGCCTAGGCCCAGTTAACAGCGACATTTTGACCTTGGGCCCGTGCCCAATTATCCAAGGGAATACGGATGATGAGGCAACAGTTGCATTTACCTTCCAGTAATCTCGAACTAGAAACTATACTTGAGCCCGAATTGAAGAGTGCGGGGGCGATGTGCGTCCACAGGATGAAGGAACGAGTTTCCTGTTAAACAATCCGCCCCTCCAGGGAAAAATGCCCCGGCCGAATAGTTCGGTCCGCCATAGCAACTGATGACGTTGCTCCCTGTATTGCCAAAGTTTGGATCGTAAATGCGGAACTGTGTGTGATTGAAGATGTTGAATGCCTCGGCGCGGAACTCAAGTTGACTGTCTTCGCGAATCGCAAAGTTCTTCAACACCGCCATGTCAAAGTTCAAGCGGCTGGGATTGTTCAGGAAATTCCGCCCGGCATTGCCGAAAGTGAGACCGCGAGGAGCAACGAAGTCATTCGGGTTGCCGAGGAGGGGCCCGAAACTGCCTGGATTCGTTATAAGCGCCGGCCGCTGCGGATTCGAAGCGAGATCGGGATAGGAGCCAGCCCCCACGCCGTTCGCGACCCCGGCGTTATCCAGCACTCCAATTCCACTGCTGCCGGCATTATTAATCACACTGAAAGGCGTCCCCGATTGATAGGTCGTAATTCCGGAAAGTTGCCATCCCTCGCCAATCGCCTTTAAAAACGTCGAAGGTCCGGCAGGTGACTTCGCACTTTCTTCCTCGCCTGCTGTTTCAATGGGACCAATTAGATCCCTCTGTAACGCCCGGCTAAAGTTGGGAAGGCTATATACATAACTAACATTCACCAAATGCCGCTGGTCGAAATTGGAACTGGCCTTGTTCGATCGCAAATCGAGGGAATTCACGAAAGTAGGATCGGTGCGGTCGGAAGAGTCGTCAATTGAATGGCTGTACGAATAAGCCACGCCTGCCGTCACTGGACCCTTGGTACGGCGAATTGTAGTCTGGAAGCCGTTATACGAGGAATCGGCAACGTCCTGCAGCGAGAAAATTTCACCTAGGCCGGGATAGGGCCGGAAAGTGTTGGTTAGGGGGAATATGCTCAGAAAGCCGCCCGCGGGTGGCTCTCCCTGACACGCTATTGTTAGATTGACAGAGGCCGGATTACTGGAACTCACGTAGACTCCATTTGACAACCTGAAGGCAGGACTAGTGATGGTCGGCCCGGAATTCAGACAATCGTCGTCTTGATTCGCATCGCTGACAATAATCGGCTCATGCGGCGCGAACGGGTTTAGCGGAGCTGGGACTGGCTGCACTTGGTTCAGTTGCCGTTCTACACTGAGATGAGTTCCTTTGCTTCCAACATAGGCGACAGTTGCCACAAAACTCTGTGGCAGTTCCCGCTGAATGCTAAGACTCCACTGCTGTGAGTAAGAGTAGCGGGTATTCGTTGGAATCGAAGTCACATTAATCGGGTATGCTCCCGGAAGAGAGGTTGGGTTGGGGTCGCCCTCGGCCGCATTACGGCACTTGCTTCCGTAATTTCCTATACATGCATAGCCCTGTGGAAATGGCTGCTGCAGGCTCAGGATGCCGGGAGCGCTTCCTTCCAGCGACCCAGCGTTCGCCTCATCGCTAGTACCGTGCTCAAAGAAAATGCCGTAGCCTGCGCGTATCGAGGTTTTTCCGTTGCCTTGCGGATCCCAAGCCACGCCCACGCGAGGCGCCGGATTGAACCAATGATTGTCGATACAGCCTTGAGGAATGCCGTTTAGTCCGCAATGGACAAGTCCATTGAGAATTCGTGGATCTGGATTACTAAGGTCAATTGGAATGGGAGTCTTCGAAGGCCAATTAATCAACTGCCCGGTGTAAGGATCAACTTTCTGCTGAGCGGCCAAGCTCTGGCTGAACGCCTGTGGCTCCCAGTTGAACACCGACAGATATTTCTCGTGGTAAGCTCCAAACAGACTGAAACGCACGCCCAAATTAACCGTCATGCGCGGGGTCACTCGCCAGTCGTCCTGAACAAAAGGCTCGACGGTCTGATAGCGGAAATAGTACTTCAATTGCGTGCTGTCCTGCGTGTAGCTTTGCAGGGAGTTGCCGCCACCCGTGATGTCTTGCCCAACGTTGTAAAGAAAATTAGCGAACGCGTTGCCTGTACTGTAGAAACCACCATTAACGTTGCTCACTGCGAGCAAACCTTGAACATCGCCGGTAGCCGCCCCCAGCGCCCCGTTGGTTTCATTTTTTTGTGCCAGCACGTATTGTGCTCCGAATTGCAAAGTATGTTTTCCTAATACTTTGGTTAGATCCTCCCGGACGTTGTATGTGGGATTAGTGTGACCCCAGGGGGCGTAAGAGGGATCGACGGTAAACCCAGCGCCTCCGTACTCCTGATTATTGCCGCCAACCACTAAGCCCGGCGCTTTTCCACCGAAGCCATTGTTAAACAAATAACCCATTGGGCACTGCGGAACCACCAATCCAGCACCAACGCCGCATTGTCCCACTAGGTCCGGATTTCCCAGACCGGCAGGACGCAAGTAATTCGCTCCGCCGGGTCCGTTCTCGGGTGCCAGAGTAATGTGCGAGTCCGTGTAGCTGAAGACCACTTCATTGAGTAGCGAAGGTGTTACCGTCTGGGTGAGGCGGACCAGC
>Ga0335075_10011609_pt1 | contig 13316 bp, 18 predicted proteins | sample Lox_Sample_24_FD_206723 | JGI IMG/M metagenome (GOLD analysis project Ga0335075, IMG submission 206723) | Soil microbial communities from Loxahatchee National Wildlife Refuge, Florida, United States - Lox_Sample_2.4 | ecosystem: Environmental > Terrestrial > Soil > Wetlands | place: USA...
AGGCGTCGTCCAGCGTTCGGAACTTGCAATTGCATTCCGCCGAAACGAAAGCGCGCTGGCGATCCGCGCTTTCATTGCTGACGTCGAGCGGTCGGTGCATTCGATATCGGCCTTGACGTCGACGTTATCGGCTACCTGATGAGGCCGGTTCTGTCAGGGCTCTCCTACCAGATCGGCCGAGTAGTCGCAGCCCCAACTGGGAGTAGTCGCAAACGTCATTGGACAGTCAGTCCCGGGAGGCCTTGAATGTAATCAAGGCTGATCGCCGCTTCGGCGTCCCACGCCTGAGGCGAGACGCCGGGTAGTCCCAGTGCGGCCCTTGGCCTGTCATGCTAGAATCAGATCACTGAGGTCCATTTCAGACGGATGTCGCCCGCGTACCTATCCCGCCTGTCAGTGCCGTGCGGGAGTTGCCGGGAACATCGCCCCAATCCGCACCAAGTCGATCGTGCCGGGGCGAACTTTTGGCCATACGCACGTAACCACCCGAATTGCGTACCTGACCTTGATTCGGTCCCGCACCAGCCATCTGAAACATAAGCCATTGCGGTACCTCCGAACGGCGCCGCCGATCCGTCGGCCAATAAAACCCCCGTTTTCTCTGCAAGATAGACCAGAATGGCTCCCGACCCGAAAACTAAGAATTTGTCGCCGTCATCGTCTACAATGGCCGGGATCCGGCCATTCGGATTAATCCGAAGATACCCGTCTTCCTTCTGCTGGCGCTTCTCCAAATCGAGGGCGTGCAGATTATAGGGCAGCGCCAGCTCCTCGAGAGCGATGGCGACTTTGTACCCGTTGGGCGTAGGGCCGGTACAGAATTCGATCATGAAGCGCTTCTCCGATGGATTGACAGGGAAGGTAAGCTCCGCAAAACTGCGTCCAAAGGTCACAAATAGGCCAACCTCGACAGCAAAAATGCGGAGCCTCGAATGGGGCGATCTGAGGGTGGTGCTGGCGGTCGCACGCAGCAAGACACTGCGGGCATCCGCCATATCCCTCCGCGTCAACCAGTCGACTGTGAGCCGTCGTGTGGCGGCTCTCGAAGCCGTCCTTGGAGTCCGGCTATTTGAACGGCTCGACGGAGCACTGACCGCGACCCGCGCCGGCGAGGCGGTCATCGACGAGGCCGAACGGATAGAACATCACATCCTTGCAATTCAGGAGCGCGTCGCCAATCAGGACGCCGTCATCGCGGGTAGCGTTCGCCTCACAACCGTCTCGACGATCGCCAACCACATTCTGATCCCAGCCATGTCGCAATTAAGGAGCCGTCACCCGGAGCTATGTCTGGAGCTGATTTCTGACAATACAAACCTCAGCATTACCCGCCGCGAGGCCGATATTGCCGTGCGTTTTGCGAGACCGTGCAAAGACGATGGGATGCTCTGCCAGCGTATTGGCGAAGTCGAGTACGGAGCCTTCACCGCGGCTGGAACGAGCCCTGACGATCTACCGTGGTTGACGTACGAAGACTCGACGGCGAACCTGCCTCAGGCCCGATGGATAGCTTCTATAACACGTGAAGAAGAATCGGCACCCTTGCTGGTAAACGATGGCGAGGCCATCCTGCACGCCGTTCGCTGCGGTCTTGGCAAATCGTTGCTGCCCATTTTCCTGCAGAGCCATTTCGACGATATTCAAGACCTGCCGGAATACGGAACAGTCCTGTCACGTGAGGTTTGGCTTATTGTCCATCCGCAGATCCGCCGCCTGGCACGGGTCCAGTCAACAATGACGTGGATCGCATCCGTGTTCCCGGCGGTCTCACAGCCAAATCGTCTACGGCAAACGTCAATACGGAAACCTAATGTATACCGTGACCTCTAAGAGCTGGAGCCATGAAGACGGTGTCGTACCCGTTGCTCCAACTTCGTGGCAGCATATACTCACCACTTTGAGACGCCATTGCTCGAACGCGGCACCGCCGCAGGCGGTGGCCGATGACTTCACTCTGGAGGGTCTTCCACACTTATTGCCTTCGCCAACACTCTGCAGCCGGTCACCAGCATTCGCTGCCAGCAATGTGCCTGGCAGCCAGCGCAGTGCCGGCGCCGATGCTGCGCGCGACCACGCGCCCACGCCGATTCCAAGCCAATCAACGCCGAGGTCTGGAAGAAACCAACTACGGCGGCGAAGCCAAGCGCTGCAGCGATTGGTCGCTGGCCAGCAACGAGATGTAGAACAGGTTGAGCAGATCGACGGCGAACACCGCGATGAGACCGATCGCCCCGGTGCACCGAGCTCTCGTACACTGCGAGCCGGAGCAGGCAGATATCGACGAAGGCCTAGACGCATGAGCGATCTCTACAACACCGACATCTGTCGAATGGTCGGAGCGCCAGGGGGCGCTGCTGCGCCGGCTCGCCGAGGGCGAACCGCTCGCCCCGCACGACATCAACGAACTCGACTGGCCGCACATCGCCGAGGAAATCGAGGACGTGGGCAGGGAACGGCGCAACGCCGTCGAATCGCTGCTGATCAACATCCAGAGGTGATGCGATGAGCGGATACGATAGCCGCGCCGACTCGCTGACCCGTATCCACGCGGTGCGCGACAGACTGCTTTGTGGCCGAATTGTTGGCGCGTGGCCAGGCACATGACGCAAGTAAATTCACCCCGAAGAGAAGCCGGTATACGATGAGGTATTCCCGCTGCTGACAGGCATTTCATACGGGTCGCCGGAATGGGACGCGGTGCTTGGACGTGCGTGCCCCGCCCTTGAACACCAAGCTCAGTCGGCGGCGGCACGGCAGCGGGGCGCGAAGACAACGCGCGCATAGCGGATGCAACCGCCAACGTCACCTTGGCGGGTCGCACATTCACTATCACCAAGCAGTTCCTCGACGACTTGAGGGGACAGAATTTCCTGAACGAGCTTGGGCGAATGAGGACGGCACTCCTGGTGTGTCATGCGCCGGATGATGAATATGTTAACATAGCTCCGTGCGGAAAACCGAAGAACCCTGGTCAGATCGTCGGTGGCCGCCTGAGCTCCGGTTCCACCAATTGCGCGAACGCGATATCGCCCGACGCGGTGATTCGATCAGCGCCGATGGCCGTGCGCGGATCCTCGGCATTGCGCCACAGCTTGTATTCGTCGGTGTACGGCAAACCAATCGCCTCGGCCAGCAGATGGATCCAGTTGACGATACGGATCGGCCGGCCGCGCTCCAGCGCCACCGCCTCGCGATGGCAGGAATGGAAGATCGTCACCAGCGTGTCCGCGCCGCTCTCTTCCATTGCCGCCATCGTCTCATGATGAGCCTGCGCCAGCAGTCCAGGTTTGGGTGCTATCGCCGAACACATATGGCCTGGCACCCGCAGATTGTGATCCACCATCGTCAGCCCAGGGATCATGCCAAGCAGCATCGGTACATCCGTGTTTACCGGCACGCGGCCTTGGAACCCGTAATGCGCATGCAGCAGAACGCGCGCCTCGACCGGTTGCACTAGGAGCAAACGCAGCCGCTCCCTGCGCGCGGCCAGCAGCTGCGTGATGTGCAGCGTTTCGAATGCGGCCTCGGTCACCGGCGCCATCAGGTCGTCCATGTTCATGTGGCACGATGGACACCAAGTGACGACGGTATCGCGGCCTGCCTCGTTGAATTTCTCCACCGTGCGCGCGGCCATGCCCGCGGCGATGCGCGCGTTCGCCTCCAGCGGCGAACCGCAGCAATAGCCCGGGCCGCCGGTGGGTGCCGCCGACACGCCGATCGCGTCAAGGATGTGCGTGACGAGGCGCACGATCTCGCCATGGCGGGACATGTTGCAGCCGTACCAGAAGGTGACGTTGGCGTCTGGGGTCACAGCCATTCGGCCCGCTCCTCCTCGCTCATAGTTAGCCGTGCGAAGGCCTTGACGCGTGCGGACCATTTCGGGTCGTGATTTACGGCGATGCGCGGCGCGTCGCCCAATGTGCCGCGCACACGCAGCAACGCAAGTCGCATCAGAAATGCAGCGTCGAGATTCTCCGGGCACGCCTGGGTGCATTCGCCGCTCCGCACGCATGCGCCGGCGAAGGCGATTGCCTCAGCCGTGCCTGGGGCATCCCGCAGAATGTCGCGGATGCCCGCCATCACGGCTGCCGGCGCGGCGTCGGTAACCGCCAGTATGGGCGATACCATCGGACAGGCGCGGTAGCATTCGCCGCAGGCCGTGCACGCCTCCGCGAGGCGGGCGGAGCTGTCGCGGATGTAAGAGGCGAGGGCCTTGCCGGTATCCCGCATGGACTGGTGCTTCCCCCTAATGCAGGCTCAGAGACCGTGTGAGAAGTTCATTCTGGAGCGGCAGATTGAGCATCAGGCGAATCGCAGCGATTTCCAGCAGCGTTTCTGATGTCTGGACATAGCATTCGTAATCCTTCGAGAGGCGGCGATCGAACCCGAGCCATGCGAAGCTGCGCTCAACAATCCAGGTGAGACCCGCGACCTTGAATGATCGCTGTTTGCGCTTGACGATCAGCAGGTTCCACCCGTCGCGCCGCAGCTGCCGAGCAAGCTTGCGACTCTCGTGCCCAACACCAGCAATGATAGTTCGAGTGGTCGGCCAGAGCGACGCGACCCCAGCCAACATGCGGCTGCCAGCTCGGCGGTCCGACATATTGGCTGGTTCGACGCGATTGGTGATCGGAAGGCCGAGAATGTCGACCAGGATGTGGCGCTTCCTCCCTTTCACTCGTTTGTGCCCATCGAATCCGTGAACCCCACCACGTTCGGTCGTCCCTACCGACTGGCCATCCATGATGGCGAGGGTGGGCCCAGGCTTCCGATCTGCCGTCAGGCGGGCCAGAGGGATACAGCGCGCGATGCAGCAGCACCCAGACACCAGCCATACGCCAGCTCCGGAAGTACCCGTGCGCGGTCGGCCAAGGCGGGAAGTCGTCTGGAAGCTGCCGCCATTGGCAGCCAGTGCGGAGCAGATAGATGATGGCGTCGAAGACGGCACGTACTTCCGTTGTGCGTGGACGACCACCGGACTTGGCAGTCGGGATATGCGGCGCCACCAGCGCCCATTGTGCGTCGGGTAACACCGAGTTCGCATGATCGTCTCCGCGTAGCCGCGTTGGGATTGCATGCTAGATCAACCGTCGCCACCCAGAACTTCTCACACGGTCTCTAAGCATACGCGGGCTGGCGCCCCCCGTCGCCGCCACCATCGTTGTCAGCGAACTGCACGGTGGCGCTGAGATTCCCGCCAGGGGCTGTCGTTGCCGCCTGTGCGATCGAACCATGTTCACGGGCGTGAGCGATCTGCCAAGCCTGCTCCTGATTGATCAGATATGCCTCGCTTTGCTGCTGAAGCTGATAGGCGAAATTGCTCTCGCCTCCGTCCTCACCGCCTCCTTTCGCAAAAGCGGTTCCAGTGGACAGCACCATCGCGGCGACCTCCGCGCAAATTAGAGTTTTCATAAGCAACATCTCCTCTAAGACGGCCTGGCAACAACGCCGGGCTTGACGGTTTCACGCTTCACGGCGTTGCTGCATTCCATGCTACCGATGCAGACTAGCTATGCTCACCCCCTAATTCCGTGCCAAGTGCGTACAAAAGCCCGATGCGTGAAGCCGTCTAGGTGAATGTCGTGCTGCTGGCCCACTTAACAAGAGAGTAGCACGATGAGGAAAGCTTTACTTGACCCGAAAATCTTACACTGGGTGGCTGCACTGGGGGTTGACCACCACGTCTATCACAGTGTCCGGTGCTTCCTGGTCCGGCGTCACTACAGGCGGTGCTGGCCCACATCGAAATCCTCGGGCATGCCGCCCTGGCCGCGCAATCCGTTGCGGAAGGCGACCGCTTCCAGGCTGCCGTCGAGCTTGTAGGTCCAGGCGTGATAGACGCAGGTCAACCTGCTGACGTTGTCGTGCTTCTTCAAGCAGACCAGCGCGCCCTTGTGGGCGCAACGGTTTACCATGCCATGAATGACGCCATCGTCACCGCGCGTGACAATGACCGGCGTCTCGCCGACGGTGGCGGTCCGATAGTCGCCGGCGTTCGGGACATCGACCTCAAGGCACAGGAAGTGCCAGACCGAACCACGGAAGATCTTCTGCTGTTCAGCCTCGTAAATCTCGGGATCCGAAAATATCCAGAACGGCGCGCGCGCCGCGCCCTCCACCGGCCAAATATGCCGCGTTCGTCCGCTATCATCTTGCATTGGCCTATCTCCTACAGGGCGGCCGCTTGTCACAAGCCGCTCATAGCTGTGTCTGAGAGTAGAAGGTGTTATGCTGACATACGAATTGCCAATAACGTGTCGGGCGATTTTAATAAGCGCGTGTTATCAAGCCCGCAGGAAAAACGACCATGGAGTTGCGCCAGCTTCGCTAGCGCCCACAGGTCGACATCCGCCTGAATGAGGTAGCGACCCGGGAACAGCTGCGGCTCCTCGATGAGAACAAGCTGGATATCGGGTTTATCCGCCCGCCAGTGTTGCAACGGCCGCCAGGTGTCGTCGTCCAGTCCATCAGCAGCGAAAGCATCTTGCTCGCGATCCATGAGGCCCACCCGCTGGCCTGCCGCGAGCGACTGCATATCAGAGACTTGGCGGAAGAGCTGTTCATCGTACCCAGCCTGCATCCTGGTATGGGCTTCTATGCTCATTCCGAAGCGGTATGGCGCGACGCGGGCTTTCAGCCCAAGGTCGAGCATCGATCGCCCCAACTCGCAACCATCTGTAGTCTGGTCGCTGCGGGCGCCGGGGTAGCACTGATGCCCGAATCCTTGCAAAGCATGCGGCTTCCGAACTTGCGCTATCGGGCACTCGAAGGCGTCGTCCAGCGTTCGGAACTTGCAATTGCATTCCGCCGAAACGAAAGCGCGCTGGCGATCCGCGCTTTCATTGCTGACGTCGAGCGGTCGGTGCATTCGATATCGGCCTTGACGTCGACGTTACCGGCTACCTGATGAGGCCGGTTCTGTCAGGGTGTCAACCGGCTTGCAAAGTTGGCTCTGACTCAGTTTTGATGTAATCTGGTGCTTTCATGGGGACAGATTCGCGAGAGGAATCAATGCCATGAAAGGCTTCCGTTGCGTGTCACTCGTCCCGGCGGGATTTGCGATCGAGGGCGTCGATGCGAGCGGGGCCATGACCGTGATGGTCGTTCGTGCGATGAGCCGGACGAGCGCCTGCTCAGCTTGCGGCGCGCCTGCTTTGCGCATTCATAGCCGTTATCACCGGCGATTGATGGATCTGCCGGTTGGGGGTCGGGCAATGCAGCTCATCGTCCTGGCCCGACGCTTCTATTGCGATGCAGTCCTCTGCGGACAACGGATCTTCACCGAGCGGTTCAAAGAACTGTTGCCTTGAGCGCGGCGAACGGCGCGGCTCGGCGGCATCGTGCGCCATCTCGGCCTGGCGCTGGGCGGCCGTCCCGCGGCCAGCTTTGCCGGACGGCTCATGATCCCGGTCAGCAACGATACGCTGCTTCGGGTCGTGCGCAGGCATGGCAGGCCATCTCCACCACCGCCGAGCGTGGTCGGCATCGATGACTGGGCCTGGCGCCGCAATTTCCGATACGGCACGATCGTCTGTGACCTGGAACGGCACCGAACGATCGCACTCCTGCCGGACCGGGAACCGGCGACGGCTGAGGCCTGGTTCGCCGGGCAGCAGCAGATCGAGATCGTGGCCCGAGACCGAGGCGGCGGTTATGGGCTAGCCGCGGCCAAGGCGCTCCCCCATGCCGTTCAGGTGGCCGATCGCTGGCATCTCGTGGAGAATGCCAGCCACGCTTTCCTTGATGCCGTGTGCAAGTCCATGAAGCGGATCCGCCATGTGATCGGTGCCGCCACCATCAATCCGAAGCTGCTCACCTGCGCGGAGAAGCTGCAGTACGAGAGCTATCTGCGACGCGAGGAGACCAATGCGATGATCTTCGACCTGGCCAAGCAGGGCATGGCGATCAAGGAGATCGTTCGCCGCACAAGCCATAGCCGCAAGCTGGTTCGCGACGTATTGCGCGGCCTGCGGACGGAGATCTTCCGGATTCGGCAGAGCTCGCTCGAGGCGCACTTGCCCTGGCTGGACGAACAATGGGCGAGCGGGTTGCGCAACGGTGCTGAGCTGTGGCGGCAGCTGAAGCGATTGGGCTTCCGGGGCAGCCTGCGCGTCGTTGGCGAATGGGTCTCACGCCGTCGGCGCTCGGAGAAGGTCGAAAGCGCCCTCGGCCATGCACCCGCCGCGCGAACCATCGCGCGCCTCATGACCATCGGCCGGGATACCCTGAGCAAAGCCGAGACCGTGACGATCGCCGCGATCGAGAACAACCTGCCGCTGCTCGTCGAAGCGCGCGAGATCGTCGGCGCTTTCCAAAGCATGATCCGCAGGAAATGCGCAGACGATCTGGAGCCCTGGCTCGGTCGTGCCCAGACCAGCCTGGTCGCTGCGTTTGCCAATGGCGTGTTGAAGGATAGGACCGCCGTCCGAGCCGCCATCACGTCACCCTGGTCAAACGGCCAGACTGAAGGCCAGATCACCAAGTTGAAACTCGTGAAGCGACAAATGTACGGCCGTGGAAAGCTCGATCTGCTCGAGGCCCGCGTTATTGGCGCATGATAAACGGCCCACCAAAATTGCGTCAGAGCCAAATTTGCACGCCGGTTGACAATCAGGGGCTGCAGCCGAAGGTGCGGCGCCGCTTCGTCGCCACCACCGACAGCAACCATGATGGCCCCGTCTTCCCCGACCTGGCCAAGGACATCATGCCGACCGGCCGCGACCAGCTCTGGGTGGCGGACCTGACCTATGTCGCGATCCCGGGCGGCTTCGCCTACGTTGCGGTGATCCTGGACGCATGGTCGCGCCGCGTCATCGGCGACGCCATCGGACGGTCGATCGATGCCCGTCTGACGTTGGTGGCGCTCAAGGCGGCGATCGCGTCGCGCCAGCCGCCGCCCGGCTGCGTGCATCATTCGGACCGCGGCTCCCAATATGCTGCACAGGCCTATCGCGAGCTGCTCGCCGCTCATGGGCTCCTTGGCTCTATGGGCAGGCGCGGCAACCCGTATGACAACGCCAAGGCGGAGAGCTTCATGAAAACGCTGAAGGTCGAGGCTGCCTACCCCATGGCTTTCGAGAGCTTCGAAGGCGTTGCCACACATCTCCCCCGCTTCATCGAGGCGGCCTACAATCGTCGCCGCCTGCATTCAGCGCTCGGCTACCTGAGTCCCGTGCAGTTCGAGGAGCAACACATCCGCCAGACGGTCAAAGTCGCCGCCTGATCCTGTCCGGCCACGGGGCCCACTCCAATCGCCGGTCAACTTCGCACGCCGAAGAACAGACCAAGTCCGCGGACGACATCCTGGCGTCAATCCAGCGCTTCTGCCAGCGCCAGAAGACCCGGCGCGTCGCCGGCCCTCAGCCGATGCAGCGATACTTTGTCCATCAGCGCGCTACGCAGCGCGACCAGCCAACCCTTTTTACTCAACTCGATCCCCATCAGAACTGCTGCTTCATCGGCCGCCGCGAGCCTCCCCGGATGCCCATCCACCATAACCGAATCCTCCGTTCAGGACGCGGCCATGTTGCACCGAACCACCACGCTATGACCGACTACATAGAATCTTGTCGGCGATCAGGCAGGCCGGGGTATCGGCGATGGCAAGCAGCGCTCGCGCCGTGAACCTGTCCACCGGTCAGGAGCAGGGTGTAGAGGCGGCCTTGTTGGTCGCAGAGCACGTGGATCTTGGTCGTGCGTCCGCCGCGCGAACGGCCAATGGCTTGGCGCTGCTCCCCCCTTTTGCGCTTGATGCCGAGCGGTGTGCTTTGACACTTGTGCTCTCCACCATGCTCAGCACGGGCGGGTCCCCGCAGGCGGCAAGGGCGGCAAACAGTTCTTGCCACAGACCGCGCTGACTCCAACGGTTGAAGCGGTTGAACAGCGTCGTGCGCGGCCCATACACATCGGGCAGTGCCCGCCAGCGCAGCCCCTCGCGAAACCGGGGCAGGATCCCGCTGATCACTCGGCGATCATCCACCCGTGGTTTACCACCAAGGTGCGGCAACAACGGCTCAATCACCGCCCATTGCTCGTCGTTCAGCCAGAACAATTCCGCCATGATCCAAGCCCTCCTCAAGAACTTGAATCAAATCCGCCGTGGTCATTGCAATGGGTGATCTGCTCCCCGGAACCTGCTCGCCAACGCGAGCTGGTGAGCGCGGCTTGCATGGAGTGAGGCGTATCGATCCGGCGTGCCTGCCGGGTTCTGGAAGTCGATACGTAGACGTATCATTACAAGTCCTGCCGCCATGAGCAGGCCGGTCTTGAGGCTCGGATCAAGGAGATTGCGCAGGTGCGTGTGCGGTATGGTTACCGGCGCGTGCATATTGCGTGTTGCCTCACGTAATTATGTTACCGGCTGCCTCACCAAGGATGTTACCGGCGGTTAGCCGTGCGGTATCCAAAGCGTCGTATGGCGATAGGCCACTGACCTCGTTGATCAGCCGCTGGACGGCTTGTTGGCGCCACGCTCGAACTCGCTTCTGCAACGTATAAAGCTGTCGGTGGCTATATTGTCCTGGGTAGCGGGCTTGGAACTCGACGAGAAGTTCGAGTGCAGTTTGATCCGGCTGGTCTTCAAGGCACTGGGCCATTTCGTCCCAGTGTTCCTTGAAGATATCAGGGCGTCGACCACGCGGCTTGTCGCTGAGCCGCCGATACGTCTTGGGCCCAGTGATGACACCGCGCTCCCGCGCCTCCTGACGCCAGCAACTGACCCCGTCGGACGAGCATTTTATACTGTTTGCAGGTAAATCGACCTGGAAACTGAACGCACAGCTCTTCAAAGAGCTGCATGGTGTTGATGTTGGGCAACTCCTCTAATCGACGGCATACGATCGGCCACGCCATACGGAGCGCCTGGATACGGGCTTGGCCGGGCTCAGCGTAGACCGGTTTCGGCTTGTCCTGCATTTTCGTGGATGTCGCGGCGGCGGTTGGTGCATCCACTGCTTTGAACACGGAGGTGGGGCTCGCAATAGTGGGCTGTGGCGAGGCCCTTTGTAGACTTCGCAGGTACCTCGGTTTGGCTTCGATGGAGAACGTCGGACGGATCTCGCCTGCATGCCAGGCGCTCGATAGGCTTGCCACGAACGCCGCCAGATTCGGCAGTTCGGATGTTGCTGGAGGCGGTGCTTCGCCGTCGGCCAGCGCTGCCAGATAAGCCTGCACAGCTCGCATCTCCTCCAGAAGTCTCAGCGGATCGAGATCCGCAGCGATCTCACGCAGCGTACTCTTGGTGGCCATCGGGATACTTTCCGCCTGCAGGAGACGCTCGCAGGGCGTCTGTGGCGGATAATAGCGCTTGGTCACCTTCGCGCCGTCGCGCTGCTTGGCGGCCAGTTTGAAAGAGGGCTGGAAAAAGTTCATGAACAGCCTGGATGCTCCGTAGAGGCGTGTGATTGCCCTAGCTGCCGCCAAGCCTTCAAAGCGCCGATAGCCCAGAAGCTTACGGACAACAGCACCATTTTTCTGCTCTATCCAGGCTTGGTCGTTCTTGCGGTAAGGCCGCGCGCGCGTCAGTTCGATTCCGTGGCCCAGGCAATATTCGATCAGGCTGTCGTTAACGAACTCACTGCCATTGTCCACATCCAGCGCTCTTAGGGTGAAGGGCAAGCCCATACGGATGTGCTCGAGTGTTTCGACCACGAGGATACTTTCTCGAACCACGATCGGCGCGGCCTCCGTCCATCCGCTCGCGATATCCGTCAGAACCAGGCTGTGAACATAACTACCGCGGTTTACTTGCCCGCAATGAGCGACCAAGTCCATTTCCATGTAGCCCGGAAGTGGTTCATTCCAATCTGCAAAGGTCCGCATTTTGATGCGCCGTCGCGGTTCGGGCACGACCCCCGGCGGCCTTTTTGTGAGCGTGGCGCGCCTCGGCATCCGGAGCAGGCGATCGATCGTCGCAGCGCGCATCGACAAGATCTTGCAGCGTATCTCCGGCTGGAGCTTCAAATGTCCATTTCGCTCCAGCGCGGGCAATAGAATGGGTAACAGTACCTTGAGCCGCTTACCGCAAACTCGATCGGAAGCCTCCCACAGAACAATCAAGGCACTCCGAGCGGCCTCATCGTAAAACGACAGGCGCTGACGGGTCTGCCGACGCTTCAGCTCCGGAGGGGTGTTCAGCACACGAATCGCGGACTTTTCATGGTACCCCGTGGCCGCGATGAACTCCTCCAGAATCCTGCGCTTGTCCTTATTCGCCGCAGCCGTATAGCGACCCCGAATCGCATTGGCGAGTTCCCTGCGCATAGCGTGCGTCATCTTCTTCATGGTGCCCCCGTGACAAGAGGGCCATCATGGCCGACTATGCGTTCTCGGGTAACATTTTAGGTGAGGCAACGAAGCCCGCTTGGTAACGCTTCCCTTGAGGCAATGCGACACATATGATGCTTCGCCGTGAAGATGGGCGGACAACGTGAAGCGCGTCTATCGGATTTATCGCGGTCTTGGCTCGCAACTTTGCAAGAATCCGCCGCGGCGACGGGTGCGCGCGAAACTGCGTGAGGATCGCCAGGCCGCGGTTCGACCGAACGATGTCTGAGCGATGGACTTTGTGCATGACCAGCTGGCCACGGGGCGGAAGCTGCGGATGTTGACGGTGGTCGACACATTCAGCCGCTACTGTCCTGGGCTGGATGTTCGGTTCCGCTACCGGGTGGAGGATGTTGTGGGGACGCTGGAGCGGGTTTGCCAGAAGGTCGGCTATCCGCGGACGATCCGGGTCGATCAGGGGACGGAGTTTGTCAGTCGGGATCTGGACCTGTGGGCCTACGCGCGGGGCGTGGAGCTTGACTTCTCACGGCCAGGCAAGCCGACCGACAACGCATTCATTGAGGCGTTCAACGGTCGGTTCCGGGCGGAGTGCCTGAACCGGCATTGGTTCCTGACCCTTGCCGACGCACGCGAGAAGGTGGAGGATTGGCGCAGCTACTACAACGAGGAACGGCCGCACGGGGCGATTGGCAACGTGCCGCCTTTGGCCTTGATGAATGCCGGCGGGGCTACCAACCCGCTGCCGGAACGAGCCCGAAAACTCTAACTTCGGGTGGTCCAAAGATGGGTAGCAGCGCAGGTACAACCCCTAATGTTCCCGATTGGACTGACTACTTGGGCGCACCCGAGTAGGTCCCTCAACACAATCACCAAGGAATCTAACCCCAGCCGGACAAACGTTCATGCTGAAGTTGCCCCGGTTTGGTGGACAGCGGACTATTTGGGTTCGAGGAGTCCACGATGGGCAAGACGAGGTCAGCCTACCCGCCTGAGTTCCGTCGCCAGCTGGTGGAACTGGTGCGCGCGGGTCG
>Ga0335075_10011610_pt1 | contig 13316 bp, 14 predicted proteins | sample Lox_Sample_24_FD_206723 | JGI IMG/M metagenome (GOLD analysis project Ga0335075, IMG submission 206723) | Soil microbial communities from Loxahatchee National Wildlife Refuge, Florida, United States - Lox_Sample_2.4 | ecosystem: Environmental > Terrestrial > Soil > Wetlands | place: USA...
GTGAGGGCACGCCGCGTCAGGACCTGCTGGCGGCCCTGTCGTTTCTCGACGCCGTCGACACGAAGGTTGTGGCCGCCGAGCGCGAGCGATTCGAGCGGCTCCGCGACCAGGTGCGCTCGGCCGACGACGGTCACGGCCTGCCGGAGGGCTTGCTCCACGGAAATCTCCTCCACGCCCCCGATCACGCCGTCCTGAGCGAACAAGGGCCGGTCGCGATCAACTGGAAGGCGTCCGGGCGCGGACCGCGCCTTGCCGACCTCGCTTACCTGATCTGGGGCACGGGTTCGTGGAACCCGCGTCGGCCGAACCAGCAGTGGATCGACGCTGCCGTCAACGCCTACCGCGAATATGTCGAGCCGACCGACGACGAACTCGACCGGCTCGAGGCGGTCATGTACATCCGGACGCTCTACCTCGCCTGTTTCGGCTACCGACGCGCCCTCACCCACGGCTCGGCATTCAACGAGTGGGGCTTCATCGAACCACCCGAGTACTTCAGCTCCACCGCAGCTGCAGTCCGAGCCGCGTTCCGCCGATAGGTCGCCGGGCCTGCGGCTCCGGACAGGAACAACGTCCCTGCCATTGAAGTCTCCGGCCTGGATCCAGCCGCGCTGTCCGAGCGCCAGAGAACTGACAGGGTGACGCAGCGGCCGGTAACCGTCCCGGATCTGGGGCAGGACCGGCGTGGGTCGGAGGAACGGCATGCCCCGTAGGATGCGTCGCATGCCGGACGCCCCGCCCCGCCCCGAGCCGTTCATCCCGCAGACCTCCCCGGCGGCGCTCGATGACCTACGTGCGCGGGTGCGCAGGACGCGCTGGCCGGATGCACCCGAAGACGCCGGGTGGTCGCTCGGGACCGACATCGCCTACCTCCGCGAGCTGGCTGGCTACTGGGCGGAAGGGTTCGACTGGCCGGCGCAGGAGGCCGCGCTCTCCCGGCTACCTCGTTTCCGCGTCCGGCTCGGCGGTCTGGGGATCCACTTCGTGCACGCCCGGGCCGCCGCGCCGACCGGGCCCGTTCTGCCGCTTGTCCTGTGCCACGGCTGGCCGGACTCGTTCTGGCGTTACGCGAAGGTCATCCCGCTGCTCACCGATCCTGGCGCGCATGGCGCCGACCCGGCCGATGCGTTCGACGTGGTCGTGCCTGACATGCCGGGCTATGGGTATTCCGACCGCCCGGTCGGCCCGCCGCTGAACGCCATCGCCGTGGCCGGCCTGTGGGCCGAGCTCATGGGCGTCCTCGGCTATGAGCGGTTCGGCGCGGCGGGCGGGGACATCGGCAGTCATGTGAGCCGCTACCTCGGCCTGGACTATTCCGGCCGGGTGGTGGCCGTCCACCGCATGGACGCGGGCCTGCCCGTCTTCGCCGGCGACCCGGCCGACCTCGCACCCGTGGAGCGCGGCTGGCTCGAGCGCGCCGCGGCCTGGGCCGCGACCGAGGGCGGCTACGCCGCCATGCACCGCACCAAGCCGCAGACCGCCGCCGTCGGACTCACCGACTCCCCCGCCGGGCTCGCCGCGTGGATCACCGAGAAGCTCCGGGCGTGGAGCGATTGCGACGGGGACGTTGAGCGGCGCTTTACGAAAGACGAGATCCTCACCAACGTCACGATCTACTGGCTCACCGCGACGATCGGCTCGTCGATGCGCATGTACCACGCGAACGCGGCGATCCCGTCGGCGCAGCACGCCCGCCGGGTCGAGGTGCCGTCCGGCTTCTCGCTGTTCCCCGCCGACATCGGCCGCCCGCCTCGGCCGTGGCTGGAGCGCACGGCGAACGTCGTGCGCGTGACCGAGCCGGCGCGCGGCGGGCACTTCGCGCCGTTCGAAGAGCCCGAGCTCTACGCGCAGGAGCTTCGCGTGTTCTTCCGCCCCTACCGGGCTGTGACGGGCTGACCAAGTCGGCACGCGCGACTGACCGCTCATGAGGCAGGCTCCTTGAGCAGCGGAGCTAGTCCGCCTCGATGCGGAAAGCACTGTCGCGCGTCGCCGGGTGGTCCGGTAGGAGGGGTGGACCGGTAATGACCCTCACTGAGGCGGTGGCTGCCCGCCCGAAGCGGGGCGCTTCGTATAGGCCTCCTCCCGCGTGGTCCGGAACCCTACGCTGCGATGACTGCCGTCGCAGAACGGCTTGTTGGCCGACGCGCCGCACCGGCACAGCGCCACCCGGGTGTCCTGCCTGATCAGCGTGTGGTCCTGACCGAAGATCCTGACGTTGCCGCGGACGAACAACGGGCCGTTCGGGCGTTCCCGCACCGTGGTTTCCTCCGGCACCGGCTCCTGCTGCCCGCCGTCCAGGCGGCGGAAGTGCAGCGCGCCCGTGGGACAGCGCCGGATCACCTCGCCGATGTCGCCGGGCGATCCCTTGTCCACGATGATCCACGGCCGGCGCTGGTTGTCGAATACGGCGGGGAGCCCGCGCAGGCATTCGCCGACATGGATACAGAACGCAGGTTCCCAGGTGACTTCGATCCGGTCGTTCGCGTACGTACGCTCGACCGTCGGCGCGTAGCGCGGCTGCTCGCGGAAACCCTCCGGAGCCTCATCGCGCTCATCGTGCGGAAGCTCGCTGGTTCGTCCGGTCATCTTCTCGCCTCCATGGCTGGGTCCCGATGCGAACTCTTACGGCGGTCAGCGTCGGTCGGCTAGTTCGCTGCCTGAGCCGGCGTTTCCTGGCTGGTCTTGGCCGCCTGGTGGCGCTCCTCCTCGGTGAGGCCGCCCCAGATGCCGTGGACCTGCCTGGTCCGCAGCGCGAACGCAAGACATTGGGACCGGACCGGGCAGCGCGCGCAGATCGCCCTCGCCTCGGCCGTCTCCTCCAGCGACCTGCCCGTGGACGAGATCGGGAAGAACAGATCGGGATCGGCGGACCGGCAGCCGGCAAGCTGCCACCACTCGCCGTCGCCAATCAGCGGCACCGCCTCGGCGCGGGACGGGGACAGCCGGACGGGCGCCGTACTCGACACGCGCTTCATGCAGGTACCTCTCGCCGGGCAGGCCGTTCCCCACCGTGTGCGTTCATCTTCGGCCCAGGATGGGTGAATCGGCGTCACACGTTCGGGGTGATCCAGCGTGGATCACAAAGAATGGTGCGACGGTGGCACAGGGTGTACCGCTCGAGAATGCTTTCGACGCTGGCCATGGATACCTCCCGTTCTTATAGTTGGGCAGTGCCGGCCACGACCTTTCGTTCGCGCAAGGCTGCTGGGAGTACTGCGAGCAGCAAGATGCCGGTCAGGGCGAGCGCCGCCGGGTAGCCGGTGCGCGCGGCGAACAGGCCGAAGACGGCCGGACCCGCAACCGGAACGCTGGTAAGGTCCGATCCCATGGCGATTGAGTGGTCCGGTTTGAGTCCGAGGCTGCTCCTGCGACTGGACCGTTCGGCCAGCCAGCCGCTGCGCGCCCAGCTGGAGGCAGGCCTGCGCGAGGCGATCAGGGACGGCCGGCTGCGCGGCCGGGAGCGGCTGCCGTCCTCGCGTGAGCTGGCGCGTGAGCTCGGCGTGTCTCGCGGCATGGTGCAGGAGTGCTACGGTCAGCTGCTGGCCGAGGGATACCTGACCAGCCGGACCGGGTCGGCGACCCGGGTAGCGGACATCACCGAGCGGCCGACCGCGGTCTCTCCCGTGATGCCGTTGCCGACTCGCCGCCCTCCGGATCGGGGGCTGATCGCGGACTTCGCCGTTGGCATACCGGACCTGTCCAGCTTCCCGCGAACCGACTGGGCCTGGGCCGTCCGGCAGGCGTGCGGCGAGGTCGCCTCCGCGGACCTGGGATACGGCGATCCGCGCGGCAGTGCGTCGCTCCGCGAGGTGCTCGCCGGGTACCTGCGGCGGGTGCGAGCCGCCGATGCCGACCCCGGCCAGATGATCATCAGTACCGGCTTCGCGCAGGGCGTCAACCTGGTGCTGCGCGCCCTGATCCGGGAACGCGGCGTGTCATGCGTGGCCTTCGAAGATCCCGGCTACGGGAGCGCGCAGCATGACGAAACGGTGCGGGCGGCCGTGGCGATGGGTCTGCGCGCCCAGTACGTGCCGGTCGATGAGCAGGGCCTGGTAGTCAGCGCGCTCGCGGCGAGCGGGGCCCAGGCGGTCGTGGTCACGCCGGCCCACCAGTCCCCCACCGGGGTGGTCTTGTCCGCGACACGCAGGCACGCGCTGGTGGACTGGGCCCAGCGGGGCGGCGGGTACGTGATCGAGGACGACTATGACTCGGAATTTCGCTACGACAAGGAGCCGGTCGGCGCGCTGCAGGGACTGGCGCCGGACCAGGTCTTCCTGGTGGGCACGACCAGCAAGGCGCTGGCGCCTGCGGTCCGCCTCGGCTGGGTGCACGCGCCTTCGCCGCTGGCCCGCGCGGTCGCCGCGGAGAAGGAGATGAGCGATCGCGGCTCGTGCATGATGGACCAGCTTGCCCTGGCGACCCTGCTCACATCGGGCCGGTACGACCGCCACCTGCGCCGGATGCGGGCCGTTTACGCCGGCCGGCGGGCCGCGCTGGTCGAGGCATTCGCCAGGCACTCACCCGGGGTCCGGCTCACGGGGCTCGCGGCCGGATTCCACGCTGTCGCGCCGCTGCCGGCCAGTGCTGACGAGGCGGCCGTGGTCGCGGCGGCGCGAGAGCGGCGGGTCGGGCTGTACGGAATAGGCGCCTGGCGCGGCATGAACGACGCGGCGGCGCCGCCCGCGCTGGTCATAGGCTTCGGCAACGTCGGCGAGCGAGCCATCGACCCCGCCATCGCCGCCGTCGCCGACCTGGTCAGCTGAGCAGGCCCATCCCCCGGCTCGCCACCGACCGCACCAGCAACAACGGCGGCGTCGGCCTGGGACTGTCCATCGTCCGCTCCACTGTCACGGCACACGAGGGCACCGTCCGCGCGCGGCCGCGACCGGAGGACGGCCTGATCGTCGGAGTCGAATTCCCGTAATTTGAGCTGCGCTTAGCCCGTCTTCCCGATGATGGCGGTCATCTCGTCGGCGTCGAAGGCCCGCATGGTGTTCGAGCGGACGTTGCCCAAAGACCCGACCTGAAGCAGGGCAGCTGTCGCCGTTTCATCGTCGGGCAGGTCGACGACGCTCACGAGGTCGTACTCGCCGACCGTCCAGAGCAATTCGCGTACCCGGCCGCCTGAGCTCTCGACGAGCTTGGCGAAATCTGCCGCTCGGCTCGTTGAGTCCTTGTAGTTCTTGATGCCCTGGTCGGTCCAGTGGATCAGAGATACATAGGTCTGCATGTTCTCCCCCTCTTGTGGTCAGGCCGTCGTGTAGACCTTCTCGACAAACTCGGCAAGCCGATGCTCATCCAGGGTCCGGGCCAAGTCGGCTTCGGTGATGATGCCGACCAGGCGGTGGTTTTCGATTACCGGCAGGCGCTTGATCTGATGGTCTTCCATCTGGTGCAGCACGTCGCCAACGTCGGCCGTGGCCTCGACCCAGAACAGCGTGTCCTGGGCCAGGTCACCGGCCCGGACCTGGGCTGGGTCGCGGCCTTCTGCGATGCACCGCAGCACGATGTCGCGGTCGGTGATGATGCCGTGCACCCGGTCGTCGGGGCCGCAGATCGGCAGCGAGCCGACACCGAGATCGCGCATCTTCTGCGCGGCGGCCGCCACGGTGTCGCTCGCGCCTATGCATTCAGCTCCTGGGTGCATGATGTCTCGCGCCTGCTTGGCTCCGTCCTGGCGGTCTGGTGTCACCAACTCGGGATGCGCCTCGGCGTGAGCGTCCAGGGCGGCGAACGCGTGGTCCACCGGCTCGTGTGTTCCCTGTCCGGAGTGCTCGGCGTAGCACGCGTCACCCAGCTGCCGGATCAGCTTGGTGTGCTGCCGCCGCGCCTGCGCCTGCAAGAGCCGTGTCCGGCCTTGCGCCGCGGCCTGCCCGGCGGCCGTCTTGGCTGTGTCGAGGATCGACATGATTCCCTCTCTTCGCGTGACCATCCGTGATTCTTCTATGACGTTACGCCGGCAGATCTCGCTCGGATCATGCGGCCTGCCGTGCCGAGTACACCTCCGTCCCTCGCACGAGGACGTCGTCGCAGGTGCGGATCCTCGACCTGCTGATCTTGTCCGCGCAGACCGTGAGCCGATAATTTCGGAAGGCTGGCCGCGGCCGTCTGGAGTCAGGGAGTGGCCCTATGTTCAGCTTCCGCCACGCCACCGTGTTGGATTGCACCGGCGCGGATCCCCTCTACGACGCGACCGTGATCGTCGAGGGCGCTTTCATCAAGGATGTGTTGACCGGCGCGCGCTCGGCGGCCGGGGCCGGCGGTGAGGTGCTCGAGTGCGGCGGGCGGACGGTGATGCCGGGGTTGATCGATGCCCACGTCCATGTCTGCGCCGTTGAGGTGGACCTTGCCGCGCAGCGCCGGGATTATCCGGCCAGCCTGCTGGCCTACGCGGCCGGGAAGATGATCAGCCAGGCGCTGGACCAGGGATTCACCACCGTCAGGGATGCAGGCGGCGCTGACTGGGGCATGAGGGAGGCGGTCGGCCGAGGCCTGATCCCCGGACCGAGGATGTTCGTCAGCGGGCATCCGCTGACCCAAAGCGGCGGCCACGGTGACTCCAGGACCAGGGCCGAGAACTATGCGGGCTGCGGTTGCGGCGCGGAGATCGGGATGGTGCCGAATATCGCCGACGGTGTCGATGAGGTCCGTCGTGCCGTGCGTAACCAGTTGCGCCGGGGTGCCGACGCGATCAAGGTCATGGCCGGCGGCGGCGTGGCATCGCCGACCGACCAGCTTGAGTCTGTCCAGTACCAGCCTGATGAGTTGCGTGCCGCCGTTGCCGAGGCGGAAGCGGCGGGCACCTATGTGCTCGCGCACGCCTATACGCCCGCGGCGATCCGCAACGCAGTCCAGGCGGGCGTGCGGTCCATCGAGCACGGGAACTTCCTGGATGAGGCAACCGCGCAGCTCATGGCGGCGAACGGGACCTTCCTCGTTCCGACGTTCGTCACGTACGAGAAGCTGCATGAACAAGGGCGCGAGCGCGGCCTGAACGCTGCGCAGCTGGCCAAGCTCGACCTGGTGCTTGGCAGCGGGCTTGACGGGCTGCGAAGGGCACGCGCGGCAGGCGTGCGGATCGGATCCGGCTCCGACCTGCTCGGACCGCTAGCCCGGCATAAGGCCCGTGAGCTTGCCATCAAGGCAGCAGTGCTCGGAGCACACGAGACCTTGATCGCCACCACCAAAACCAATGCCGAGCTGCTCGGGATCGCGCCCGAGACGGGAACCATCGAACCAGGAAAGCGGGCCGACCTGCTCGTCGTCGACGGCGATCCGCTGGCCGACATCGCCGTGCTGCAGCACCCGGATAACCTGATGGCCATCGTCCAGGCCGGGCAGTTCCACAAACGGCAGATATAGGCCAGGGCCGACCACACGAGCGCTAGACCGGAGCGCCATGCAATCCATCCCGGGGAGCGGGTGCCCCGCCGCTACACTCCCGGTCCGGTCGTCGGCGGCTGGATGGCCTGCAGGGCTTTCAGCAGGGCCGGGTTGGACACCCCCGTCCAGTCCTGGGCGAACAGCCCGTAGCCGGCACGATCGCCGAGCGCGAACTGCAGCTGGTTGACCTGCGGGGTGGTGCCCTGGCACATGGTCCCGTCCAGCAGCCACCAGCACCAGTCCACGTCGGTTTGCCTGGCCCACGCCAGGAAGCTGCTGAACCATGCGCCGAGGTTCCCGTCTGACGGGCTGGATGCCCCGATCACCGTAGAGGCGCCGACCGCGGCCAGGCTGTCGTTGCCAGTGCCGAATTCCCCGATCCACACTGGGGCCGTCCCGTTCGTCAGCAAGAACCCGCCGGCGTTGTCCATCGCGGTGATGTAGTCGGCCTCCGACTGCCCGGCCGGGTGAAACCAGGAATAATCGTGCATCGAGTACACCACGGAGCTGCCCTTGGCCGGAGTGACCAGCTTGGTTGTGGTACCGGTCAGGTCCGCGGCATAAGACAGTCCTTCGCAGAAGAACAGCGCATCGGCGTCCACTGATTGAATGGCGGTCGCGGTGCTTGTGTAGAGCTGGCAGAAGTCGGTATCCGAGTTCCCGTCGCCCCACGACGGGGTATAGGCGGTTCCGCCGATAGTGGCCTTCCGCGGCTCGTTCTTCAGGTCATAGCCGATTACCAGCGGGTTATCAGCGAACACGGCCGCCACCGTCAGCCAGTCGCTGGCAAACTTCGAAGCCGGCCAGTTCTGGTTCCACCACAGGCCGTTCCCGTCATTATCCGAGCAGCACCAGCCCTGGTACAGCAGATGGCAATTCGGGATCACCATCAGGCCCGCGTCGGTCAGCGCCTGCACGCACGCGATGTACACCTGCCACGGGGTGCGGCCGACCAGATCCGGGTTGGCGGCGACGCCGGCCGCGGCCACCGGGGAACTCCAGGTCACCGTCTGCAGCGCGAACGGGAACCGCACGCTGTTGAATCCCCATTCCGCGATCTGGGCGGCGATCTCGCCGCGCTGCCGGTAATTCAAGCCCCCGGGCGTCATTCCGTCCTGGTGTGCCCCGGCCCAGTTCACCCCGGCGAGCTTGACTCGTTTGCCGTTATGGTCGGTGATCCAGCGCCCGGAGACAGACAGCGGAGTAGCTATGGCCATATGTATCACCCTCCGGCATTACACAAGGCGCAGCCTAACGCCTCCGGCTTGAACCACGTCCCAGTTTCACGCCGGAGCAGGTCGATCGCGCCCTCGCCCCCGTGTCCGGGCAGGCGAAGCTCGGCGCACCCAAGAAGGACCAGCGCCCTGGGGCTAAGGCCGGGCCATACAATCAGGTGCGGGAGCGGCGTGCGCGGCGAAGGGGCGTCTTCGGTGACCGGGATCCTCACCGAGCCGGTGTCGGCTCCGAATATATGGAGAGGCGACGAACTCTCCGACGCCGACCGCTGGATCACTCGTTTCACCGAAGAAGACTTCGCCGATTTCGAGCGAGCGCTCGCGTATGTCTCCAAGAAGCAGTTCAACGACGTCACCGAGATCCGAGCAGACGATTTCCCGCTTCCCCATTTCCGGGAGCGGATCGACGACATGGTGGACCGGCTGGAACACGGTCTCGGGCTCGTTCTGCTGCGCGGGCTGCCCATCTACGACAGGTTCAGCGTGGACGAGGCCACCGTTATCTACTGGGGCATCGGCCGGCACATGGGGAACCTCGTGCCGCAGAGCCGCAAAGGCGACCTACTGGGCCATATACGAGACCTCGGCCAGCGCGGCCCGTACGAGCGAGCGTACGCAACCAACGAAGATCTGGGGTTCCATACAGATTCCACCGATTTCGTCGGCCTGATGTGCCTGCGCCCCGCGCTCCATGGCGGGGAGAGCTTCGTCGCCAGTTCCGGGCTGCTGTACAACTTCGTCGTGGACGAGCAGCCCGAGTACCTGCCCATCCTCAACAAGACACACCCGCACGGCATTCGTCGACGACACCGAGGATCCGGCGCGTCAACGCCACCTGCTACGACTGTGGATCAGCCGACCCGAAGCCGGCCGGCCGCTATGCCCCGAGTACGCGGTCTGGCGCAGCGGCTACCCAACGTGACCGACGCCTACGGCGCCGTAGGTCGTGAACCCATGCCGGATCGTGGTGCTTGTCATCGGGATGGGCGGACTGCGGCTACGTAAATCGCCGCCGGGTTGCCGGGCGGCCAGCCGGGCAGCGGGTCGATCGTGTCGACGTGGATGAAGCCATTGCGTTCCCAGAAGGCCCGGGTGCGCTCGTAGGGGCGGTAGCCGGATGAGCGGTCCAGGGTCTTGGCCTCCACGACGCTGACCCCGGCCGCCGCCAGTTGGTCGAGGACGTGGCCGAGCAGCCTGGTTCCGTGCCCGCGACCGCGCCGGGCCGCGTCCACGGCGATCCACAGGATTTCCGCGCCGCCGGGTGATTTCCCGGCGGCTACGGCGAATCCGGCGACGGTTCCGGAGTCGGTGATGACCCAGGCCTGGTGGCTGGCCGCGTCGCGCTCGACCTTGTCGGGCACATCGTCGGTGAAGTAGTCAGGAAGGCCCCGGATGATAGCCGTGACGGAGGCAGCGTCCCCGGCCTGGAAGGGGCGGACGGCGGGCACGTGAGTCATCGTGCCAGCGCGTGGCGCTTGTCCGCGATCCCTTTACCGAGAGGCTGACCACCCCCGCCACCACCGTTGGGGTGGTGGTTAGCCCGCTTCCAGGGCGGTCCAGAACGCGCAGCGGTGCGTGCTCGCGAAGTCGGTCTCGGGCTGCGGCACGGGTGGTACCAGTGACTGCATCCCCTGGGTGACGGTGTCGAATGCGGGCCAGAACGGCGCGCCGGGCGAGGAGGGGAGTCCGCGCTTGGCAAAGTTCGTCCAGTACCCCTTCATGATCGCCGCCAACTGCTGCTGCTGGGCCGAGAGCGCCTTCGGGAAAGCGGCCGTCGGCAGGCTCATAAGGTACTGGATCTCGGATGCGTGGGCCGCGCCGTAGGGGAAGCTGACCGGGGGCAGGAAGAGCTCCGGCGCGTTCTCGTCGTTGAACTCGTAGGCGAAGGTCGGCACGAAGCGCGAGACGGATTGATCGATCGTCAGCGCGGGGCACGCGAAGATGGCGTCGGTGCCGACCGCGCCAAGGGCGACGGACGGACTGGGGTACGCGGTCAGCGGGTACTTGGCCGCGATGACCGCCGCCACCGCCGCCGGAACCCCGAGCGTGGAGGAGATCATGCTCTGGTAGTTCGCGGCCGTGACCGGGTTGCCTTCCAGTTCGCTGAGCGCGACGAACAGCCGGTATTCATCGTGGTTCGTGCCGTTGATGATCGGCACGTGGTTGAAGTTGCCGGTGGCGAACGCGGTCCCCAGCGACTCCGGCAGCACCTCGCTGTTGATGTTCGGCGTGTAACCGGCGGCATCCTGGTCGGCCAGGATGGTCGAGACCGGAAGGCTACGCAGGCAGGCCGCGGTCTGGCTGGCGCATCCCGCCTTGGCCGCGAATGCCTCGCCGGCGGCCTCGGCGCTCGCAAGCGATGTCTGCGTGAGGTTGTAGGATCCACTCTCCGCGATCGCTCGTTCGAACAATCCCTTGGCCTGCGGCGATGCCACCTGTGACAGCACCGACAGGCCGCCCGCGGACTCGCCGAAGATCGTGACGTTGCGCGGGTCCCCGCCGAAGCTCGCGATGTTGCGTTGCACCCAGCGCAGCGCGGCCTGCTGGTCCATCAGGCCGTAGTCACCGGACTGGCCGTTCGCGTCGGCCAGTGCCGGGTGGGCCAGGAAGCCCAGCGCACCGAGCCGGTAGTTGATCGTGACCACGATTACGCCGTCTTCCACCAGCTGCGTGGGGTCGTAGTCATTGCTCTCGCCGCTGACGAATGCGCCGCCGTGGATCCACACCATGACGGGGTAGCCCGGGCCAGGCTGTCCGTGGCTGGGCGTGAAAACGTTCAGGAACAGACAGTCCTCCGACGTGCTGGCCTCGCCGAACGGCCCCGCCACCTGCGGGCAGTGCGGCGCGAACTGCGTCGCGTCGCGTACTCCGGACCAGTTCGCGGCGGGTTGCGGCGGCCGCCACCGCAGCGCGCCGACCGGCGGTGCGGCGTACGGGATGCCGAGATATTCATCGACCGCCCCATCGGCCAGGCCGCGAACTGCCCCGTTGGCGGTGTCCGCTGTCGGCCCGCCGGGGGCCTGCCCGCCCAGGGTGGTCGCGCTAACCGCTGGCGCCACCGCGACCAGGGAACCTAGGGTGAGTCCCGCTACCGCTAGACGGGTGCGTACCCGCCATCCAGCCCAAGTCATGGACATCCAAGCCTCCTAACGGTTGGCACCGACGCTCACCCCGATGGCTGGGCCGCCTCATGCTCGGCAAGCGCGCGGCGCATCTCGTCCGGGTCGTCGGTGACAACGGCGTAAAGGCCTGGCCGTGCGCAGCCTTCGTGGCGTCTGGCGACGATGGAGGTGCCGGCCCATGTCTGCTGCGTAGCGAACTCGTAGCCAGGGAACTCGGCCGCCAGCTCGCTCAGTGGATCCGTCATTGCCTCTGTTCCCACCGCTGCACTTGACGTCTTTTATTCGGCCGAACGGAACGTGGTTTCCCGCGTCCGGGCAGGTGCTCAGGCAAACGCGTACGTGGACGAACCGGGATTTCTATCAAAAGTACGGATAAGTACTTTAGAGCTACGTCCGATACTGTATGCCCGTGACCGACACCGGGCAAGGGGGAACTCTCGCCAGGACGCACGAGGGAAAGCCGGGGCTTCCCCGCGGCAGGAGTCGCCTGCCGCTGCCAACGGTGCGCGCGGCGCAACGGGAACGGTTGTTGCGGTCGGCGATCGCCGCGGTGTCGGAATCCGGCTATCTGGCCGTCACCGTCGCCGACATCGTGCGGAGGGCCCGAGTGTCCCGGGCCGCCTTCTACGCCCATTTCACGGACAAGGAAGATTGCTTTCTGGCCGCGACGGCTGAAGGCCGCGAACTCATGATCGGCGAGGTAGTCTCCGCGACGCGCGCTTTGCCTGCCGGGTCCTGCGACGAGGAGGTACTCCGCGTCGCATGCCGGGCTTACCTCGCGTTTCTCGCCGGCGAGCCGGCGTTCGCCAAGGTCTTTTACATCCACATGCCGACGGCAGGCCCGCGCGCGGTCGGCCGGCTCGACGCCGCGGCCGGGCTGTTCGCTGATCTGAACCAGAAATGGCACCAGCGTGCGCGGGAGCGTCATCCGGAATGGCCGTCCGTTCCTCCCGAGGCCTATCTCGCTCTGGCCGGAGCCGCACATGAACTGGTGCGATCCATGGTCCGCGCAGGCCGCACTGAGGACCTTCCCGACCTGGAAGAAACGCTCGTGTCCTTCCATCTGGCCGTCCTGACCGGCCGGCCCTGGCCGCAGCGGTCCTGATCCGCTTACGGGTTTGGCCGGGCGGTCAGGAATGATTCGAGCAGGGTCGTGAAGGGTGTGCCTACCTGGAACAGGAACGCGTGGCCGGCGTCGGGGTAGAGAACCAGTTTCGATCCCGGGATGAGGCTGGCGAGGGCATGGTCGTTCGCGACCGGGTCGAGGCGGTCGGCCGTGCCGTCGGCGATGAGCGTCGGCACTGAGATCCCGGTGACCTCGCGGCCGACTGGGTCGGTGCCGTCCCACCACCCGGTGACGGCGCGGGCCTGGGCCGCGATCGTGGCCGATGACGGCGACGGGCCCGCCGGGTAGGCGGAGATCGCCGCCGACCATGCGTCGTAGGCCTTGACCTGATTCGCCGGGAAAAGCGCGGCCGCGATTTCCTGCGAGTTACCGCTGGTGAGTGCCTGGATCTCTGCCTGCGGCGGCACCGCGACCTGGCCGGTTCCCGGGAACGTGGCGCACAGGACCAGG
>Ga0335075_10011611_pt1 | contig 13315 bp, 9 predicted proteins | sample Lox_Sample_24_FD_206723 | JGI IMG/M metagenome (GOLD analysis project Ga0335075, IMG submission 206723) | Soil microbial communities from Loxahatchee National Wildlife Refuge, Florida, United States - Lox_Sample_2.4 | ecosystem: Environmental > Terrestrial > Soil > Wetlands | place: USA: Florida...
CCCTCCTCGCTCCTCGATTCACCCAAAAATCGCTCGCAAGACGGCTTGTATCGCCTTCTTGCGCGACTCGTCGTCGCTCGTCGGTCACAACCCACTATGGTTGCTCCCTCCTCGCTCCTCGATTCACCCAAAAATCGCTCGCAAGACGGCTTGTATCGGATTTTTGCGCGACTCGTCGTCGCTCGTCGGTCACAACCCACTATGGTTGCTTCCTCCCGACTCCTGTCGCTCTATCGGTCGTAGGGTTGCAGGTTTTTTGGTCGTGAGACATTCGGCGAGTCCGAAGCGGCACGAAGCCCCGTTCGTCGGGCCGCCGTGGCATGCGGCGGTGCTGTGGCTGCTGGGTGCCGTGATCCTGCAGTCGACGCTGGTGCACTATCTCGCGTTTCGGAACGTGGTGCCGAGCCTCGTCTTAGTGGTGGTGGTGTGGTACGCGATTCGGGCCGACCCGCGTCGTGCCGCGATCTTCGGTTTAGCGGCGGGTCTGTGCGAGGACGTGCTGAGCGCGCAGACCGGCGCGGCTTGGACGATCTCGACCGCGGTGACCGCGACCGCGACCAGCGTGCTGTCGCGCGGGTTCTTCGCCGATTCCGTTCCGCTCGTCGCCGTGATCACGGCGGTTGCGACGCTGCTGCGCGCGCTGCTGTTTTGGACGACCATGGGATTCGAAGGCTATCCGCCCGGCCTTGCGACCCAGCATTTTCACGATGCGCTGCTGCAAGCCGCGCTCAACGTCGGCACGATCGTCGTCGCCATGTTGGTGGCCCGCCGCTTCGACGTCCAGCGCGCGTGATTCCGAGCCGCACGAATCCGCGCCGGCCCGTTTGGGAGCGTCCGGTCTGGCGTATCGTCGCCTTCGTCGCGATCGTGATCCTGGCGCTGGCGGCGCTGGTCGGCCGGTTGATCGAAGTGCAGCTGCTCGACGGCCCGCAATACCGCGCGGCCGCCACCGCGAATCAAGTCCGGCTCATTCCGGTGGCCGCGCCCCGCGGCATCATCTACGACCGGCACGGCACCGTGCTGGTGCGCAGCCGTCCGTCGTTCGTGGTTGCGTTGATTCCGTCGCAAGTCGCCGACGTCGACGCGGAACTCGCGACGCTGGCGCACGCGCTCGACGTCGACGCCGATACGCTGCGGTATCGCGTTTTGCACCATCGCGGCGTCAACTACCGCTCGTTCGACGAGGTCGTGGCCTACGAGCCCTACGGGCCGGTGATCCTCGCGACGGATTTGCCGGTCGCCAAAGTCGCGCGGCTCTCCGAGCTGCTCAGCGACCTGCCGGGCGTCGATCTGGAAGTGCAGCCGATTCGCGGCTATCCGCACGGGCCGCTCGGATCGCACCTGTTCGGATACGTCGGCGCGATCACCGAAGACGAGTATCAGCGGCTCAAGCGCGAGGGTTACACGCCCAACGACGTCATCGGCAAAGACGGTCTCGAGTACAGCTACGATAAGTATCTGCGCGGCGTTCCGGGCGGCCAGCGCGTCGTCGTCGACGCGACCGGCGCGGTCGTCTCGACGATTTCGTCGCAGGCGGCGGTTCCCGGCGACACGCTGATCAGCAACGTCGACTGGCGTCTGCAGCAGATCGCCGAAGAGGCGCTGGCCGACGGCATCAAGAGCTGGGGCCACGGTCGCAAGCTTTCCGGCGCCGTCGTGGCCGAAGATCCGTGGACCGGCGGAATCATGGCGCTGGTCAGCTATCCGAACTTCGATCCCAACGACTTCTCCGCCGACAACTACAAGCGCATCGGCTTCTATCTCACCGACGCCACCGAGCCGCTCTTCAACCGCGCGATTGCGGCTGCGACGCCGACCGGGTCGACCTTCAAGATGGTGACCGGTTCGGCCGCGTTGACCGAAGGCGTCGTCAAGGTCAACCAAGTCGTCTACGACAGCGGAGCGTGGGACTGCGGCGGATACATCGCGCACGACATCGCGGCAGGCGGCTTGGGAGACACGACCTTCGTGCCGGCGCTGGCCGCATCCAGCGACGGATATTTCTTCCGGCTCTCGTCGTATCTCGGCAACGGCCGGCTACGCAAATACGCGCTGGCGTTCGGTCTGGACGCCAAGTCCGGGATCGATCTGCCGGGCGAAAACGAAGGCAACTGGCCGACCAACGCCTGGATGGAGAAGGTTGCGGGCGTTCCGCTCGAGCCGGCCGACGCGTGCTTTCTGGGAATCGGCCAAGGCGCGATGCAAGCGACGCCGCTGCAGATGGTCAACATCGCGTCCACCGTGATCAACGGCGGGACGCTCTATCAGCCCGAAGTCGTGCGCGAGATCCGCAGCCCCAGCGGCGCGATCGTCAAGCTGATCGATCCGCACGTCATCCGCCACGTGCCGGTCACGCAAGCTGCGCTCAAAGCGGTGCGCGAGGGCATGGCGAAGGTCACCGATCCGGGCGGCACGGCGTACGGCTTGGCGATCGACGGACTTGCGTTCTCGGGTAAGACCGGCACCGCCGAGACCGGCGGCGGCAGCGGACCGAATACGACGTGGTTCATCGCGTGGGCGCCGACCGACCATCCGAAGGTCGCACTCGCGGTCTTCGTGGATCGAAGCGGCGGTTACGGCGCCTCGGTAGCCGGACCGATCGCGCGCCAGATTCTCGTCAAGTACTTCAACAAAAAGCCGTAGAGCGCGCGGGACCTCACATCTTTCGCAGTGCCGCTGCGATCGCTTCGCTTACGTGCGGATCGCGCTCTTCGTGCGATGCCGCGCGCAGGGCGTCCTCGCACCACGGCTCCCCCAGGAGGCCCAACCGCTCGATCATGTCGACCCGAAGCTCGGCGTCGATCGGATGCTCTTCGGTCACGCCGATCGATTTGACCCATTGCAGGGGCGCCGGCTCGACGACGACGGGCGGAAAGTCGGGGGGCGGAGGCGGCGGCGCGGGACGCCACTGCCGCTCCCTCACGGTCGACACGACCCACGCACCGACCGCGAGAACTGCGGCGAGAACGATGAGCGCGATACCGAGGGTGACGGCGTCGCCGATCTCGGCTACTCCACGGCGATACGGGCGGCGCCGCGCAGCGCGTCGAGCGCCGTCGCCAGCGATTCGTCCAGCGAACGGTTGACGCTGGTCGTCAACACCCGGTGGAACTCGTCCATCGGAAGTTCCGAGAGCACGTTGAGCACCTTGAGAATCTCGGCGCGGTATCTTCCGAGCGCGTCGTCTTCGCGTCCGTCGTACGCAACCGCCGTGCCGAAGAGCTGCGCGTTGGCGACCCACGGGGTCACCGAACCCAGCGGCGCGGTCTCCAAGTCGGGCAGCAGCCCGCGCACGACGTCGAGATCGATCTGGCTCTCGATACGAATCGCGCCCTCGGGCGGCGGAACCGGTTCCGCGGCAGACGCCTGCAGCAACTGCTCGAGCAGCGCGCGCAATGCAACCCTGCTCTCGCGGTCTTCAAGATCCTTGGCGGTGACGGCGAGTCGCGGCATGCGCAGCCGGACGAACAGCCGTTCCAGCGGCGCGCGCATCGCTCGGCCCGCGCCGGCGAACGCGTCGGTCAGCGGCGGCGTGGCCGCGATCGCATTCTCCGGGAAAAGCATGCGCAGCGCGAACAGATGCTCGATCAATCCGCCGGCGTCGCTGCGGTCGAGCAGCTCGAGCGTACGCGTCAACCGGTCGAGCGTGAAGTCGACGTAGAGCAGCGGGCCGGCAGCGACCGGCACCGGCGGTTCGGCGTCGCGTTCTTTCTCGTCCGAAACCGCGGCGAACTCGGTCGTCGATTCGACCGCCGATTCGAGCACGGCGCTCTCGCCGACCTCCGCCGTCGGCGCTTGTGCGGGCAGCGCCAGCAGCTGCTGCTCCGCGATAACTTGGGCGATTGCGCGCGGCAGCGGCTCGCGTTGCGGTTCGGGCTCGGGTTCGAGCTCAGGCTCCGGCTCGGGCTGCGGCGGTTCCGGCGCCGCGGCGGCCGCGGGCTCCGGCGCCGGTTCGAATGCGGGCGATTCGACCGGAAAGATGCGCGCGATCGAGATCGGCGTGCCGACGGTCGATTCGCCGAGCGTCGGCTCGGCTTGAACTTTGAGCGTCGGCGCGATCACGACCAGCGTTTGTCCTTCGCCCCATTCCAAAACGGCACGCGTTTCGAGCGCCGTTCCGGCCGACAGCGGCGAGATGACGCTCATCTCCCAACGAATGCGCAGCTCGATGCCCGGATTGACGTCGGTGAGCGCGAGGCCGCGCTGCGACCAGAGCGGCGAGGCACCCGCGTCGTCCGGCACGCCCAACCCGTTGATCGTCGTGCTGGAGGGTACGTAGACCGCGAGCTTGGTCGGGACGACGCGTACGAGCAGGCGGTCCGCCGGACCGTCGCCGTCGTTGCGCAGGCGAATTTCGTAGTAGACGTGCTCGCCGGCGTTGGCGAGCTCCGAAGGGGCGGCCAGCAGCTGCGCGCTCTGCGCGAACTGCGGCTCGGCGAAAGTCGGAATCTCGAGCGACGTCAGTTGTACCGGACTGATGCCTTTGCCGTGCAGCCAGCCCTCGAGCGTCAGCGTAGCGTTGTGCGCGACCGGCCGTAAGAGCCGCAACGTGACGCGCGCTTCGTGCGTCGTCTCCGCCGGGACGTCGCCGAAGATCAAGCCCTCGCGATCGCGGCGCGCGTCGACGGCGCGTTCGACCGCCACCTCGGGCGGCAGCCTCAGCGCCAGCCGCGCGTCGCGCAGCACGTCGGAGCCCTCGTTGGTGAAGCGGATCACGACGTCGGCGAACCGGTGCGGCCGCAACGGATCCTTGGACGCGACCTCCCACGCCGCACCGGTCTGCGAAACGTGCGGTCGCGAGCGCACCACGACGGTCGAGGTTCCCAAATCGATCGCACCGGCATCGTGTTCGAGCACCACGCCGAGCGTCACGTTGGAGCGGTCCGGGACGCGCGACGCCACGCGCGCGGAGATGACGAACTGGCGCTCGTGGTGCGGCGTGACGATGCCCAGGTCGAGCGGCTCGCCGTACGGTAAAGGTTCCTCGGACGACTCGGCGATGCGAACGTCGTCGAGATGCACGCCCGGAATCACGCGCAGCCGGACGTTGCGTTCGGATGCGGTGCCGTCGTTATAGACGTGTGCGACGAATCGGACGTCGTCGCGCGCGCGCACCACACCCTGTCCGGCCTCCACGTAGTTGCGCCCGCGCGGAAACCGCGGCGCGACGCGAACGGTGAGCCGGCGGCTGAAATCGCGTTCGCCGCCTTTCCAGCGCAGCGCGCCTTGGACGGGAAGAACCGGTTCGTGACCGTTGCTAGGAACGGCGACGGTCGCGTTCGCGCTGACCTCGACGGCGCGCCCGGCCGCCAGCGTACCGACCGAAAACGTCAGTCCCGCAATCGCGTCGTCGCTGACCGGCTGGCCGTCGACCAGCGCCGAGCCCGGCGCGTAGATCAAGCCGGGCGGCAGCACGAAGGAAAGCGACACGAAGTCGGCCGCGCCGGTTCCGGCATTGAGCGCGCGCAGCACCATCGGAATCTGCATGCCGGGCGCGACCGCGTCGTCGCAGAGCAGCTGCAGCGACGTCTCCTCGCCCGAGAAATCGACCGGCGACGCAACGACGATCTCCGAGGACGAGACCGCAAACTCGCCGCACTCCCGCGAGCCCACGCTGCCCGCGGCGCTGATGCGCGTCGCGTCGGGCAGCGGGGTATCCACGATCGTCTGATATTCGATCGTGACGCTCTGCCCGGGCAACAACCGCTCGGTGACCGGGACCGCGGTATCGTAGTCGAACGGCTCGCCGTCGCCGAGCACCAGCCGCCCGTCGATCCGCGCGCTGCGCGGAACGTAGGTCGTGTGTTCCGGTGCCGGCAGGATGACGACTACGTCGTGCGCGCTCGACGATCCGGTGTTGACGATCGTCGCTTGGACCGCAATCGTGTCGCCGGGGCGCGCGCCTTGCGGCGCGGAGAGCGTTACCTGCGTCGACGGATTTTGCAGGACCGGGCGGCTGCGCACGACCACGCGCTCGATGTTGGAGGCCAGCAGCGCGGTCTGACTGCTGACCAGGGCTGCTTGAAAGACGAGCTCGGTGCCGTCTTCGATCGTGTCGTTGACGCGAAACGTCGAGACGACGCGGCGCTGCGCGTTGGGTTCCAGATCGCCTACCGGCGCGCCGTTGGCGTCGACGAAGCGCAGGCCTTCGCCTAGCCAGCGGTCGTCGATGGCGTCGCCGCCTTCGACGTGCGCGACGCCTTGCGGATGCGAAAACCGGACGCGCACGTCGGTCGCACTTGCACCGCCGAAGTTGGAGAAGGAAAACTCCGCGCGAATCTCCTCGCCCGGCGCGACGGCACGCTTGGGATCCAGCACGAGCGTTCGCAGGCTCTCGACCAATACGGGAGAGCCCGGGGCAAAGATACCGGTGAGCGACGGTGCGGCCACGTAGCCTTGTTCGCAAGCGCCGAAGCCCGCGCCTCCGAAGCTGCGAGCCGGGAGAACCCGGCGGCTGGACGAGGCGCCGGCCGCTCGAGGCGCGTAATCGGTGCGCGTGTTCGACGGCTGCCTGATCCTGTCGCCGCACCGCGACGACGCGATCCTCTCGTGCGGAGGATTGGCCGCCGCGTTGCAATCCGACGGCCGGCCGGCAACCATCGTCAACGTGTTCGGCGGCACCGCGGAGCCGCCGGCGCTTTCCGATTTTGCGCGCGGCGCCCTTGCGGCGCTGGGGGTCGAGACGTTTGCCGAAGCGGCCGCATTGCGGTCGGCCGAAGACGCGCGGGCGCGTGCGATCGTGGGCGCACGAAGCGTGGATCTCGATTTTCTGCCGGCGCCGATTCGTTCGCCGTACTTCACCGGTTGGGAGTCGATCGTCGGCGCGATTCCGCCCGGCGACGCGAAGCTCGCCGCCGCGATCGTCGACGCCTTACATCGAACCGGCCTGCTGGCGCAAAGCCCGTGGATCGTCGGTCCGCTCGCCATGGGAAATCACGTCGACCACGCGCTCGTGCGAATCGCCGGAGCGGCGCTGGCAAGCCGAGGCTATCGCGTCGCCTTTTTCGAGGACTTCCCGTACTGCGTCTCCGACGACGTGCTCGAGGAATGGGCCGATCCCCCCGGCATGCAGGCCTGCACGTTTTCACTGGGTGCGTTCGCCGCTGCGAAGATCGCGGCCATTCGCTGTTACGGCTCGCAGCTCGCGGCGCTCTTTCCCGAAAACGTCGAGGCGGCGTTATCGAAGAATGCCGCGCGCCTGGCCGAAGACGGCCCGGCCGAGCGGTACTGGTTGGCGCCTCGGCTCGCGCCCGCGTTTGCGGAGGCGCTAGCCTTCCGGTAGGAGCAGCGACAGCGTGCGGGCGATCCGGTCGGTTCGCTGTCCGGGATGCGCTGCGAGATAGCGTTCGACGGTTTCGCCGTGGCCGCGCGAGATCAGGGCGTGGGCGGCGGCGAGCGAGACCGCTTCGGACGGGTCGTCGAGCGCGTGCTCGAGCAGCCGTTGCGACCGCGCGTCGTCGAGCGCGGAGACGGCGAAGATCAGGTCGCAGCGTGCCGGTTCGCTCAAGCCGGCAAACTCCTCGCCGGCCGCGTTGGTCCAGCCGGTGTCGCCGTGCAGCGGCGAACGTTCGCCGGAGCGAACGCGCATCGCGGCGGTGCGGCGCGGCGCCAGCCACGCGTAGGCGGCGACTCCGGCCCCGGCCACGGCAACCACGACCAATGCGACGGCGATCGCCATGCCGAACTATACGCTCGCGTGCAGCGACGTTCTGACGACGTCGAGCGCGGCGTCGAGCGCGGCATCGCGACGCCGCTGCAGCGCCTCGATGAACTCGTCGACGTCGGCATCCGCCAGCGCGTCGAGTTTCTCGACCAGCAGCGTGCGGTAGTGCGCGAACTGCGGCGTGACGTCGGGCAAGAAGCGCGCCAGTGCGGCCCATGGCAGCGCACCGGCCAGCGGCGCGTCCGGCAGCCGCTCGGAGATCTCCGCGAGTTCGGACGGGTCGAAACCGCCTCTGAGGAGGACGGCCGCCGCCGGCGATTCGGTCGGGGTTCCGCGAGCCGTCGCGGCTTCGTGCGCGACGCGTTCGACGGTCGTTCGCAGCGACGGCGTTTCGACGTCGCGCGGCGCGATGACGTAGCCGGGAAGACGGAGCTTGATGAAGAGACGGTCGAGTTCGTCGCGCAGCTGGTCGCGAAGCGGACCGAGTGCGCCGCCGTGCGCGTCGCCGATGGCGTCGGGCAGGAAGGCGCGCAACGCAAAGAGATGCGTCACCAGTCCTCCGAAGCGCGCCTCGTCCAAGAAACGCAGGGTCCGCGTCAAGCGTTCCGTCGTGAAGGCCGCCGAGGTTCCGACCCGGTTGGAGACGAGGTTGCCGTCGTAAACGCCGTCGGCCGATGCTCCGGCGTCGAGAGCCGGGTACGCGAGGCCGGAGATCGCGCGGCCGTTGGCGTTCTCCTGACCTTCCACCGGCGTGGCCGGCGGGAGCTCCATGAAACGCTCTTCGGTCAGCGCCCGCTGGCCGCCGAAAGCCGGTCCGATCATGCCGTCGAGTCCGAACGGCAGGCCGGGAATCGCGTTGGCAAACACCGGCGTCGCACGTACCTTCAACTCGTTGGAGACGATTTCGTCGTCGCGGTCGCCGTCGTAGCGCACGTGCGCGTCGCGGACGATCGCTTCTCCGGCCGGTAAGCCGTTGTGGACGACGTCGCGCCAGCGGATCGTCGCCTCGACGCCGGGATCGACTTCGTTGAGTACGATACCGCGGTTCGAGCCCAACGGCGCGAGCGCGCCCACGTCGCGAACCGGGACGTCGTTGACGGTCGTCGAGTTGGGGACGTAAATGAGGGTTTCGGGCTGACCGACGGCGATCGCCACGCGGCGCGCCGGTCCGTCGCCGCCGTTGCGTACGTGCAGCACCCATTCGACCGTCTCGCCGACGTCGACGACGTCGATCGGTTCGCTGCGAAACGTACCGACCGAAAAATCCGGTTCGGCGGTCGTCGCGATCGTCAAACGCGCGAGCGGCACGGGGAGCATCGCGTCGGCCGTCAGCACGGCGTCGACGGTTACCGGAAACTCCTTGGCCAGACTGCGCAACAGCCGTAAGCCCAGCCTTGCGCGGGCGGTCGCGCCCGGAGCAATCTCGCCGAAAACCAGCGACGACTTTTCGCGAATCGCGCCGTCGACGCTTTCCAGGCGCGCTTCGGGCGAAACGTACAGGCGCAGCCGCACGTTGTGCGCGACGTCGGTTCCCGTGTTGGCAAGCGTGACGTCGACGTCGGCGAGCTGGTTGGGCCGCAGGATCGCGCCGCTTTCGAGTTCCAGCCGCGACGATTGTGCGTCGAACGCCGGATGCGAGTCGACGGTCCAAAGCACGTCGCCGAGCGAAGTCTCGCCCAGCTCGCGCGTGTGCAGGCTCGCGCCGGCGCGTATCTCGCTGCGGTCGCCGTACGGCGTGCGTACGCGCGCGCGCAGCGTGAGGCGCCGGGACGCGTACGCGTCGAGCGTTCCGAGATCGATGGTGTCGCCCTCGACGAGCAGCCGCGCGGTCTTTTCGGTGACGCGGACGTCGTCGAGCGCGGGATCGACGCGCAGATGCAGCACGGCGTCGCTGGCCGACGCACTTCCGTCGTTGGCGAGCGCGACGGTCAGCTCGACGTCGGATCCGGGTTTGACGATGGCCGCGCCGACGCGTTCGATCGCGTTGCGCCGGGAGGCGAGGGCCGGCTCCGAGCGGACGGTCAGCGTTCGTTCCAGACGCCGCGCAGCGGCGTCGCGGGCGGGTTCCCATGCGAGCACCCCGGCAGGCGTCAAGGTCGTCGCGTCGGCGAGCGGCGAGACGACGACCGCTTCGGTGCGCAACTCGACGGCGACGTCGGCGTCGATGCGGCCGAGGTCGAAGGTCAGCGCGTCTTTGCGCCGGTCGCGGACCGGACGCCCGTCGATACTGGACGCACCGCGGACCGGCGCCAACGCGTCGGGGAGCTCGAGCGTCGCGGTGACGTTGTCGGCGGCGGCGGTCCCGGCGTTGTACGCGGTCAGCGTGAGGACGACGCGCTGCCCCGGGCGGACGTCGTACGCCGGTTCGACCGCCAGCGCCGTGCGGTCGTCGCTGAAATCGGGCGCCGCGCGAACGACCAGCGACGCCGGCTCGAGTTCGAAGGCGGGCGTCTCCTGCGAGGCGACGCTGGCCGCGGCGGTAATCGCGGTTCCGTCGGGCAGCGGCGCGTCGATTCGGACCCGGAAGACCAGCGTCGCCGAGGCGCTGGCGGCCAACGAAGCGGCGACGATCGGGGCGTAGAGCCGGTCGAACGCCACGCCGAGATCCCGTTCGACGTCGCGGCCGTTGACGCGGGCCGAGCCGGCGACGTAGGCCGTGTGCTCGGGGATCGGCGCGACGACGACGACGTCGTGCGCGCTCGACTCGCCGGCGTTGTGCATCCGAACGGTGATCTGCGCTTCGGAACCCGGCACCGGCTCTTGACGCGCTTCGATCGAAACGCGGGTCAGCGCGTTGGCGAGCTGCGGCCGGCTGCGCGCGATCAGGCGGACGACGTTCGACCCGACCGGCGGCAGCTCGAACGAGGCAACGGCCGCTTGTAATTCGATGGTCGTTCCGTTCTCGATGGCGCCGGCGACGCTGTACGCGATCTCGATGCGCCGCTCTTGGCCGGGCGGGACGTCGCCGATGTGCGCGCCCCCGCGCGAGAGCAGCGGTGAGTTTCCCAGTTCGTCGTCCTGCGAGAGCCCATCGAGCTCTCCGCTGCCGACCAAGTAGACCAGACCGTCGGGCAGATTGAAGCGGACGCGCACGCCGGTCGCGACCGCGCCGCCTTGATTGCGGAACGTGAACGTCGCGCGCACCGTCATTCCAGGTTCCAACTCGCGGTCGGGCGAAACGACGAGGGTTCGGAGCCCTTCGGGTAACGTAGGAGCTCCAGGCGCAAATACTTCCGATAGCGTGCGCATGACGCGGTGACGTTTCGCCGCCCGCGGTCGGGGTCCCGCGGACGTTTCGAATCGAGGAAAGGAAAAAACTAGCATGCTCGCAGTCCACGAAGACCGCATCGCCGCCGCCGTCGCGCGGCTCGGTTCGGAGAACGCGTTCGAGGTTTTGGCGCGCGCGCGTCAACTCGAAGCCGAAGGACGCCGCGTCGTGCACATGGAGATCGGCGAGCCGGACTTCGATACGCCCGAGCATATCAAGAAAGCCGCCGTCGAAGCGCTCTACGACAGCCACACGCACTACACGCCCTCCGCGGGCATGCCGGCTCTCCGTGCGACCGTCGCGGAGTACGCCAGCCGCTTCCGCCACATTTCGCCGGTTTACACGCCCGAGAACGTCGTGATCTCGCCCGGAGCCAAGCCGATCATCTGGAACGTCCTATCGGCGCTGCTGAACCCCGGCGACGACTTCATCTATTTCGATCCTGCCTATCCGGCCTACGCATCGTGCGCGAGCTACCTGCAAGCCAACGTGCACGCGATCCCGCTGCTCGAGTCGCGCAACTGGCGCATGGACCTCGACGAGCTGGAGCGCCGCGTCTCGGACAAGACGAAAGCGATCGTCATCAACTCGCCGCACAATCCGACCGGCGGGGTGCTGACGCACGGCGATCTCGAGCGCATCGCGGAGATGGCGCAGCGCCACGACTTCCTGGTCATCGCCGACGAAATCTACAGCCGCAACTTCTACCTCGACGCCGAATATTTTTCGATCGCTGCGATCGACGGGATGCGCGAGCGGACGATCGTCGTCGACGGCTTCTCGAAAGCCTACGCGATGACCGGCTGGCGCCTGGGCTATGCGATCATGCCCGAGCGCTTGGCCAAGACGGTGACGCTCTTCAACAACAACACCTTCAGCTGCGTGACCGCCTTCGTTCAGATGGCCGGGATCGCGGCCCTGACCGGGCCCGACGAGCCCGTGCGCCGCATGAACGAGACCTTCCGCCAGCGCCGCGACCGTTTGGTCGAAGGTCTCAACGACATCGACGGCGTCTCGTGCACGTTGCCCGAAGGCGCGTTCTACGCGTTTCCCAACGTGACGAAGATCACGCACGACGACCGCGCGCTCGCAAAGTTCCTCCTCGAAGAGGGCGGCGTTGCGTGCGGAGGCGGCTCGTCGTTCGGCGCCGCGGGCAAAGGCTATCTGCGTTTCTCATACGCGGCGTCGCTCGACGACATCGATTGGGCGCTCGGGCAAATCGCCAAGACGCTGCCCAAGTTCAAGAGCTGACGGTTCGCCCGTAGAGCACGTGTAGATAGTACGGGAACATCCCCATCGGTTCGGCGGCCAGAACCTCGTACGAGCCGGCCGGCCGGTATTGCTCGACGTGCTTTTGCGAGGCCGAGGCCAGCTCGCGCTGGTCGAAGATGTCGATGACGTCGGTCGACCAGCCGGTCGTGCAGCCGTCGAGCACGAGCAACGGATCCGCGTTGCGAACGCCGATCGTCTCCGGCCGGTACTTGGCGACGGTGTTCTTGGAATAGAAAAATTGCGAGCGCTCGACGATGCGCTCGAAGTAAATGCGGATCGCCTCCGAGGGCATGTCTTGAAAGCTGTCAATGTTAACGGCTAAATCCGCCGGGAGCGGCTCCCCGCCGGCGGCGTCCCAAGCGATCGCGTCGACGAACCGGAGTTTGGCGAACTCTGCGGCCGTCAAGACTTTTTTCAAATAGAGCGAGCTGAGCGAAAGCATCCCGGGCAAGTCGACGATGGTATAGCGCTCGACGCTCGGAGCCAGCTTGACGATCGCCTGAGCGGTGCGCCCGAACCCGCCGCCGATCTCTACGACGCGACCGACGTCGCCGAAGCCGAGGTGCCGGTCGAGGAACGCGTGCTCTTCGACTGCGAAAAAATGGTCCTTGTTGATCGGTTCGCCCGACGGTCCGGGCAGCATCGTCGGATTTCCTACGGCCGTCTCCCCTAGCCGGGCGTAGTTCTCGAAGAACGCGGCGTCCTTTTTTCGAATCTGTTCGCTGAAGAGAAACTTGAAGTAGCGCATGGTGGAATCGTACGGACCCCACCCCGCGAACTTTGCATCGATCTGGTCGGGTTGCCGGAAGGTGGCGAGAAACGAACCGTTGGCCGAGAAGCCGGCGTCGCCGAGTTTCTTCCAGCGATTCGAAATCCTCACAGCCTGGACCGATACGGTCGCACGAGGAGCGCTCCCTGCGGGAGCGAAGCGCGCTCGGGATGATTCCGCTCTTCCGCCCGTGTCTCGACGGCGCGCTGCGCAGCGTCGAAACGGTTTTCGAAGACGGCTGGCTCGGCCTGGGTTCGGTGACGGCCGAATTCGAACGCGCCGTCGCGGGCGTGCTGGAAACGCAGCGCCACGTGGTGGCGACCAACACGGGGACCTCGGCGCT
>Ga0335075_10011612_pt1 | contig 13315 bp, 12 predicted proteins | sample Lox_Sample_24_FD_206723 | JGI IMG/M metagenome (GOLD analysis project Ga0335075, IMG submission 206723) | Soil microbial communities from Loxahatchee National Wildlife Refuge, Florida, United States - Lox_Sample_2.4 | ecosystem: Environmental > Terrestrial > Soil > Wetlands | place: USA...
CGCCCCGGGACACTACTCGATATTTTGTACCTGCTCGCGCATCTGCTCGATGAGCACCTTCATCTCCACCGCGGCGCGCGTGGTCTGCAGGTCCTGTGACTTCGAGGACAGGGTGTTGGCCTCGCGGTTGAATTCCTGCATCAGAAAGTCCAGCCGCCGCCCGGCCGGCTCATCGCCGCGCAGCGTGCGCAGCGTCTCCTCGATGTGTCCCTCGAGCCGGTCGAGTTCCTCGGCGATGTCCGAGCGCTGCAGGATCAGCAGGATCTCCTGCTCGATACGGTCCTGGTCCGCCGCCACGGTGAACTCGGCCAGCCGCTCATCGAAGCGCTGGCGCAGGGCGGCACGCGCTTCGGGCAGGTGCGCGCGCACCAGGCCGATCATGTCGCCGAGCAGCCCACAGCGCTGCTCGATGAGCGCGGAGAGCCGCTCGCCCTCGCGCAGGCGCGCGGCCGCCATGTCGGCCAGGGTCGCGGCGAACACCTCGCGCACCGACTCCAGCAGCGCATCGGAATCGAGCGCGTCCTGGCGCAGCACCCCGGGAAAGCGCAGCAGCTCGATGAGATCCAGCTGTGCCGGTTCACGCACTGCGGCGGACAGCACCCGCAGGCGCGCCAGCACCCGCTCGAGGGCTGCCTCATCGATCTCCAGCGTCGCGGAGGTCGTGTCGGCGCCGCGCAGGCTGACCGTACAGTCGACCTTGCCGCGCTTGAGGGTGCGCGCGAGCGCCTGGCGCAGCTCCGGCTCCAGGCTGCGACACGCATCGGGCATGCGCAGGGTGGCGTCGAGAAAGCGATGATTGACGCTGCGCAGCTCGCAGACGAGGGTGCCGAATGGGCTTGCCACCTCTCGGCGGGCAAATCCCGTCATGCTTGCGATCATGGGAAGTCGATGTTGTAGTAGTCGGTAAATCTTAGCCCAAAGCCAGGGTACCCGCTTGCGCGTCGAACATGCGGAGCTCAGCCATCAGGGCAGCCGCGACACCAATCAGGACCGGGTCTGCAGCGCCGTCGATGAGGAGGCAGCGCTGATCTGTGCCTGCGACGGCATGGGCGGGCACGCCGATGGCGAGCGCGCCGCACAGATCGTGCAGGACACCGTGCTCGAGCGTTTCCGCAATACCGCGCGTCCGCTGCTCGATCCGCTCGGTTTCCTGCAGCGCTCGCTCGCCCTGGCGCACGAGCGTGTGGTCGGCTTCGGAGCCCATCTGCCCGTCGAGCATCGGCCGCGAGCCACCTGCGCGCTCTGCCTCATCCAGGGCCGCTCCGGGTACTGGGCGCACGTTGGCGACAGCCGCGTGTACCAGATTCGCGCTGGCGCGCTGCGCGAGCGCACGCGCGATCACAGCCACGTCGAACAGCTGCTGCGGGAAGGGGTGATCGGCGCTGCCGATGTACCAGGGCATCCCATGCGCAATTTCGTCGAATCCTGCCTGGGTGGGGATCCGATGCTACCGGAGATGACGCTGACCCCGCGGCGCACGGTGCAGAGCGGCGATGTGCTGCTGGTCTGTACCGACGGCTTCTGGTCGCCGCTGGACGATGAGCGCATTGCGAGCGCCTTCGTGACACTTGCCTCGCCCCTGCAGGATACGCTGGCGGCCCTGGTGGGCCAGGCGCTCAGCCGCGCAGGCGAGACCAGCGACAACTGCTCCGTGGCCGCCCTGCGGCTGCTCGACTGAGGAGACTCATCCGATCATGTATCAGCGACGCAATGGCCGCGCCGCCGACCAGCTGCGCCCGGTGCGCTTTACGCGCCGGTTCACCGCGCACCCGGAAGGCTCCGTGCTGGCCGAGTTCGGCGAGACACGCGTGCTCTGCACCGCCAGTGTCGAGGAGGGCGTACCGCCGTTCCTGCGCGGCAAGGCGCAGGGGTGGGTGACAGCCGAGTACGGCATGCTGCCGCGGGCCACCCATACGCGCACTGCGCGCGAAGCGGCGCGCGGCAAGCAGACCGGCCGCACGCAGGAGATCCAGCGGCTCATTGGCCGCTCGCTGCGCGCGGCGGTGGATCTCAAGGGTCTGGGTGAGCGCTCCGTGCTGATCGATTGCGACGTGCTGCAGGCCGATGGCGGCACGCGCACCGCGGCCATCACCGGCAGCTACCTGGCGCTTGCCGAGGCGTGCCACACGCTCGTCGGCCGCGGCCTCATCGCCCAGAGCCCGCTGCACGGGCAGATTGCCGCCATCTCCGTGGGCATCGTGCGCGGCGAGCCGATGCTCGACCTGGACTACAGTGAGGACAGCGAGGCGGAAACGGACATGAACGTCGTCATGAACAACGGCGGTGCCTTCGTGGAAGTGCAGGGGACCGCAGAGGGTCACGCCTTCCGCCGTCACGAGCTCGATGCGCTGCTGAACCTCGCGGCCAGCGGCATCGGCGAGCTGTGCGCCCTGCAGGCACAGCTGCTCGGCGCTCTCTGAGGGCAGTGAAGTGGCTGCGATGAGCTCGCGCGTTCCGCAGACGTGGGTACTCGCCAGCGCCAATGCCGGCAAGCAGCGCGAGCTCGCCGCGTTGCTCGCACCGCTGGGCATTCATCTGCGCCTGGCCGCGGAGTGGGGCCTGGCGAGCGCCGCGGAAACCGGCAGCACTTTCCAGGACAATGCGCTGATCAAGGCGCGCCACGCGGCCGGCGTCACCGCTCTGCCCGCCCTGGCCGACGACTCGGGGCTCGAAGTGGACGCTCTCGGTGGGCGTCCGGGGGTGTATTCCGCACGCTTCGCCGGCGCTGAGGCCAGCGATCGCCAGAACAACGAGCGGCTGCTTGCCGAGCTCAGCGGCCAGCCCCTGGAGGCACGCAGCGCGCGCTACCGCTGCGTGCTGGCTCTGGTGCGCAGCGCCGATGACCCGGCCCCGGTACTGGCCGAGGGCAGCTGGGAGGGGCGCATCGCGCTCGCGCCCGCTGGTAGCGGCGGCTTCGGCTATGACCCGCTGTTCATTCCCGCCGGCGAGCATCTCACCGTCGCAGAGCTGCCCGCCGCGCTCAAGCAGGCCAACAGCCATCGCGCGCGGGCGAGTGCGGCGCTGCTGTCCGCGCTGCACGCGACGCACGGGCCCGAGGCGCGATAGGACCATGGACGCGGCCTCGGTGCTGCCGCCGCTGTCGCTTTACGTGCACTTCCCGTGGTGCGTGCGCAAGTGCCCGTACTGCGACTTCAACTCGCACGCGCTGCGCGCCGAGCTGCCCGAGGCGCGCTACGTCGAGGCGCTGCTGGCGGATCTGGCCGCCGAACAGCCCTATGCCCGGGATCGGCCCGTGCAGAGCATCTTTCTGGGGGGAGGCACGCCGAGCCTGTTTTCTCCGGCCGCGATGGCGCGCCTGCTGGAAGGTTGCGCGCGCACGCTGCGCCTGTCGGACTCGCTGGAGGTCACGCTCGAGGCCAATCCAGGCACCCTCGAACGTGGCCGGTTTGCCGACTATCGCGCGGCGGGCATCACGCGCGTGTCGCTCGGGGCACAGAGCTTCTCGGATGCACAGCTCGGTCGGCTCGGCCGCATTCACGCCGCCGACGACACGCGACGGGCCGCCGCGGAGCTGCATGCCGCGGGGCTGGGCAACTTCAATCTCGATCTGATGTACGGACTGCCGGGGCAGAGCGAAGCCGAGGCCTGCGCCGATGTGGAGGCTGCCGTGTCGCTCTCGCCCGCGCACATCTCGCATTACCAGCTCACGCTCGAGCCCGGCACACTGTTCGCAGCGCACCCGCCCGAGGGACTGCCCGATTCCGATCTGGGCGCCGATCTGCAGCGTGCCTGCCAGCAGCGGCTCGCTGAGCAAGGCTTTGCGCAGTACGAAGTCTCGGCCTATGCGCGAGCCGGCGCGCGCTGCCGCCACAATCTCAACTACTGGGAATTTGGCGATTACCTGGGCATTGGCGCGGGTGCGCACGGCAAGCGTACGCTGGCGCCGGCGGAGGCAGCAGGCGGTGCTGACGCGGTCTCCACTGCGGCCGGCCTGCGCATCGAACGGGTGGCAAAGTGGCGTGAGCCGCGGCGCTATCTGGCTGCGATCGAGGGCGCGCAGGCTGGTGGATCGGCACAGGCGGAGTGCCGCAGCGTCGTGACCGAGGAGCTGCCGTTCGAGTACCTCATGAATGCGCTGCGCCTGCGCGAGGGCTTTGCGCCGGCGCAGTTCGAGGCGCGCACCGGACTGCCCGTGCGGGTCATCGACGCGCGCTGGCAGCGCCTGCAGCGCCAGGGACTGCTCGAGGTCGTGCAGGGACGCTGGCGCGCGAGCGCACGCGGCTTCGATCTGCTCAACGGCCTGCTCGCCGAGTTTCTGCCGATGCCTGCGCACACCCAGGCCGGGTCCCCGATGGGCGTCGCAGTGGGGAGCGGGTCGATGCGCCAAGCGCCACCGTGAGTCTGACAGGTTATGTAAGTGTCCGTCCTACAGGGCTTTTCCGCTCGTCACGGGACTTTGCGGCGCGGCAGCGGGCTTTTTCCACAGCACCAGGATGGGCCCACCGGGAATTAGCCGATTACGTCTCATTCCGTGCAACCTGCGCGATAATGAACATGCAACTCGCTGATTTTATAGGCTGAAACATACTGGTCATTTTTTGTTCAAATTGAAACTTATGCGATTTTGAGCCCTGAATCGTAGGCCGGCCATTGGGTTGCACACAGAGTTATCCACAGAAAATGTGGATAATCAGCCTGAGCGGTGGGACGGGCCCGGGCCGCGAGGCGGCTTCGTTCTCTCGCCCCTTGTAGGAGCGCTCGAGCGCGGCTAGACTCCCGGGCCCCCGCTGGACGCCCTCACTGCTCGTGTCGCCGGCGATGCGACCTGACCGCCGCCGCCGAAGCGCTGCGCGAGACGCATTGGAGCCCTCAAATGAAAGACTCGATCCATCCGGAATACAAAGAGATCACCGTGAACTGCAGCTGCGGCAACAGCTTTCAGACCCGCTCGACGGTGGGTCACGATCTGCACGTCGAAGTCTGCGCGAGCTGCCATCCTTTCTATACCGGTAAGCAGAAGATCGTCGACACCGCCGGCCGCGTGGACAAGTTCCGCAAGAAGTACGCGGGCGTTACCGGGGCCCGCTGATTCAGCGGAGCGCGGATTCTGAGCGAGCCGTGGCGCGAGACGGGCACACGATCCTGGGATCGGCCGCTCGGCGATAAGCTCGCGCCTTGATTCCGCAGACGCAGCGTGTAAGTTTGTCGGCTGGCCGTCGCTGCCCGCGGGGGCCTTGCGCTATTGGGGACCCGTCGGATGCCTAACAAGAGCTTCGAGCTGAAGAATCCTGACACCGGCAGCACCACCGCGCTGCCGGTGCGCGCCGGCACCATCGGGCCGGAAGTGCTGGACATCGCCAACATTTACCGGGATCACGGGGTCTTCACCTTCGATCCGGCGTTCGGCGTGACCGCCAGCTGCGAGAGCAAGATCACCTATATCGACGGGGACGCAGGCGTGCTGCTGTACCGGGGGTATCCGGTGGAGCAGCTGGCCGAGAAGAGCAGCTTCATGGAGGTGGCGTACCTGCTGCTCTATGGGGAGCTGCCCACGACGAAGGAGCAGCAGACCTTCGCGCGCAATATCAGCCGCCACACGATGATCAATGAGTCGCTGCTGCGATTCTTCAACGGCTTCTATCACAGCGCCCATCCCATGGCGATGGTGTCCGCGGTGATCGCCTCGATGTCGGCCTTCTATCACGACTCGATGGACATCCACGATCCGCGGCGTCGTGAAATCTTTGCCCACCGCATCATTGCAAAGCTGCCGACCATTGCGGCCGCGGCGCACAAGCACTCGCTTGGTCAGCCATTCATCTATCCGAGCAACGAACTGGATTACTGCTCGAATCTGCTCAACATGTTCTTCGCCGTGCCGTGCGAACACTACGAGGTCGATCCGGTGGCCGCCAAGGCGCTGGACCTGCTGTTCATCCTGCATGCCGACCACGAACAGAACGCCAGCACCTCGACGGTGCGCCTCGCCGGCAGCACCGGCGCGAACCCCTACGCGGCGATCTCGGCCGGCGTCTCGGCGCTCTGGGGTCCCGCACACGGGGGCGCCAACGAGGCGGTGCTCTCGATGCTCGAGCAGATCGGCACGGTGGACAACATCCCGAAGTACCTGGCGATGGCCAAGGACCGCTCCAGCCATTTCCGCCTCATGGGCTTCGGGCACCGCGTCTACAAGAACTTCGACCCGCGCGCCAAGATCATCCGCGAGGCCTGTCACGAGGTGCTGCACAAGCTCGGTGACAACGACAATCCGCTGTTCGAGCTTGCGCTCCGGCTGGAAGAGATTGCGCTCAAAGACGAGTACTTCGTGTCGCGCAAGCTCTACCCGAACGTGGATTTCTACTCCGGCGTCATCTACAGCGCGCTCGGCATTCCGCGCTCGATGTTCACCGTCATGTTCGCGATCGCACGCACCGTGGGCTGGGTCGCGCACTGGCTGGAGATGGTCTCGGATCCGGCGATGCGAATCGGTCGTCCGCGCCAGCTCTATACCGGTCCTGTCCGTCGCGACTACGTGCCGGTATCCCACCGCAAGGGCGCCTGAGCCGCGCCCGGCGCCGCCAGCGGCGTCATGGAGACGGCGCAGAGACCGCCGGCGCTGCGATCGCGCAGGCATTGTCCAGCAGCCGCTCCCCGCCGCGCAGCACCGCGCGGCGTGCCAGCAGCGCAAAGCCGGGACGATCGCCAAAGCGCACGCCGGCCACGATGAGCGTGTAGAACGCCAGATGGGCCCGTGCTGCCGGCAGTCCCTGCGCCAGGAGCTTGATGGGATCGGCTCCCTCCAGCGTCCTGCCCATCACACGCCGCACCTGGTAGGTATCGCCATCCACATCGAGCGCCGTCCAGCTGGACGTCAGCCGTGAGGCCGCCGCGCGCAGCGCCGCATGCAGCGCGGCACCCTGGCATTCGATATGGATATGCAGCTGATCCTGCCCGCGGGAGTAGTGCGAGTTGATGGCGAGCCCCACCGCATCGGGCGGCACGGCACGCAGGGCACCGGGGACGATGCGCGCACGCGCATCCCAGGCCGCGGCGAAATAGTTCGGCACCCTGGAGTCGAGCAGCGCGGGGCTCTCGATGCCGCTCAGCGTGCGCAGCGGAATCAGCAGAAAGTGCGCGCCACCCTTGCGATCGGCCAGCACCGCGTAGCCGGCATCCGTGCCGCCGGCGGCGCTGGCGGGCAACTGCACCGCCAGACACGGCGCCGGATCGTGCCGCTGCAGCCAGTCGGGCAGGCACTGGCGCTGCACGATGCGCTGCAGGTCGTCGCGCGCCGCCTGCGCGGGACTGACGGCCCCTGCCGCTGCCAACGCGAGCGCCGCGCAGCGCAGCGCCAGGGCATGGTGTCGAACGCCGCTGTTCATGCTGGACACGAGCCTAGCGGGTTCACGGGACATGCGCATGACAGCGGCTCACGCCGCGCGCGGGCAGCCGGGGTGGCTGGCGCGGCTTGATGCGCCAGCGCGTGCCGGTCTCAGCCCATCAGGTGGCCTCAGGCAAGCAGGCGTGCGGGGACGTCGCTGTCGAGCAGCGCAGCGAGCTCGGCGGCGTCGGCGCGGCGCATGGGCCGGCCATCCACGGGACTGATGGGTGCCTGGCGGATGCCGTCGCTCGGGAAGACCGTCGCCTCGATGCGCCGGTTGCCGACCTCGAAGCGCACCCCCGGATAGGCCTTGGTGCGTTCGGCGTCGAGGCGCACGCGCCGCTCGGTGATCTCGTGCGCGACGCCGCGGTCCATGAGCTGCAGCGCGATGTTCTCCGGACAGTCCGCGAATACGTGCAGCTGGACGTCGGCGTGCTCGGTGGCCGTCCCCGAGAGCACCGGACCGACCAGTCGTGGTTGAAACTCCGACAGCCAGTGCATGGCACGCAGCGCCGCGCGCCGCTGCGACTGCAGGCTTTGCTCATGTCCGTCGGCGTCGAACAGGCGTTGGTACTCCACCAGCGCCTGTTCGATCTCGACGTTGCGCGGCAGAGCGCTGGTATCGGTGACGCCGAGGCGCTCGGCGGCCTTGCGCTTGGCAGTGAGAAAGTCGTGAATGCCATGCTGTGCCATGATGCGTGCGGCCTCCTGCGCCAGCGCGCGACGCAGATGGCTGCCTCGGACACTGCCGCCTCGGGCGGCGGCATGGGTTGGGGCGCGTCGTGGCATTCGGCACTCCCGGTAGCCGCGCTCGGCGGCACAGTGATCAGAACAGGGGTTGTCCGCCGCCGCCCGCGGGACTTGCCGGCGCGTTCCCCGGCGCGACAGCGCCCGGGGGCGGGGCCTGCGGAACCGTTCCATCCATGAACGTCTCGTACATGCTGTCTCTGTCATCCGCCGTGGCGAGCAGACCCGTGCGCCTGGAGATGCGCACCGTCACCAGCCCCGGCGGCAGCGGGCGTGCCTCATCGGGCTGATCGCGCAGCGCCTCACGCATGAACATCGTCCAGATCGGCACGGCATCGCGACTGCCTTCCTCGCCCGCTCCCAGCGGGCGCGTGTCATCGTATCCAACCCAGACGCTGGCGACGATGTGGCGGTTGAAACCGTTGAACCAGGCATCACGGTAATCATTGCTGGTGCCGGTCTTGCCGGCGATGTCGCTGCGGTGGAGAACGAGCGCGCGAGTCCCAGTGCCGCGCTTGATGACGTCGGCCATCATGTCGTCCATCAGCCAGCAGTTCTGCGCCGAGATGACCCGTGGGGCGATACGGTCGGCGGGCAGCAGCGGCGCATCCAGCAGCGTCGGCGCCCGATCGGGATCGGTCGGACCCGCCGCGGTCCCCGGCGCGGCGCTGGCGAGAGCGAGCGGGCTGGCCACGGCCGCCGGTGTCGTCTGCGGGCCGGCAGGCAGCGCAGCCGCGGCGGCCGGTGCCGCGGCGGCCGTCGGCACGGCGCCAGCCTGCCCCTGCACGGGTGTGCCGGCCGGCGTTTGCCCAAGCGATGCCGGGGCACTCGGGCTGCAGCGATCGCAGACCACCTTCGGGGTCGCCTGGAAGACGGTGTTGCCCGTGGCGTCTTCGATGCGATCGATGAAATAGGAATCCACGCGGAAGCCGCCATTGGCGAATACCGCGTACGCCGTGGCGATCTGCATCGGCGTCGCCTGCAGGCTGCCGAGCGCGATGGTCATGTCCTGCGGCAGGTCCTTCGGATCGAAGCCAAAGCGCGCAGCGCATCCGATGGCGGTATTGAGGCCGAGCTGGCGCACGACGCGGATCGTCATGAGATTTCGCGAGTACACCAGCCCCTCGCGCAGCCGCATCGGTCCGTCGAAATCCCCTTCGCCCTCGCTGTTATTCGGCCGCCAGATCCTTTCCTGATCGTCGGCGACGAAGGGCGCATCCAGCACGATGGTCGCCGGGGTGAATCCGTGGTCCAGCGCGCAGGAATACAGGAACGGCTTGAAGCCCGAGCCCGGCTGTCGCCGCGCCTGCGTCGCGCGATTGAACTTGTTGGTGTAGTAGTCAAAGCCACCGACCACGGCCGAGACCGCACCGTCATCAGGATCCAGCGCTACCAGCGCGGCCTGCGCGTCGGGCAGCTCGGCGAGCTGCGCCATGCCGTTGCGGTCGGCAACCACGTACACCACATCGCCTGGCTGCACGACATCGAGCGCGCGTTTGGGCGCCGGACCCATGGTCGTATCGGACAGGCGTGGGCGGGCCCACGACAGACCGTCCCAGTCGATCAGCGCAAAGCCGAGTGATTGCACGTAGACGCGCGCCTGATGCTCCGCGACCGCCGTGACCAGCGCCGGATGCAGATTGCCGATCTGCGGCACCTTCGCCAGCACCGTCTCCAGGCGAGCGCTCGAGGCGCCTGCCGGCAGCCGCACGTGCGCGAGGGCGCCGCGATAGCCGTGACGGCGGCGCTCGTATTCGATCAGACCGAGGCGCACGGCCCGGTTGGCCGCGGTCTGCAGCCGCGAATCGATGGTCGTATAGACCTGGTAACCCTGATTCACGGCGTCCTCACCGTAGCGCGCCACCAGGGCGGCGCGCGCCATCTCGGCGACGTAGGGTGCTTCGACCTGCGAGAGGCTGCCGTGATCTCGCGCCTGCACCGGCGTGGCATCGGCCACGGCGGCCTGAGCGGCATTGATGTCGCCGAGCTTGAGCATCTGCCCGAGCACGTAGTGGCGCCGGGCGTGCACGGCGCGCGGATTGTAGATCGGGTTGTAGCGCGAGGGTGCCTGCGGTATGCCGGCGAGCGTCGCCGCCTCGGCGATCGTCAGCTGATCCAGCGGTTTGCCGAAGTAGGTCTGGGCCGCGGCCGCAACCCCATAGGAGCGCTGGCCGAGGAAGATCACATTCAGATAGGTGCCGAGAATCTCCTGTTTGGTGAACTCGTGCTCCATGCGATAGGTGAGGAAGATCTCCTGCAGCTTGCGACGAATCGTCTTGTCGAACGTCAGGAACATGTTGCGCGCGGCCTGCATCGTGATCGTGCTGGCGCCCTGCGAGAAATCGCCCGAGTGCAGATCGACCCACGCGGCGCGCAGCACGCCGCTGTAATCGAAGCCATGATGCTCGAAGAAGCGCTCGTCCTCGGCCGCGACGAATGCCTCGCGCACCAGCACCGGGATATCGCCGTAGCCGACCGGCAGTCGGCGCTTCTCGCCGATCTCATCGATCAGCTGGCCATCGCGCGTATACACGCGCAGCGGCACGGCGAGACTGCCGCTGCGCATCGCATCCACGGTCGGCAGTGAGGGCTCGAGATAGACGTAGCTGGACAGCAGCGCATCGGCGCCCAGCAGCACTCCAGCGATGCCGATGAGGCACAGGGCGAGCAGCACGCGTAGCGGTTTAGTCAGCACAGTGATCCCGTCGGTGGCGGCGTTGGCACGGCGGCGCTCAAATCAGCTTCCTCATCCTCTGTCTGTCAGGCCTCGGCGGCAGTCACGACCTGCCAAGCATAGCAGTGACGAAAGCCGGATTACGTCGTCTTGCATGCACTGTCGCCGCGGGGCGACCCGTGGAAACTTAGAGTTGCATCACGGCTCAAGATTCCGCGGGCAGTTTAAGGTTAACCAAGATGAGCGCCGGGTCCGTGAGACACCTCACGTCCCATTTGACTATTGCCTGTTAGATTGCCGGCAAACGACGACGCAGGGTCTTCACCTCGAACGCCTAGGCCATTGAAAGGTTAGGGAAAAAAACGTGCTGCTGCTGTCAAACAATCGCCGCCAGCTGTTGGGACTGGATATCACCACTTCGTCCATCAAGCTGATCGAGCTGGCGATGTCCGGAGGGCAGTATCGGGTCGAATCCTACGCGGCGGAGCCAACGCCGCCCAACGCCATGAACGAGAAGACGCTGGTGGATCCGCAGGCCGTCGGCGATGCGATCCGCCGCGCCGTGAAGCGCTCGGGCGCGCGCACGCGCGAAGCGGCGATCGCCATCAGCGGCGATGCCGCCATCACCAAGGTCATCCAGATGCCGCGCGGGCTGCGCGAGCCGGAGCTGGAGGCCCAGGTCGAGATGCAGGCAGATCAGTATATCCCCTTCCCGATGGACGAGGTCGCCTACGACTTCGAGGTCCTCGGGCCTTCTGAGAAGGACGGTGAGTCGATCGATGTGCTGCTGGTGGCCTCACGCAGCGAGAACGTCGAGCAGCGCCGCGCTGCGGCGTCGGCCGCGGGGCTGTCGGCTCGCATTGTGGACGTCGAGGCGTTCGCGCTCGAAAACGCCTGTCGCCTGATGACGCACCAGATGCCCGATGGCGGCATCGATCACAGCGTGGCAGTGGCCGACTTCGGCGCGAGCAGCACGACGTTCAGCGTGCTGCGCAACCTGAAGGTCGTCTATACGCGCGACTTTGCCTTCGGTGGCCAGCAGCTCACCGAGGAGATCATGCGCACCTACGGTCTGTCGATGGAGGAGGCCGGTCGCGCCAAGAAGGAAGGCGGCCTGCCCCATAACTATCAGGCCGAGGTGCTCGATCCTTTCATCGATGACATGACCCAGCAGGTGAGCCGCTCGCTGCAGTTCTACCTCGCCTCGGGTACCGGGCGCGAGCAGCCCGACAAGATCCTGGTGTGCGGCGGTTGCGCCAACATTCCGGGCGTCGCGGACGTGATTCAGAGCCGCGTGGGAATTCCGGCCGAGCGCGGCGATCCGCTCGGACAGATGAAGCTGTCGTCGCGCGCACGCGCCCAGGCGGTGCAGCGCGATGCCACGGCCCTGTTGACGGCGTGTGGGCTGGCCCTGCGGAGCTTCGACTAATGCCTCGTATCAACCTACTCCCCTGGCGCGATCAACAGCGCCGCGAGCGACGCGTCGGCTTCTACGTGGCGCTCGGCGCCGCGGGCGGCGTCGCGCTGGTGGTGGCCTTTGCCAGCTACCTGCTGTTCGGCCAGATGATCGACGCACAGGAAGCGCGCAATGCGCGACTGCGCGCCGAGATCCGCGTGCTCGACAAGCAGATCGAGGAGATCAACGACCTCGAGCAGCAGAAGCAGAACTTCATCTCGCGCATGCAGATCATCGAGAAGCTGCAGCGCTCGCGTCCCGAGGTCGTGCACCTGTTCGACCAGCTGGTCAAGGTCATGCCCGACGGCACCTACCTGACCTCCGTCAAGCAGAGCGGCAATGCGCTCAAGCTCGAGGGCGTCGCGCAGTCCTCCACGCGCGTGTCCACGCTCATGCGCAACATTGCCGACTCGCAGTGGCTGCGCGATCCGGAGCTCGAGGTGGTCGAGACCAAGAAGGATTCCGTGGGCAGCGACTTCGTACTCGATGCACAGCAGATCAATCTGGCCGACAGCCAGACCGACGATGTGGCGCCGCATGGCGGGCCCCCTCCCGGTACCGTGCGCCGCTCGGGCAACGCGCCCGTCATCACGGGGCTGACACGATGAATCTGATTCAGGAGATGCGCTCGCTCGACCCGCGCGATCCGGGGCGCTGGCCGCTGCCGGTGCGCGCCGCGGTCATCCTGGTGTGCTTCATGGCCGCCTCGGTCGCGCTGATCTACTTCGCGGTGTGGCAGAACCAGATGCCGCTGCTGCAGCAACGCGAGGACCAGGAGCAGACGCTGCGCACCGAGTTTCGCACCAAGCACTCCAAGGCCGTGAACCTGGCGCTCTACAAGCAGCAGCTCGCCGACATCGAGCGCTCCTTCGGTGCGATGCTGCGGCAGCTGCCGAGCAAGACCGAAGTGCCGAACCTGCTGGTGGACATCTCCCAGACGGGTCTGGCCGCCGCCCTGCAGGAGAAGCTCTTTCAGCCCGGCCAGGAGGTCAAGCGGGACTTCTATGCCGAGCTGCCCATCAAGATCCGCCTGACCGGTACCTATCACGAGTTCGGCGAGTTCGTGAGCGGCATCGCCGCCTTGCCGCGCATCGTG
>Ga0335075_10011613_pt1 | contig 13314 bp, 13 predicted proteins | sample Lox_Sample_24_FD_206723 | JGI IMG/M metagenome (GOLD analysis project Ga0335075, IMG submission 206723) | Soil microbial communities from Loxahatchee National Wildlife Refuge, Florida, United States - Lox_Sample_2.4 | ecosystem: Environmental > Terrestrial > Soil > Wetlands | place: USA...
AATCCCGGCTTCTCCGCCGTTGTAGGGCGGTTCCACCGGCAGGCCCGTGGACGGTTCGATCCAGGTATTCCGATAGGGGGAGCCGTTCGGACCGGCACTCCAATTAAAGGGGTTACCCGTCGTGTTGGCCAGGATGGCGGCGTAATCGTCGCCGAGCGGACCGCCGCCGCGCTTCTCCTCGATGTGATCGTAACGGGTCTTGATCTGAAATCCGAGTACATCGTTGAAGAACAGCCCGAGGCCTTCCAGATCCCGGTGATAGCCCGTGAACTGCGAGATGCCGTAGCCGATGCCATCCACGCTGTCGTGTGACTGATTGGTACCGTTGACCGAGATGGCACCCCAGCCGAATACCATGGCGCCATAGACCGTCTCGCGTCGGTAGCCGAAGTTACCTCCGTCGATATCCACCTCAGCGTTATCCTTCGTCGGAACCTTGGTTACGAGCGTAACAGTTCCCGCAAGCGACTCGGGCGTCGTCAGGCTGGTGGCGGCGCCGCGGGATATGTCGATGCGCTCGAGGCCATTCACGCCGAGCATATCCAACCCGTACGCGTTCGAGACCGGGGAGAAGATCGGCACTCCATCGAGCGTCAGCGTGGTAAAGCGCCCGGGTAGATTGTCCAGGGTGATGCTGCGGACGTTGCATACCGAGCACTCCACTTGGATGTCGATACCGGGGCGATGGGTCAGCGCGTCAATCAGGCTGGTCGCGCCTATTTTCTGCATTTCTGCCGCGTTGATGGATTCGGTCATCACGATGTCTGAGCGCAGTGCGCCTGGCTGCGTCGGCGTCCTGACAGCCGTCACGGTAACCTGCCGGAGAGAGTGCTTCGAGGCGGACGCTGCCTCTTGCGGCGTCGCGTCCGTGACCAGTGATACGGTGCGGCTCACCGCATCGCTGAGGGTGACTTGCTGGCGAATCACAGCGTCGTTGGATCCTCTGACCTCTATGATGTACTGCCCTGGCGGCACGGCGTGGAAATGAGCGACACCATCGGCGCCGGTAGTGGCCCTGGTGACCAGGGTCCCATCCTTGGAAAGCAATCGAACCTCGCGCTGCTTCCACGGGTGCCCGTGCGAGTCCTTGACCTCACTGAGCAGTTGCGCGGAGAGGGCTGGCGTAGCGACAAGCAGGCCGGCCAGGATGGCGGGCGCAAGACGGAGTGCTGCAAGGCGTGGTTGCATATTGTACGTCGCCACGCTCGGCCGACTGCGATCGCCGCTTCGTGATGAACGGACTGAACGCGGAATACTGATTTGTGGGCTTTTCCAGTAACGCATGGATTTCTGATTTCCCGATTTTTGCTGACATAAGATCGGCGTCGGCGCACGCACCGAGCGCGATAACACGCAGCTGCGCGCGCAAAGGCGCGCGCATTAGCGCATGCAACAGGGACGAATCGTTATCTCAGTAAAGGATGCGACCCATCTGTCGCCTGTTCGACAGACGCACGAGCAACGATTCGACAGCCCACTTAACGAGTGGGCAGGGAGGGATCAGACAGCGGGTGGGCCGCGCGCGTCATAAGACGCGGTGAGAATGCCCTCGGGGGAGGGAATCGAATGCGGCGGATGGTAATCGCGATACGGGGGCGGGGCGGGGGGAACGGTGGGTAGGACGGGCAGCGCGGCCGTGCCGCCTGCGTACTGGCACAGGAGGCAGTGTGGGTCCGCGCCGCCGAAGTTTCCCTGCTCGTCCTTGTGGTAGTGCGCCGCCTGCGCAATGCCCGCGAGTAGGATCGCGATGGCCATCGCCAAGGCGATGCGCCGGCGCACCCGGGCTTGCGGGAAGGCCCGTGGGAGCGCGCTCATACGAGGTACGAGGCCATCGGAGAGCGCAGACCGCGTTTATGCCACTTCACGTTCGTGAGCTCAAAGGCTCTGGAGCGACGCTATAACATAGCACGACTGAGGTGCCTGTAAATAGAGCGAAGTTGCCGTCGAAGTCCCTGATGACTGTGCGCCTCATCGCCGGCGGGCGCCTTCGTGGGACGGCGCCCATCGTCGGGTATTCACTTCTCGATGTTCCGTGTCTACCACTCTGGCCATTCCTTCAGCTGGCCCGCGGTGAGTTGTCGCAGGACCCATAGCCGTACCCAATGCTCCCGGTAGCGGACGGTCGAGCCCGTCCTCTCGAGGAGAGGATTCCGTCCGGCTAGAAAAGGAAGCTGGTTGCCCTCAGGGCACGGTTGTGGCGGTTTCCGCTGATGACAATGCTGGCTTCGCGGCTTCCGTGCCGCTTGCCCGAGCGGGAAGCAATCGTGCCGAATTGAGAATGAACGTCAATTCCGACGCGACGTGAATGAACGCAGCCAACAGAGGATTCAGCATACCGAAGGCGGCCAGCCCAATGCCCAAGCCGTCGACGCCCAGGGTGCCGGCAAAATTTGCCCATATGATCCGGCGTGTACGCCGGGCGATGGCGAGCGTTTCGGCGAACTTCACCAGATCATTGCCGAGCAGAACGACGTCGGCGCTCTCCCTGGCCACGTCGGTACCCGAGCCCATTGCCACACCGACTTGGGCCTCCACTAGCGCCGGTGCATCGTTGACGCCATCGCCGACCATCGCAACTGTGCGTCCCTCGGCCACGAGACGCTTCACGCGCTCGCGCTTCTCTTCGGGCAGGAGTTCGGCCGCAATCTCCATGACGCCGAGCTCGCGGGCTACCACGGCCGCCACGGCCCTCGCATCGCCCGTCAGAAGCACGGTCTTGATCCCCATCCCATGGATGGTGGCGATGGCTTGGCGGGCTTCCGGTCGCACACTGTCGGCAATGGCGATCGCGCCTAGCAAAGCACCGGCACGTGCAACGTAGACTTCCGACGCTCCGGGGTATCCCGCGAGCAGATCCACAGGCACATCGATGCCGTGGTCGCGCAGGAGTGCCACATTACCTACCAGCACCCGCTCACCGCTGACCGTCGCATCGATACCGCGACCCGGTGTATAGCCAAACCGTTCTGGCTCACGGAGGACAAGCCCCTCCGTCTGTGCATGAGCGACAATCGCCTTCCCGACGGGATGCTCCGAGCGCAGTTCGGCAGCGGTGGCTGCATCGAGCAGCGCCGCGCCATCCACCCCGGCGACGGTAACGAGCGCGCGCAACTCGGGTTGCCCATACGTAAGAGTGCCCGTCTTGTCCAGCACCACTGTGTCCACTTTGCCGAGTTGTTCGAGAAACAACCCGCCCTTGACGATCGCCCCGGCGCGGGCAGCACGGCCGATGCCGCCCAGAATAGCCAGCGGCGTACCTGCCGCAATTCCACATGCGCCGGCCACGATGATCACTGAAATGGTTGCCCGACTGTCGCGGGTCACAAGGTACGTGAGGGCCGCCGCACCCAGCGCGAAGTAGACCAGGTACCCCGCTAACCGATCGGCGAGGCGCTGCACTGGGGCGCGTGAGCGTTCGGCTTGCTCAACGGCCTCGATGATCTTGCCGTAACTCGTATCACGTCCGATCCGATAGGCACGGATCTCCAGCGCGCCCGATTGGTTGATCGAGCCGGCAAAGACGGCGGCGCCAATGGTCTTCTCCAGCGGCATCGACTCACCGGTGATGCGAGCCTGATCCACGAGCGAATGACCGGCAATCACCGTGCCGTCCACGGGAATGCGGCCACCCGGGCTTACCAGGACCGAGTCGCCCACGGAGAGCGCCTCGGCATCGACCTCCGATATGCTGCCGGCGCGGCGGACGGCAACCGCACGCGGCAAGAAGTCCAATAGATCACGGATTGCGCGCCGCCCCCGCGATACCGTCAGGCCTTCCAATATTTCTGCGATCAGTACGAAGAGTGTGATCACCAGTGCGGTGAAGAATTCCGAGATAGCAGCTGCGGCGAGGATGGCAATCGACATCGAGAGTTCCATCGTCATCCGCTTCGCGATCAGATTCCCGAAAGCCTCCTTGAAGATCGGCCACCCGCCGATGAGTAGCCCGGCGACCCCTACGGCGCTAAAGGCCGAGACAGGCTCCCATACGCGGAACCAGACGGCTGCCGCAGCCAGGCCAACCAGGGCGATGCGACCCAGCTCGGTCCATTCGAACGCGTGTTCATGACCCTCGTGTTCGTCGCCGTCGCGCTCATGGGAGATGCCGTACGCCACCGGGACGATCGTGCCGTCTGGCGCCCGGGCCCTCAGTGGAAGCGCGGAGGCACGATCGTGGCGCGGGCTCATGATTGGAAATCCCTCGGCTACCTGAGATAGGAGCGGATGACATCGATCAGCTCACCGGCTCCTTTGGCTCGCTCGACGTCGCTCGTGATGGCCGGATTGGCAACATGCATCTCGAGATGCTCGGTCAGTACTTCAACCATCAGGCCATTCATCGCACCTCGCGCCGCGACGATCTGGTTGAGTATCTCGGAACATCCCTTTTCCTGTTCCAGCGCGCGCTCCAGCGCTTCCACTTGGCCGCGAATGCGGCGGACGCGACTCAATAGTTTGGATTTCTGACGGATGGTGTGCGCCATAGGCGTTCCAGTTATACGGTACGGGGGTATTGTATAGTGGATCGGCAGAAAGAGCAGCCGCACATCAGCCGCGTTCAAGTGCCAAGCCGACGCTGCGCTCGAGCTCCCGGGCGGTGGCACTACGGCTGTTTGCGAGCGCAACCGCGACTTCGTAGCGAGCTGATCGAAGCGCGAATGATCGACTGCCTAACATCGCGCGTGCAGTGGCCGCCATCGCTGGCTTCGCTGCTCGGCACGGTCTGCCGTTTGAGTGGATGTGCGGTAGCGCTGTTGGCCGTCCGCCTCGCGCTCGGCCGGGGACCGGCTGGGTGCGCCCCGATCGCCTGTCTGCCGCGGCTACCGGCGCACGACCTCGATGGCGGACCCTTGACTGGTGGCGTCCCCGACTGGCTTCGAGCGGGCGCGGTGATTTCTTTGCAGACCGTCCTCGGTGACGCCGGAGTCTGGAACAACTACACCGGTGAAGGACAGTTTCGCGCGAGCACGGATGTCGCGGCCGGGGCAGGCGATATTTCCGCGAGCCGCGCTTTTCAGCGTGGCAACCAATGTAGCGTTGTTGCACCTGCGCAGACGACGCGCGGTCCGGACGGCATTAGAGCCGGCCATGGACTGCGAGGAGGGGGCGCGAATGGCGCGCTCCCATCGATTCCGCCAGAGTCGGCACCTCAGCGCGGACGAATATGGCCGCGATGTTCTGGCTCCTCAGTCCAGTCCGCTTTGCTCATGGCCAACAGTGCAGACCAGTCATCCGGTGGACTGCCCCGCTCCAGCATCTTGGCGAAAACGACGTATGGATCGGATTTGCTGCCAGCCGAGCGCAACGTCTCTTCGTCGTTCACCCAAGCGTAGACGATCACTTTCGCCTTGGAATCATAGCGGAAGAACAGGCGAAACCGCCGTCCGATCTTCGCTCGCCGCCAGTGTCGGTAGGCAGATCCCAGGGTGTTGCCCTGACGGTAATCCTCACGGCCCGGATCGCTCGGTACAGCCTCTAGCATCAGCTGGCTGAGAGCACGGAACAACCTGACGTTCGCATTGCCCCCAAATCCTTTCGGGTCTTTTCGCTCTGCCCGCTGCGCTGCTGTGTGCAATCTGCGCAACTGCTCGACGATGGCGTCGTGAAACAGCAGCGTCCAGCCGTGACGCTGCATTAGAGTGCCACGTCTCCCTCGATCTCTTCATCCGAGTCGTTTGCGCGCCGGAGATTCGCCACCAGCGCTTTTGCGAGCGCATCGGGTAGGGACCCTACATGCCGGCCTGACCGGATGTCGGCCTCGATCAAGTTCAGGAACGCACCGATGGCCTCGTCCTGGTGCTCGGCCCGAGCGCGCCTCACGATGACTTCGTCGTCGCGCACCTCGAACGCCAGCTTGCTGCCCGTATCGACTCCAAGTACTTGCCGGACGGACTTGGGTAACGTGATCTGCCCTTTCGAGGTAAGCGTAGCGGTTTCCTCAATGCTGGCCATTAGGGGCTCCATGGGAGATGTGGGGCCCAATGGTAAGGAATATTCCTTACCAAGTCAATATGAGCTCTGTCGCACCCTGCCGTGCTGCCATGCGCCCGGCATAGACCCTGATTTTATGGCGTCCCCGACGGGATTCGAACCCGTGTTACCGCCGTGAAAGGGCAGCCCCTGACAATGCCCCCGTCGCGGCGCCCGCTTGGCGCGGCGATTGGCCGCATCGCGAGAACCAGGATTTGCGCCAGGACCAAGAAGCGACCAGTAGGAACGCCGTGCATTGCGTCCGTGAGGGCGACGATGAAGCGTGAGGAGCGATGCGCGAGGCTCCGAGAGCGTTTAGCAGCCGATCCCTGACCGCTCTCGAGGAGCTGCGACTGACCGATCCTGGCCGGATCACGCCGCTCCTTGACTCGAGCCGCTCGTGCGTATAGTGTGCTAGTAGAGTAGCACATTACGTGATCTTCCACCTCAACCATTCCTCGGGCATTCCCGTGTATCTGCAGTTGATGCAGCAGATCAGGCACGGCGTCGAAACCGGTGCCCTTCGAGCGGGTGAAAGACTGCCGACGATTCGTAGCTTGGCGGAAGAACTGGTGGTCAATCCGAACACGGTGGTACGCGCGTACCGAGAGCTTCAGCACGAGGGAATCGTGGAGCTCAGACAAGGCTCGGGGGCCTACGTGGGGCGTGTGGTCGTCGAGCGCCGTCAGATCATGACCAAAGCCGGAAAGCTGATCGGCTCTGCCATCGGCCGCCTGCTGGTGCTCGGCCTGACCGAAGAAGAGATTCGTCGAATCGTCGAAAACGAGCTGGCATTGGCCCGAAGGGACCGAGATACGGAGGTGGTATGAGTGAGGCGGTAATCGAAATCGAGGGCCTCAGGAAGTCCTTCGGTGCTCAGGCGGCGCTCGATGGGCTCGATCTACGGGTACCGAAGGGAAGCGTGTTCGGCTTTCTAGGGCGTAACGGCGCCGGGAAGACCACTACCATCAAGCACCTGCTCGGGCTCATAAAGGCCGACAGCGGTTCTGCGCGCATTTTTGGGCAGGCTGTGGCTGATTCAAACGCCGGCGTCGGCATTCGCCGCCGGGTCGGATTCGTCACGGAAGACAAGGATCTGTATCCGTATATGACAGTGGACGAGATGATTCGCTTCACGCGCCCGTTCTTCCCCGGCTGGCAGCGGGACCTCGAGCAGCGGTATCTGAATATCTTCGATCTGCCGCGCGGCAAGCGAATCTCGCAGCTATCGAAGGGCATGCGCTCCAAGCTCATGTTGTTGCTGGCGATCTCACACGGCGCGGAGTTGCTGATTCTCGATGAGCCCATGGAGGGTCTGGATCCCGCCGCTGTCGAGCAGCTGCTGCGCGAGCTCATCGCGATCGCTGCTGAGCAAGGCACGACGATCTTCTTCTCCTCGCATCAGCTCGCCGACGTCGAGCAGGTCGCCGATCACGTCGCAATCCTCGACCACGGCAAGACGCTGGTGTGCGGGGAAATCGATGATCTCAAGGCGCACTATCAACGAATCAGCCTCGTGTGTTCGGACGAGCCGCCAAACGACGTCGGTCGGCTGGACGGAGTCGTAAGCGTGCGGCGCAACGGCCGGATGCTCTCGATACTCGTGAGCCGCAATGCCGAGGGCATCGCCGCCGAGCTGCACCAGTCGCTGGGAGCGGTAGTCGAGCGCTTCCCAGTCTCACTCAAGGAGATCTTTCTGGAACACGGGAGGGACAACAAGTGCTCTGGTTGAAGGCATGGTTCGAGACCCGATGGCGACTCCTTTTTATGTTGCTCATCGGCGTGTTGATTCTCGCGCTTTTCGTCGAGGTACTTGGAAGCGCACGGGCCGCTCACCCCCAACAGGCATTCTCCATGCTGCTGCGGCTGACCGTGCTCCTGTCGCTCACCGGGACGATCATGCTGGCCGGTTCCGGAATCGAAACGGCTTCGCCCCGCCCGGGCCCTGCCGACAAGGGTAGCGAGCGCTCCTCGCTGTTCACGCTGTCCTTGCCGGTCACACGCACCCGGCTATTTGCAGTTCGGACCGTCAGCGGCGTGCTCGAGAGCATCGTTCTGGTGGTATTGCTTGGTGTCGTCGCATGGCTACTCATGCCGCGGCATGCTGTGAACGCGTATGAGACAGTTGCCTACCTCCCGGCCATCCTGTCCTCCAGTTTGGCTGCTTACGCCATATCGGCTTGTTTGTCCACGTTTTGCGACGAGGGTTGGCGGATCAGGGGCAGCGGCCTTGTCGTGGTGGTGCTGTTCATGCTCGCCGCCGCCGGTAAGCTTCCGCGGTCCATCAACATCTTCCGAGGTATCGGCGCGACATCACCGCTCGTCGCGCCGCAGATCCCCTGGATGACAATCGCCACGGCCTGCATTCTCGCGCTCTTGTTTTTCGGAGCTGCTTTGATGATTATCCAAAGGCGCGACTATTAGCGACGCACTGCTTTGCGCCGCAGTCGATCGCAATCGCGAACGCGGTCATCAGCCATGAGTAAGACGCTCGAGGATTGTTACGCCTGATCTGGGGATGGGCCTCATCGTCGTGACCCGAAGGAAACACCCATTGATTTTCGCATCAGGTGGCGCTTGGTATTCCTAAACGGATTTGTAGCTGCCTTGATGTTGGCTGAGGGCTGCTTCTGCGTATGGCAAATCATCGGAAATGGTTAGGGCAGCCTCAGACCCGACTCCCCAGTCGTGGGGTACTCCGAGGTCCTCCCAGTCAGCCAGGCGTTTCAGTACCGCTTTCCTGAAGAGTGCAACTACCCCGCCCTGCGGGTGTGCTCACCAGCGCCGGCGTCTCCGCGGAGCGCGGAATCCCGACGTTCCAGGACAAAGAGCGCTCGACCGTCCACTAGGGTGCATACATGCGTGCCGGTATCTGTTTATCCGGCTTTCTGTTATGACCTTCCGCACGGTAGGGCGCGAGAACAAGTGTGACGCGTAACTCATTGATTATATGGTGGGTGCTGACGGGATCAAACCGCCGACATCGTAGACCTCGGCCGCGCCCCTAAAGATCTCCTTCGAGGCACGGAAAATGGGGTCAGCCGCGTGGCCCTCAAGCCGCTTTGGCAATGTTCAAGATAATCGTAGGCATCATCGTGATTGCTACATCGGGGTACGTGCTGACCTCTTCGCACCCTTTTGAGGCTCAGATGGCCATGATTGGATGCATGATCTTTCTAGGAATCATCCTATGCGTCGGCATCGCTGAATTCGCCAAAGTTGCCAAAGCGGGTTCGTTGATGAGACAGTCTTGAAAGCGGCGGTCGTCGCAGAGTGGAATAAGTCAATAACAATCGAGCGGGTAACGCCCGGAGAGTAAGATGATGGGGAGATCTCAAATCGCAGCAGCCTTAGGCGCTCACCTGCAGCCACACTATCCGGAAGCCCAGGGAGCGAGGCTCTATTTGGATCTGATGAAGAAGGCTCTCCTCGCGAGCATTTACGAGGAGAACGGATGGTACGTGCTAGGGTCTCTCGGGGGAGTAACCTCGTTTAAGACCTGGCTGCAGTCACTTCTTGTCAAACTGGCATGGACGAAGCGGCTTCTTCTGGTGAGGCCGGGAATCGCGGATCGCAATAGTTGGGGACTTTTCGGCTATACGATGATTGGGCTGCCGCGCCTCGATAACATCCAGGCCTGCGCCGAGGACGTAATCCGAAACGACGTCGAGGGCGACTTCATTGAGACCGGGGTCTGGCGCGGCGGCGCGACCATCCTCATGCGTGCGATCCTCAAGGCGTATGGCGTTACCGATCGCGCGGTGTGGGTCGCCGATTCCTTCGAAGGATTGCCGCCTCTCAAAAAGAAGGATGCCGCCTATAAAGATGATGCGATGGACGTCTCAGGGATGAATGACGGAGGACCGCTGAAACTCGGGCTTGCGGTTTCACTCGAACGCGTCAGAGCGAATTTCGCGAAGTTCGATCTGCTCGATGAGCAGGTCAAATTCCTGAAAGGGTGGTTCTGCGACACGCTGCCGAACGCGCCGATCAAGAAACTCGCCATCTTGCGTCTCGATGGGGATATGTATCAGTCCACGATGGACGCGTTGAACGGTCTATACAGCAAAGTGAGCAAGGGCGGCTACGTGATCGTCGATGACTACAACTGTTGGCCCCATTGTAAACAGGCAGTCGATGATTTCAGGCAAAAGCACGGAGTCAAGGAGGAGATCGTCAGCATTGATGAGTACGGGGTATTCTGGAAAGTAGCCTGACGGAGGCGTCTGGTCGCTACAGGCCGAGACACGCGAGAAATGGCCGATCTTCAGGGAATGGTTGGAAGGAGGAGCGATGGGGCAGGAGAATGTGAGCGCATGATGAGCGCACGTTGGGCAGGTCCCGGTCTTGATGGCCGGGTTGGGGTTGGAGCTCGATGCTGCCGGGCGCCGGCGAGGCCGTGCGGATACTGCGGTAGGTGCGCCGACTGATCCCGGGCAATCAGTGAGACGCTTGAGCCGGATATGCTGCGCGATCCTCATTCGGGAGAGCATATGCCGGCGAAGCAGAGTGGCAGGTGCCGTAAATTCCAGCAAACTCAGTGACTTATGGCTCGCGTGGTGTCTGGCGTGACCGGAACGGTGGTTGAGCCGACGACGGTGGTGTGGGAGACTCAACCGAAGGGCAAAGACGGTACGGGTTTGAGGCGAGAACGATATCAGGTCCTCGACGGCTGGCGCGGCATCAGCATTTTGGCGGTGCTCGCCTGTCACCTCTTGCCGCTGGGCCCCAAGAGGTGGGCATTGAATGCCTCTGCGGGTCTTTTTGGGATGGCCCTTTTCTTCACGCTCTCGGGTTTTTTGATCACGACGTTTCTAGTGAGACGCGGAGACGTGAAGGATTTCCTCATCCGGCGGCTCTGTCGAATCGTCCCGCTTTCCTGGGCGGCTCTGGTCGTTGGACTCCTGATGGCGCATGCGCCGCGACAGGACTGGATGCCAAACTTCTTCTTCTTCGCGAACTACCCCCCGTTCTGGCTGACTCCCATTACGGGACACTTCTGGAGCCTTTGCGTCGAGGTACAGTTTTATGCGGCGGTGGCCCTCGTGTTCGGCATGTTCGGTAAGCGCGGGCTCTTGGTTGCGATACCGGCCGGGGCGCTGGCCGTGACTGCCTTCCGAATCCATACTGGAACTTACTACTCCATCGTCACCTACTTGCGCGTGGATGAGATTCTAGCTGGGGGCGTTCTTGCGCTCATCTGCGCGGGTGAGTTCGGCCAAGGTGTTCAGACGGCCGTGGGGAGACTCAACCCGTGGATAATGTTGGTTATCTACGGCCTCTCCACATTCGATGGCCCCCTGTCGTACGCGCGCCCTTATCTGGCTGCGAGCCTTGTGGGATCGACGCTTCTGCGCCACGAGAATGCCTTCCGCGGTGTTCTCAAGGCGCGTTCCCTAGCCTACGTGGCGGAGGTTTCATACGCCCTCTATATTGTCCATCCGCTGCTCGCGGATACTTGGCTTGGCTCCGGGGCCAGGCTCGTGAAATACGCCAAGCGCCCACTTCTCTTTGCCGCATGCTTCGGGGTCGCTCATCTTTCCACGTTCTACTACGAGAAGAAATGGATTGCCTGGGGCAAGAGATTGTCAGAAGGCCGTCAAGTGCCGGTGACGGCAAATTAGATTAGAACGGCTTTGACGCACCTGCGCGCACACTCTGGAGCACATACGTCACTTGGCTAGCAGGCTCAGCAGCAGTCGGTGTCGCTCGGTGTGCATGCGCTTGTGAGTCATCTGGCGGGCGGCACATAGCGCCTCAATTCCCATCGTCTTCAGCGCTTTCGTGTCTCCCGCCGCGCGAATCAAGAGTTCGCTCAAAGCTCGGCTATCGTTCGGGCGGCTGAGCCAGCCAGTTCGGCCGTCGTGCACGCAGTCGAGCAGACCTGCAGTTTGCGTACCCAGGATTGGGACAGCCTGGGAGTATGCGTCATATACGATACGCGGCTGCTCATCGGAAAGGCTCGGTACAACAACTGCATGATATTGGCGCACTTGGGCAAAGAATGGCGGTCCGTAGGGAGTCGTGCCGAGAATCTGTATTCGAGTCCTACCCTGGAAATCCCGGGCTGCGGCTTCGCAGTCAGCCAGCAGGGTGCCGGCGCCTAGAATATGCAGTTCGACTGGAACTTTCTGATCCGCCAGGTGGCGCAATGCCTCAAGTAAGACCAAGACTCCTTTGGGGCGCTCCAATCGGCCCGCGAAGAGTACTCGAAGTGCTGGTGAAGTGTTGGTCAACTTCTGCTGCCAGACGACTTGTGCTTCTTCGTCTGACAGGATGTCTGATCCGTTGATCCATGAGGCATGGATTACATGCCCCTCTTCGAAACGCTCGCGCAACATGGAGCGTCTATATTCGTCCGTGGTAAAAATCGTAAGATCGGCCTTGCTTAAGCAAAACCGGCCAAGGAGTTCGTATGCGAGCGCAATTGCTCTGCGCCTGATGGAGACTTGTGCGCCGGGTTGTGGCCTCCAGTCTGCCGATTCGACAATGATAATGCTTCGTCGCCTGAGAAGGCGGGCGAGAGGAATTACTATCCAGGCCGGAGGGAAGGGCCAACCCACAATTCCGCAATGCGCAATTTGCGCTTCTCTTATGGCTCGCCACAATTTCCCGGTTGTAACGGGAAATAGGAGCATTGCTGCCAATCGCGATCGAGCGCTGGGGAGGGCTATGAACCGGACCCCTGCAAGGCTGATGTCGCTATCGAGCGGCGCACTGTCCTCCGGTGGTGGGCTTGAGATAAGCGGACACGCTATGACCAAATTCGGGAGATAAGCGACGTGTTCTTTGAGATCGTGGAACCACAGTCCGAGGGTGTGGAGTCGACCATCCGCGTCGCGAAAGAATGGTATATGGCTGACCAGGAGATACACTTGGCCAATTGGGGGGAGCGTGGTGTCCGCCTCGGCCGCAGAGTCCGGCCGTAATGGCAGGTTGTTCGTCACGGGATTCTCGGGATTCTCACGACGAGACCGGCCGGCGTTCTGCGTGGACGAGAAAAGCCAGATTCAGGGCTCCGAGCGCAGTCAAGCCAGGTTGCCTATGGGACGGGCCAGAAGAAACTAGAAGATCTTACGTAGGAGCCGAGTGAATATTGGAGGCAGGAGGTCAGATGCAACCTTGCGTATTCGCTGACTCTGTGTGAGCCTAAAGTCAGTCCTTCCTCTCGCGCGAAACAATGTCGAATGATCAGCGGCTGTCTCTTCGGCCGGCCTGCCATTGGTGTAGTAATACAACGCTAGCGATTTGCGTGTCATACCTTCCGGACACCGCAGAGGATCAGGGTGGCCATGATAGGTGTAGTCCGTTGTACTGAAGATCGTCACTCGATTGAACAGAGGC
>Ga0335075_10011614_pt1 | contig 13314 bp, 12 predicted proteins | sample Lox_Sample_24_FD_206723 | JGI IMG/M metagenome (GOLD analysis project Ga0335075, IMG submission 206723) | Soil microbial communities from Loxahatchee National Wildlife Refuge, Florida, United States - Lox_Sample_2.4 | ecosystem: Environmental > Terrestrial > Soil > Wetlands | place: USA...
AGGTGCGGTTTACCCCGTACGCCGAGTATGGGTTTCGGCATCCGTTGATCCGCACGGTGGCCTACGAATCGCAGCTGAAAGCCGATCGTGCCAAGCTGCACCGCAGCCTGGCCGCCGCGATTGAGGCCGCTGACCCGGGATCGGTGGAGCAAAACGCGGCGGTGATCGCCGAGAATCTGGAGGCGGCCGGCGATGTGGCGTTGGCCTATGACTGGCATATGCGGGCCGGCACCTGGTCGACGCACCGGGATATGGCTGCGGCGCGGCTGAGTTGGGTGCGGGCGTGCGAGATCGCCGATGCGTTGCGCCCCGACGATCCCGGGCGCACCGGGATGCGGATCGCCCCGCGCACCCTGCTCTGCGGCACCGCCTACCGAGTCCATGCCGAAGACGCCCTGACGCGCTTTGAGGAGCTGCGTGAGCTGAGCACGCTGGCCGGCGACAAGGCATCGTTGGCGATGGGCATGGCCGGGCAGGTGATGGACCACTGGGTCCATGCCCGCGTGCGGGAGGCCTCGGCGCTGGCCTCCGAACTCATGGCCCTCGTCGAGGCAATCGCCGATCCGGACATGACCGTCGGGCTGTCGTGCATGCCGACACTCGTCAAGATGGAGACCGGCGAATTTGCGGACGTGCTGCGCTGGTCACAAAGGGTCATGGAGCTGGCCGACGGCGACCCCACCAAAGGCAACGTCATCATGGGGTCTCCGCTGGCGTTCGCCCACGCCACCGACGGGGTTGGCCGAGCGGCCCTGGGCCGCCCACTGGCAGAAGTGCTGCCTGCCCTGCCCGTCGCCGCCGCCATGTCCCGTGAGATCGACCCAACGACCCATGCCATGGTCATCGCCTTCACATACGCGCTAGGAATAGCCATTGATGCGCTGCTGGCCGACGACGGCGCGTTGGAGCTCATTGAGGAGGCGGTGCAGATCGCCGAACGATCCGCTGACGATTTCGCGCTGGGCCACGCCCGATACTCGCTGGGCCTGGCGCTGATGCACCGGGACTCCCCAGCAGAGCGTGAGCGCGGACTGACGGTGCTCACACAACTTCGGGACATGTGCCTGCACGAGCACTGGACCCTATCCGAGGTACCGTTCATCGACGCCTACATCGCCTGGGAGCAGGGCCGGCGTGGCGACCTCGACGGTGCGATCACGGTAGTGCGGGCAGCTGTGGACGACCTGTTCGATGCGGGACAGCTCGCCTGGTGCATTCCTCCCACCCGCGTGTTCGTGGAAACGCTGCTGGCCCGTGGCGGCGAGGCTGATCTGCAGGAAGCCCAAACCGCGATCGAGCGGTTGGCAGCCGCCCCCATCGAGGCGGTGGACCGCGAGATCTGGGTGCTGCGGCTCCGCGCGCTGCTGGCCGGCGCCCGTGGCGACGAGGCCGCCTACCGCAATTTCAGCCGCCGACACCGCGCCATGGCCATAAAGCTTGGCAGGCTAGGACATATGGCGATGGCCGATTCATGGACTGTCCGCGCTGCGGCCGCCGGCGCAAGCCGACTAGTGTCCGCTTCGGCGAAAATGTCCCAAAAGCCAGCGTGGAACAAGCTTATTCTCTGGTCGACAACGTCGAAGCGGCGTCGCTGACCCTGTTCTCGGGCTGGACAGAACGGTCCATCGGCCCGCTGAAACGTGTTGTGATCCACGCTATTCCAAGATATCAGACCATCGGTTGAGCACCCTGCCGCCCCCGATGCGGCGGGACGCGGCTGTGTCGATCAAAACTTGACACAGTATTGTGTCAGGAACAGTTCTGTGTCAACATTGTCGTTGTGACCTCCGTGACCAGATCCTTCCGCGGCGTCAGCGCCGACGAGCGCCTCATGCAGCGCCGCGCGGCACTGGTCGAGGCCGCGTTGGAGGAGATCGGCGAACTCGGGGTGGCGCAGCTACGGATGAACACGGTCTGTAAACGTGCCGGATTAACCCAGCGATACTTCTACGAACATTTCGGCAACCGCGACGAATTGCTCGCGACTGTCTTCGACAGCGTTCTCGACGAGGTCATCACCGAAACCATCGAAAAGGTAAACGCCGCGGGTCCCGATATTTTCGAGCGTGCCAGCATCGCTCTCGCGATCTTTTACGACACGATCATCAGTGACCCGCGCAAGGCCCGGCTCTACGCCGAATCCGTGGGCAACGCTGTCGTCGCCGAGCACAAACGCAACGCCGTAAGACGCTATGCCGACTTCGTCGCCCAGCAAGTCAGCAGCGTCGTCGGAAAGATGGACAACCGCAACCGATCTCGCCTAATGATGGCCATACTCGTCCTTGTCGGAGGTCAAGCCGACGCTGCGGCCGCCTTGGCCGGCGGCAGCGTCACGATCTCTCGCAACGACTACATCGATCTTCATGCCCGCATGCTCACCGACGCGATTGCCGCGTCGCGGACAACGAACAAAAAATGACCAGCACCCGCGAAAGGCTGTCCGATGGCAACGGTTAACACTAGCGACTACTTGTTGTTTCAGGCCAAGCGGCGGCTTGTGCCGACGCTGAACAACATTCCAGGTATGGGCTTGGTCGAAAAGCGATTGGTGGCGCATCAGTGGGAACAGCGGGTGCTGGCAGAGCCGCCCCCTGGCAGTGGGCTCAAACCGGTGCGAGGTTCCTCGGGCCTGCCCATCCTCGGCCATTTGATCGAACTCTTCCGCCAAGGGCCCGATTTCGCGCTGCATATGTATCAGACCCGCGGCCCCGTGACATTCGCCGAGTCGCCGATCCTGCGCGCCGTTGCCGCCCTGGGACCGGACGCGACCCAGACGGTCTTTTCGAACAAGAACAAGGATTACTCGCAAAAGGGCTGGCATCCGGTCATTGGCCCGTTCTTCAACCGGGGCCTGATGATGCTGGATTTCGACGAACACATGTATCACCGCCGGATCATGCAAGAGGCCTTCACCCGCAGCCGTCTGGCTGGCTACGTCGAGCACATCGACCGGGTGGCCTCACAGGTCGTCACCGATTGGCCCACCGACGAGCCGCGATTCCTGCTCTACCCGGCCATGAAGGAACTCACGCTCGACATCGCCTCGATGGTGTTCATGGGCCACGAGCCGGGCACAGACAAGGCGCTCGTCACCAAGGTGAACCGTGCCTTCACAGTGACGACCCGCGCTGGCGGGGCGATCGTGCGATACCCGATGCCGCCATTCAAATGGTGGCGCGGCCTGCACGAACGAAAAGTGTTGGAGGACTACTTCATCGAGCGTGTCAAGGAACGCCGCGCCGCCCATGACAGTGACCTCCTCACGGTGCTGTGCCAGACACAGGATGACGAAGGCAACAGCTTCACCGACGACGACATCGTCAACCACATGATCTTCTTGATGATGGCGGCCCACGACACCTCCACGTCCACTACCACGACGATGGCCTATCACCTTGCCGCGCACCCGCAATGGCAGGAGCGAGCCCGCGACGAGTCAGCGCGCCTCGGCGACGGTCCGCTGGACATCGAGGCCCTGGAAAAACTCGAGACATTGGATCTGGTGATGAACGAGTCGCTGCGACTGGTGACTCCGCTGCCGCTCAACATGCGCCAAACCGTGCGCGACACAGACCTGTTGGGCTACTACCTGCCCGCGGGTACCAATGTCGCGACCTGGCCAGGCATGAATCACTGGCTACCCGAGTTGTGGACTGATCCGAAGAAGTTCGACCCGGAGCGGTTCACCGAGCTACGGGCAGAGCACAAACGGCACCGTTATGCCTTTGCGCCGTTCGGTGGCGGTGCCCACAAGTGCATCGGTATGGCGTTCGGGCAGTTGGAGATCAAGACCGTCATCCACCGCCTTCTCCGCAAATACCGGCTTGAGCTGACCAGACCCGATTACAAGGCACGCTGGGATTACGGTGGCATGCCGGTGCCTGTCGACGGCATGCCAATCGTGCTGCACCCATTGGGCTAACTATGGTCACGTCGCCTGCCGCGCTCACCGCCGCGGAGCTGAAATTGCGGGAGCAGGTTCGCGCATTCCTGGCCGAGACGCTGCCCTGGGGGACATTCGAGCCCGGCCTGGGGATGGCCGCCGAGGTCAGCCCAAAGTTCTCCGCCGCGCTGGCTGAGCGTGGCTGGATCGGCATGGCGGTCCCCGCGCGCTACGGCGGTCGCGACGCCACCGCCGTCGACCGCTTTGTCGTCGTCGAAGAGCTGCTGCGCTGGGGCGCCCCCGTTGGGCATCACTGGGTGGCCGACCGGCAGATCGCCCCGGTGCTCCTGGGTTATGGCACCGAGGAACAGAAGCGGTGGTTGTTACCTCGAATCTGCCAGGGAGAGTTGTGTTTTTGCATCGGCATGAGCGAGCCGGACGCCGGAAGCGACCTCGCGTCGGTGCGGACGCGGGGTGTGCGCGACGGGGACAGCTGGCGGGTGTCGGGCGTCAAGGTATGGACGAGCAACGCTATGCGTGCCGACTTCATGATCGCGCTGTGCCGAACCGGGGAGGGCCCTCGACATCAGGGTCTGAGCCGATTCCTGATCGATATGCGCAGCCCTGGCGTGACGGCCACGCCGATCCCCTTCCTGAACGGCAGTACCGACCACTTCGCCGAGGTGGTCCTTGACGGCGTGCTGGTCCCGGACGAGATGGTGATCGGCGAGATCGGGCAGGGTTGGGCCCAGAACGCCAACGAGTTGGCCTTTGAGCGTAGCGGCCCGGACCGGTGGATCTCGACCTTTCTCCTCGTTCAGGAGTTCATCCGGGAGTGGCCAGATCTGGCCGCCAGTCCCGCAGGGAGTCGGATGATCGGCGAACTCGTGGCCCAGTACTGGGTGCTGCGCCGGCTTTCGCTGGCCGTGGCCAGGACGATCGACGCGGGCGGCACGCCCGCGGCCGAAGCGGCGCTCATCAAGGAGATGGGTACCCGGTTCGAACAGCATGTCGTGAGCGCACTGCGGGAGTTGTTGGACCGTGAGCTCGTGTGCGGCCTGGAGCCTGCGGACACACCGTCGTTGTTCGAACGGTTGTTGCATCGCGCTGTGCTGGACTCGCCGTCGTTCACCATCCGAGGCGGTACCAATGAGGTGCTGCGCTCGGTCGCCGTCAAAGGTTTGTCATGAGCGACAACGAACTGTATAGCGCTGCTGCCAAACTGTTTGCCGCACACAGCCGATGGGAGGATGTCGGCGAAGCCGCCGCGACTGGCTGGGCGCAACACCTATGGGAAGCGTTGCAGCAGAGCGGGTTCAGTGACGTCCCCGTTCCCGAGGAGCTGGGCGGAGCCGGGGGCAGCGTCGCCGATGCGGTCCAGTTGCTCCGTGCCGCGGGAGCACACGCGGCACCAGTCCCGCTGGCTGAGGGCGGACTCGTCGGCGGGTGGCTATTGGCATCTGCCGGTCTCGCGCTGCCCAACGGCGTCCGTACGGTACTACCGCCTGCTGCCTCGCTCCGCCTCGACGGTGACCGGCTGTTCGGTGGGGCGCCTGCCGTGGCGTGGGGTCACCGCGCCGAACATGTTGTCGGCCTTGTCGACGGCGTCGTCGTGCTCGCGCCGGGTCCGGCCGCACCATCAGACGGCCCAACCGTCAGTCGCGGAGCCAACCTCGCCGATGAGCCCCGTGACACAGTGGTTTTCGACGGTGTGCGAGTAACCGCACGCGCCGACGCGCCGGACACGGTCACTGAGGAAGCGTTTTGGGAACGCACCGCGCTAGGGCGCGTCGCGTTGATGGCCGGCGCGATTAGTGCCGTCGCGGCAATGACATTGCGCTACAGCGGCGAACGCGAGCAGTTCGGGCGTCCCATCGGTCGTTTCCAGGCCGTGCAAGCCCATTTGGTCGCCATTCACCAGCAGGCCGCCGTGGTCGCATCGGCTATCGACGGTGCGGTCGAGGCGGTCGAGCTCGGCCGGGGCGGCTTCGAAATCGGCTGCGCCAAACTGCTTGCCGACCGGGCCACGCAGCTGGTGACGGCGTCCGCCCATCAAACCCACGGCGCCATCGGTATGACGAAGGAGTACCCGTTGCATTATCTGACAAGTCGACTCTGGGCCTGGCGAGACGAAGCCGGAGGGCATCATCGCTGGGCGGACCGGCTCGGCGCGGCCCTGGTCGCCTGCGGTCCCGACGCTCTTTACCCCGCCATCCAGTCCGGGTCCGAGGTGGTGCAGTGAACCGACTGCGGCGCCCAGACGGGGTCACGTTGGCCTACCAGGTCCACAACCCGCAGGCGCCGGGTGTGCCGCTGCTACTAACGCACGGCTTCGGCGCCACCGCGGGCATGTGGGACCGGAATGTCGATGCCTTGAGCGTCGACCGGCCGGTCATCGTCTGGGATCAGCGCGGCCACGGCGCCAGCGACGCACCCGACGACCTGGACGGCTACAGCGAGCAGATCAGCGTCGCCGACATGGCGGCTATTCTCGACGCCGCGGGGGCCGATCGGGCTGTGCTCGGCGGAATGTCCCTTGGCGGCTACCTTTCCCTGGCCTTCCACCTCGTTCATCCGCAGCGGGTGGCCGCGCTGCTGCTGGTCGATACCGGGCCCGGCTATCGCAACGACGAAGCCCGCGACAAGTGGAACGCGTGGGTGGAACGACGCGCCCAACAACTCGAGCGCGGTGAGGCTTCGGCCGACAGCTCGGCGGAACTCGCGCAGGCGGTGCATGAGCATCCCGAGGGACTCCCCCGCGCCGCGCGGGGTGTGATGGCTCAAAAGGACGCTCGCGTTATCACATCCCTCGACAGCATCACGGTGCCTACGTTGGTTATCGTCGGCGCCGAGGACACCGACTTCCTGGCCGGAGCCGACTACATGCACCGCCGCATCCCCAATTCCCGCAAAGTTGTCATCGACAACGCGGGGCATGCGGCGAATATGGACCAGCCACAGACGTTCAATACCGCTGTGCGCGAACTACTGGAACAGCTGTGACCGCTCCGGATGTCACCGTCGAATTCGGTGACCACGTGGCCATAGTGGAGATCCATCGGCCCCCGAACAACTTCTTTGACACCGCCTTGATCAAGGGCATCGCCGACGCCTACGAACGATTGGACGACGAGGTCGAATGCCGCGCAATTGTGTTGTGTGCGGAAGGAAAGCACTTCTGCGCCGGCGCCGACTTCTCCCTGCCCGCCGAAGGTCGTGTGTCGCCCAACGAGCTTTACGCCCAGGCCATCCGGTTGTTTCGCACTAGCAAGCCTGTTGTTGCCGCGGTGCACGGCGCCGCGATCGGCGGTGGACTCGGGCTTGCCCTTAGCGCCGACTTCCGGGTGGCCGCCCCGTCCTCGAAATTTGCAGCCAACTTCAGCCGGCTCGGGTTTCATCCCGGCTTCGGGATAACCGCCACGTTGCCACGTGTCGTTGGCCAGCAAAAAGCACTTGAGTGGATGCTCACCGGTGAGCGCTTCGGTGGTGAGCTTGCCCACGCAGCAGGGTTGGTCGACGAATTGGCCACCGATGGTGGTGTGCGCCCGGCGGCTATCGGTTTCGCCGGGCGAATCGCCGCCTCGGCTCCCTTGGCGTTGACAAGCATCCGTGCCACCGTGCGCGCCGGACTCGCCGAGGTTGTCGCTGCGGCCACCGCCCGCGAGCTCGAAGAACAAACCCGATTACAGGCGACCGCCGACTTCCGCGAGGGCGTGGCGGCAGCGGCCCAGCGCCGCGCACCGACGTTCACCGGTCGCTGAACGGTGACCGTGCCCAACTAGTTGTATGGCCTCCAGACAGGCGAGTTCGTCAGAGTCAAACATCTCCAAATTAGCCAGGACTTTTAGGCTCTGACCATTGCCGCCCCAACGACTCGTACATCTTGACCAGCGCTTTTCGCTGTGGAGCGCCTTTTGCGCTCGAAAATATCGTTTCTTTTTCGTTAGGGAGGTTTGGCGCATCCGTTATCTGGGAAATTACATGCATGTGATTAGCCTGGCCGTATCTTCGGTCAGTCAGCACGAGCCGAAAGGGACAACCGCATGAACACCGTCCTCTACTTCAGCCCTGATGGCGTCGTTTATGAAACCAGCGCCTACAGCGGCGCCGATATCGCCGAACTCGTTCACGACTACGGACTGGAAAGCCTGAGCAGTGCCGATCGACAGTTCGACTTCTGGTTCACTCCATCAACCCGGCGGTGCCGCCGCAAAGTCAACCGCAGCGCCACCGAAATGCTCCTCGCGACCACCCGGTTCACCGCCAAATCGGTGCCGCTGCTCCGCGGCGTAGTTGTGGTCGCCACCCACGATTCCGATGGCGACCTCGACGGGCTCAGCTGGCAGCAACTAGACCTCCTGATCCAGCGCAGTCGCACCCTGGCTAGACGTGATGACCGCTTGCTCAGCCGTCGGATCAGGCGCGAGCAAAAGCGTCAGCAACGCAGCCCTGCCGCCGCAGACGCCGCCACCGATCGACCCGCGAAAAAGCGCGCCATAGCCCGACACTGACCCGCCGCGAGGTCTGCGCGACGTCCGCACGCCGGACGTCTATGGAATGCGGATAAAAAACCACCTTGTGCTCTGACTAGCTGTGGAGCTGCCGGGAATCGAAGCCGTGGCCGTGACAGTCTGTAGTGCCCCAGGAGGGCGGCTTGAACTGGCCCCACCTCACCGTCATCAGCGTCCGGATGTTCCGGATCGTTGGTGAGGAAGGTGAGGCTGAAGGGTGAAGTCAAGGGTGGAACAGTTCGCGGATATTCGCCGCGATCACCGGGTGGATGGGTTGTCGATTCACACGGCCCGAAGGATTTTGGCGCGGCTGGTCGATGAGCGGCCGAAGCGCTTAGAAGAGTTCTCCTTTGACGCCCGAAACCGGCAGCACCTCCTACCGTCTCGCCCACGCCCGCAACACCCGCCCAGCAAGCTCACGGCGTCCTGGACGATCGTTGTGCCTGAGCAGTCAAGCCTGTGCTGGTCAAGCACGTGGACGCCGTATCACGTAAGAGGTGAGTGGAAGAACCATAGCTGACCCTCCAAATCGCAAGCACCCCACTCCCGCACGCCATAGCCCTGATCGGTGGGCTCTTCAATAACATGAGCGCCCGCGGCGGTGCACCGCTGATAATGAGCATCAGCATCGTCGACGTTAATGACCGTCATTCCTGTTGCGGCGCCGAGGCTTTGCGGAGACTTGTAATCGTCGGCCGATGGGTGCAGCCAAATGACGTGGTCGCCGGCGAACACTTCACCATGGACATACCGGCCCTGACTGTCTTGATGCAGCGGCCCGGATGTGAGGCCGAACACCCGCACCAGATAGTCGTGTGCCGCAGCGATGTCGTCATAGATCAGCAATGCTGTCGTGCTACGCACTGTCGAATCAAGCATCGTCATCTCCTCGATAGTGGCGAACAACTCCTCAGTGGACGGATCATTGAAGGCGGCCAGCGACGACGCCATCTTCGACAACCGCGACTGCAGGCTCGTCGCGACTGCAACACGCCGGCGCGTGTCGTCGAGATGACACGCCACCGCGTTGCGCAACTGCCACTGCGGATCATCGAGAACCTCGCCGATGCGAGGAAGTGCAAACCCCAGCCGCCGCAGCAAGCAGATCCGGTAGAGACGAGCCACATCGTCGCCGTCGTACAGCCGCTGCCCCGACGGCGAACGGTGAGAAGGCATCAGCAAGCCGATGTGGTCAGGGTGATGCAATGCCCTCACCGTCAACCCCGTCAGCTCAGCTAGGGCACCCACCTTCCACACCGGCGGCCGGCCAGTCGACTGCTGCAGATCCGACACGCTCCTGACGCTACGACCTCACGTAGCGTCAGGAGCAAGGATCGGGTTCCGAGCCCTCGAACATCCACTGTCAACACACGGTCACTGACCGACGCTGGGGCCACCTCGCCCCGCCACCCTGGGGCCACTTCAAGTTGACATAGCGAAAGCCGCATTTGACGGGGCTGACCGGCGAAAAACGAATACCACCGACCCACTCGTTTGCTCGCCAATCAACGGGTTCGTATGCCGTTGAGGATGGTTGAGAGAGCAAAGTCAACCAGTCCGCGAAGCGGCTCGGAATCAACAACTTTGCGGTCCGTGCGCCACCCGAGCGCAAGTATCCCTTCCATCATCGCCCAGAGAGCTGTGGCAGCCGCAGCGGGTTCCAGTGTCGCAATGAAAGTTCCGTCAGCTACGCCGGCGGCCAGGATGTCGGCGAGTTTGCCGATCTGCTCGTCGATCTTGTCCGCAATTCGTTCCAGCGCCTCCGCTTCATCCGGTGGTTTGTTGAGCCAACGGGCGTGGCGAGACTTGCAGGAGTACCTGCCCGAACGACTGCATCTGACCGACCAGAGTGCACCAGCCGAGGAATTCTGGGAATGGCGCGGCAACCGGATCCACCTGGACCGTTACGTCAACCCCGACGCTCCCGCCAAGATCGTCCAGCACCACGGAGTGGGCACCAACGGACGACAAATGAGCTTGATCGTCGGTGCTCCACTGGCCCGGCGGGGCTTCGAAACGGTCGCTCTGGACAACCTCGGCTATGGACTCAGCCAACTCACGCCCGAAACGGTGCCGACCTACGACGACTGGGTCGATCTGGTCGTGGACTTCTTGGCTTACGAGCAGTCCCGCGATGACCGCCCGATTGTCCTCTACGGGCTCAGTGCCGGCGGAATGCTCACCTATCACGTTGCAGCCAAAGCCCCAAAGGAACCCTGCGCGGAATAGTCGGCATGACTTTCCTGGACCAGCGCAACCAAAAGGTCCGCGATGACACCTCCCACGACAAGCTCACCTCGCGCCTTGGCGCACCTTTTATGAGCGCATTGGCGCACACGCCCGCGGTCCGCATCCCCTTTCCCATGACAGTGGCATCCAAGATGTCAGCACTGGTTAACGACCAAGCCGCACTCAAGGTCATGACCACAGATCGGACATCCGGCGGAAACTGGGTCCCAATCCGGTTCCTCGCCAGCTACCTGAACTACGTCCCCGCAGTCGAGCCGGAGAACTTCGACGCGTGCCCTGTCTTGTTGACGCAGCCCGCCGAGGACCGTTGGTCGCCAGTGGAATTGAGCCAACCCGTGCTGTCGCGAATCACGCGGGTCCCGGTCGACACCGTCATGCTGACCAACGCCGGCCACTACCCCATCGAAGAGCCCGGGCTACAACAGATGCAGGACGCCATCGCCGAGTTCGTGACTGCGCACACGTAATCAACCCACAAGACGAGACGACCCAAGACTCCATCATGGTGGAGCTGCTGGCAATCGGACCGCTCGGTTGACCGAGAGTCGGCCTGGATTCATTGATCGCTAGCGCTGAGACGGGACCTCCGGAGGCGCCGGTGACCGGCAGGGGCGACGCCGAAAACATGAATTCGTAGATCCCGTCGGATTTGCTGTCTTCGGACAGTGCGCCGCGGCCGAACATCTCGCCGAAGGCTAGCCCGGTGTGGGCGAGACTGACCACGTGAAGTGGCTGCCAGACATCGATCTCGTTGGGCAGCACCTCAATTCCCCAGGTGTCGGTGGCGATGGCGGCGATGTCCTTGTCGCGAAGCCACGGAGCGGTGTGCACCGACAGCCCGCCGCTGCGTATGGAGCATCATCCGGGTCAAGTTGATGGGAAACAGCTGGTATTCGGCTTCTTTGTCGGCGTCCAGCTCTAGGTACGGGAAAACCGTCATGGCACAACCTCTTTCCTCAACACTCATGATGCGAGGGTGGCATCGAGCCAGTCGAACATCCGCTGATGAAACAGCGTCAGCGCCCCGACATGGCAGTGCTCTTCGGCGCCCTCGGCAGCAGTGAACGCCAGCAGGGTTCTCGGGCAGCGCAGCGCCTCGTAGAGCATTTGCGGCTGCCCGGAGAAGAAGTGGTCGTTCTCGGCCTCGCAGACCAGGGTCGGACAGGTGATCTGATCGGCGACCTCGGTGAGGTCGTACTTGCTGATCTCGTCAATCAGCTCCTGGGTTGTGGCGCCCCGGAACACCCACAGGGCGTTCGAGATTCCCCACCGCAGCGAACTCGGCGCCTCCGCCCGGTGGGCGATCAAATTGTCCATCGCTGCGACCAGTTGGTTCGGGTCACCGTGCGGTGCCTGCGGACCCAGTATCGCCGCCGCCATGCTGAGTACGCCGTCGTAGGCGACACACGCCGCGATCCGGTGCTCGAACGCGGCGGCACGAGGAGCCAGGTAGCCCCCCATGCTCATGCCAAGCAGGGCGATGCGTTCGGGGTCGACCCCACGAAGGCTGATCGCGAAGTCCACGACCGGGGTGACCACGGCCTCCCAGTCGTAGCGGAACGGCAGTTTGTTGACGCGTAACGCCGACCCCTGCCCGGGACCCTCGAAAATCAGGCAGTTCCACCCACGCCGCCGCGCGGCCTCCCCGACGGTGAAAAACAACTCTTCGACCGTGGAGTCATAACCGCCGTGCGCGAGCAGGGTACGTCCGGGTTCGTCGCCGCTGGAATTTAGGTAATAACCCTCGAGTTCGATTCCCTGGTAAGGGATGCCGACCCGCGTCCACTGTGCCTGGATTTCCGGTGCGGCCCGAAACGTCTCGATCGCGCGTGCCGAGGTGTCTTCGACGCGCGGATCGTTCCACGGATCGTCGCGAAGAAAGAACTCGGCGGTCCGGTAGTAATTGGAGGCGCGTAGGTAGGCGCTACTGGCGCTGGCGGCGTGCCCGTCGGCGGCGCTTTTGTCGGCGATGGTGGCGATGCGGTCTGCCAGGGTCCGCCATTCCCGATACCACGACTCCCAGTCACCGGGGGTGATCCGCGCCGCGGTGGCCATCACCTCGCCGATATCGGCCCCACCGTAGGGGGCGTATCCGACGGCTCGCAGCGACTCGAACGAGAACGCCTCATCGGTGTCGAACATGAACCGCATGGCTATCCTTCCGCTTAAAGCAACGATCAGTTGCTATAGTTGACAGAATGCTACACCGGAAGAGTTAACGCAACTATAAGGGGCGCTTAATGGGGAACCGGCAGGTTGTCCAGGGTGTTCGGACCGGCGGTCGCAGCGCGCGGGTTCGGGAGGCGGTCCTGTCTGCCGTCCTGGAAGAGCTGAACGTCAACGGGTACGCAGGGCTGAGTGTGGAGGCGGTGGCCTCCCGGGCGGGCGTCAATAAGACCACCATCTATCGACGGTGGCCGACGCTCGACGACCTTTTGGTCGATGCGCTGATGACGTGGTCAGCGGACGCCATCCCAGCCATGGAGACGGGCAGCATCGAAACGGACCTGCTCACGCTGGGCAGGGAATTGGCCGACCAATTGAATGGCGGCCTCGGGCGCCAGATCGTTGCGGTCGTCCTTACCGCCGGCCTCCGCTCACCTCAGCTTCGCGAGGCAACCCGACGGTATTTCGATCAACAGGCCGTGCGCGCGACCCCTATCGTCACCC
>Ga0335075_10011615_pt1 | contig 13314 bp, 8 predicted proteins | sample Lox_Sample_24_FD_206723 | JGI IMG/M metagenome (GOLD analysis project Ga0335075, IMG submission 206723) | Soil microbial communities from Loxahatchee National Wildlife Refuge, Florida, United States - Lox_Sample_2.4 | ecosystem: Environmental > Terrestrial > Soil > Wetlands | place: USA: Florida...
CCAGGGTCATCGGCTCAGTTCCGCCAAGGTCCACAGCAACCGGCTGCAATACGAGCGCGAGCGGAGCGGGAGCAGCGGAAACGGGATTGGGAACGGGACGCTTCCCGCGGCCGGGTTTCGCCGGCTGCGGCTCTTCGGCAACCAGGTGCAGATCGGGAACCGCCAGGTTGTCCGCTGAACCGGCGACCGTGACTCCGGTCGCCGTCGCATCTCCCGTCAGCGACCAGGTTTGGCCGCGCGTCAGGTGAAACAACCCGTTGACCGAGCCGTTTGCCGTCAGGGATTCCGCGCGCAGGCGCATGAGCCCGACGAGCGAGAGTGGAAACTCCACCGGAACCTGATTGATCTCGAGCTGCAGGTCGGCGGACGGCGCCGCCAAGCCCCGTACATTTCCTGTCAGAAGGAAATGGCCGCGCCCTTCCGGCAGATAGCAGGTGATGTCCTTCATCAGGCGCAAACCATTTTGATAGCGCCCGGCGCAACGAGCGTCGATATTGAGTGCAGACGCCGGCTGAAACTCCTGGCGCTGCAGGTTGCCAATCCGCACGCGCGCCTTCCAGCCAAGATTGCCGGCAACTCCGACGATGGTTGCGGTCGCATCGAGATCGCCGCGCCATCCGCTGTCGGTGCCCGCGAGCAAGCGGCTTGCCTGGCCGAGTTGCGCCCCGCTCCACTCTGCCTGCAGGTTGACCGGCATCTCAGCGATCGAGGCCGCGCGGCGCAGCGATCCTTCCACGGTCAGCACGCCCGTATCCGAGAGGTGCAGTTCCAGGTCGGTTCGCACCGGCTGCGCTTTCAGCCGCAGCCTCCACTCGCCGCTGCCGGCCTGCCACATGGAAAACTCAGCATTGCTGAGCGAGAAGGGACGCTTCTCCACGCCGACTTTGAAGTTGATCCGCGCGCTCGTGGCTTCCACATAGGGAAAACGAGGCAGGTGTCCTGTATGGCGCTGTCCGGTAGCCAAATTGGGAATTTGCGACGCGCGCAGCAGGATCGACGCGATGTTCCACTGCCCGGCATCGTTCTTCACCAGGTTCAGGCTGGCCTGATCGAGGCTGATGCGGCTCACTTCAAGGCGCCCGCGCCACAGGGAGCTGATCCGCAGCGATGCGACCATCGAGTCGGCATGCAAAGCCGGCTCAAAGCCGAATGCCGGATCCTCCGCCACGGTGAAATCCGTCATCACAATGCCGGGCATCGGCAGAAGGCGGAGTTGCATATCGCCCACGGAAACCGAACGCCCCAGCGCACCCGCCATGCTGTTGGTGATGGAGCGGCGATATTTCTTCAGATTGATGAGCGGCGGCAAAAAGATCGCGAGCAGCAGCGCGACCACGAGCGCCAGCGCGATCACCAGCTTGTGACGGCTTCTGCGGCCCTCCTGCGGCGGATCGCCGGTCAGCGGCTCTCCAGCTCCGTTCATCGCTATTTCACCAGGTGCAGCGTGCGTCTCCAGCGGGTTCCGTCGAAGAAGTGGATGGCCTCATGCAGAATCCAGGCGATGCGGTCGCCGGCCGAGGTCTTGTACTGCTGGCTCTCCGGAGTATCGAACGACCAGTAGACGAAGAGCGGCCGCCCCACGATGTTGGCGCGCGGCACAAAGCCCCAGAAACGGCTGTCGAGGCTGACGGTCCGGTTGTCGCCCATGCAGAAATACATTCCCGGCGGCACCACCAGATCGCCGTTCTGCACATGCGAGGGGAGCGCCTCGGCCCACTCCGCGGTCACATCCGCGCTCTCTCCCGGCGACACGGCCGGGAATTCGTCGCGATAGGAGTTGTAGTCCGGATACGGCGGCTGCGCGGCATACGGCTCGGTGAGCGCCTGTCCGTTGCGATACACAACGCCGTCGCGCAGATGGATATGGTCGCCGGGCAGGCCAATCACACGCTTGACCAGGAACAGGTGCTCGCCATTAGCCTCAAGCGTGGGCTTGTAAAAAACGACGATGTCGCCGTGCCGCACGTCGCGGTAGTGGACAAAGGGAGCCCAGTGCGCCGGCGGTGCGAGCGTCGTGCGATCGACCAGCACGTGATCGCCGACCAGCAGCGCCGTCTCCATCGAGGACGACGGAATCGCAAAATTTTGAAAGATGAACGTGAGGACGAAGAGCCCCACCACCAGAACTCCGCAAATTGAGGCAAATGCCTCCAGCGGAGTTTCCTCATGCTTCTGTTCTGCTTGTTTCTCCAGGGTGGTCTCCATCGGCGTTCGGGGAAATGCTCAGCGCACCACGCGCAAAAACCGGTCCCAGCGGGCAAAGGTCTCGAAGCGATCCAGAGGACTGCTTTTCTGTCCGAGTCTATCATCCGGCGCTTCAGCCACATCCGTGTTGGAGGGCTCGCGCAGCGAAAAGTAAATGAGGAAAGGGCGGCCCACGATGTGGTCCTGAGTCACGAATCCCCAGTAGCGGCTGTCGGAGCTGAAATTGCGATTATCCCCGAGCACAAAGTAGCGTCCCTCAGGCACCACCAGATCGCCGCTTTGCACGTCGCGCCGCATCTCCATCCACCATTGCGGGCTCACGCCGGGATCGGAGTAGAGCTGCGTCGGAAAGTTGTCGCGGAAGTCGTCGGCAAACGACGGCTCGTACGTGACGTACGGCTCCGGAATCGCCACACCGTTCACCCACACCTGCGAGTTCTCAAGATGGACGTGGTCGCCCGGCAGCCCAATCACCCGCTTCACCACATGCAGCTTCGGGTCGGGCGGAAAATGAAAGACCACAATGTCGCCGCGGCGGATGCGGTGATACGGCAGCACCCAACTCCAGATGCCCGTCGGAGCATAGGAGGTTTTGTTCACAAGCAGAAAATCGCCCACCAGCAGCGTGTGCTCCATCGACTCCGAAGGAATGCGAAACGGCTGCACGATGAAGGTGAGGATGAAGAGCGCGACGACCACAACCGTGGTGAGCGAGCGCGCCATCTCCAGAAAACCGGGAAAACCGGAGGGCCGCGTCGATCGCGAGGCAACGGCAAATGCCGGACGCAAATCAGCCATCGGGTCGCGGGGCGGATAGCCCAGGCTCGTCAGCGGCTCCTGTGGTGCGCTCACTGGGCTGCTCCTTCCAGGCGCAGCCGCTCCATCGCTCGCCGCGCAGCATCCTGCTCGGCGATTTTTCTCGTCGGTCCCGACCCTTCGGCGAGAGCTTCCCCGCCGGCGCGCACTTCCACAAAGAAGCGCTTGCGGTGATCCGGTCCGGTCTCGGCAGTTGTTCGATAGGCCGGCTGACCCTGCCGCCGCGCCTGCAAAAGCTCCTGCAAGGCGGACTTGAAATCGCCGACGCCGCTGTCCGTGGAGAGTTGCTCGCGCAGCGCGCCGACCGTCGGCGCGATCACGCGCGTCTCGATGAGCTCCCGCACCGCTTCCAGTCCGGCATCGAGATAGAGCGCGCCCATCACGGCCTCCATCGCATTGGCCAGCAGAGCCGTCTTCGCTCGTCCTCCGCTGCGCTCTTCGCCGCGCCCCAGCCGCAGATATTTGCCCAGTTCCAGTCCCCGGGCCACCTCCGCCAAATGGCGGCGGCTCACCAGCGCCCCGCGCAGCCGCGTCAAGGCACCCTCGGGCAAATCAGGATACTGGCGAAACAGCGACTCCGCGGCGATCAACCCGACCACGGCGTCGCCCAGATACTCGAGGCGTTCGTTGTCGCCAGTCAGGGGTGCGCTTCCGTGAGCGCTGTGCTCCACCACAAATGATCGATGCGTGAGCGCCTGCTGCAACAGATTCTTCAGGGTAAACGGCCGCCCCAGCGTCGCTTCCAGTTCGTCGAGAGCCTCCGAGGATTCGCCGGGAACCAGCGGTTCCTCTGTAACGCCGGAATGAGAGGCGGAGGGTTCCATGCGCAAAGGGGCCTGTCTCATTATTGCAGAGGGGTTACTGCGGATTCGGCTGCGCGGGCGCCCCGCTCGGTGGCGGGCCGTTGGGCGCACTCGGCCCGTCGTTGGCACGGCGCGGCAGAGCGAACGGTTGCCTGATGCCGTTCTCTGCCGCGGATTTGGTGTCGGGCTGACCATCGCGGACCGTCAACGCGGCTTTATATTCCGTAACGGCCTGATCGCGCAGCGCGTGGCAGTCGTCGGGATCGCCGCCCTGCCGGCCGCAGGCTTCTCCCTGCGCGTCCAGAATGCGGCCGAGAAAGATGTGCGACCAGGCCAGCGTCCGGGGATCCTTCGAGTCGCTCACCGCGTTTTGAAACGCTGCCTGCGCATCCCTGGTTTTGCCGCTCATCAGGTCGGCGCGCGCCAGGATGAAATCCGCCTGGCCGGCGTCGCCGCTATGCGATGCCAGGGCCTTTTGCGCGATTTCGCCGGCTCCGGCCACGTCGCCCTTCATCAGCTTCATCTCAGCCAGGTCGAGACCCTTCAGCGGTACCGGCGCTCGACTCATGGGATCGTCTTCGCCATGCGTGTCGAAGGTAATTTGTTTGGCCCGGTGGATCTCCGTGCTCATGTCCATGCCGTAAACCATAGGGCCAATGGCTTCGGAGAGACTTTCAGGATTGCGTTCGAAACTAATGAGCTGGTCGTAAAAGTACTGCGTGAGCACGTAGCCCTGGGCCATGGAGTGATCGACATTCTGCTGCCTGATGGCCGCAATCTTTAACTGCGCCTCGTGCTGCGCGCGCTCGTAGGGGTCCGACTCACTCTTCGAGAGACCCGCCGGCACTTTCACGGCGGGAACACCAGTCTCCATTGTCCGCGCCTCGATCGCGCGAATCATCGATTCGATCACCAGCGCGACGATATCGCTCTTGAACGTGAACTGCAGCGGAGCGTCGTCGACGACTTTCAGGAGCGGCAGCAGGCGGTCCAGCGAGTCTTCGCGCGCAAACAGCAGCGGCTCGATCTCATAATGCAGATACGCATGCCGCACCAGGTTCATGCGGATCTGCCCGTCCTTTGGCGACGCCACTACGACATAATCCGGCCCGTAGACGCGCGCATTGGTCTCCTCGGGCGAGAGCATCGGCTCCAGCACCACCAGAAAGCGCCGCGCGTTGCTCGTCGCGGCCGGCATCTTCAGGTAGTAATTCGTCTGCTGAATCATCTCCGACAGCGGCCCGTGGAGTTGGCTCGCCAGACTCTCATACGCCGGCCGGTTCTCAACCCAGATAACGTGCAGTTCCAGATCGTCGGCAAACTTGCGCAGGATCGGCAGAATCTCTTCGACGCCCGACGCGTCCGGCGGCAGATCTTCGCTCTCGACGCTGGGCGTCATCTCCGGCGGCGGTGTCAGATACAGCGCCAGCGAAACATACTGCGCCAGCGTGCGGCCTGGATCGTCGAGGCGATGCTGATCGATGAACACGCAGAGTTTGTCGAGGTCATCGCGGGCGCGCGCCGAACCGATCAGAGCCTGATTCACTTCGTCCCGCACCTGCTTGCGCACCGGCGCGCTCTCATCCAGCCCCGCATCGTATCCGCACGCGTTGAGCGCAACGGCCATTTCGAACATTGCCTCGCTGGTTTCGAGGCTCACGGTGGGCCCGGCTGGATCCATCAGCGAGGGCGCCGATGTCGTCTGACGCCGGCTCGCCTGCGCGGTCGCCTGGGGTGCCTGCGGCTGCCCGGGGGTTGGCTCGGGATTGAGGCCTGGCACGCGCGATGAAGATCCGGCAGCGCCGGGGCTGGGAACCGTCTGCGTTTGCGGCTGCGCCGGAGGAGTCGTTTGCTGCGCGCCGCACCGTGCCGCCGGCAAAACACCTGTCAGAATGAGGGGGACCAAAAAGCGGCGCAGACGGGCGGACAACGGCATATTCACTTAGACGGGAACCGATAAAAACGGGATCGAAACTGTTCTTGAGTCTATGCGCGGCTCGGGAGGGGGTCAAACGCTAAAATTCCCCGCCGTTGCGCCCTCGGGCGACTTTGTCGAGCCGGTCGCGGCTGCTCGAACGACTGCGCTTTTGCCTTACAATGCTCCCATTCGCAACACCCTCCCTGACTCGATGAAAATCTCCCGGCTCCGCTATCCCGCTCGCAGCGTCATTGCCTGTTCCGCTGCGCTTTTTGCGCTCTTGTGCTCAGCCGCTCCGGCCCGCGCGCAGGACGCCGCGCCCGACGACGCCAGCCGGACCGCACTCGTGCTGAAGAACGACGTTCCCGTGCGCGCGCCGCACGCGATGGTCGTCACGGTGCATCATCTCGCCACCGATGCCGGCGTCGAGATTCTGAAGCAAGGCGGCAACGCCGTCGATGCGGCAGTTGCGGTCGGCTTCGCGCTCGCTGTCGTCCATCCCGCGGCCGGCAATATCGGCGGCGGCGGATTCATGCTGATCCACGAGCACGATGGCCGCAACCTCTTCATCGACTACCGCGAGAAAGCCCCTCTGGCCGCAACGGCCAACATGTATCTCGATGCGAAGGGCAATGTCATTCCCGACGCCAGCATTGTGGGCTATAAGGCCGTCGGCGTTCCCGGCTCCGTCGCGGGACTGGTCTACGCCGAGCGCAAATACGGAAAGCTGACCCTTCAGGAGGTCATGGCGCCAGCTATCCGCCTCGCCAGCGACGGATTCGTGCTCAGCGAAGAAGAGGCCGGCGAGATGCATGACTCGCTGCTTACCGGCTTCCCTGTCTCGAAGAAGATCTTCCAGCGCGACGGCAATTTCTATAAGCCGGGCGAAACCTTCCGCCAGCCGGAACTCGCCGAGACGCTACGCCACATTGCCGCCGACCCGGCTGATTTCTACCACGGCAAGATGGCGCAGCAGATCGCGGCCGCCATTCGGGCCGGCGGCGGCCTTATCACCGCCGAAGACATGGCGCGCTATACGGTGAAGGAGCGCGCGCCGATCGAAGGCACCTACCACGGCTACACGATTTTCAGCGCGCCCCCGCCGTCGTCGGGCGGCATTGTGCTCGTCGAGTTGCTGAATATCCTCGACGGCTACAATCTGCGCCCACTCGGCGACCGCACGCCGGCCGAGATGCACCTGATCGTCGAAGCCTTTCGCCGCGCTTACATGGACCGTACCGATTACATGGGCGATCCCGACTACGTGAAGATCCCCGTCGCCGAGTTGATCAGCCGCAAGTACGCGGAAGCCTGGCGAGCCAGCATTCAGCCCAGCGCCGCGACTCCATCGGCTGCGCTGCAGCGACCGGCAGGATTTCTGCCACCGCCGCCGACCACGGCCGACGTTCAACAGAAATCCGTAGATACAACGCACTACTCGGTCATGGATGCGGATGGCGACGCCGTCGCCGTCACCACGACCCTCAATAACAGCTTCGGATCGGGCGTCACCGTGCCCGGCCTCGGCTTCCTGCTCAACGATGAGATGGACGACTTCGCCTCGAAGCAGGGCGTGCCCAACATGTACGGCCTGATTCAGGGGCCGGCCAATTCCATCGCGCCCGGCAAGCGCCCGCTGTCTGCCATGACGCCCACCATCGTTCTGAAAGATGGCAAAGTCGCGATGGTCCTCGGCTCGCCCGGCGGAGGACGCATCATCACCACCGTCGCGAACATCTTCCTGAGCGTGGCCGACGAAGGGCTCAACATCCAGCAGGCCGTCGACGCGCCGCGCTTCCATCATCAATATCTTCCCGACGTCCTCGACCTCGAGCCCGGCTTCGATCCTGCAACCATCCAGGGCCTGCGCGCCGATGGCTACACGCTGAAAATTGGCGGACACTGGAGCGACGGCGAGTGCATTGCGGTCGATCCGGCCACAGGCATGCTTGAGGGCGGCCAGGATCACCGGCACCACTACGGGAAGGCCGCGGGATACTAATCGATCCTTTTGCCCAGCCGTACTGTGGCGATTCCGCCGTGAAAAGCGCAAAATCACCCTTGGATTTTCCCTGTTCGGAGAACGTATGCCAGAAGCCAGCTGCGACATTGGTCTTATCGGCCTCGCTGTCATGGGCCAGAATCTTGTTCTCAACATGAACGACCACGGCTTCAAAGTGGCCGTGTTCAACCGCACCGTCTCTAAAGTCGACGACTTTCTGGCCAATGAAGCCAAGGGCACCCAGGTGGCCGGCGCTCACTCCGTTCAGGAATTCGTCTCGCTGCTGAAATCGCCGCGCCGCGTGATGCTGATGGTGAAGGCCGGCGATACCGTCGACCAGATGATCGACCACGTGCTGCCCTATCTTTCGCCGGGCGACGTCGTCATCGACGGCGGCAATTCCCTCTTCACCGACTCGAATCGCCGCACGAAGGACCTTGCCGCGAAGGGCATCCTCTTTATCGGAACCGGGGTCAGCGGTGGCGAAGAAGGCGCGCGCTTCGGCCCGTCCATCATGCCCGGCGGCAATCCCGAAGCCTGGCCTGCGGTGAAGCCAATCTTTCAGGCCATCGCTGCGAAAGTCGAAGATGGTACGCCGTGCTGCGACTGGGTGGGCGACCAGGGCGCCGGCCACTACGTGAAGATGGTCCACAACGGGATCGAATACGGCGACATGCAGCTCATTTGCGAGGCGTACGACATCCTGAAGCACGCGCTCAACGTCACCCCCGACGAACTCTCTGCCATCTTCGCCGACTGGAACAAGGGCGAGCTCGACAGCTTCCTGATCGAGATCTCTTCGCTCATCTTCGCGAAGAAGGACGAAGACGGCACACCGATTATCGACAAGATTCTCGACACCGCGGGACAAAAAGGCACGGGCAAGTGGACGGTAGAAAGCGCGCTCGATCTGGGCATGCCGGTCACCCTCATCGGCGAATCGGTCTTCGCGCGCTGCCTCTCCGCGATTCAGCCGGAGCGGGTTGAGGCTTCAAAGATTCTGGAAGGCCCGCTCGGCCAGGCGGCAACGGCCGACCGCGCCGATTTCATCGAGAACGTGCGCCGCGCGCTGTACTGCTCGAAGATCATCAGCTACGCCCAGGGATACATGCTGCTGCGCGACGCCGCGAAGCAGTTCGGCTGGCGCGTGAACATGGGCGGCATCGCGCTTATGTGGCGCGGTGGATGCATCATCCGCAGCCGCTTCCTCGGCAAGATCAAGGAAGCCTACGACAAGAAGCCCGATCTGCACAGCCTGCTGTTCGACAGTTTCTTCGCGGGCGTGCTCAACGAGTACCAGGCATCGTGGCGCAAGGCCATCGTCAAAGCCATCGCTATGGGAGTGCCCACGCCGGCGTTCTCCACGGCGCTTGCGTTCTACGACGGCTACCGCACCGCGCGGCTGCCCGCTAACCTGCTGCAGGCGCAACGCGACTTCTTCGGCGCGCACACTTACGAGCGCGTCGACCAGCCCCGCGGCCAGTTTTTCCATACGAACTGGACCGGGCGCGGCGGCCGCGTCTCCTCTACGACCTATAACGTGTAGGTGCCGGGGAGGCCCTTCGGCGTCGATCCGGAGGGCGTTTTCTGCCCACCTTCCATGCACGTCTCCCTCTTGCTGCAAACACGGCCGAAACGTTTTAGTTGCGGTCTTCAAGGCCCCTCACTCGCAGCCGAGCCGTGAGTCCATTTCCCGCTGTTGTGTGTCTAATCAACAGAGAGGAAAAAGAACAATGCCAAGGCTCAAACCCATTTTCGTTACAGCCCTGGCGGTTCTGTTCGCTCCGGCCCTGTTCGCTCTGGATACCCAGAATCCCCCGCCGGCGAACTCAGCCGCGCCAGGGACACTGAACTACATCGAAGGCGCAGCGACCGTCGATGGACATTATCTTGCCCCCAATTCCGTTGGCTCCGTTACGCTGCAACCCGGCCAGGAGATTGCCACTACGCAGGGGCGTGTGGAAGTGCTGCTTACTCCCGGCGTATTTCTCCGCCTCGATCACAACAGCGCCGCGACGATGACTTCGCCGGATCTGCTCAATACCGTGGTGACCGTCGACCGCGGCCAGGCAGCGGTCGAGGTGGATCAGATCTTCAAACAGAACGATCTCCACGTCGTGGAGAACAACGTTCCCGTGCAGTTGCTCAAGCCGGGCTACTACGAATTCAACGCTGACCGCGGAAACGTACTCGTCTTCAACGGCGAGGCGGCCGCGCTGCGGCACGACGGCAAATTCGTCACCATCAAGGCGCATCACGACCTGAACGTGGCCGAAGGCCCGCACCTGAAAGCGGCCAGCTTCGATGAGGGAACGCAGGAGCAGTCCAGCCTCTATCGCTGGAGCAGCCTGCGGTCCGATTATCTGGCTCAGGCCAATCAGCAGATCGCCGGTGAATACGGCGCAGGCTACGCGCCCGGCTGGTACTGGGATCCGTGGCTGAGCTATTACACCTTCCTCGGGCCTGACCCGTTCTACAGCCCCTTCGGCTGGGGTTTCTACCCGCTCGGCTGGGGTGGATGGGGCTGGGGCTACGGCGGATTCTATGGCGGCTACGGCCACCGCATCGGCCCCCATGGTCGGGTCAACATGCCCCGGGGCGGCTTTGACGGTCGCGTCAGCAGCTTCCACGACGGAGCCGGTTTCGGTGGCTTCCACGGCGGCGGAGGTTTCGGCGGTGGCTTCCACGGCGGTGGCGGATTCCACGGCGGACGCTAGCTCCCTAAGGATCTCGCGGTAGCGCGCCTGGACAAGACCAAAGGGAGGGGCGCGGCCCCTCCCTTTGGTGTTGAGCGGAACAGCTTGCGTGCAGCCACACCCGAGTGCGCTGCGCGAGCCATCGAAATTACGGCAGAGTGTACGTGATCTGGACCGTGCTGATCGCCAGCGATCCGTCGCCCGGCCAGGTTGTCTGGTTGTTGCTGCTATCTACGGCCTGCACCAGGATGTAGTACTTGTAGCTCGAGTTGTCGATCGTTGCGCTTGCCGATGCAGAAGGCGTGCTGAACCCCGCCGATCCGCTCGAGAAAAGATCCGGTGCAAAGGCGCCATATCCTGACGGCGTCAGCCCTTCATCGAGGAACCTCACGTCGAGGTTCGCGCTGGTGTCTGTGTCGTACAGCGAGGCATACACCGCCGACACTATCGCACCCTGAGGTAAATGGACCGGTGCAAACGCATAGGCGGTAACCGCAGAGGTGACATAGAATCCTCCGTCCGGAGAAAAGAACTGCGTGCTCCCCGTGCTCGAAGGGTCCTGAGTTCGGAAATCAGACGGGCTCAGCGTCAGATACTGCGTGCCGCTGAAGCCGGGTCCCGCCGGTCCCTGTGGCCCCGCCGGTCCAGCTGGACCCTCGGGCCCAGCGGCTCCCGTTGCTCCCGTCGGCCCTGCCGGGCCCTGCGGACCCTGCGCTCCCGTGGCTCCAGCGGGTCCCGGAGGTCCCACAGGACCCTGCGCTCCCGTCGCACCGGTCGGACCCGCCGGCCCCTGAGGACCCGGGGCACCCTGCGGTCCGGTTGCGCCCTGTGGTCCGGCCGGACCCGTCGGCCCCTGCGGGCCTACGGCTCCGACCGTCAGAATGAAATGGGCCACCAAATCGTCGCTGTCATGGTCGTCGCGCCACTTGTTTTCGCGCCAAACTGCGACGGCATAGGAGCCGGGCGAGCTGACCAGTCCCGCCGGCAGATTGCCGGTAATGGTCGTGGAAGTCATGCTCGTGACCGTCACGGGCATGCCATCGATGGTCACGCTGAGCTTGGACGGGAAGTCGCTGCCATCGAGCGTGAACTGCTGCGTGGTGAGATCAGCTGAAGCGCTGATGATTGCGGCTGGATGACCGGGGCCATCCGCCTTAAGCACAGGTTGAGCGGCCACGAGGAACGCGACAGGCAGAAACGTCCTCAGGAGACGAGCAATTCTCTGAGACGGCACGGTAGTGCTCCTTGCATTGTGGGGATAGGGGAATCCTTCCGCTCGATCAGCCACTGCGGGTATTACGCAGTCGAACGGCGGACGAAGTATAGTCTCGAAAAACTCATTTTTGAAATAGTTATTTATAAAATCGTACCGACTGTCTGGCCGATTCGAAAATGTAAGCACCGGCCTTCGCTACCCAGGCGAACAAAAGGGGGATGGGAGGCGCTCCAGGTCGCTGCTATCGTGTCTTCTGAATCTGAGTTTCCCGAATCATGGCTGCAGGCGCGCAAACTCCCGTCTCCGAAACCAACAGCGCCGGATCGCTCTGGCAGCGGTCGAGCCCCGCGGTCATCGCCGCAGTCGTCTATCTCGCGCTCACGGTGCTTGTGATCTTCCGCGCCTGGGTCACCTGCGACCATCACTTCATCTACGCGCTCGACGACACCTACATCGGCATGGCCATGGCCAAGAACCTCGCGCTGCATGGCGTGTGGGGCGTTTCGCCCTTTGGATTCACTTCCTCCGACTCGTCGCTGCTCTTCCCGCTGCTCATGGCCGCCGCGTATCGCATCGCGGGCGTCAATCTCTATGCGCCGCTGGCCATTTCCTGGACCTTCGGCCTGGCGTCGATCTTCGTTGCGGGCCGTATCCTGCGCGGCTATCTCAGCCGCAAAGCGCAGACCCTGACCCTCATCCTGTTCGTCTTTGTCGCCCTGCTGTTCGTCGTCGGCGTCATCGGCATGGAGCACTCCGCGCACCTTCTGTTCACGCTGATGTTTCTCGAGTTTTTTCTTCAGGAGCCCGATCAGCCGCTGTCCACGCGTCGTCTGCTAAGTCTGGGCGCGATTACAACGCTCATGGTCGCCGCGCGCTACGAGGGTCTCTTCCTGGTCGCCCCCGCTTTTTGCATCCTGGCGCTCCAGCGGCGATGGAAGCCCGCGTTCACCGTAGCCATCGGCGCTGCGATCCCGGTCCTCTCCTACGCCGTCTTCTCGCTCACCCACGGCGCCACGTGGCTGCCGAATTCCGTGGCGCTCAAAGGCGCGGGCGGAGACCATCCCGGCCTCCTGCAGGCCGGGTCGAATATCGCCGCCCGCATCGCCGAAAATTTCCACGAGTGCCCGGAGCTTTTTCTCCTCCTGCTCTGCGCGGCCGTCATTTTGATCGCGCTCCGGAAAACGTCGAGGCTCCGCGTTCCCCTCGCCCTCATCCTCATCGCTGGCTGTTTGCACCTCTGCCTCGCGCAGGTAGGCATGTACTACCGTTACGACGCCTATCTCTTCGCTGCGGCCACCGTCGCCATCGCCTGCGCGTTTCCAACTCTGCGGGCGATCGCGTCGAAGCGGGCGTTTGCCGCCGCTTACCTGCTCGCGCTCGGATCCGGCGCGTTTCTGCTGCTCATCAGCGCCGCGCAGATCCATATGCTGCCCATCATCGCCCGCAACATCTGGCTGCGGCAGTGGCAGATGGGCCTGTTCGTCGAGCAGTACTATCCCGCGGCCACCATCGCCGCTAACGACATCGGCGCGATCAATTACTTAAGCCATATTCACTGTTACGATTTGGTCGGCCTCGCCAATCAGGACGTCTTCAACGCCCGTCGCACCGGCCGCTACACCACGCAGTTCCTGCACGACGATGCCGCGGCACAGCAT